>Ga0105044_10013530_pt1 | contig 11069 bp, 7 predicted proteins | sample MAT01_FD_78092 | JGI IMG/M metagenome (GOLD analysis project Ga0105044, IMG submission 78092) | Freshwater microbial communities from Lake Fryxell liftoff mats and glacier meltwater in Antarctica - MAT-01 | ecosystem: Environmental > Aquatic > Freshwater > Ice > Liftoff microbial mat | place... | reverse complement strand
TCATCAGACCGTCTTGACCACTCTTTGTAAACCCTACTCCATACTGGAACTTACGCCGCGCACTTCATTTGTCGATGAACCCAACTTGCTCGGTCGCTGACGTGGTCCGAGGCGTTCAACGCGACGGGACAACGGCGGACAACGGAGCCACACCACGTGGTCGTCGATGGCGTCGTAGCCATGCACCAGAATGTTCCGAAACGCGATGATCTGCCGCCGCTCCGGAATTTGGTCAGCCACCGCAGGGGCCTCCTTGCCGAGGCGGTTGAGCGCTTCGCCGACAATCGAGAACTCGCGTTCAATGGCCGCGTGCAACAGGTCGTCGCTGACGTAGTCTGCGATGGACTTGCCGTCGGCGAACTTCGCGATCTACGACGCGGCACGCCGCATGTCCTCCAGGCACTTGCGCGGGTCATGCGGCATAGATCACCTGCCGACTTTGATCGACTCCCTGGCGGAAGTAGGGATTGCGAATGGCCCGGTCCATCACCAGGTCGATCTTGCGCTGAAACAAATCTTCCAGGTCAAACAGCAAGCCGAAATAGGCGTTGGCATGGTGACCGGACTCCAGCGGCTGGTAGGTGACGAGGAAATCCAAATCGCTTGATTCCGGATCGAAAGACTCATTGGCGGCGGAACCAAACACCTCCAACCGCTGCACGCCATGTTTGCGACACAACTCAGCCACCGCGGCACGATGTCGCGAGATCAGATCAATCATCGGGGCGTCGCCCCCCAGTCAGGTAGTCACGTAGGTTGTGTGGAGTCTTCGGAACACACCGTTCTTGGTCGTGAGTTGGTGCGTTACCAGCTATTCCCGGTCATTGGACCGGGACGCATCTTAGTTGGCCTAGTTTAATGGCGAGCAATTGGAACGCAACTGTTACTCTTTTTTTCGGAGCCGATCGATTCCAGCCGCCGACCTGTCTGCCGACAGGCAGGCATTCCTTGTGAAAACAGAGCCCACTGGCGCTGCCGCGGCACCGGGGCGCGGACGATGAGCGCGACGCTCGGTCAGCGTCTGCGCGGGCCATGGCGTGTCGAGCGTTGCCGTGGATGTCTACGACGAGTTCCGCAACACCGGCTGTTGTCGGACATGTGCCGTTCACTTTGTGGACGTTGTCTGAACTTCCGAGCGCGGCAGCGGATGCGAAGAGTGGACCAGCTTCCGCTGCAGTGGCCAGCCGGAACGCAGAATCAGCACGACGACGCACCGTCCCTGCAGCGCATAGGTGTCCTTGTGCGATAGCGGTTCTGAGGGAACGCTGGTGAGGCTGGTGTCCATGTACGGAATCCAGCGTTCGGACGGTTTGTGTCGCGGGAGTCGAAATGACACACGTCCCGGCTGCGAATTGAGCAACACCAGCAACGTGTCGCCCACAATGGGCCGACCACGCTCATCCACTTCGTCAATCGAATTGCCGTTCAGACGCATCCCCAGTGCATGAAGTTCGCTGCTGTGCCAATAATGGTGATCGGCGATTTCTTCGCCGTCCTGAGTCAGCCACGCGACATCCTTGACGCCAGCGCCCTGGATACGCCGGCCCTGAAAGAAATTGCGTCGCTTGAAAACCGGCTGCGCGTGCCACAGCGCCGTCATCTGCTTCACGAATTCCAGAAACTGTTTCTGTTCGGCATTCAGGTCCCAGTTGATCCAGCTGATTTCATTGTCCTGGCAATACGGATTGTTGTTGCCGTGCTGCGTCTGTTCCACTTCGTCGCCGCTGCGAATCATGGGCACCCCCTGAGACAACAGCAGTGTGGCAAGGAGGTTCTTTCGCTGCCTGAGTCGCAGGCTCTGGATTTCCGGATCGGTCGTTTCGCCTTCGACGCCACAGTTCCAGTTGTTGTTGTGGTTGTCGCCGTCGCGGTTTTCTTCCAGATTGGCGAGGTTACGTTTTTCGTGATACGTCACAAGATCCCGCAGACAAAATCCGTCGTGAGCTGTAACAAAGTTGATACTCGCGTACGGCCTTCGTCCGTTATGCTGATACAGATCGCTGCTGCCCGTCAGGCGCGTGGCGACTTCGGAGATCAGTCCACCATCGCCTGCCCAGAATCGACGAATCGTGTCACGGTAGCGTCCGTTCCATTCTGACCACAGATGCGGAAAGTTGCCGACCTGATAACCGCCGCTGCCTAAGTCCCACGGTTCCGCAATCAGCTTGACCTGCGACAGAATCGGATCCTGCAGCATGATGTCAAAAAAGGCGCTCAGCTTATCGACGTCATGCAGTTCACGAGCCAGCGCACTGGCCAGATCGAAGCGGAAACCATCGACGTGCATTTCCTGAACCCAGTACCTCAGGCTGTCCATAATCAGCTGCAGCACGCGCGGCGTCTGCATGTTGAGCGTATTTCCGCAGCCGGTAAAGTCCTGATAGTAGCGGCGATTGTTCGGCATCAGGCGGTAATAGGACGCATTGTCGATTCCACGCAGAGACAAAGTCGGGCCACGCTCGTTACCTTCGCCCGTGTGGTTGTAGACGACATCCAGAATAACCTCGATTCCGGCTTCGTGCAGCCGCTTTACCATGTTCTTAAACTCGTTGATCACTTCATCAGGACGACTTGCCGAGGAATAACGCGTTTCCGGTGCGAAAAATGACAGCGTGTTGTAGCCCCAGTAATTGCTCACTCCATGCATGACCAGATGACGATCATCGACATGAGAATGCACGGGCATCAACTCCACCGCCGTGACGCCCAGTTCCTTCAGATGATCAATCGCCGCGCGGGATGCAAGTCCGGAGTAGGTCCCACGGACCGGTTCGGGCACATCCGGATGCAACTTAGTGAATCCCTTCACGTGCATCTCGTAGATCAGTGTCTTGTGCCATGGCGTGCGCGGATGAACGTCGTCGCCCCAACGAAAATGAGGATCAACCACGACACCCAACGGCGCGCACCACGCATTGTCTCGATGGTCGATCTGCAGGTCTTCGGCCGCATGCCCGACCTCATGCCCGAACATGGCATCAGACCAGCCAATCCCGCGACCAATGGCTCTGGCGTAAGGATCCAATAATACCTTATTTGCGTTGAAGCGATGACCGGCGGGTGGATCAAACGGACCATGCACACGATAGCCGTAAAGTTGACCTGGGCGAACATCGGGCATGTAAACGTGCCAGATGCGATCCGTTTGTTCCTTCAGCACAATCCGGCTCGCTTCTTTTTTGTCATCGGGATTGTCGAACAAACACAATTCCACTCTGGTGGCATGCTCTGAAAACAGTGCAAAGTTGACTCCTCCACCATCCCATGTTGCTCCCAGTGGATTTGATCGTCCGGGCCAGACTCTCGGTTGCATCGCACTTTTCACCTAAAACATCCTGAAATCCATCGAAGCGAAGTATGCCGAAAATGGCAACGTTTTGACATCTTCGGCAAGCTGGAGCACGTGCGTGTATTGATTTTGCCCAATACTGCACATACGATCATATGAGTCGTTCGAGGTACTGGTGTCCTTTCCGGCTGTAACAACTTTGACGAACGCCAGTGATTGGCAGTGGACGATTGCGGTCGGGAAGGGGAGACCGTGAACAGATGCGACGCACCAATGCGCCGATATGACATTGCAGGAGAACGGGTTTCATTGCGCGATGATCCCGCGCGCCGGAAGGGTGTTTGCGGAAATGGGCAATCGCAGTCGACTTTCTGTTTGACTCTGTTTTTGCCAGACAGTCAGATACGGTGAAACAGCTCGCCCGGTTCGATGACGATAGTGGCTCAGGGCATTGCGTTTTTCGTTTGGTGTAAGTGGAATCCATGAAAAGCCTCATCTTTAAAGTGTCAGCTGTGTTTGTTGCGGTCGTTTCCGTGGCACTGATGGGGGCATCCTTGTCGGTGTACTTTGTGCATCCGGACGCCACGTCGGAGATCAATACTCCAGCGATGCTGAACTACTCGTTCGAACAGACCACGGGTGAAAATCCCACGTGGACGGTGAAGCGTCGATTCTCAATTGATCCCGCCGTGTCGGCAGAACGCGGCCAGGTAGGAACTTACAAAACGGCTTATGAAGCAATCACTAAAGCTCATGAAGATCTGGCCAGCCAGATGGGACGTCAAAAGAATGAAAAAGTCAGTGCGAAGGGAGTCGTCGATCAGCAGTTGACCATGTTTGATGCGTCCCAGCAGCAGGACGTCAAAGCAATTGACGATCGAGTGGTGACGCTGAGGGCGGGAGCCGAACGATGGCAGACTGACGTGCAGGCTCGATCAGAGGAAGCTCAGGCAATTTCCGTGGAGACCCTCGAAGTGCGTAACGAAACAGCCGCCCGTCGGACGGACGTGTTGCGACTGCGACATGAACTGGAAGAAGCACGCACGGATATGTTTCGGTTGAATGAGATTTTGCGTCACGACACCGATCAACTGCTTCGTCTTGAACTGGAAAATCAGGCACTGGAACAACGCCTGCAGCAATTGCAGCAATAGTCGAAGAATCACACAGAACAGATGGCTTGCCGGACTTGCCGTGTTGCCAGATCGAAGTCATGTTTTCGGATAACGTTTGTTTTACATTTTTGAGTACTCACCTGAGCGGGTTCGTTTCAAGAACCTGAGAGGCGTCGGAGCAGCACGATGAATAATATCGTCAGCAAAATTCTGATTGTGGCCAATCTGGTTTTCAGTCTGTGCTTTATGTGCTTTGCCGGCGCAGTGTTTACGTTCCAGGCTGGCTGGCGTGACAAGGCAAACAAGACTCAGACGCAGCTGGCAAGCGCGAATGATCAGGTCAAGGACTTGCAGGGACAGAAGGATCAGCTCACCACTAAGCATGCCAAAGAACTGGGCGACGAGAAGGCTCGAGCCAACAACGCCGAGGCCAAAGTGAATGGTCTGACGCAGGAGCGCGACCAGGCGAGAGGCAACCTGGCCAATGCGGAAAAAGAACGCGATAAGCATCTGGTCGATCTGCAGGTTGCCACGAAGGAAGCCGAGGCCCGAATCACCGAAACCAACGATGCGCGAGCCGAAATCAAACGTCTGCGAGATCAGAACAATGAAGCGATTGCCGTTCGTCGAGGACTGGAAGACAAGAATCTGGAGATGGTAAGGGAACTTGCCGATGCCGGAACACGTGAAGTGCAGTTCCTGAAGGAGATCACGCATCTGAATGATCTGCTGCGGTTGAATAAAATCGATCCGCGTGATCCGGTGATTGGCCCGGTTCCAAAGGTCGTCGAACGTGTCGATGGGTTTGTCGTCGAGTCTCGCAAGAACCCATCGCGGAGTGCAGAACTTGTACAGATCTCCGTCGGCAGTGACGATGGGGTATTCAAGAACATGAAGATGACCGTCTATCGCGATTCAAGCTTCCTGGCCACGATTCAGATTACTGACGTCTATCCGGACAAAGCAGTTGGGCTGGTCGTTGAAGAAACCCGAAACGGCACAATAGAGAGAAAAGACAATGTCACAACAAAGTTCTGATCCCACGATTTACGACGGACTGATGTTCGTCTCGCTCGGGGCTGTCATCGTGGGGATCGTGTTTCTCATCATGGCACTGGATGGCTACGGCTGGTCAGCAGGCTGATCGACCCGTCACGAACTACATCTTGCCTCGATGCTGGCGCTTGCGTTCATTTTCTCTCAGCAGCACCTTGCGCAGACGAATCACCTGCGGCGTCACTTCGACATACTCGTCCCATTCGATGTATTCCAGAGCAGACTCCAGCGTCAGCTCGCGTTTCGGTCGCAGCACGACAGCTTCTTCCGCACCGGTCGAGCGATTGTTGGTCAGCTTCTTTTCCCGAATGGGATTCACCACCATGTCGTTGTCCCGCGCGTTTTCGCCGACGATCATGCCTTCGTACACGTCTTCGCCGCCATGGCAGAACAGGTCGGATCGATCCTGAAGCTTAAACAGCGCATACGTCACCGTACGACCACTGTCCTGCGAAATCAGGACGCCGTTCTGCCGATGCGGAATATCACCTTCAATCGCACGGTAATCCTCAAAACGGTGATGCATGATGGCTTCACCACGGGTCGCGTTGAGCATTTTAGTTCGCATCCCGATCAGGCCGCGCGCAGGAATGCTGAATTCCAGATGTGTCATGCCGGTTGACGTCGTGGTCATGGTTTTGGCCTGACCGCGGCGCGATCCGACCAGTTCCATCACCGGGCCAACGTCCGCACTCGGCACATCGACTTCCAGCAGCTCGTACGGTTCACACTTCTTGCCATTGATTTCGCGGACGATGACTTCAGGCTTGCCGACGGACAGCTCAAACCCTTCACGACGCATCGTTTCGATGAGCACCGCCAGATGCAGCACACCGCGTCCGGACACCGTGAACGCTTCTTTGTCTTCAGTTTCTTCGACGCGCAGTGCCACATTTGACTTGAGCTCGCGATACAGTCGATCTCGCAGATTGCGGCTGGTGACGAACTTCCCGTGCTGACCTGCCAGCGGTGAACTGTTGATCGTGAACTTCATTGAAAGTGTGGGTTCATCGACCGCGATGCGTTCCAGCGCCACGGGCGTCAATGGGTCAGCGATGGTGTCGCCGATTTCCGGATCCGGCAGACCGATCACAGCCACGATATCACCAGCACAGGCTTCTTCGGCATCAGATCGTCCCAGGTTGTCATACAACTGGATCTGATCGACTTTGGCAAGTTTCTTGGAACCATCCGCGCGCATCAAAGCGATCTGCTGACCCGTGCGAATTCGTCCGGCGGCAATTCGGCCGGTGGCAACTCGACCAACATAGCGTGACCATTCCAGCGACGTGACCATCAGCTGCAGCGAATCGTCCGGACGCACAATCGGACCAGGGATCTTCTCAAGCACCAGTTCCAGCAGAGGACGCACGTCACCACCCTTCTGGTTTGGATCATGCGTCGCATAGCCTTCACGAGCGCTGGTGAAGATGTAGGGAAAGTCGAGCGTCCGGTCGTCAGCGCCAAGTTCGACGAGCAGGTCAAAGGTTTGTGACAGCACTTCATCCGGGCGGCAGTCCGGGCGGTCAATCTTGTTGATCACGACCATCAACGACAGGCCGCACTGCAGTGCTTTCTGCAGCACGAATCGTGTTTGTGGGCGAGGCCCTTCAAAGGCATCCACGACGAGCAGCGCTCCGTCGGCCATCTTGAGTACACGTTCAACTTCGCCACCAAAGTCAGCATGCCCCGGCGTGTCAATAATATTGATGCGGACATCATTCCACATCATGGCGATGTTCTTGGCCAGAATCGTAATGCCACGCTCACGTTCCAGATCGTTGGAATCCAGAATGCAGGTGCCCATCTTCTGGTTTTCGCGAAACATGCCGCTTTGACGGATGAGGCAGTCCACGAGCGACGTTTTACCATGGTCAACGTGTGCAATGATGGCGATATTGCGAATATCAGTACGACGCAGAACACCCTGATCATCGACCACAGGAAGAGAAACAACGGCAGACATGAAAAACACCCTGGGAGCTCGATCGCGCGCAATTGTTGTGACCACGGAGTGCGTCGAGGATGGACGCGGCTGGAATCCGGGAAAATGGGATCGAGAAGCGGTGGGATGATACCCTGACCGACGCCTGCAACGAAGACGTCCTTTTTGAATTCGCCCGAAATTCTTCGTTACTGGACCAGTTTTACGTAAAAAAAGTTCGGAATTTCCAAGATTCTGGGCAGTTGACCGCTTGCTCAACGCATCGGCACCCCACGCCTATCCAGATGCAGCACCGGCCCGTCGGCTCGCGATATTCACCGCGCCGGCAACGGCGTCTTCTACGACCGTTGTCTCGAACAGCTTGATTCCTGCGGCTTCGATTCCAGCAAGCACTTGTTGCCGAAATTCAGGATTCTGAATCAGCACCGAGCCGGTGAAAGCAAGGCACAGCATCGATTGCATCTCCAGTCGCCGCGCGGTCACGACCGCCATTGCCGCCAGTTCTGCCGCCGCCTGTTTGAGGATTTCGAGAGCCACATTGTCCCGCCGAGCGGCAGCTGCGAATCCCAGCGATGCCATGTTCGCGACGACCGCGCGCGGCACTTCGTGCGAATAGACGGCTGTGACAATTTCCTGCGGTGACGAAACCTCCAGATGTCCGATCACGTCCGCCACCAGACAGGTCTGTTCGCCGCGGCCATCGACGGCCCGCGACACGGCATTCAACACGGCACGTCCAATGCTGAAGGCACTGCCTTCATCACTGAACAGGTATCCCCAGCCACCGCTGCGGGCTGTCTGACCTTTGACATTACAGCCCCAGGCAAGTGAACCTGTGCCCGCGATCAGCGCCACGCCCCAGCCTTCGCCCTGATCCACATGCAGCAACGGCACAGCATCATTGACGACCAGAACAGTCGCCGCCAGTCGTGAAAAGCTCGCCCAGTCTTCGATGACACGTCGGTCCGAATCCCGATCCGCCCCGGCCAGCCCCAGACAGGCTGCCGCCACCGTCGCCCGCGGCAAACCTGCGTCCGCGAAAGCAGATTCGATGGCGGCATCCAGATTGCTCAGTGCGGTCACCGGCCCGACAGCCCGTTGATTCGACGGGCCGGCGGAACCCCTTCCGAGGACAACGTCCTTGTTCCCAGGCGAACCATCGCCTCGCGCCGCCAACCACGCTACCGTCTTCGTGCCGCCGCCATCGATACCCAGGATAAGAGACGTTGCAGGATGTTGTCTCATTGATTTCAATTCCGGATACTTTCGGATTTCGAAGAATCGGCGATCGCATGCAGCAGTCGATCCACGGCGTAGCGAAGAGAAGTCGCACCTGGAGTCGCCCGGCTGTTCAACAGAGCCACCATGCTGAATCCATCGTGACGCCGAATCATGCATGTGGACGTTCCGTCGAGAGATCCTGTATGCCAGTGATTCACCTTGCCATCGGAAACAACACGGTTGGACCAGCCAAAAGAATAAAAGTCTGGTTTCTTCGTTCCATCCGGCTCGAACCCCGCCAGTCCAGGTGGACGCTGATACATCAGGTCAATCGATTCCTTGCGAAGCAGCACACACGAATCGGAATTATCAAACGCCGTAGCAAATGTCGCCAGATCAGCCGCTGTCGCGATCCATCCCCCGTGAGAATCCATGGCTTCGAGGCTCCAGCCTCCGTACGGCCACGGAACTTCCTGTCCAAGATCTGCCTGGAATACGGACTTGCCGGTTCCCGGCTGATAGTAGCGGACCTCATCCGGTGCCTTTCCCTCAAGTCGGCTTGAGCCGGTCTTCATGGACGTGATGCCAATCGGAGCCAGAACATGATCCCGAACATACGACTCGTAGGCCTGCCCGCTCAGTTTCTCGATGACTCGTCCCAGCAGGCAGTATCCGAAATTTGAATAGGCGTAACGCTCACCGGGCGTGAAATCCAGCTCCTGCGAAAACATCGACTTGATCACGGTCGCCTGATCGGCCGGCGCGTTCGCACCAGGTTCTTTGGCGAAACGGACCGATTGAAACATGGCATCGAACGACTTGTCGCGGTCCCAGCCTCCACGATGCTCCAACAAATGGCGAATCGTGACATCACGCATTCGTGAGTCAAACTTATCGCCAGCCGCAGTGATGTCATTGTCATGGTCAAGGACTTCGAAGACGTTATCATCAAGTTTCAGGAGCCCATTTTCAATCAACTGCAGCACGGCAACCGCAGTGATCGGCTTGGAAATACTGGCGACACGAAACAAACTCGACGGCTTGACAGGTTCGCGTTTTGCGATGTCGGCGTAACCGTAGCCTCGGGAAAAAAGCACTTTTCCATACCTTGCGACGGAAACGGACATTCCCGGGACTCGATGTTCTTTCATCAGGGCAGACACCAGGGAATCGGTCATGCTGAACTGTTCAACGACTGGCCCGTTGGAAACATTGTACGGCGCGGTTTCTTCCCGATAACCAGGCCCGCGAAGAACTCGCCCCGGACGAACATCCGTGACGACTCCATCTTTCAACACGACCTTGCCGTTGACGAGGACATGCTTCATGCCTTCCGACAGGGCGTGTGGCTTCACAAAATCAGCCCGATCCGCAAGTTGTTGATAGTCAAAGACGATCACATCAGCTGCCAGGCCGATGGAAATGCGGCCTCGATCATACGCCAGCACATTGTTCGCCGCTGAGGCACTCGCCTGAGCCACTGCGCGTTCAAGCGAGATCGCACCCAGATCGCGAACATAGTGAGACAGCAGGCGCGGAAACGAACCGAAGGCTCGGGGATGAAAAGCGATCTGATCACCTCCTGACGGTCCCACATCGGTGCAGAACGAGACAAACTCCTGCTGCATGGCAAGAATCTTGTTCGCATCCGTCATGGTTTCAGGAAGTGCAAACGCGCCCGACTGCACCAGATTGAAAAATGTCTCCCACGGATCTTCGCCACTTGCCTTCGCAATGTCTGCCAGAGATTGACCATTCAAGGCAATGTATCGCTTGTCACCGGACTGTCCGATGATGATCCGATTCCAGTCTTTGCCAGCGTGCCGATACCAGTTCTCCCAGCCCTCCGTCGTCTCCATTTCTCTGCGAATTTCCGCGCGAACCTCCGGATCATTCAGCTTGGCGCGAAGTTTGTCGAATCCCTCGGCAGAATGGCGGGGATGAATCAGGGCTGCAATGCCCAGACCGTTGTTGACGTACGGATAGATGTCTGCCGTCACCTGCTCTCCGGCCGAACGTGCCGCCTTGATTCTGGCAATCGCGAGCGGCATCTTTCCCCAGTTCTGTTTGCCGGCTGTCTTGAGATGAAAAATATGCACCGGCGCGTGCCCGATGCGACCAATCTCAAGCGACTCTTCAATCGCCTCCAGCAGCTTGTCTCCTTCATTCCTCATATGTGTGTAATACCGACCTCCATATTCTCCGGCGACGGAGACGAGTGCGGCGATCTCTTCGGTTTCCGCATAAACTGCGGGAGGGTAAATCAGAGCCGTCGAGACCCCGATCGCTCCGGCTTCCATACCTTCCCGGACCAGCGCCTTCATTCGTGAGAGCTCGTCATCGGTGGGACGTCGATCCACGTCTCCCAGCACGATGCGGCGAACCTGCGTATGTCCCACGGTCTGAACGACATTGATCGGTACACCTTGCAATTCCACCAACG
>Ga0105044_10013528_pt1 | contig 11069 bp, 9 predicted proteins | sample MAT01_FD_78092 | JGI IMG/M metagenome (GOLD analysis project Ga0105044, IMG submission 78092) | Freshwater microbial communities from Lake Fryxell liftoff mats and glacier meltwater in Antarctica - MAT-01 | ecosystem: Environmental > Aquatic > Freshwater > Ice > Liftoff microbial mat | place... | reverse complement strand
CTGGCCTGAAACGTGGAAACGTGTTGCGCTTAGTGCGCGGTTTCAAGTTGACGCGCGCAGCGCGCAGTTGATGCCGCGCAGCCAGACTTGCTCGATTTCACGGGCCTTCTCGATCAAGAGGTCGGCCGCGCTGATGGCCCTGAAGAAACCGGAGCCCACGGCCAAAACCTGTCGCTGCCAGCGCTCAGCGGTATGACCCAGGTGCGCAAGCGCAGCGGGGCTGGCCCGGTGATGGCGCCGCACTTGCCGGACAGACGCTGGAGACAGACGCTGGACACCCACCGCTCAATGGAACTTTTCCTACAGCCCGAACGCCCGAACGGCGAATCACTACAGGCTGCTATAGGCAAGCGATGGTTCTTGTGGCATTTCAGCCGATCTACTCGCTCACCCATTGGCTGAGTGCGCTACGGGGCGGATTGCACGGTTGTGGCGGGTGAGAACCGCACCTTCTACCCCGTCCAACTAGGTTTCTAGATTGGATCAGGATTTTTTTGCACTTAGCCACATGCTGATGTTGGCACTGAATACGGATTCCCCAGATTGATCACGAACGATGACCCGCGCGATGCGTTCCGCGCCTGCACCGATGTCGCCAATCGGGTCGAGTTGTGCTTCGGCGTGCATCGGGCCGATGGCTTTTTTCAGATAGGCCACCGTCATGCCTTTTGGAATCCAACGTAAGCTGCGCGTCATTGCCGCATCGGTGGCCAAGCCACCGACAAATTCGGCCAGATTGCACAGCGCAATCGCGTGCACCGTGCCGATATGATTCTGCACCCGGCGCCGATGTTGGATGCTCGCCACGCAGCGCCCGGGCTCCAGGGTTTCCAGCAGCGGGCTAATGCTGCTGAAGTACGGCGCTCGTGAGCAAATCAGGCGCGAACACATCCAACGCCCCAGACCCGTTTTCCCCCACCTGCGGAAAAGCGTGAGTGCGGCGCTGCCCGTTTGATCACGTGCGATTGCATCCGACATTGGATTCGTCCTACGCGGCGCTACGTAAAACCGGTCGCCCAGTGTCTGGCCGCCGGCCGGCAACTAGATCTGCGGTATCGAAATCATCGACTGCAATGATGTCGGCAATCGCCGCGCGGGTGCGCAACAACAGTTTGTGCTCACCTTCGGTGATCACGCCGTACTGCAGCGCCTGGGCCAATTGCGCGTGGGCTTCTGGCGCGGTCAGCGTGCCGGCCTTGGCGGCTTTGACGACTTTGCGTTCGATCGGCTCGGCTTCAATGATCTCGGCCAATGCCGCATTCACCTGTCCAGCGCTGTTATTGGCGCTTGGCGTCAGATAACAAAACTCACCGAGACGATCGCGTGCCTCATTGGGATACATCAATAATGTCGCAACGCGCCGGCCCAAGCGATCGCCCGGCTTAGCTTCCAATCGACCAATGGGGAATACCAACGCGCGCAATAACCAAGCGGCGGGTCGGATTGGAAAATTGCGCAGCACGCCGTCAAGCGCATCTTGCATGCGGTATGTGCATTCGTGGAAAGCCCAAGCCAAGAAAGGGCGATCGAGTTCCGGACGGCCCTGGTCTTCAAAGCGTTTCAGCATGGCCGATGCGATGTACAAATAACTGAGCACATCTCCCAATCGCGCGGACAGACGTTCTTTTTGTTTGAGCTTGCCACCGAGCAATAACATTGAGGTATCGGCGACCAGCGCCAATGCAGCACTGTAACGCGAGAGCTTGCGGTAATAGCGCTTTGTGTAACGATCACCAGGCGCATTGCCAATTCGGCTATGCGTTAAACCGTACAAAAATGCGCGGCAGGCATTCGATACCGCAAAACCGGCGTGTTGAAATAAAACCTTATCAAATTCAACGATGCGCAATTGCTGATCGGCAATCCCGGCCGCTTGCATGAGTTTGAGCACATAAGGATGACAACGTACGGCGCCTTGACCAAAAATGATCATATTGCGGGTCAAAATATTCGCACCCTCTACCGTAATACTGATCGGCGCACCTTCCCATGCGCGACCCAGATAATTTTTCGGCCCAAGGATAATGGTCTTGCCACCGTGCACATCCATCGCATCTTGAATAATGGTACGACCCAGTTCCGTTGCGTGGTATTTGGCGATCGCCGATGGTACCGCCGGCTTTTCACCCTGATCGACCGCGGCCGCCGTCATTCGCGATACCGCGCTGACCGCGTAGGTCAATCCGCCGATGCGCGCCAATGCCTCTTCGATGCCCTCGAAGCGACCAATCGACATGCCAAATTGTTTGCGAATGCGCGCGTAAGCGCCGGTCACCAACGCCGCCATGCGCACGCTGCCAGTGGAACCCGACGGCAAGGAAATCGATCGACCGACAGCCAGGCATTCGACCAACATACGCCATCCCTGACCGGCATAGGCCTGACCACCAATCAAACAATCGAGCGGGACAAACAGGTCTTTGCCGCTCACCGGTCCATTTTGGAAGGGGATATTCAGCGGCAAATGACGTCGACCGATTTCCAGGCCCGGCGTGCTGCGCGGAATCAGTGCTAAGGTAATACCGATATCAGTCTTGTCGCTTAAGATACGCTCAGGATCTAGCATTCGGAAAGCGAGGCCAATCACCGTTGCAACCGGTGCCAGCGTGATATAGCGCTTTTCAAAGGTCAGGCGCAGCCCCAGCACTTCCTTGCCATCGACCATTTGTTTGCAGACGACGCCAAAATCGGGGATGGACGTTGCATCGGAGCCGGCCCAAGGATTGGTCAGGCCAAAACAGGGAATCTCGCGGCCATCGGCCAAACGGGGCAGATAATGATTCTTTTGTTGCTCGGTGCCGTAGTGCAGCAATAATTCGGCTGGCCCCAGCGAATTGGGCACGGCCACCGTGGAGCTCACCGTAGGACTAATGCTGGAAAGTTTTTGCAATACGGCCGAATGCGCGTGCGCCGAAAAACCTAAACCACCATACTGTTTTGGAATGATCATGCCGAAGAAACGGTTGCGTTTCAGGTAATCCCAGACTTGCGGCGACAAATCGTTGCGTTCATGGGTGATTTCCCAGTCATTGACCATGCCACACACTTCTTCAACCGGTCCATCGAGAAAGGCTTTTTCTTCGCCGCTTAATTGCGGGGCGGCTTGGCTGAGCAATTTGTTCCAACGTGGTCGACCAGAAAATAATTCTCCTTCCCAACCCACCGTGCCCGATTCCAGCGCCACGCGCTCGGTGTCCGACAACTGCGGTGCAATGCGCTGGTAAACGTCCAGCATCGGCCCACTCAGCCATTGCATGCGTAATGGCCGGTAGTTGAGCACTACTGCAACCATAGCAAACAACAACCAAGTCAAACCCAGCGTAATCCATGACGCGCCGCTGTAAAGCGTCGCGATCAATAATGCGGCGCCGCTAGCGAGGGTCCACGGCTTTAAGCCGACACGCAAAAACCCGCATACCAGCCCAACGACAAACAAGGCGAGCAGAGGAATAAAACCAGACATGCAAACACTCCTTGAAGCGGAACCGATTAAGGCCCAAAACGGTGCAAGAACCGGGAGATTTCCCGGGTGAAAACATCATTTCGATCGCCGACTACCATATGCGTGGCGTCGTCGATACAAACATGTTCCGCGTGTGGAACCAATTGCATGAATTCGCCAATGGTGCGTTCGGAAACCACATCACTACGACCGCCGCTCAGCAACAGCACCGGAATTTGCACTTGGGTCGCAGCGCTTTGTAAGCGTGGGATGTAACTGGCTGCTTGTACGGCAACCCGTTCCAGCAAGCGTGGATCCCAATGCCAGCGAAAGCGCCCGTCAGCGCTAGCCCGGAGTTGGTTGCGCAGGCGTTCCGGATCTTTGCGCTCACGGTGCGGCAGGTATTGGGCGATCTCGTCGGCGGCATGCTGCAAACTGTCAAAGCCATCGGGGTGTTGCGCCATAAAGCTCAAGATTCGGCCGACGCCTTCGGTTTCCCAGCGCGGGGTCACGTCGACCAGCACCATCGCCTGAAATACGCTCTGGGTAGCTTCGCCCTCAATCAACAAGCCCAATAAACCACCCATCGACGCGCCAATCAGCACGGGCTTTTCGGGCAAGGAGCGGGCAATTGCAGATAAATCTTCGGCAAAATGTTCGAGTTCATAGACACCACCATCTGCCCATTGCGAGTCGCCGTGACCACGGCCGTCAATGGCCAGCGCGTGCCAGCCGCCGCGAGCCAAATGGCTTGCGGTGCCGCGCCAAGCATGGCGGTTTTGCCCAAACCCGTGCGCAAACAACACGGCTGGCTGACCTTCGGCCCCGTAGTGCTCAATGGCCAGCGACAAATCGCCGCGACCGCTGTGCAAACGCACCGTAGGGCCGGTCACGCAGTCAAATGGCAATGTTTGAACACTATCCATACGGCCGAGTATGTTGACGAGTCGAAGAGCTGTCAATACGCTTGCGTATGGACGCCTTTCACGTCTCTTCTACGCAGCTATGACCAATACCATTGTGGCGCCGGTGGCCCCCGAGCGCGAGAAACAACGCCTTTCGGCGCAAGACTGGGAGCTGGCCGCCCTAGAACTGATGGCAGAGGAGGGCGTTGCCGCGGTTGCGGTTGAATCGCTCGCACGTCGATTGGGTGTCACCAAAGGCAGTTTTTATTGGCATTTCAGTCAGCGTGACGCGCTGATTGAGGCTGCGCTAAAGCGTTGGGAAGAAAACGATACCCATAACCTGGTCGCCAGAGTGGAATCGATCGAAAACCCGCGCAAACGACTTCGCGAGCTATTTCGACTGACCAGCCGCGAAATGCGCTCCCATAAAATCTATGCAGCCTTATTGCGCGCGTCGGATCATCCGGTTGTCGCGCCGGTGATGGATCGGGTGTCGCAAGAACGCATGCTTTATTTGGCGCGGGTTTTTGAACAGGCAGGCATGGACTCGATCGCCGCAAATCATCGCGCGCGCCTAGCTTATTCGGCATACATCGGCCTGCTGCAACTGACTTTGCAGCTACGAACCTCGCGCCTTAGCACCGAAGTTTTCGATGCCTATGTGGGCCATATGATTGATACGCTGATCCCGGCGGAATGAGTTGATGAATGCCTTAACCCGCATTTTTCATAAATTACACAGCCCTCGCCTCCTGATTGTCCAAGGATTTTTCCTCAGTCGGGTGTATGAATCACTACACCGCTCCTTCGAAAAAACCGCTGGACAATCAATATTCTGCGCGATCATCGCGCGAATTCATGAAACATGCGGGTTAAATCCGCAATCGCGTGGCCAATGCAAAACCCAGCAACGAAACCAGCGCCGCGCCTAGAAAACTGGCGCGACCGCCACCGAGTTCCCACAACGCGCCCGCCAACAGGGCGCCAAGTACGCCGCCGAGGCCGGAACTGAAACCGTACAGCAAGCCTTGGCCGTGCACGCCGCTGCGACCCGGAAAAAACTGGCTGATGGCCTGGATGCTGGCGCTGTGGAATACCGCGAAGGTAAAGGCGTGTCCCAACTGCGCCAGCGCGATCACCCAGCCAAACTGCGGTAACAGCGCGGTCACTATCCAACGTAGGGTTCCCACCACAAAACAACTCGCCATCAAGGCTCTGGGCGAAAAGCGAGTCATTAATCGGGGCACGAACAGGAACATGGCTATTTCCGCCGCCACGCCAATCGACCAAACCGCGCCGATTTGTTGCGGGGCATAACCATTGCGATCCAAATGCAAAGACAAGAACACATAAAAAGCGCCGTGCGCCAACTGCATGGTCATCGCTGTTAACAGGAAAATCTGCAGTGCGCGATCGCCCAAGCGTGGCAATACGGTTGCGCGAAAGCCCAGTAATTCACTTTCTTGGGCGGCATTTGCAGGTTCGTGATTAATGAACGTGGCGGCCACCAACAGCCCAAAAACCGGCAACAAAATCGCCACCAGCCAGCCATAACCGAGCGCTTGCAATAAGGCCCCAAATCCCAGGTTGGCGCACACGAAACCCACCGAACCCCAGACCCGGATCCGACCATAACGTGAGCGCTGCGCGCCCAGCGAAGCCAAAGTCAATGCTTCGAACTGCGGCATGATCGCGTTGTATGCGCTGGCATACAGCAACATCACCACGACAATGCCGGCAAACTGCAAGGGCAATAGAAACATCGCAAAGCACAGCAAGCTCGCTACCGCGCCCGCACGCAGCCAGACAATCGGTCGACTAGAACGCGCCGTCGCCGCACCCCAAATCGACGGCGCCAACACCCGCGTGGCGTACCATAAACTCATCACCAAACTGATCTGCCAAGCACTCAGCCCGCGGGTTTCCAGATACGGCGCAAAGTACGGCGCAAAAGCGCCAAGCGCGCCGAGGTAGGCAAAATAGAAGGCCGACAAGCGCCAGTAGGGCAGGGCAGGAGTCGCCAAGGTGATCTTTCGGTAGGCAATTAAGATTGGCGCAGTCTAGGTGGTAGGCGAATGGCGATGCGTTGATTTTGCGAGTGTGCGCCGGTCGGTTGTCCTTGCAAGGCATTGATCAGCAATGGCGGGTGCGGACTTGGCCGAACGCTGTTGCGGTTGCTCGCCGTTGTTCTGCCTCGCTTGCAGAACGCGGAGAAGCCCAAGCAGAAGCGTTTGGAGAAGTCCAAGCCCACGAAAAGCGGCACCCGCCGCTCAGTGCTTTCATGCGGCCAGCCGCGCGCCGTCTGGAACGGCAGGCTCTGCCGCCAGACCAGATCGACCGGAACTCTGCCAAATCAACCGCTTCTGTAGCGGAGCTTGCTGCGCTGCTTTTCGGGCCGGCGACGGCGCGCGTTACAACCTCGCCAAATAGGCCTCAATTTCCGGCAGCGCCTTCGATTTCGGAAAAGACTCGCGGGTTGATTCGAGCAACTTACGGGCGTCGTCTGGTCGATTAAGTTTTTCGTTCAGCGCTTGTGCGACGCGTAAATGCACGGCGCCAACGCTGGGATGTTTGGGGTAGTTCTGGCTAAATCCGTTGGCAAATTTTAGCGCGAGTTCTTGTCGACCTAGCGCGTGGGCTTTGTCGAGCAATTCACGCACTTGATCTGGATCGCTGGGCCATAACTGGGCGTCGGTATCCCGGCACTCGCTCCAAAACTGTAAGGCTTGGCCCCACTTTTCATGGGCGATCAGCACGTTCAAATAATCGCGTGCATGTTTAGTCAACGCAGTCGCATCATTGTGTAGGTTCAGCAGTTTGCGATAACGTAGGTGCAAAGTATCGCTGCCGCCACGCTCGGCAATATGGCTGCCCAATAACTGTGCGGCGCCTTGTGTATTGCCATCCGCCGCTAATTTTTCACTGGCATCCAGCACGGATTGATCACGGTCGGCTAAGCGTGGCAGTTTTTGCGGGGCAGAACTCTTCACTTCGTAACCGAGTACATCGCGATATTGAAAAACCAAGTAACCGAGCAGGTGAAAGGTCACTATAGTGGCGTAATGGGCTACAAAATAATGGCCGACCATGGCCAATGGCCCGGGCAGAAAAGGTACTAGCATCGCTTGCGCATTAGCCTCGCTGTACAGCACCAGCACGCACAATAAAGCCGCGCCGACGTAGGGCCAGCCGATTCGCGCAATGGTTGCCATCCACATCACCGGATTGAGCGCGCCAAAGGTATCCTGATCAATGGCTGCAGACATCAATGCTGCGGGTATTCCTAACGCGATCACCAGCGCCGCGACTACGGCAAGTTCGCCGGCACCCAGCGCAGCTAAAACCATGATGACGCCTATAGCCAAAATCCATAATAGAATTTGCACCTTAAATACCACCCAGCCGACACTATCGGGAGTCGAATAGCCACTCGGTGCCTCCATATTGCCGTTTGCCGTTGAACTCAATACCTCCGCCGCGTATTTCAAAATAGCGACCGTGACAAAGATGTTTAATAGCCAACCCAGCGCCGGCACGTAATTCACCAGCCGCAACACCGCCAGCATGGAAATAGTCAGCAAGGCTTCCGAATTCAGTGGGTAAGCCAAGATATGCCGCAAACGCTCCCAAAATGGTTGGGTAGTGCTATGGTTTTGGGGTTCGGCAGGCAGGTTGGGCACGGATTAGACTCAAGTGGTGAGAGGTGGCGCCTTCAAAGTGTCGCGCAAGCCGTGGCCGGCGCAAAGCTCAAACCGCGCACGCGGCCCGAATTGCCAATGATGACCTGCCGACCTTCACCCCGGTCGCGCTGGCTACATAAGATAAAAGTGGAATTCGCGCCTTCTGAGTCTCCTAGACTACGATAGGTGATTCGCCGCCGCCCAGCATTGCTGCGCACGTTGACCTCGCTGGCATCGGCTTGGTGGTACAAAACCAAACTTTCGACAGGATCGAAGCGCGAATTGCGATTGTCGTCGCGATAAATCAACCAGCCATCGGACCAATCGCTGGCATCCTGACACTGGCAACCGTTGACGCTGGGGCAGATGATCAAATTACGCCCCGTACTGACGGCCTCGGCACGTGCGCGATTCAGTCCCAGGATCAGCGCGCTTTTGGTGGATGTCAATTGTGCACTGGTTTGCATGCGCGCCAGAGACGGCACGCCAATCGCACATAAAATGAGCGCAGTGGCGAGCGCAATCAGCAACTCAGCAGCGCTCATGCCGCGGCATTGGCTGGGCCGGGAACGCATCACGAAGCGGGCGCTGTGTGAGCAAATGGTGGTGCGCTGCGGTGGGCGGGTGATAGGCATACGAGTACTCCGGCAGGAAGGATGGTGGAGTCAAATTAGCGGCGCAAAAAGCATTTGACTGCCCACGCTTTCCGATCTTCCTGTCAGATTTTTCCTACAGCGCTGATCGCAGACACCCAGGTGATTTGCAGTCTGCCTGTGCACGGATCACTACCGAAACGCGGGCTATGCTTGGTGCACCCTTGAGCTAACGGTCATGGCTCGCAGCCACCCGGAATGATGAAAGTCCCCGCCGCCATGACTGTTGCCGGCGTTTTTGCCTTTCCCCTCCCCACCCTTCCCAAACGTTGGGAGGGAGTAAGGGTCCGAACCTGAACGACTTTCACGGCAACCCCTATGATGCGCCCAGTAGACAGCAACAGCAGCGAACCTTTTGACCTGCATTCACCCTTTGCGCCCGCCGGCCATCAGCCGCAAGCCATCGCCGAACTGATCGCCGGCGTTAATGCGGGCCTTGCGCATCAGGTTTTGCTAGGCGTGACCGGTAGCGGCAAAACCTTCACGATTGCCAACGTAGTGCAAGCCATTCAACGCCCGACCTTGGTGTTGGCGCCCAATAAGACGCTCGCCGCGCAATTATATGGGGAGTTTAAAGATTTTTTCCCGAATAATGCCGTCGAATACTTCGTGTCGTATTACGATTATTATCAGCCAGAAGCCTATGTTCCGTCTAGCGACACCTACATTGAAAAAGACGCCAGTATCAATGAACATATCGAACAGATGCGATTATCGGCAACCAAGGCTTTGTTAGAGCGCAAAGATGCAATCATTGTGGCGACGGTATCGGCGATTTATGGTCTAGGAGATCCTGATCAATATTTTAACATGGTCTTGCATTTGGTCCGCGGTGATCGCATCCCCGATCGGGAAATCATTCGTCGTTTGACGGAGTTGCAGTATACGCGTGGCGATTATGAGTTGCGGCGTGGTACTTATCGCGTTCGTGGTGAGGTGATCGATGTGCATCCAGCCGAGAGCGACAACCAGGCGGTGCGCATTGAATTGTTTGATGGTGAAATTGAAAAATTGGCGCTATTCGATCCACTGACTGGAGAAATCATCAAGCGATTGTCGCGTTTTACCATCTACCCAAAATCGCATTATGTGACCTCGCGTCGTAAGGTATTGGATGCCGTAGCAACCATCAAGATTGAGCTTGCTGATCGCCTGGAAGTGCTGTATCGCGACAACAAATTGTTGGAAGCGCAGCGCCTTAAGCAACGCACTCAGTTTGATCTGGAAATGATGGCGGAAATTGGCTACTGCCAAGGTATAGAGAATTATTCGCGACATTTGACCGGTCGCGCTGAGGGAGAAGCGCCACCCACACTGTTTGACTATTTGCCTGCCGATGCGCTGTTGATTGTGGACGAAAGCCACGTGACCATTCCGCAGTTGGGTGCGATGTACAAGGGCGATCGTTCACGCAAAGAAACGCTGGTTGCGTTCGGTTTCCGCATGCCCTCAGCGCTCGACAATCGACCTTTGCGTTTCGAAGAATGGGAAAACCGGGCACCACGCACGATCTTCGTATCGGCGACACCAGGCCCTTACGAAACACGACTCACCGAAGGAAAAATGGTCCAACAGTTGGTCCGTCCGACTGGATTAATCGATCCAATCACTGAGATCCGGCCGGTTGGCTCCCAAGTTGATGATCTGCTGTCAGAGATTGCTTTGCGCACGGCGCTAGGTGACCGCGTGCTGGTCACCACGCTGACCAAGCGCATGGCGGAGAATCTAACGGAATATTTAAGTGACCACGGCATCAAGGTTCGTTACTTACACTCCGATATTGAAACGGTTGAGCGGGTGGAAATTATTCGGGATTTGCGTCTCGGCAAGTTTGACGTACTGGTCGGCATTAACCTGCTGCGAGAAGGGCTGGACATGCCGGAAGTGTCGTTGGTTGCCATTTTAGATGCGGATAAAGAGGGTTTCTTGCGCTCCACGGGCTCGTTAATTCAAACCATTGGCCGAGCCGCACGGAATTTACGTGGCAAAGCGATTCTATATGCCGATCGTATTACTGACTCCATGCGCCGCGCATTGGACGAAACCGATCGTCGCCGTCAAACTCAAATCGAATATAACGTTACGCACGGCATTACGCCGCGTGGCATTATAAAAACCGTTAACGACGTAATGGAAGGTGCACGCGAGACGGAAAACAGTCATGCCAGCTCAACCACAGCGGGCGGGCGAGGTCGAAAACGTGCAGTGGGCGTGGCCGAGCCGCGCGTCGATTACGCAGCTTTGTCGCCGGAACAACTCGGCGCCAAACTAAAAAAATTGGGAGACCAAATGTTCCAGCACGCCCAAAATCTTGAATTCGAAGAAGCCGCTCGAGTGCGTGATGAAATCAAGAACATCAAGGCGCTGGGTTTGTTGGCTTGATGGCTAT
>Ga0105044_10013527_pt1 | contig 11070 bp, 8 predicted proteins | sample MAT01_FD_78092 | JGI IMG/M metagenome (GOLD analysis project Ga0105044, IMG submission 78092) | Freshwater microbial communities from Lake Fryxell liftoff mats and glacier meltwater in Antarctica - MAT-01 | ecosystem: Environmental > Aquatic > Freshwater > Ice > Liftoff microbial mat | place... | reverse complement strand
TCCGACCTCAACCGTTTCCAGCGCCAGGTGCAGGTGCACATCGATCAGGGCGTCCCACTGCTTTGGACTGTCATGCTCGGCTTGACCAAAGAGCCCGGCATCCCGCAGAGCGCCGGTGGCCACATGCGACTCATCATCGGCTACAACGCGAAAAAGGAAGAAATCCTTTTCTCCGATTCCTGGGGCGCCGGCAACGAACTCAAACGCATGCCCGCCGCCGACGCATGGACGATGACCACAGGCGCATTGACCATCGAGCCGCTGTGACTTGGCTTTGATCCGCCAGGCCTATGCCGGCGAGTTGCCGACCGCGTCGAGGAGCGCGCGGAGCCGATTGAGGCCCGGTATCGTGGCGAGGACTTCGCGGAGTGAGCGGAGGGCGGCGGGGATGTGGTCGAGGAAAGGCGTGCGGCCATCGGTGTGGCCGAGCTTGCCGTAGGCGCCGAGCGCCTGCATGAGGCGCTGCATCGCGCACAGGTCATAGAGCGCGCGGAACTCCGGCGCTTCGTGCCGGCCGGGTCCGAGCAGGCCGCTGAGGTAGTGGGAAAGCAGGTCGTCGCGCTCCGCTGCGGTGAGGGCGACGTAAGGATCGAGGAGCAGCGAGGCGATGTCGTACTGCGCGAGACCGGGACGCAACCCTTGGAAGTCGATGAGGCAGACGTGGCCGTCGCGCACGATGACGTTCTGGCTTTGAAAATCGCGATGCACGAGGCAGCGGGGCTGTTTCGCGAGATGCTCCGCGATCTCGCGCAGCCGGGCGTGGTCGCCTTCGGCCTCGATTCGCGCGGCGCTCACGCTGAAATGCCGCCCGAGGCAGTGCTCGAAAAAGTAGTCCTGCTCCCACCGATAGAGGGCCGCGTCGAAGACCGGCTGGAGGATCGTGAGTGAGTCTGCGCCGGGCGCGCGGTGCGCCTGCGTGTGCAGGATGAGTGCCTGGTCCAGCGTCCGCTGGTAGAGCGCGCGGCGCTGCGGCCACGGGTCATCGCGGCGGCTCCAGAGGTCCGCCTCGCCCGCGTCCTCCATGACGATCAGGCCCTCGCTTTCATCATGGAAATGAATGACCGGCACGCGCACGCCGACGCTGGCGAGAAATCCGGCGATGGCGACGAAGTGTTTGTTCTCCGGCCGATCTCCGCCATAGCGCACGAGGATGAGCGTCTGCCCGCCGGCGTGCATCCGCCAGAATTTGCGCCCCGAGCCACCCTTTTCGATGGGGAGCACGGAGACGGAATGAGGATGAAAGGCGCTGGGCATGAGGGCTGGGGGGATGATTAGGCGATGTCGTGATCCGTGTGCGTGCCTTCCGCACGCGCGGCGCGGGTGACGATGCAGCGGGTGAGCGCAGCGCCGGGCGCGACCTCGGCGTTTTCCCAGACGATGCAATCATGCAGTCGCGCACCGGCGCCGATGCGCGCGCCAGCGGCAATGGCCGTAGCGCCGGTGATTTGCGCGTCGGCGGCGAGGTGGGCGGTAGCGTCGATCCACGGCGGCTGCATGGTGTCGGGGAGGCGGGCCGCGAGGACCGCATGCACGTCGAGGTATTGTTCGCGGGAGCCGAGATCCCACCACTCGCCACCGTCACTGACGATGCCGCCAAGCTTCGCCCCTTCGCGGATCATTTCGCAAAAAATGGGAACGACGCTGATTTTCGTTGCGGGCGGGATGCGGCGGAGAAACGCCGGACTGACGACGTAGATGCCGGTGAAGAGAAAGCGCGGTCCGGGAGCGGGATCGACGCGCCCGCTGATGTCGGTCACGCGCCCGCTGGTGGGATCGCACGCGACCTGGAGCGGGCCGTCTTTCGAGCGCAGCACCATGGTGACTTCGTGACCGTTCTCCCGATGCGCCGCGAGCGCCGGGGCGAGCGGGAGGTCGGTGAAGATGTCGCCGTTATAAACGATGAACGGCTCTTCGCGCAGCAGGTCGCGCACATTCCAGATGCCGCCCGCGGTTTCCAGCACGTCCGGGGATTCGTGGCGGAAATGCAGCTCGGCCGCGCCGTAACTGCCGTCGGCGAAAAACTCCGTGTATCGCTCCGCCTGCCAGTGCGTGTTCACGATCAGCCGGTCGATGCCGACGCCGAGCAGACGGTCGAAGGCGTAAGTGATGAGCGGGCGATTGACGACCGGGATGAGCGGCTTTGGCCGGCGTAAGGTCAGCGGGCGCAGGCGCGTGCCGAGGCCGGCCCCGAGGACGAAAGCAGTGCGGATAGGGAGCATGGGATCGGCTATGTGAGCGCTGCGCAGCGCTGGCGGGCGAACTCGCGGATTTCCCAGCACAGCCAGTTCTTTTCGTCCTCGCTCAGCGCCGAGCCGAAGCGAATGCGGCGCGGACCGGCGGTGATCTCGACGCCGAAGACAGGCTGGTAGTTTTTGGAGTAAAACTCTTTTTTCCGCACGCTCGTGATCTCGCCGACGGGTAGTTCGTAATCTTTGTGCAGGATCAGCTTTCGCCGCAGCCGCACCGAGTGAGGGGAGAGGGTGAGCTGATGGGTGGAGAAGCTCAGCCGCAAGGCCGAATAGAGAAGGACGATTCCAATGGCGGGGAAGAGTGCCGGGAGCAGAAAGGCCGGAGAGGCGCGGAGAGGACCTTCGTGATCTGTGACGATGAGAAACATCAGCGGCCAGGTAATGAGATTCCAAAACACGGCCATGAACAGAAGCCCGCGGGAGCCGCGACCCCGCGGGATGAGAAAAACCCACGCGCCGTTTTCGGAAACCATCTCGATCTTGGAATCGGCGGGTTTGGCAAATGGCCCCGTCGGATTGGCCTTTCCTTCAGCGGAGGCTTCGACGCCCTTCTGGAAGGGAAAAGTGTGCCCGCATTTCGGACAGGGGACGGCTTTGGTCAGCTCGGCAAAGGTTTCCGGCGGGGCCGCAGCAAAGGGCTTAAACCGGTGCTGGCAGCGCGGACAGGTCAATTCCTGCGCGGCATTTTGCGCGAACTTCAGGAGGCCCTGCTTGAGCGAAGCGAACATGCCGCCGCTCAGCGCTGCACTTTCCACCGCGTCTCCGGCTGGAGGTTGATCTCTTCCTTTTTCACCTCGAAGCCGCACGCTTGGAGAAGATAGGCGACGCCCTCGGTGCTGCTCATCGTCTGCTTCAGACTGTGCGCAAAAAGCTCGATGTATTCCTTGTAGCTCTCCAGCGCGAGGCTGCCCTCGCCGACGTAGCGCGCGAGCTCCTGGTCGTGGCTTTCGATCATGTCGAACAGCGCCCGCCGCAGCCGCACGCGCATCACAGGATCGACGACGAGCTTGAAGGGATTCGCGCTCGGGTCGGAGGGCAGCGGTTCAGTGGAAACGTCAAAGTTGAGCGTGGTCAGGGTGGTGTCGGTCATGGCGATGCGATGTTGGTTTTGAAATTTGAAAGCGGGGGATGCTAGGACGCTATGGGTGCATGAACAAACCATCTTCGCGGATTCATCGCCGTGTCCGCCGACCCGGATCGTTTCGCGCGGAGCGAACCAAAACCTGCCGTCATGCTGAGCGGAGTTCCGGGCGGCTTTGCGACCGGAACGCAGTGAAGCATCGCTGAAAGTAAGGGGCGGAGGTGGTGGGGGAGAGAGAGGCGCGATCGCTCCCTCCGCCTCCGCCCGCGTTTCAGTCAGCGATCCTTCACTCCGCCTTTGTCGCAAAGCCTCCAAAAGCTGCGTTCAGGATGACGGCGTGTTTTTGGTTTCGCTCCGCGCTTCACGCCGCCTGCGGGGTGCCGGAAGCGGGCGCGGGCGGGTCGGCCTTTCCACCGCCGCTGCCGTAGCTGCGCCACCAGGCGAGCGGCAGGCAGCCGAGCGCGATGAGCGCCATCTGGCTGGCGACAAAGGCGATGAGCGCCACGCGTTCCTGATCCATGAAACCGTAGCTGTGCAGGCCGACGCCGAGCATATTTGTGCCGAAGAAGGACCACGTCGTGACGACGTTGCCGAAGATCGCGAGGTTCGCGAGGCCGCGCTCGCGGACCATGCCGCCCCAGCGGGCGTGGAGGATGAGCACGTTCCAGAGCACGATGATGAGCGCGCCGTTTTCCTTCGGATCCCAGCCCCAGAACCGCCCCCAACTTTGATCTGCCCAAATGCCGCCGAGCACCGTGCCGACAAAGCTGAAGAGCGCCGCGAAGCACGTAATCGCGTAGATCATTTTGGCCAGCGACTGGCGCAGCGGCGCGTCGAGCGTCGTGGTGAAAAGGCCGCGCAGCACAAAGATGATCGCGAGAAAACCGGACACGTAGGTGCTGGCGTAGCCGAGCGTGACGATGACGACGTGCGTCGCCAGCCAGAAGTTCGTGTCCAAAACGGCGCGCATCATTTCCATCGTATCGCCGGCGAGCGAAAGGTGGTGCGCGACGAGCAGCGTCAAAAAGCCGATAACCGCCGAGACAATGACGCCGATGGAATTGCGCCACACCGTTTCCAGCACCAGCCCGAGAACGCACGCCGCGAAGCCGATGAAGACGGCGGCGGAGTAGAGATTCGTCACCGGCGGACGGCCTTCCAGCACCATGCGGAAGATGAGCCCGCCCGCGTGGATGACGAGCGCGACGAGGCAGAGCATGACCGCGGTGCGGCGCAGCCATTCGCCGCTCACCGGCGCGAACCAAAAGCAGATCGCGCACAGGCCGACAGCGACGTAGATCGCCATCGCCTGGGTGAAAGGCGAGAGCCGGTTGAAGAATTGCTCGTTGGCGGCTTTCGCGCGGACCTTGCCGAATTGCGGATCGAGTTGTGCGAGGTAGTCCGTGACGGCGGCGTTGAAATCGGCGGCGCGGCCCGCGCGGAAGGCGTCGCCCATCTGCGCGTAGGAGCGCAGCGCGGGATGCGGAGTGCTGCCGCTCGCCGCGGACATGAGGGCGTCGCCAGTGCCACGCCAGGCGTCGGGGGATTTCGCCGGATCGTCGGACGGAATGAGGTAGGCCTGCCCTTTCATCGACATCGCTTCGAGGCGCACGAGATCGCGTTTGAACGCGGTGAGCGCGGCCGCGTCGTGCGGGCTGCCGTCCCGCGAGGCGATGAGCGCGGCCCGCCCTGCCGAGGCGCCGTCGAGAAAGGAATCCATCTCGGTTTTCCAGTCGGTGGCGTCCTCCGGCTTGAGTTCGGCGGCCATTTTCAGGAAATCCGCCGCGCCTTCCGGCGGGGCGTTTTTGAGCGCAGCGAGCACGTCGGTCACCCGCGGCTGCGCGAGGTTTTCCAACCGCCAGAAAAGCTGCATCTGTCGCAAAAGCAGGAGGACCGCGCGCTGATAGGGCGACTGCAATTCCGTCTTCACCTCCGACGCCTGCCGTGCCTGCTCCTGGAGCGCGGCGAGTTGCGGGCGGAGCTGCGCGTAGGAGAAGTGCTTCCCGTCCGCGTTCTTCATCTCATCGGGCTCGACTGGCAGCGCGAGCGTCTGTTTCAGCTCCAGGTTATCGATGCGAAAATTCGGCCGTGCCTCGGCGGTCTCGGGCTTGAACAGGACCTCGGCCAGCCACTCCGTCGCCGGCATGACCCGCTGTTGGTCCGGGCCTTTGAGCGCGGTCGAGGAAATCGCCGCGCTCTTTTCGCGGAGCTGGAGCAGTGAATTACGCGCGAGGGAATCGAGCGGCTGGAAACGGCCATTGGCCATCGCCGGGATACTCCCAAATTTTTGCCAGTCGAAATCCTTCACCTTCGCGGGCCGCAGCCCGCCGAGCGCGTAGATGGCGAAGACGGCGGTGATGATCCAAGGGAGCCATTTTTTCATAAAACGGTGGAGATTGCTGGGAGCAGCGATGATGGGGAAGCATGCGCGGCCCGAGCCGTGTGGTCAGCGCGGCAGCGGTCGAAAAAACCACCGTCATTCTGAATGGAGCCTTGGGAGGCTTTGCGACAAAGGCGGAGTGAAGAACCGCTGAAAGTAATGGGCGGAGGCGGCGGGAGTGATCGCGCGCACTTTTCACCAGACCGCCTCCGCCCACGGAGAGTCAGCGATCCTTCACTCCGTCCCGGTCGCAGACTCCCGGAACTCCGTTCAGGATGACGGCGTGTTTTTTTTCGCTTATTGAACGACATCATTCGTGCGGCGCTGGAACGGACCGCCGGGGTTCCTCGACTGCGTTCCGTCCCGCCTTGCTCGCCCACGACCAGCCCCCGCTTTTCCCCTCCGCCTCCTCGGCCCACACGGAACTCCGCTCGGGATGACCCGCGTGGTTTGAAAGTCGGGGCGTTCATTTCAGTATCCGAAAAGGTTCATCGTGAATCTGAAGACAAGATAGCCCAGCACGGCGATTTCCAAGACCCGTCCGGCGATCGCTCCCCAGCCGCCCTTGCGCGTGCCGCCGAGCCGTTTGCCGAGGAACTTCACGAGGTGCAGGCGAAACTGCACATACATGCCGATCGCGACCACGTAGCAGCCGATGTAGGGCGCCAGCCAGCTCGGGTTGCGCACGACCTGCAGCGCGCTCGTGCCGCGGCTGGGGTCGTCCTGATCCTTGCCCATGCGCGCCTGGTAGAAAGTCTGCCCGGCGTAGCGCAGCGGGTGGTTCATGTAGATGTCCACCTCGCGCGATTCACGCGACGTGGAATCCACCACGCGCACGCGGCTGCGGAAGTTTTTCGGGATGTCGGTGCCTCGATAAACCTCGTGGCTCGTCTTGAGCAGCGTCATCTCGAACGGCTGGTAATACCGCTCGAAGCGCAACTCCACGCGCAGCTTTTCGCCGCCAGCGTCCACCTCCTGCGGGCCGGAACCGAGCAGCGCCAGCCACGGCGTGACCAGCCAGGTGCCGAGGCTTTTCCCGTCCTTTAGCAATTCGACGTAGGCGTAGGGCAGATTGCGCGAATCCATGTCCTTTGCCTCCGGCCGCGGCTCGATGGCGAGCTGCGTGCCCGCACCCTGCGTGGCGACCGCCGGGCCATCGGCCATCGGCCCGCGACGGCGGATCTGGCAGTTCACGCCGTGCTCTTTGACCCGGACGATGAAGGGCAGTTTTTCGTGCCGGATTTCCGCGCCCGCTTTCACCATCGACTCGGGGATGACCACGACCTCCTCCCGCCCGCCGCCCGCGTCGCGGATGAAGGCGAGTTCATTGTGCAGGTGATGCTCCGCGTAGTTTTTCGTCTCGCCTTCCTTGAACTCGATGTAGCTCTCGATCGCCAGCTCCTGCGTGAGCAACTGGCCGAGCAGCAGGAGGATCACGCCGCCGTGCGTGAGGTGGACGCCGAGTTTGTCCCACCGCCAGGTGAAGCGGTGGATGAAAGCGGCGATCAGCCCCGCGAGCAGGGTGAAGCCGATGAGATAGCCGCCCGGAAAAATGGGGACGGTGAATTTCCATCCGAAAAGCTGCAGGTGCTGCGCGGTGATGATCCAGCTCTCGAACCAGATCTTCTGCGCCTTCCACAAGCCCTCATCGACCTGCGAAAGTGTGCCGAAAAAAATGAGCAGCACCGACAGTGCGAGCAGCACGACGGTGAGGCGGAGGGAGGTGAAAAACTTCCAGAGCAGCTTCATGGGGCGGTTTGCACGAACCGGACAAACGCCTCGCGCTCCGCGTTCACGGCGGGCGCATCGCCCATGAGTTTGTAAAACCACCAGCGCCCCTCGCGCGGCACGATCGCCCCGAGCATCGCTTTGGCGTCGTTCTTCAAATCAATGAGGGTCGCGCCGGGCGCGCCTTCGATCGGCGAGACCAGAGGCTTCAGCCCGGCCTCGTCCACGGGATCGAGCCCGATCTGCTGGCGCCAGCGATTGACGTTGGCAAGTGTGCCGCCGCTCTCGCTCGGAAAGACGCTCACGAAGACTTCAGCCTTCGCGCCGTCTTTGGCGGGCACGGCGAATTTTGCGACCTGCATCTGGCCTGCGGCGAGTGTCTGCCAGCCTTCGGGCACCTTCCATTTGAACTGCGGTTCGGCGGGCGCAGCCGGGGCCGCGGGCGCGGCCGACGCGGTCTCGACAATCGCCGGGACGGACGCGCCGCCTTCCTTGATCCGCACGGTTTTCAGAAACTCGACAAACACCGGCTTCTGCGCCGCGACGACCGCCTCCGGTCCCTGTAGTTTGTAAAACCAGCTCGCCCCATCGCGATGCGCGAACGCCGTGACGATGCGCACCGTCTGCCCGTCGCGCGCGCCCGTGATTTCAAAAAACTGGCCCTGCACTCCGCCGATCTCGACCGCCGTGAGCGCGCTGGCGAGTTCGCCTTCCGCGAGCGCTTTCTGCCCCACCTGCTCGCGCCACATATTCACGACCGCCGCCTCCTGCCCCGCCATGCTGGCGAGCGGCGTGATGTTCACGCTTGCTTCGCCCGCATCGGTCTTGATGCGGAAATTCGCCAGGCTCATCGATGTCGCCCCCGCGTCCTGCCAACCCGCGGGCAGCGTGTAGGCGAGTTGCGGTCGCGCGGTGTTCGCGGCGGGCGTCGGGGTCGAAGTGGCGTTTTCGGCGGTCGGTGCGCTGACCTCTTTGGCGACGGAATAGACGCGGATTTCCTCGCGCTTGCAGCCGCCGAGAAGAACGGCGGCGGCGGCAGCGAGGGCGGAGAGGTGGGGTCGGCATTTCATGGGAAAGGGGTGGAGTGGTAGCCGAACATCGCGGCCAGCGCCAATGGGCTTTTCGGGCGCGGAGACAATTCGGGTGCGCGGAGTTTCTTTGGCCGCGGCGCAGCAGCGGTCCGGGGAGCACATGCGTCCCGCATGTTGGTTTCGGCGTCCCGCCGAAACGAACTTCCTGACGGGTGGCTGTCCGTGGAACCGCGCGAATGCCCAGGCGACGCTTCAGGAAGTTCGTCGCGTCGGGACGACGCGACCAACACGCGGGACGCGTGTGCTCCCCGGATCAGGGGCGCGCAGCCTCAATGATCGCCAGCGTCTCCCGCACATTCTCCGCGATGCCGAATCGTGCGCCAAGGGCGAGCAGCCGCGGGCGAATGGCGGCGCGGCGCGTGCGATCGCTCCATCTCTCCAGCGCGCCCGCGAGCGCGGCGATGTCGTCGGGTTGCGCGACCACTTCTCCCTCCACGCCCGGCTCGATGATCTCGGCAAAACCATTGTGCGCCGTGGTGATGACCGGCAGCCCGGCGGCGAGCGCTTCGAGGCAGGCGTTGGAAAACGGGTCGTAGAGCGTAGGCAGGAGGAAGGCGTCCGCCGCGGCGAGATAGCGCGACATATCCTTCACCGGCCCGAGAAAGCGCACGCGCTCGGAGCGCGGCAGCCCCCGCGCCCGGCCGCGCCCGGCGACGAGCAGCGTGGCCTTTGGCAAACGCGCGGCCTTCATCGCTTCGATGGCAAAGCTCAGCCCCTTTCGCTCCCAACCCGACCCCGCGAAGAGCACCCCGAAATCATCCTCGCCCAATCCGAGTTCGCGCCGCGTCTGCCCGCGCGCCTCGGCGGGCGGATCGAAGGGCGGCACTCCGTTGTGAACGACGTGAATGCGCTCAGAGGGATAGCCGAAGTGGCGCTCGATCTCGGCCTTTACCAGATGCGAATTCGCGATCACCAGCCGCGCGCCGTCCAGCCCGAAGAGCCGCTTTTCCAACTCCAGCGTCTCGCGGTGTTTGGCGCTGAATCGGCGCAGCCACGGTTTCCAGAACGGCTCAAACCTCGCCCGCCGCTCCAGCCACGCCGCATGCACGCCGTCGCCCGCGCGGTAGGCATCGCACGTCCGGAGGCGTTCGAGACTGAACAGGAAATCGCACTCCTCATGCACCCGCCGGGCGGCGAGCGCGTCCGCGAATTTCTGCGGGGAGTCGGTCGCGAGATGCACCTGCGCGAACGGCCACGCCCCCCGCGGCCACTGCTCGCTGAAGAGGACGCACTCGTGACCCGCGGCGACCGCGGCTTCCGCAAAACGCCGCAGGTAAATCTCGGCGCCGCCGGTGCGCGCGTAGCCGCGCCGGACGAGGCCGATTTTCATGCTGGCTCAGCCACGGATGGACACAGGTGAAACACGGGTAGGAGGGGCGGCGGAAGCGGCATTGTGAATCTGCGATTCGCCCGTGTCCATCCGTGGCTTTTCATCCTGTCGTTCCCGCCTAGACTGCGCGTCCCTTGGCCCTGCCCAAACACCTCCTCTACGCCACCTCCGCCCGCCTCGGCGGCAGCGGACTCGATGCCGTGGCGCTCGAATCGCTGCGTGCCGCAGACCGCGCGGGGCTGCTCGGCAAGGCGCTCACGTTTGAGGACCGGCAGAGCGAAATCCCGCCGGCGCGCATCGTCTCGCTGCGGTGGAACCCGGTGCGGCTGCTCTCGGGCGTCGGGCGCGAGTTCTATTACGGCGCGAAAAAGCACGCCCTCGACCGCACGGCGGCGCGGGAGTTGGCGAGGGGCGGCTACGATCTGTTTCACGGCTGGTCGGGGGAAAGCGTGCGCACTTTGCGCGAAGCGCGGCGGCTGGGCGTGCCGTCGGTCATCGAGATCCCGACGTGGCATCGGAACAAGGGCAAGGCCAAGCCCGCGCGGCAGACGAAAAGCGAGCGAGAGCGGACGGAGGCGCGCGGCTGGCAGGGGATGAAAAACCGGCTGCTCGTGACGCGGCAGCAGGTGCTGGAGGAATACGATCTCGCCGACCTGATCCTCGTACTTTCGGAAAAGGCGGAGGAAACCTTTCTGGCCGCGGGCATCGCGGGAGAAAAGCTGTTCCGGCATCAGCGCGGGGTGGACATTTCGCGCTTCACGCCCGCGGAAAAACCGCCGGAGAAATTCGTCGCGGTTTTCGTCGGCGCGCTGATCAAGCGGAAGGGCGTGCATCATCTGCTGGAGGTCTGGCGGCGGCTCGCGCTCAAGGACGCCGAGCTGGTGCTCGTCGGCACGGTGCATGACGAGATGCGGCCTTATCTCGCGGAGTTCGCGGGCGAAAATGTGAAGCTCCCCGGCTTCGTCGGACGCGTCGAGGACTGCTACCGCGCCGCCACGGTCCACATCCTCCCGAGCGAATGCGAAGGCAGCGCGAAATGCACCTACGAGGCAGCTGCGTGCGGCCTGCCGCAGATCACCACCCGCGAAAGCGGCGACGTGGTGCGCGACGGCGTGAACGGCCTCATCATCCCGCCAAACGATCCCGCCGCGCTCGCGGCGGCGATCGAGCGGCTCTACCGCGACCGGGACTGGTGTGCGCGGCTCGGAGCG
>Ga0105044_10013525_pt1 | contig 11070 bp, 8 predicted proteins | sample MAT01_FD_78092 | JGI IMG/M metagenome (GOLD analysis project Ga0105044, IMG submission 78092) | Freshwater microbial communities from Lake Fryxell liftoff mats and glacier meltwater in Antarctica - MAT-01 | ecosystem: Environmental > Aquatic > Freshwater > Ice > Liftoff microbial mat | place... | reverse complement strand
CAAAAAACCATAATCTTAATTCGTAAATCAAACCAATGGATCAAAATGTTACCCAATTAGTAAATGCTTTAATGGCCAATGCTTCTGAGGAGTTAGCGGATCCCATGGAAGCATATATGAGGGGTAAATTTAAATATCTTGGACTGAAAGCACCACTAAGAAAAGAGGTTTTAAAGGAGAATTTTAACAAAAAAGCTATCTCAGATAAATCACATCTTAAAAAAATACTCGTAAGCCTTTGGGATAGTCCGTATCGAGAGTGTCAATATTGTGCTGTAGAGATAGCGAGATCAAACATAAAACTTTTTAATGAAGACGATATTGAGTTTTTTGAAGGTCTTATTACTTCTAGGCCTTGGTGGGATACCGTAGATCATATTGCTCCCAACATTATAGGCTCAATTCTTGCCAAGCTTCCTAAAGAAAAGAGGTGGCTTTATTCTGAATCGTGGATTTTGTCAGATAACCTTTGGCTTCAACGAACGAGTATCATCTTTCAGCTTTTTTACAAGAAAAATACGGATTTTGCTTTATTGACTAATAACATATTGGCAACACTAGAGACTAAAGATTTTTTCATACGAAAGGCTGCGGGTTGGGCATTGTGCCAGTATACGCGTACGAATAAGAATGACGTAGTGCATTTTGTAGAGGAATATCAAGATGTTTTAAGTGCTTTGACCATCAAAGAAGCATTGAAATTGCTCGAAGGAAAATAAAAGAACCAATTTTTTACAAATTCAATACCAAATAAATTTATATGTTTAGTCTTTTAACATTTGAAACAGAGCGACTTATCATTCGACCAGTCACCATTGAGGATGCACCATTTATTTATCAACTTGTTAATTCACCTAAATGGCTTCAGAATATCGGAGACCGAAAAGTTTATTCTGTCACTGATGCTGAGCGCTACATTGCATCAAAGATCACAGCACAGTTTGAACGACTAGGCTTTGGCAACTACATGGTAATTAAGAAGGAAGATGGCAAGTTACTTGGCAATTGTGGATTGTATGACCGGCCCGGATTGGAAGGTGTTGATTTAGGTTTTGCATTTTTAGAAGAACACGAAGGCCAAGGTTATGGATTTGAGGCGGCAATTAGGTTAAAACAAGCTGCAAAAGCTGATTTTGGTTTGATTCAACTTCAAGCAATCACGATCAAAAGCAATATTTCTTCTCAGCGATTACTAACCAAGCTAGGCTTTACTTTTACTAAGATGACAATGGTAGAAGAAGGGAGTGATCTTTTGATGTTGTATGTTTGTGCATTGGAATAATAAAATGATAAGTAGATATTATGCATTTATATCATAACACTTTTGATTTTTATTCGTTTCTTTGCATCGTGGAGATTGGAGGCTTACATTAAAATAAAACTTCAACCTTTCATTTTTAGTGAAAACAAAAGTTATTTGATATAATATGCTGAGTAGAAGAAGTGTAAGAGTAAAGGTGATGCAATTGTTATATGCACTCAATAGGGATTCTGATTTGACATTTGCTCAAGCAAAAAAAACATATTGGGATAACATTGATAAGAGTTTTGAGTTATTACTATTCAATACCTATTGCCTGATAAATATAGCTCGAGTATCTAAAGAAGACTTCGAAAAACGAAATAAAAAATACTTGCCTACCGAAGATGATAAAGTCTTTACCTCAAAATTTTATGACAATGGCTTGGTAGAGAGCATCCGGAAAAATGTAAAGATTCAAAAAACTTATGACAAATACTTTTTTGAAGCAAAGGCTGACAAAGATCTTCTTCGTAATATATATGCTGATTATAGCAAAGAACCAGGTTATAAAGCCTTCTTGGAGGCAGACCTCACTAGTGAGTCCACTTTAGAGGTTTTTTTGGATTTGTATCGATTTTGTAAGAAGCATGAACCTTATATGACGATGCAAGAAGATCTTTACACCAACTTTGAAGATGATGAGTCAGTGGTAATAGGAGCTGTAAAGAAAATTTTGAAGGCGCTTCCTAACGATACTGACATGTTTTTTAAAGAATACTATCCTGATGATGAGACAATAAAAGAGCTTGGTGAGTCGTTACTCATCCATACTTTTGAAAATAATGCTGAGCTAGCAAAATTAGTTGAGCCTACATTTTCAAATTGGGACAGTGACAGGGTCGCAGTTATAGATATGATTTTGATTAAAATGGCTGTAGCTGAATTTCTTTACTTCGAGTCTATACCTACCAAAGTAACATTAAATGAGTACGTAGACCTTGCTAAACTTTATAGTACCCCCAAAAGCAATGAATTCGTTAATGGTGTATTAGATGCATTATTGAAGTCATTAACGGAAAGTGGAAAGATTCTAAAAGTGGGACGGGGTTTGGAAAATTAGTTTGGAATGATTTTTGGATATAGATAAATACTAACATTTACCCATGAAGAAATTACTTGTTTTTTTTATAATATTTGCTTCTTTACATCTATCTGCTCAGGACTCGGCTAAGAATACTGTAATCCTATACAATATTGTGCCTCTCAATGCAGAGTTAGCTCCTGATGGTACTATTATATCAATACAAGGTAGGGCTGATGATTTTTTTAAAGGCTATACCTTAGTACAATCTCAAAAATATCTTGACCCGGCGCTTGCAGATGCTAATTCGTTATATGTGCCGCCTAAAGGATACGCGGTGTCTACTAAGGTATTCAATATGGCTTTCAGACCTAGTTTTGCTAATCTAACTCGCCCCTCTATCATAAATTTAGATGAACTTGTTGCTAATATTGCAGCTAATCCTACCCAAAAGATTATGCTGACTGGATACAATCCCAACAATGCTGAAGAAAAGCTACTCTTAGCCAATAGATTTAAATCAGTTCTTTTGTATCTTGAAATAAAGGGTGTCTCTAAAGGTCAAGTCGCAATAAACGAAACACCTCAACTTGCTATGCAAGATCAAATCATTGGTACAATTATTAGGTGATAGAAACTAACACTTAGATTCTATTCTAATTAAATAAAAAAACCTACTTCTCTAAAAACTTCGGGGCTCTCCTGTACATTGTAGCCTGTTCGTATACATAGGCTATTTCAATCAGAGTTCCTTCTGACCAAGCTCTACCAAAAAATGATATACCCACAGGTAGTTCGCTGATAAATCCCATTGGAATAGTAATGTTCGGATATCCAGCCCTAGCCGCGGGTGATGAACTAGATACACGAACTACGTCTCCTGTACCTAGTGTAATCGGCCATGCAGGGCTACCTGTTGGTGATATGATGGCATCAAGTTTGTACTTAGCCATGATCTTATCAATTCCTAGTTCTCTTGCCGCTGTAAGCATGCTGTCAAGTACAAGTTTGTATTTTTCGGAACTTATGGCATCTTTTTCAAGTGCCATTTCTAAGTATCTTTGATTGAAGTACTTTAATTCTATACTGTCTTTCAGGTTAAAAGCAATTAAATCTTCAATCGATTTTATTTTGACATCAGGACTTAGTGATTTAAAGTAAGCATTGAGTCCGTCTTTGTATTCGTATAGCATTATTTCAAAAGATTTTGCACCAACGCCATTTACAGCTATCTCCTCAATGTCAATAACTTCCGCTCCGAGCTTCTTAAGATCATCAATGGCTCTATACATAAGTGAGTCTACTTTCTTGTCTCTACCCATAGGCGACCTATAAAGTCCTATTTTTTTGCCAGACAGACTGTTTCCTTTGAGGTGATTCGCGTATGAGATCTCCGTTTTTCCTTTACTTTCTTGCGTTTTAGCATCGTCAGCATCTACCCCAACCATTGCATCAAGACAGTAAACTGCATCACGTAAAGTGCGAGTCATAGGTCCAGGCGTGTCTTGGGTATTTGATATTGGGATGATACCTGCCCTGCTTATAAGGCCAACAGTAGGCTTTATACCCACTACCCCATTTGCGTTAGCAGGGCAAACGATTGACCCATTGGTCTCCGTCCCAATTGCTACCATAGCTAGATTTGCAGATACGGAGACTCCAGATCCTGCGCTTGATCCACAAGGATTGCGATCTAGGATGTAAGGGTTTTTCGTCTGTCCACCTCTACCACTCCAACCGCTCGTTGATCCTTCCCCACGAAAATTTGCCCATTCGCTAAGGTTGGTTTTGCCAATGATAATGGCTCCAGCTTCCCTCAATTTTTTGGCAACATGACTATCTTTAGCTGCATACGAACCGATCAAAGCCCTTGAGCCGGCAGTCGTCATCATTTTATCACCTGTATCTATGTTGTCTTTAAGTAACACTGGGACACCATGCATTTTACCCTTCAAACCAGTAGTTGCAATCTCGATGTCTACTTGGTCTGCTATGATCAAGGCATCTGGATTTACTTCAATCACAGAGTTTATCTTAGGTCCATTTTTATCTAAGGCTGTAATCCTGTTTAAGTATGATTGCACCAATTGCCTAGCCGTATATTTCTTAGATTTTAAGTCTTGATGAATCTGGTCAATGGTCAGTTCTTCAAGTACTATATCCTGGTATTTTGCGGAACAAGACATAAAACTAATGAAAATGATGAGAGCTGCGGATAGGTAGAAATAGTGACGCATTGATTGATTTTGAAAGCAAATTTACAAAAAGGTTTTCAATACCATAAGGAGAAAAGATTAGAGTTTTAGATAATTTAACGAATAAAATAATCTAGGAACCTATTTCTTATAATGCCTACAGTTTTTGAAATCTACTGATTATTCCATTCACATTATGCATATAAATACTATTTGGTAAATCTATCGCATCTATTTTTGAAGTGTAAATTCCTTATTGATAAATTTTAACTACCTCACTCACATTTTTTTCAAGAACATTTAACATTGAAATATTTTTATTTTCTGATTCGAGCGATCATGAGTAAAAATGGTTATCTACAGGGTTTGGATAAAGCCTTGGAACTTTGCTAATATTTGTTAAATCCATACTTCTTACTCGTGAAAATGAGCTTTTACCTTCGTAGATTACTGTTTTAATTCAAGAAAATATAATGTAGATTGCTATTATGCAAAGTAATGGATATTTTGATGGTTTTGAGATTCTACATTAAGTTCACAATTAAAAAATTGAATTCACAATCCTTTCTGAAAATGTATTAAAACAATTATCTTTGCAAAAAATATTTGAAAATGAAAAAAATTACTTTATTGACTGTATGCTTATTGACAATAGTAGCAATAGGTTGTAAATCTACCTCAAAAGCTGGTATGGAAAGCGGTGCGACTAGCACTATGAAGGAAACTGCTGTCTACGGCGCTGATTTTACAGCTACCAAAGTGGTGCAGTATGATGATTTATTAAAGTCTCTATCCAAAACCAAAAAGGTAGAAGACGTTGTAGTGGAAGGCTCTGTAAATGGTGTATGCCAAGCAAAGGGCTGCTGGATGAATATTGTTTCTGAAAAAGATGCTCAAGCTCCAAAGATGTTTGTAAAATTCAAGGACTACGCGTTCTTTATGCCTTTTGATTTAGAAGGAAAAGTCATTATGAAGGGCTATGCGTATATTGAGGAAACAAGTGTAGATGAATTAAAACACTATGCAGAAGACGAGGGAAAGAGCAAAGAAGAAATTGCAAAAATAACTAAACCAGTATCTGAATATAAGTTCATGGCAAGTGGTGTAAAAATACTAGCATCTAAGTAATCTTTTTTGGAATTTATAAATAACAAAGGCGTTGAAAATTTTTGGTTTCAACGCCTTTGTTTTTTATACCAAAGTATTTTAGTTATTGCCTCTATTACCTCTCCCATCTGGTTTTTCGCCTTTACCTTTTCGTTCCTTCTTTTATCAACTGCCGCCGCAGTTTTCTTTTTGAATTTTGTTATTTGCTCTTTGGTTAGTACTGATTTAGATGCCTCTAACCTCGAAGTTGTTGCTTCTTTCATGGCATCCTTATCTCCTTTTAGGTGTCTTTCTTGTCGCCATAAAAATCTTATTGATTTCCATTACCTTTGGTGTTTGCTCTTCACTAAGCGTAGGTTCTTGTTTCATTTTTTCAGTCAGCTTTGCTTCCATTTCTACACTACTGGGTCTTTCTTTGTCAACCATTTTACCTTTTTTATCCATTCTTTCTTCAATTGGTTTAGCTTCATCTTGAGCAAACATTGCAGAACTTGCAAATAGTCCAAGTGCTAGTATTACCACTCTGAAAGTTAATTTCATTGTTTTCGTGGTTATAATAATTTTATGATTAATGACTTGAAATTCCTTTTTGTGTATTAGTAACTTAGAGAGATATAATTTCTACAGGTTTATAAAGCAGTAAGTTTATAAAAGTTTAAAAATAATTGTAGATGTATTAATGTCAGTTTATTTTGTTTCATTCTGACATTTTAGCATCTCATTTTCAATGTTTTATGTCATTAATTCCGATGTTTTATTTTGGTACGGTTTTTACAGTAAACGTAGTGTAACTAATAATAAAAATACTTATCAGATGAACCTTAACAACTATACACTTAAAGCTCAAGAGACTATTGAAAAGGCTCAACAACTAGCCATGGAATATGAGAATCAAGCAATTGAGCCTGGACACATTTTGGCAGCTTTATTCATGGATGATGATTCTCCTGTTCATGTGCTTTTGAAAAAACTTGGTATGAATACTAAAGTCATCGAAAAAGCAAATGACGCAATAGTACAGAACTATGCAAAAAGTAAAAATAGTAGCCAAAATATCAGTAGGCAAGCGTCTGATATCTTGCAAAGAGCAGCTATTAATATCAAACAATTTAATGATGAATTTATAAGTCAAGAACACATACTTCTTGGATTCTTGCAGGTTAATGATCAGGTGGGGCAGATGCTTAAAGACATGGGCATTACCGAGAAAAACCTTGTGGCAGCCATTAAAGATTATAGAAAAGGAAGCACAATTAATAGTCAAAGTGCAGAAAACACGCACAATGCTTTGAATAAGTATGCAGTAAATCTGAATGAACGAGCGCGCTCAGGAAAGCTTGATCCTGTCATCGGACGTGAGGAAGAAATAAGAAGACTTTTACACATTCTTGCAAGACGAACGAAAAACAATCCCATATTGATAGGGGAGCCGGGTGTGGGCAAAACAGCTATAGTTGAGGGTTTGGCGCATAGAATTGTAAATGGTGATGTTCCTGAGGATTTACACAGTAAAGAAATATTTGCACTAGATATGGGAGCTTTGATTGCTGGTGCCAAGTATCAAGGTGAATTCGAAGAAAGGCTCAAAGCGGTAGTCAATGAAGTGATTGCCTCTGAAGGTAATATTTTCTTGTTCATTGATGAAATACATACACTTGTAGGAGCGGGTAAAAACCAAGGCGCGATGGATGCAGCAAATATCTTAAAGCCTGCTCTTGCTAGAGGAGAACTTAGAGCTATTGGTGCAACTACACTCGATGAATATCAAAAATATTTTGAAAAAGACAAAGCATTGGAGCGACGATTTCAAATAGTAATGGCGGATGAACCATCTGAAGAGGATGCTATATCTATATTGAGAGGATTGAAGGAAAAATATGAAACTCACCATAAGATCAATATCACTGATGAAGCTATTGTAGCCGCCGTACAGCTTTCTACTAGATATATTACAGATAGATTTTTGCCTGATAAGGCCATTGACTTAATAGATGAAGCTGCTGCAAAGCTTAGGCTTGAAATGAACAGCATGCCCGAAGAGTTAGATGAGGTAGAACGTAAAATCCGACAGTTAGAGATAGAGCGAGCCGCTATGCAAAGGGAAGAGGACAAGGCTAAGGTTGAAAAAATAAACGAAGAACTTGCCAATCTCGAAGATAAACGCAATGGACTTAGATCTAAGTGGGAAGCGGAAAGAGCCATCGTACTTGGAATTCAAAATACAAAAGAGACCCTTGAAAAACTTAAACTTGATGGCAGTAAGGCCGAAAGAGAAGGTGATTTTTCATTGGCAGCAGAAATTAGGTATGGTAAAATACCCACAGAAAATAAAGTGCTCGAAGACTTCTATGCTCAGCTGAAAGAAATGCAGGCAAATGGAAAGCTCCTAGTAAAAGAAGAGGTAGATGCAGAAGACATAGCCGAAATAGTAAGTAAATGGACACACATTCCTGTCACACGTATGCTCCAGAGTGAGCGCGAAAAACTTATTGACCTTGAGTCGCAGCTTGAAAAACGTGTAGTCGGTCAAGATGAAGCGGTAGAAGCGGTTGCCAATGCCATTCGCTTGAGCAGAACCGGTCTTGCAGATGAGTCAAAACCAGTGGGTTCATTCTTATTTCTTGGTACAACTGGTGTTGGAAAAACTGAACTTGCCAAGGCTTTGGCAGAATTGTTATTCAATGACGAAGACTTAATGACTAGGATTGATATGAGCGAGTACCAAGAAAAACATGCAGTAGCTCGACTTGTAGGGGCGCCTCCAGGATATGTAGGCTATGATGAAGGTGGTCAACTTACAGAAGCGGTGCGCAGGAAGCCTTATAGTGTGATCTTGCTTGATGAGATAGAGAAAGCTCACCCAGATACCTTCAATATCTTGCTCCAAGTGCTAGAAGATGGAAGGCTTACAGACAATAAAGGTAGAGTAGCCAACTTCAAAAACTGTATAATCATCATGACTTCTAATATTGGTTCTGATTATATCAGGGAAAACTTCTCAAAACTGACCAAAGACAATGAGGAAGAAATAATAGAAAAGACGAAAGAGACTGTTTTTGAAATACTTAAACAATCTGTCAGACCAGAATTTCTAAATAGAATAGACGAAGTAGTAATGTTCAAACCTCTCAATAGGAAAAATATCAGATCTATCATTGATATACAATTGGCAGATGTAGTTAATCTTCTTGCTAAACAAGAGATCGGCATTACGTTCACACCAGAGTTGAGAGATTGGCTAGCGGAGGAAGGTTTCCATCCTGAATTTGGGGCAAGACCTCTTAAACGCTTGATCAAAAAGAGTCTGCTACATGAGATTTCAAAGCAGATTCTTATGAATAAGATTGTGCCAAAATCAGAAATCCTACTTGATGTATTCGACGGAAAAGTGGTGGTAAGGAATATTGTGAATGTTTAAATAATGGAATAATGAGCGGGGGATTTCTCACCCCTTTCATTTTTTTTCGTTGCTTTTGGTACGATTATTGCATTACATTTATTCGTAATATGTATTGAAGCAATAAATGAACTTAAAACAAATATTTAATTTGTGTAATATGATGAAAGGCAAGGCTCTGAGAGGCTTTTGTCTTTTCGTCTTGTTCATTTTGTTGACTACCATTATTCATGCACAAGTGGGGATACAAGTGTGGGCTGGATCGGATACTGCTATTTGTCGCAATACAAATTTTAATATTTCTTCACTCAATGCATATATTCGTGGTGAAGTGACAAATGGTACATGGTTTACTACTGGTGATGGTAGGTTTTTACCTTCTTTTGCAAGTTCGGGGCAGTTTTCTAATACACTTACTTATCTACCAGGGGCCGCAGATGTAGCATTGGGTTACACAGATTTAATCTTAGTTTCATTCGATCCTGATGGACTGGGCCCAAAAGTGCAAGTAAGTGACAATGTTCGTATCAATTTTATCATTGACCCGCCGATGGTTTGCAGTAATAATCTCAATGTATCTTTGGGAGTAAACTGTAGTCAACAAATTACTCCTTCCATGTTACTTGCTAATATCCAAGGTAGCCCGAGTAATTATTCGGTATCCTTATTCTTAAATGGAGTGCAATTGCCCAGCAATGTCATCACAAGAGAATACTTGAACAAGCAACTTGAGTTTCGAGTGAGGTTTACATGTGGTACTAACACCTGTTGGGGTTACATCACAGCTCAAGATAAGGAAGCGCCAAGTCTTGTGTGTAGAGATACGATTGTGGATTGTACAGAAAGCGTTTTACCTACAGCTATTGGTTTTCCATTGCCAAGATCATTGAGCTATACACAGACCTCAAGCAATAGGTTTGAATTTCCAAACGGCGACAATTGCGGTAGTGCGACATTGATCTTTACGGACGAGGTCATTAGATTACAATGCTCGCAAGGTGGTTTAAATAGTAGAATCATCAGAAGGTGGGAAGCTGTTGACGCATTAGGCAATAAATCTTCTTGCACTCAGACTATCTTAGTAAAGGCAAGACCACTTTCTAATGTTACTTTACCTTCAAATTTTGATGATCTAGATAGGCCAGCGTTCATTTGCGGAAGTAATTTTAATGCGTTGCCAAATGGTCACCCATCTACGATCGCTGCGGGATCTCCAAGTGGTTCTGGTTGCACCAATTTAGAATTTACTTTCACAGACTCAAGAATCGATGTATGTGGCAATTCTTTTAGAATAGTAAGAAAATGGACCATGATTGACTGGTGCAATAGTAGCACAAGAGAGCATATACAACTTATAAAAGTAACGGATAAGACGCCTCCAAAAATCACTTGTCCTCCATCTACTGTCTGGAAGACTACTGCATATGAATGCAATGCTGGAACTAGAGCTTTGCCAGTTCCTACTATTACTGATGAATGTGGTAATTCAAATACATATTATATAAATGTTTATGATAGTTTGTCTAGACTTAGAAACAATTTTATACTCATTAGTGCTAGTGTACCTTCACTCAAAGACCTTCCTGTTGGAAGATATCGCATCCAATATATTGCCACTGATGCATGTGGAAATCGAGATTCGTGCAATCTTGACTTGAGAGTGATAGATGATCAACCGCCTTTTGTTTTGTGCTCAACTTTTACAACTGTTTCCTTGACATCTAGCCCTACTACCTCTTTATTTCCAAGCTCCATAGATCAGGGAAGCACAGATAATTGCGGAATATTGAAGTATGAAATTACTCGTATGACGGACTCTTGTGGCAGCCAAGCCAATGTTTTTAAGCCCTTTGTAGAATTTTGTTGCAAAGATGTAGGAAGGAAGGTCATGGTTTCTCTGCGAGTCACAGATCTGTATGGCAATGCAAATACCTGCATGGTAGAAGTTACTGTCGAAGATAAGTCTCCTCCAAAGATTACGTGCCCTTCAAATATTACAATTGCTTGTACTTACCCCATCAATTTTCAGAAATTAGATGAATTTGGT
>Ga0105044_10013524_pt1 | contig 11070 bp, 8 predicted proteins | sample MAT01_FD_78092 | JGI IMG/M metagenome (GOLD analysis project Ga0105044, IMG submission 78092) | Freshwater microbial communities from Lake Fryxell liftoff mats and glacier meltwater in Antarctica - MAT-01 | ecosystem: Environmental > Aquatic > Freshwater > Ice > Liftoff microbial mat | place... | reverse complement strand
TAAAGCACCTCGTAGCCGCGGTGGCCCTGCACTGCCGTAAGTCGAGCTTCGCGGCTTAGGCCCGCCCCGTTGGCGTCGAGTACGCCGTGCCTCGCCAGATCATTTTGTTTGTCAGGCACCACCACAGTGCGTAGACGAAGAAGGCTGTCTGCATGACGGCTGTGAACGGGAAGAAAACGCCGTACCACAGGGGGTTTCCGGACCACCGGTAGACGGCCGCCAGACAAGCGAGGACCGCCGCCAGGTGCACCGCCGCCAGGGAGGTCCACAGGTTCCAGCCGCCGCCCGACGCATACGCCTCCGCCAGCGCCCACGGGAGGGCGAAAAACGCGGCCGCGCCCGAGGCCACAAACACCATCGCCGCCAGAATCCGGTACGGCCGCCGCCCCGATGCGCCCGAGTAGATCCGCCCCCAACCCTCGAACATCCGCGTCACCGAGTCGTAAAATCGCGTCTCGGCCAAATCCTCCCCCGAGTACAGCCGGCATTTGAAATCGTGCTGCTTGAGCAGTCTCATCAGCTCGATGTCCTCGCAGGGCCAGTGCCGCACGACCTCGTGCCCCCCCACTTTGAGGTAAGCAGAGCGGCGGATTAGAAAGAACTGCCCGTTGGCGAACGCCGTGTTCCGCCACCTGTCGACGTTCGTCAGTGACGCGAGGTACATGGCGACGATGGCTGCACACGCCACCGGCGTGCACAGCTTCTCCCAGACCGTCTCGCACCGCTGCCGGGTGAGCGCCGAGACGGCGTCGATGCCCCGTTCGAGCGTCAGCGCCATCGTCCGCGACAGAGCGTTGTCGTTTAGGCTGACGTCGGAGTCGATGAACAGGATCCACTCCGTATTTGCCGGGACGGCTTCCACGCCTCGGTGCAGCGCGTGGCACTTGCCCAGCCAGTCGTCGGGCTTTTCCGTGAGGTGAAGAACCAGAAGCCTTGGGTCCCGCGCCGCGACGGCGTCGAGCTCGGCGCCGGTGTTGTCCGTCGAGCGGTCGTTGACGGCTACAACGACGAACTCGCCGCCGGGGTAGGCCTGGGTGAGGATCGACTCCATGCACCGCCCGATGTAGCGGCCTTCGTTTCGGGCGGGGATCACGATGGCGAGCTTCGGGGGCTTGGCGGGCAACTTCGCCCGCGACCAGCTCAACCGCGACATCCGGACCCGCGCCGCCATCATCCCGCACCCCAGCGCCAGCCAAAGGCCGGGCCCGAACATCGCATAGCTCAGCATCGTAAGAGTTGTTGCCACAGTGCCTTGAACCTCGTCGCTATGACGATGCTATGCTTCCCTTCGAAACAGAAGGGCTGGTGCGAAGAATAATCGATGTTGCGAGCTGCGAAAATCACAGACGTCCCCGCTATTCAGGGCATCATCAACTCCCACGCCGGACTGGGGAAGATGCTGTTCAAATCGTTCGCGCAGTTGTACGAGAACCTGCGCGACTTCGCGGTGTATGACATTGGTACGCCGGAGAGCCCGAGGGTGGTCGGCTGTGTGGCGTTGAGCATCATCTGGGCAGACCTTGCCGAGGTGCGGTCGTTGGCCGTGGATCGGGAGCACATCGGGCGGGGAATTGGGAAGCAGCTGGTGCTGTGGTGCGTAGAAGAAGCCCGGCGAGTGGGCATTCGCAAGCTGATGGCGCTTACATACGAGGAAACGTTTTTCCGCAAGCTCGGGTTCGAGGTGGTGGAGAAGGAGTCCTTGCCGCTGAAGGTCTGGACGGACTGTGTGAAGTGCCCGAAGCAGAACCACTGCGACGAGATCGCGGTGATTCGCGAGTTATTGGACGTTCCACACGTGATGGCTCCGACGGCGATTCCGACGCCCCGCGGGGTGAGCATCCCGGTGCTGGACTATTCGGAAGACTGATTTTTGCCTGGCTATCCGCCAATTCGCCCACTTATTCGCCAGCCGGGCCGATAACTTTGAATTTGCGGCGTGCGGGTCTCCACGTTCCCCCGCAATCTAACCGATATAAGGGGTATCACCGAGCGCTTGTCGCCCGGCTTGCGCCCGGATTTTTGACCGTCTACATCGTTGTGAGGCCTCCATGGGATCCATTTCATCAGGCGTGGGTTTGGTCAGCGGAATCAACTCCGGCCAGATCATCGACCAGCTCATCTCTCTGGACGCTCGCCCGCGCACACAGTTGCTCGGTCGGATCGAGAACAACAGGCGGATCAAGCTGGCGTACGCGGACCTGCAGGCCCGTCTCTCCGGATTGCAGACGTCGGCCAACACGCTCGTTCGCCCTTCGACATTCCTCGCCTCGACGGGGACGTCATCCAACGCCGACGTGCTCACGGCGAGCGTGTCTCCCTCGGCGGCGGCGGGCTCGTACCAGTTCACGGTGGCGCGGACGGTGACATCGCAGTCGCTGGTGTCGACAGGTTTGGCGGACGCCAACGCGTTCCTGAGGGCCGGGACGATTCGCGTCGGCTTGGGCGGTGGTGAGGTGACTTCCTCCCAGAATCTCGCGGACCTCAACAGCGGCGCCGGCGTTCGCCGGGGGCAGTTTCGAATCGTCGATCGGTCGGGCGCATCCACCGTCGTCGACACGGCGGGCACGGTCAACCTCGACGATGTAATCAAGCGCATCAACACCGCCCCCAACCTGCAGGTCCGCGCCTCGCTCGGCGACTCGGGCCTCGTGCTCACCGACACCTCCGGCGGGACGGGCACGCTCCGGATCGACGAAGTCGGCGGCGGCAACGCGGCAGGCGACCTCGGTTTACGCGGAACCGCCACGGGAAACACCCTCGCCGGAACCTCCATCAACACCGTCGGCAGAAACTCCACGCTCGCGTCACTCAACGACGGGCTGGGCGTCCGCACGGCGGCAACCGGCAATGACCTCCGCGTCACCCTTGGCGACGGCTCGACACTGGACGTGTCGCTGGCCGGGGCGAAGACCGTCGGAGATGTGATCGACAAGCTCAACGACGTCGGTGACATCAACTTCACGGCTTCGATCAGTCCCGACGGGCGAGGGTTCAGGATCACGGACAATTCCGGCGGAGCGAATCCGCTGACCATCACCGCGCTCAACAATTCCAAAGCCGCCCGTGACCTTGGGTTTGAGGGCGCCACCGGAACGGGGTCCGTGACTGGCAGTAACCTCCGCGCGGGGTTGGGCTCGGTGCTTTTGAAGAACCTGCGGGGCGGGGTGGGGGTGAATACGGGGTCGCTGCTGTTGACGGACCGCGCTGGAAACGACTCGACGGTTTCTTTGGCGGGGGCGAACTCGCTCTCGGACCTGATTGGACGGATCAACTCCGGGGGCAATGGCGTGCGTGCGGCCGTTAACCGCGCGGGTACGGGCCTTGAGATCACCGATGTTTCCGGCGGTACGGGCGACCTGGTGATCGGATCGGCCTCGGGCCCGAACGTCGCCGGGCTGCTGGGTATTGAAGGGACGTTCAACGCCGCGGTGACATCGGTGGACGGCGGGTCGCTCAAGCGTCAGTTTATCTCTGAAAACTCCAGTCTTACCTCGCTCAATGGCGGCAGGGGCATCGCCCCGGGAACGTTTCGGATCACCAACTCCCTCGGAGCTACGGCCGACATCAACCTATCCGGGCTGACCAACCCCAAGCTGTCGGACGTGATCGCGAGGATCAACGCCGGCAACATTGGCGTCACCGCGTCTATCAACGAGGAGGGCAACGGCCTGCTGCTCACCGACACCAACGGGGGGGCATCCAAGCTCACCGTCGCCGACCGCTCGGGCTCTGCCGCCGCCGACCTGCGCATCGCGGGCACGGCCACCAACGACACCATCGATGGCGCCCTCGCCAAGGACATCGAAGTCACCTCGACTGACACGCTGAACTCATTGATCGCCAAGCTCAACGCCGCCAAGGTGGGCGTTTCCGCTTCGCTGATCAATGACGGTACGGGCGCCAACCCGTTCCGGCTCTCTCTGAACTCGCTGAACTCCGGCGAGGACGGCCGGTTTACCATTGACACCGGTTCGACCGGTATTCAGCTCGATACGCTCGTCCGCGCACAGAACGCGGCGGTGTTCCTCGGGTCGTCGTCGGCGACGAACCCCGTTCTGCTCACCAGTTCGTCCAACACCCTTTCCAACGTGCTTCCGGGGGTGTCGCTGAATCTCAATTCGGCGTCGACGAGCGCGGTGACGTTGAATGTCGTGCAGAACGCGGATACTGCGGTTTCGACGCTCAAGTCGTTCGTTTCGACGTTCAACGGTTTGACGACGCGGATCGCCGATCTCACCAAGTTCGACACGGCCACCAACGCCAAGGGCCTGCTTTTGGGCGACGCCGCGGCCGCGAGCATACTGACCAACCTTTTCTCCGCCGTACAGTCGCCCATTCGCGGCGCGGGGCGATACTCGCTGCTTTCGCAGGTCGGCGTCACCGTCGGGGAGGACAACCAGTTGTCCTTCGACGAGACCAAGTTTAAAACCGCCTACGCCGCCGACCCGCTGGCTACCCAACGCCTCTTCACCGCCTTCAACACCGTCACCACCACCACCACCACCAGCCCCAACGGATCACAACTCTCCCAAATCGCCACCACCACCCCCTTCGGCACGGACTCCGTTGGTACGGCCAACTCCACCGACGGCTCGGGAAACGCCGTCAGAAGGGAGACCAAACTCGAGGGGTTCGGTCTGGGTTACAGCCTGCAAAAATCCCTCACTCGTCTCATCGACCCCGTCAACGGCTTGGTCGTTCAGCAGGGCAAGACCATCGACGAGGCAAACAAGGTCTTCGAGAACCGCATCGCCTCAATCTCCATCCTCCTCAACCAGAAGAGATCGCGATTGCAACGCCAATTCGCCAACATGGAAACCATTCTGTCTCAGTTGCAGTCTCAGCAGACGGCCATCGGGAGAATCTCGTCGATTTCCGTCCCGTCCAATAATCGATAGCTACCGACCCCCGCCCGCAGGTCCGGTAATCGCCCGACCCCTGCGAACCCCAAACCGCCTCAATCCACCGCGACTTCCGACCGATATGTCTGCTGTAGACGCGTCGCAATCGGAATAACCCACACGGAACTCCATACCGCGATGAACCCCGCAGCAGCCCAAAAGTACCTCCGAGCCAAGGTCCTCACCGCCACCCCGGAGCAGCTCCAGATGATGCTCTTCGACGGCGCTCTCCGCTTCGGCGAACAAGCAAGAGCCGCCCTCGCCGCGAAAAAGTACGACGAGTCATACGAAGGCATCACCAAAGTTCAGAAGATCGTGATGGAACTCCGGATCGGCCTTCGACCCGACGTCTACCCCGAACTCTGCAACCGGCTCGCCGGAATCTACACCTACGTCTACAAGCGCCTGATCGCCGCAAACGTAGACCGCGACCTGGCCGCGCTCGAAGAAGCCATCAAACTCCTCAAGTTCCAGCGCGACACCTGGGCACTGCTCATGGAGAAACTGTCCAAGGACAAGGCAGCCGTGGCCGCAATTGGCATCGACATGCCCGAACCCTCCGACCGCATGGAAGCGTCCATCTCGATGCAGGGCTGACATAGCGCCGTCAGTGCCGACCACCCACAAGCGTTCCCCCGCCGGCCTCCCGGGGCTATCCTCCCGGGGACATGGCCGACCTTCTCCCCTATCTGACCCTCGCCGTCTCCCTCGCCACCCTCGCCGCGCTGCTGTTCCTGCTCCTTCGCCCCGCCCCGCCGCCACCGGCTGACGCTCTTAAACCCGAGCACCTCCGCCCACTCGAAACGGCCTTCCGCGACGAGTCAGCCCGTTCACGCAAGGAAGCCGCCGACTCCGACCGCGACTCCCGCATCGAGCTTCAGGCTTCCTTCTCCACGCTCACCGACTCAGTGTCAAAACAGCTCTCCCTTTTCCAGCAGGAAGCCGCCTCCCACCGCCAAGAACTCGCCGCCGCCATCTCCTCACTCCGCACCGAACTCACCCAAAGACTCGACGCCTTCGGCGATCAACAAGTCGCCCGGTTTTCCTCCGCCGACCAGAAGGACGCCGCCCACGCAGCCGCCCTCCGCGAGGAACTGTCCAAAACCATCGGCTCACTCGCCGAAACCCTCGTCCGCCGCGTCTCCGAACTCTCAGCCGACACCCGCAAGTCCGCCGAGGAACTCAAAACCTCCGTCGCCACCCAACTCACCGACATCCGAGCCGACAACGAAAAACGCCTCGAACAAATGCGCCTCACCGTCGATGAAAAGCTCCAGTCCACCCTCGACCAGCGCCTCGGAGAGAAGTTCGGCGAAGTCCGCAAAACCCTCGACGACCTCAACACCCAACTCGGCGAACTCAAGCAGGTTGGCGGAAACGTCAAGGACCTCACCCGGGTGCTCGCGAACGTCAAAACCGTCGGCGTCTGGGGTGAAATCCGCCTCGAAGCGCTCCTGGACGAACTCATGCCCGGCCACTTCGAGAAGAACGTCGCCACCGCCAATCGCACCGAGCGCGTCGAGTTCGCCATCCGCTTCCCCGGCGATGGCGACGAGGGCAATCACATCTGGCTTCCGATCGATTCCAAGTTCCCGATCATGAGGTACCAGCAGCTGCTCGCCGCGCAGGAGTCCGCCGACCTCCCCGCCCTCGCCGAAGCCGGAAAGGCTTTAGAAACCCAAATCTGGAACGACGCCCGGAACATTCGCGACAAGTACATCCGCGTGCCGGCCACGACCAACTTTGGCATCCTCTTCCTCCCGATCGAGGGGCTTTACGCCGAGGTCGCTAAACGCCCGGGCTTAATCGAGGAACTCCAGCGTGAATGCCGCGTGATGATCGCCGGACCCACCACGCTCTGCGCCATGCTTAACTCGCTGCAGATGGGTTTCCGCACGCTCTCGATCCAAAAGCGCGGCGCGGAGATCGGCAAGCTTCTCGGCGCCGTCCGCACGCAGTTCGAGAAATACGCCGAGCTGATTTCCAAGGTCCGCGACAACCTCGTCACCGCGACGGGCAACATCGACAAGGTCGCCGACCGCACCCGCATCATCAATGACAAGCTCGAAAAGGTCGAAAGACTTCCCGACCTCGACACCACCAAACTCCTCGGCGATCCTCTTCCCCCCGTCACCGAGTGACCCCCTAGGCTACCCGTCCCCGATGTCGTCCTCCCCAACCACCGCCCCAGGTTCCCACTTTCCCGCCCTCATGCTTCTGCTCGCCACGGCTGCGTGGGCGGTTTCGTTCTCTCTCGGCAAGGACGCCGGGGCCCGCCTCAACATCATTTCCAGCGCGGGTGCGGGCGACTTCTTCGGCCCGACCGCGCTGCAGGGTGTCCGATTCCTTGTCGCCGGAGTGCTCTGGTTTCTCTTGGTCCCCCACGCCCGCCGCGGGTGGACGGCCCGGGGCGTCTTCCGAGGGGGCTACACCGGCGTGCTGCTTTTCGGCGGCATCGTCCTCCAGCACCTCGCCCTCGACCGCACCACCCCGGCCGCCACCGCCTTCCTCACCTCGCTCACCATCCTTTGGGTTCCCCTGCTCCTCTGCGCCCTGCGCCGAAAGCTCCCCACCTGGCCCCTTATCCTCTCGATCGCCATCGCCTGCGGCGGCCTCTACCTTCTGCTCGGGGCGGGGCTGACCACGTTCCGGACCGGCGAAATGCTTGGCTTGGCGTGCTCGATCGTGTTCACGTTCCACCTCCTCGCCGTATCCCGCGTGGTGAGGCAGGAGGACCCGTGGCGCATGTGCGGGGCGCAGTTCATCGTCTGCGGCGTGCTCTGCCTCCTGCCCGCGTCCATCGAGCAGGGTATCTCCCCCGCTCGATTGCTCGCTTTCTCGCTGGATTCCGAGATTCTGTGGCGGCTCGCCGTGATCCTGGTTTTCCCGACGTTTCTTGCCTTCGGTTTGATGAATTACTATCAGCACCGGGTAGATCCCACCCGCGCGGTGCTGATCTACATGGCCGAGCCCGTCCTTGCCGCCGCAGCCGATTTCCTCCTCACCGGCCGCTCGATGACCCCCACGGAACTCACCGGCGCCGCGCTCATCCTCGTCGCCAACGCACTCGCCGAGCTCCTCCCTCCCCCACCACCCCCCCATCCCCTCATCGCGTAAACTCCACCTCCGTCCGCACCGCCGCCAAACAGCTCGATTGCGTGCACAACTGATACCTCAGCACCGCCCGCACCGCCTCGCCCTCCACTCCGCCCGCCGCAAACCTCACCCGCACCACCACCTCCCCCGCGTACGCCGCCAACTCCTCCCCCGTCATTTCCATCCGCACTCGCCCCCAAGCCGGGAACTCCACCTCCCCACCCTCCACCTCCAACCCCAACCCCACCAGCCCCTTTCCCGCCACCTCCTCCGTCTGCGGATACGCGTGATACCCCTCGGCGATCGTCAAACGAATCTCCATCTCGTTCCGCGTCAACCACCGAGCCTCCACCGCCACCAGTTCCCCCTCCCGAGCCGCACCCCCACCCTTCCCCGCCACCTCCAACACACCCGACAACCGCACAAACCTCTGCACAGCCGTCGCCAGCGCGCTCATCCCCTCCGCATTGTCGTCCAACGACTGCGCAAACTCCGCGATGATCGCCCGCGCCCTCTCTGTTTGTCCCAGCTCCATCAGCACCATCGCAGCCAGCGCATTCCCGCTCGGCAGTGGCGAATCCGTCCCCACCTTCTGGCGAACGATCAGGTCGTCCGCGTCGTCGGCTGTAAAGTACAACCCGCCGCCGCCACACCCTCCGCCACCACACGCCCCATTTCCACATCCGCCGCCCGCCGTCGCCGTCCCACACGTCACCGTCGAAAACTTTCGCAACATCTCCCCCGCCAGCTCCCCCGCCGCCCCCACCAACGTCGCATCTTCCAGCTCCCTCCCCGCCAAAAGACATGCCTCCGCCAGCGCCGCATAGTCGTCCAAGAACGCCGCGTACTTTGCCTGCCCGTCCCGACTCGTCCGCAGTAGTCCCCCGCTTGCGTCTCTTTGCTTTTCCAGCAAAAACCTGCACGCCCGCCCCGCCGCAGCCGCGTACTTCTTCTCCCCCAGTTCCCTCGACACCGTCACCATCGCCGTCGCCATCAGACCGTTCCACCCGGTCAGCACTTTGGTGTCCAGCAGCGGCTGCTTCCGCTGGTCCCGAACGATTTTGAGCTTACCCCGCATTATCGCGAGCTTCGCCTCGAGCTCCGGCACGGAGTATCCGTGTTCGTGCGCCGCCTGCGGGATGCTGCGGTCCAGGAAGAGGATGCTCGCCTCTGGCTTACCGCTGGCCGTGGGGTGGTGAGGGTCCATGAAGTTCGGCCCCTGGTCGACGCCGTACACGCAGTTAAACACCGCCGCGTCGTCGGCCCCGAGCACGTCGGTGATCTCGGCGAGGGTCCAGAGATAGTTCAGCCCCTCACGGTGGTCCACCTCCGCGTCCATCGCCGTGTAAAACGCCCCCTCCGGAGACGTCATCTCGCGCAGCACAAACTCGCACACCCCCCGCGCCACGTCCCCAAACTCCGCCCGCCCCAACACCCGCGCCCCCACCGCATACACCTCAGCCAGCATCGCCTGGTCATACAACATGATCTCAAAGTGCGGCACGAGCCACTTCGCGTCCGTCGAGTACCGGTGAAACCCGCCCCCGAGATGGTCGTGAATCCCCCCGTGGTTCATCGCCTCCAGCGTGTGCGTGAGCATCTGCCGCACCCGCTTCGCCGTCGCCGACCCCTCCTCGGCATGCTCGACATACTCCAGCAGAAACTTCAGCAGCGTCTGCCGGGGAAACTTCGGCGCCCGCCCGAATCCCCCATGCGCCGGCTCGTAATCCCCAGCCGACCGCTCCACAAACTCTTCGATCTTCTCCGCGTCAAACCGAATCGCCTCGCTCGGTTTGCGCGGCGTCGCAAGCTGGTGCAAAATCCCCAGCAATTGATCCGCCGTCTTCTCCACCTCACCCCGCCGCTCCCGCCACGCCTCCTCCAACCCCGCGAGCAGGCGCGGAAACCCGGGCCTTCCCCCCCCACTCCACTGCATGTCCTCCGGCGGAAAATACGTCCCCCCGTAAAACGGCCTGAGATCCGGCGTCAGCCAAACACTCATCGGCCACCCCCCCTGCTTCGTCAGCACCTGCACCGCCGTCATGTACAACTGATCCACATCCGGCCGCTCCTCCCGATCCACCTTGATGTTGACAAAGCGCTTGTTCATCTCCGCCGCCACAACCGGATTTTCGAAACACTGCCGCTCCATCACATGACACCAGTAACACGTGCTATAGCCCACCGACAAAAAGATCGCCCTCCCCTCTCCCCGTGCCCTCTCAAACGCTTCCGGCCCCCAAGCATACCAATCCACCGGATTGTGCTGATGCTGCAACAAATACGGCGAAGTCTCACGGGAAAGGCGATTCGTGTGCGTCGGCAGTGCGGTGTTCATCCCCCATCGTATTCCCGCCGCGCTACTCCCCCCACCAGGTCGGTTAAACCTTACCCCCTCCCCCACAACTGCACCGTCGCCACCACCAGCGGAACGCACGTCAGCCCGCACGCCCACACCGCCAGCCGCTCCCCCGTCGCCTTGTTCCGATCCCCAACCAATTCACACACCGCCACCACGACCGCCACCAGTACGAACTTGAACACCACCAGCCCCTTCGGGTGCAACCCACTCACATGCGCCGCGACCGGGTTCCCCTCACGACCTCCGTGGTACAAAATGATCCGCGTCAGAAACACATCCAAGCTCGACAGCAGTACCAGGCAAACGTAGTGCTGCGGAACATGCGGCTTCCCGTCCCAGCTTGTGCGACGGCCCTTTCTCCGGCCTCAATCCTCCGGCGCTTCCCCCGCGTCCGCCATGCGCACGATTCTCGGATCGAACCGCGCCACCACCTCGACCAAATCCGCCTGCGCAGCCATCACCGAGTGAATGTCCTTGTACGCCTGCGGGGCTTCGTCGATCCCTGCCGATAGGAGTTTCACGCCCGCCTCGGCGAGCATCCCCTTCACGTGGCCCCACCTGAGCTTCTCCTTCGCCGCCGTTCGGCTCATCGCACGGCCTGCGCCGTGGCTGGCCGAGTCGAGGCTCGCGGCGACGCCCTTGCCGCGGACGACGAATCCCGGCGTCGCCATGCTCCCGGGGATGACGCCCAGCACCCCCGCCCCAGCCGGC
>Ga0105044_10013521_pt1 | contig 11072 bp, 10 predicted proteins | sample MAT01_FD_78092 | JGI IMG/M metagenome (GOLD analysis project Ga0105044, IMG submission 78092) | Freshwater microbial communities from Lake Fryxell liftoff mats and glacier meltwater in Antarctica - MAT-01 | ecosystem: Environmental > Aquatic > Freshwater > Ice > Liftoff microbial mat | place... | reverse complement strand
TGCCTGCGTAAAGTGGTCGCGCAGGGACTCGAACCCCGGACCTCTGCTGTGTGAAAGCAGCGCTCTAACCAGCTGAGCTACGCGACCAGTGCTTCGCCTGTCACTCTCCAAATGCACTGCAGCGGCAGACCCTCGCGGATCGGAAAACGTAACGGGCGCCACAGAGCGATGGAACCCCCCGAGGCGCGGTCACGCACGACGAACTGGTGAAGCATGGTCCGGGTGGGACTTGAACCCACGATCCTTCGATTATGAGTCGAGCGCTTTGACCAACTAAGCTACCGGACCGAAACTAAAACACCTGCGAGCTGGGTGTAGCGGTTGCACCCTCCGCAATCTGCCCTCGCGCCACTGCGTCGGCAACGCGTGCGGCTCACGGAACGTCCCGGGAGCACACCTTCCCGATTCCAGCGGAACTCGATCCGTCAGCCCGGTATGGCGTGCGTTTCGCCGTCCGCCTCTCCGTCCGCCGCTCGGTGGGCATCGAACGCCTCGAGCACTTCGTCCGCCGTGACCGTGGCCGCACCCAGTTTCCCGACTTCGACGCCAGCGGCATAATTCGCGACGATCGCCGCTTCGAGTGCCGTCGCGCCTGCCGCGAGCATTGTCGCGAGATACGCAGTCACCGTGTCGCCAGCGCCCACGACATCGTACACCTCTCGCGCGGTCGTTGGTACGCGATGTACCACGGCATCCGACGACACGAGCGCCATCCCTTGCTCACCAAGTGTGAGCAACAGGTGATCGACACCAAGTCGCTCGAACGTCGTTGGCAGCGCGGCGGGATGGTCAAGATCAACTGCGGCGCCGAGTGCGCTTTCCAGTTCGCGTCGATTGGGCTTGAACACCGTTGCGCCGCGATAGGCAAAGAAGTTGCGGAACTTCGGATCGACGACGATCGGAATTTTGCGCGCCCGCGCGAGCCCGATAGCACCTTCAATCACCTTCGGGACGAGCACGCCCTTGTTGTAGTCCTCGAACACGAGGGCCGTCGCATTTGGAAGTGCTCGCTCAATCGCTTCGAGCACAAGCGCGATTTCGTTGTCGGTGAGATCGGCGTCGTCTTCTTCGTCGAATCGCACGAGTTGCTGCGACCGCGCCATGACCCGCGTCTTTGTGGTGGTCGGTCGACTCCCTGTGACCAGCGAACGCGATTGCATTCCGCCTGCTTCGAGATGCGCACGCAGCGTGGCACCAGTGGCGTCATCACCAACCACTGCGACGAGATTGCACCCTGCGCCAAGAGCCGCGACATTTTGCGCAACATTGGCCGCACCTCCGAGTGCGAGTTTCCGCTCGCGAATACGCACCACCGGCACCGGCGCTTCGGGTGAGATGCGATCGACATCGCCGCGGAGATAGACATCAAGCATCGCATCACCAACGATCACCACGTGCTGTGATTGCGCCGCCGAGAGTAGCGCGCTGAGGCGAGTGCGCGAGATCGTAGGCGGGATGATGGGCGGGATGATGGGCGCGTCAAGGCGCGTCGAGTCGTTCGTCATGCGTGGGGAAGGTAAGAGTCGGCTGCCTGCGAGGACAGCAGCGCATTACCTTCTGCGCCGTGACCGTCAAAACCCCACCCCCTGACCACGCGGACGCCGGGTCCAGAAGTGCGCCGGGCCGCATGGCGCCGGGCCGCATGCCATTGATGGTGCTGCTCGCAGCGCTATTCGGGATTTCGCTCGCGGCACCGTTGACCCGTCTATCGTCGGCCCCGGCATTGGTCATTGCGGCGTGGCGACTGGGTTTCTCGTTAGTCATCATCGCCGCAGCGCTTGTGGTTGGCGGCGAATGGCGCGCTTGGCGTCTGCTGAAGCCGCGCGACTTTGTGCTGACGACGGTGGCCGGCGTGCTCCTTGCCATTCACTTCTGGAGCTGGAACGTTTCGCTGCGCTACACGAGCGTGGCTGCATCGGTGTCGCTGGTGAATCTGCAGCCCGTGATCATCGCGATCTTTTCGGCGCGCTGGCTTGGCGAGCCGCCGTCGCGCCGACAGTGGAGCGGGATCGGCATTGCGGTGTTGGGAGCGCTCGTCGTCGGCGTGGCCGACGTCCCGGGCGGACCCGCCGGTATCTGGCAGGCGCTGACGTCAGGGGCTGGAAGTGATGTCACTGCCGCTTCGGCGTCCGACGGTGCTGCTCGGTCCCGCGCACTGCTTGGTGACTTTCTCGCCTGTGTCGGCGCCGTGGCGGGCGCACTCTACTTCCTGATCGGTCGGCGTGTGCGACAGACGCTGGCCCTCTGGCCATATGTCGCGCTCGTGTACGGTGCGGCGTGTGCGACATGCGTGCTGCTTGCGACATTGTCCGGACAGTCGCTCTTCCCGCAACCGCCCCGCGATCTCGCGATCTTTGCTGGACTCGCGCTCGGCCCGATGCTTTTGGGGCATACCGGCATGAACTGGGCGCTCGGGCACCTACCGGCCTACCTCGTCAACTTGACGACGCTCGGAGAGCCGATCGGTGCGACGGTGTTGGCTGCACTGTTGCCCGGAATCGCCGAGGTGCCGGGGGTTGGGACTGTGCTTGGGGGGGCATTGGTGCTGGCGGGGGTGCTCCGGGCCGCCAAGCGGTAACTGTGTGGGGGCTGCGGTGGGTCGAGCCGCGGAGGCCGAACTCGGGCGGGTCGGGGTTATCTTCCATGGGTGTCCAGCCCCTCGCGCGTCACCTCATCGCTCTCTGCTTCCGGTCGCAAACCATTCGCGTTCGGGGGGCCTGAGTCGACCCTGTCTTTGGACGTCGTGGTTTCCCGCGGCGCCATGATCGAGTCGCGCCATCGGGTGCACGCTGCTGTGGTGACCGCCGATGGTGTCTTGGTTCACGCTGCACGCGATGCGCATTTGAGGACGTGGTGGCGGTCGTGCGCCAAGCCGTTTCAGGTGATGCCACTCGTCGGGGAGGGCGGGTTTGAGCGCCTCGCTTGGGGCCCGGATGAGTTGGCGCTTGCCTGTGCGTCGCACGGGGGTGAGCCCGAACACGTGGCACTCGCAGCCGGCATGCTGGCCGCCGTGGGGCTCGAAGCCGGGGACTTGGCGTGCGGTCCGCACGAGCCTCTTTCCGGACGCGGCTCTCGCTTGCTGCGTGAGTCCGGGCAGCGGCTGACGCGGCTTCACAACAATTGCTCGGGGAAGCACGCGGCAATGCTTGCCCGTGCGGTGCTGCAGGGCTGGCCGACGCGCGGGTATGAGCGCGAGGACCATCCGGTGCAGATCGCTGCCCGCGAGACCGTGTCAGAGTGGGGATGTATCGCGGTCGACGACATCGACCTCGCCGTCGACGGTTGCGGCGTGACCGTCTTTGCGCTGCCACTCGCAAACATGGCCCTTGCGTACGCCCGTCTCGCCAGTGCGGCGCACCGCGGCGACGAAACGCCCGCGCGCATCGTCGCCGCGATGACCGGGAGCCCCTTCCTCGTCGGTGGCAGCGATCGATTTGATACGGTCCTCATGGACGCGTTCGAAGGACGTGTGCTATGCAAAATCGGGGCGGAAGGCGTCCACACGCTCGCGGTGGTGGAGCAGGGCATCGGCATCGCGCTCAAGGTGGAAGATGGGGCGGCTCGCGCGCAGTACCACGCCGTGCTGGCGGTGCTAGCCGCACTGAGGGTCGCGCCGCGCGAGTGGCCGGAAGGGATGCGTGAGTTCGCGTCCAACGCAGTGCGAAACACCCGCGGCGAAACCGTCGGTGAAATTCGCGTTGGCGGCGGCGCCGTCGGGCAGGCACTGTGAAGCATTCGGAATCAGCGACGGACGCGAGCCCGAGCGCACAATTTCATGCTCCGGCGGCCGACGCGCAGTGGAACGGTGATGCGACAAACGATTTGGTTATGCACGACCAGACCAACCGAGTACCCTTGCCTGCGCTCGATGCGGAGACCGCACTGCTGGTGCGTCTTGCCGCACAGTTAGCTGGCGGATCCGAAGCGCAGATCCGGTCGGCCCTCGCCACCGCGCATGCAGACATCAACCCAGTCTGGGTCGAAGAAGTGATTTTGCAGACGTACCTGTTTGCCGGTTTTCCACGTGCACTCAACGCCGCACGCGAATGGCGCCGCATCTCCGGGCGACGCGCACCAGTCAGCGATGAGAGTTCGCAGCTCGACCCACAGTTGGCCACCGCTCGCGGCGAAGCAACGTGCGAAACCGTGTACGGCGAGTTCTATGACCGACTGCGCATCAACATTCGCGGGCTCCATCCTGCACTCGACACTTGGATGATCGTCGACGGCTACGGAAAAGTCCTCGGCCGTCCCCAACTCGATCTTGCACGACGCGAACTCTGCGTGGTCGCCGCCTGCTCAATCGCACGACAGGATCGGCAGCTGCACTCCCATCTGCACGGCGCAGTGAACGCCGGTGCTTCCGTATCGACCGTCACCGACACGCTTCACGCCATCGCCGACCTGATCAACCCTGACGACCTTCTGCGCTACTTGGGCCTTTGGGCGCGCGTGCAGGGGAAGTAGTTCGTACGTTTTCGCGCCATCAGCAACAAGTATTCGTCCGTGAAACACTCCATCGTCCCACCGAAGTTTCTCGCGGCCACCGCCGCCTCCCAGAAAGCGCAGAGTCTCATGTTTGTAGATCGTGTCATCGTACGAGTGGAAGCAGGAACCGGCGGCTCAGGACAGACCTCATTCCGACGCGAGAAGTTCTACCCGATGGGTGGTCCGGACGGCGGCGATGGGGGCCGAGGCGGCGATGTGATCGTTCGTGCGGACCGCAATCTCACGACGCTCCTCGACTTCACCTATCGCGACGCCTGGCGTGCGGAACGCGGCGAACACGGCGGTGGCTCGAATCGCACCGGACGCTCCGGCGAAGACATCATCCTACCGGTGCCTCGCGGCACCATCATTCGGGACGCGAAAACGCAGGAAATCATCTGCGAAATTCTCGATGAGACCGATTCCTACACGGTCGCCAAGGGCGGACGCGGCGGCAAAGGGAACGCGTTCTTCGTCACTGCAACTCACCAGTCGCCACGCGAGTGGCAACCGGGTGAAGAGGGCGAAGCGCGCGACCTCGAGCTGGAGCTCAAACTCATCGCCGACATCGGGCTCGTTGGACAGCCGAACGCGGGCAAGAGCACACTCCTCTCGGTCATCTCCGCCGCACGCCCAAAGATCGCCAATTATCCCTTCACAACGCTCTCACCAAACCTGGGCGTCATCCCGCTCAGCGATCACCGCTCGTTTGTCGTCGCCGACATCCCGGGCATCATTGAGGGCGCCCACGAAGGCAAAGGACTCGGCCTTCAGTTCCTCCGCCACATCGAACGGACACGCATCCTCGCGTTCATGATCCCGATCGAATCGGAAGATTGGCAGAAAGAACTCGATCAGCTCCGCCACGAGATCGCTGAACACTCAAAAGAACTCGCCGCCAAACCGTACTGCGTCGTGTTCACCAAACTCGACCTCTTGGGCGAGCACTCCGTCCCCGAGATCGACGCACCTGGCGCGTTCGGCATGTTCTCCATCAGCGCACCCGGACGCATGGGACTCGATGTACTCCTCGACGCATGGTGGAGCGAATTGCTGGTGCTCCGCGCCGCCGAAGCAAAGCCGAAGCAGGATGCCCAGCTCCTCCCCTGACTGGGAGGAGACGCGCGCGCTCCTCGCTCTCAGCACGCTCCCCGGCGTCGGGGACCTCGGCATCGCCCGACGCCTGGCCACGAGCAAATCGGCACGGCGCGCGCTCGACGCTGAAACACTTGAGCGCAGAACCGCTGCCTTCCACGAAGCCGACAGAATCTCCGATTCGGCACATCGCTGCGGCGCCCGAGTGATCGGTCGCTGTGATGAGGAGTATCCATCGCGCCTGCTGGAACTGCACGATCCGCCAGCCGTGCTGTACGCACGTGGACAGATGCTCGCCGCGGCACCGCCGGCAGTCGCGATCGTCGGCACACGCCAAGCCAGCAGCTACGGCCTCCGCGTCGCGCGGGCAATCGCCACGGCGTGCGCACGCGCAGGCGCCACGGTCGTCAGCGGCCTCGCACGGGGAATCGACGGCGCAGCACATGACGCCGCCCTCCGTGCCGGCGGTCGAACCGTCGCCGTACTCGGCACCGGCGTCGATGTACACTACCCGCGCCCGCATCGTGCGCTGCAGGAAACCATCGCGCGCGACGGACTGCTGCTCTCGGAACTGCCACCCGGGGCCAATGGTCACTCGGGTGCGTTCCCTCGTCGAAATCGCATCATCGCCGCACTCGCCGACGTCACCGTGGTCGTTGAAGCCGGACGGGACAGCGGCGCACTCATCACCTCCGACTGCGCACTCGAACTCGGACGCGCGGTCGCGTCCGTCCCCAACGCGATCGACGTACCAAGCGCCTTCGGCAGCAACGCCCTGCTCAAGCGGGGGGCAGAGCCTGTGCTCGAACCGCAGGACGTGCTCGCCCTGCTTGAGCTGCGCGCCACTCCCACGCTCCTCCCGCCCCTCGACGACAACGCCGCATCCTGCTGGAGCGCGATCGTCGCCGGCGCAACGACGTTCGATTCCATCGCACGGGCGACGAGTCTTTCGCACCGCACAGTCGCTGCAACCATCAGCATGCTCGAGCTAGAAGGGCTGCTTTCGGTCGACGTGACCGGAGCCGTACGGACATCCATCGGCCGTCAGTCTCGATAGCATGGCCGTCGGAACGAATCCAGACACCCAGGTTGGGACGGAATACCAACATCTGTACGTGCACGTTCCGTTCTGCACGCGACGCTGCAGCTACTGCGATTTCGCAATCGTGGTGCGCCGAAGCGTACCCGTCAGCGAGTACGTGAACGCCGTCGCTACGGAGTTCACCCGCCGCGACGCTGCATCGACATGCGCACCACTGACCACACTCTATTTCGGCGGCGGAACGCCCTCTCGCCTCGGCGCAGACGGCGTGGCGAAACTGATGGATGTCATGCGCCAGCACATCACGCTCGCCCCCGATGCCGAAGTCACGCTCGAAGCCAATCCAGAGGACGTCACAGTCGAATCCGTGGCGGCGTGGCGCGCGAGCGGAATCAATCGGCTCTCCATCGGGATCCAGAGCTTCGACGATCGTGTGCTGCGTTGGATGCATCGCGTGCACGACGCGGCGAGCTCGCAACGCGCCGTCGCAATCGCGCGCAATGGTGGACTCGAACACTTCTCCCTCGACCTGATCTTCGCCGTTCCCGAATCACTGGAACGAGACTGGTCGCGCGATGTCGACATGATGCTACAGCTCAACCCGGACCACCTCTCGCTTTACGGTCTCACCGTCGAACCACACACACCACTGGGCCGGTGGCACGCGCGTGGCGAAGTGCAGGAGAGCTCCGAAGATCGCTACGAATCGGAGTTCATGGATGCCAATCGGCGGCTCGCTGCCGCCGGCTTCGAGCACTACGAAGTGTCGAATTTCGCAATGCCAGGACACCGCGCCCGTCACAATAGCGCCTACTGGCGAGGCGTCCCGTACCTCGGCATTGGCCCGTCCGCGCATGGATTCGACGGTAAGCATCGACGCTGGAACGTCCCAGCCTACGCCGCATGGCTATCCTTATTGGGGCGAGCTGCCGACCCCGTCTCGGGCACGGAGTTGCTGACCGCAGACAACCGCCTCGCTGAGCAGGTGTACCTTGGGCTACGAACCCGCGACGGGCTCGCCGTTACGGAAGCGGAACGATTGCACGTCCAAACATGGCTGAAGGCTGGATGGGTGGAGTGGACCGAACTCGACAAAAAAACAACGATTCGTTGCACCCCCCTCGGCTGGCTTCGCCTCGACGCGCTGGCCGCCGACTTGACCGCGCTCCGAAGTCGTTCGTAACGTTCAACCCATGACGCACAGCGGCGAGCTCTCGGAACGCGAACGGAAGGTCCTGGAAGCGGTTATTCAGAGCTATGTGGCCACCGCCGAGCCCGCCGGCTCGCGCACCATCTCCCGACGCTTCGGACTCGGCATTTCTCCCGCAACCATCCGCAACACGATGAGCGATCTGGAGGAGAAAGGTTTTCTCTTCCACCCGCACACCTCAGCGGGACGAGTGCCGACCGACAAAGCCTATCGCGTGTATGTCGATTCACTCATTCGCGTCGACCCGGTGTCCCGCGAAGAGCGCCAGACACTCGCCGAACAGATTGCTGCAGGCGGCTCAGCCATCGAAACCATCCTCCGGCGCGCGGCCCAATCACTCGGCGTTCTCACGCAGGAACTTGGTGTCGCTATCGGCCCCCGACTCGAGCGCGCGGTTCTCCGCAAGATCGAACTCGTCCGCGTCTCGTCCGACCGTCTCCTGATGGTGCTCGGCCTTTCAGGCGGCACCGTCCGGACGATCTTTGTGGAAGTCCCCGGTATCGTCGCCGATGAAGCGCTGGTCGAGGTCACCATCGTTCTCAACGAACGGTTGGCGGGGCTGACCCTCGACCAGGTTCGGACGTCTCTCGCATCCAGGTTGCGCGGCGTACAGGCCGGGCCATCAAGTGCCGAACTGCTCAACATTTTCGTCCAAGAGGGCGAGCAGGTGTTTGGACGGGCCGCCGAGCCGATCGACACGGTGGTCATTGGGCAGCCGTCGCTTCTGGCAGACCAGCCGGAGTTCGCCACCGGCGAGCAGCTCCGCCGGCTGATCGAGCTGACGGAAACAAGACAGCAGCTTGCTACTTTACTTGAGGTGCGTCCCGGTGCGAACGGGATGTCCATTACCATCGGAAACGAGCACGGCGACCCCAGGCTCGAGCCCTTCACGGTCGTAACCGCCGAGTATAGGGTGGGATCGCTGAGTGGCGTGATTGGGGTAATTGGGCCCACGCGGATGCCTTACGAAAAGGTGATCGCGCTGGTCGGGCACACTTCGCAGCTCGTTTCCGACTTGCTCTGCTGACGGGAAACCGTCGCTTGTCCGGCGTAGCCTTCGGGGCTCCGCTTTCACGGGATTTTCGACATGGCCGATTTTTACGCGGTACTTTCGGTATCGCGCGATGCTTCAGACGACGACATCAAGCAGTCCTATCGTCGACTCGCAATGCAGTGGCACCCCGACCGCAACGGCGGCTCGAAGGACGCCGAAGAAAAGTTAAAGACGATCATGGAGGCGTACGACGTCCTCCGTGATCCGCAGAAGCGCGCAGCGTATGACCGGTACGGCGAGGCTGGGCTTCGCGGTGGCGGCCAGGCAGCGTACGAGCACGTCGATCTTTCGGATGCGCTCAACATCTTCATGCGCGACTTCGGCGGCTTCGGCGACCTGTTCGGTGCGCAGGGTGGGCGGCGTCAGTCCGGACCGCGCTCGGGGGCTGACATCAAGCTTCCGCTTGCGCTGACGCTCGCCGAGGTGGCGACGGGTGTCGAGAAGACTGTCGTGATGAAGGTGCTCGAAGCGTGTGAGAAGTGCGAAGGGTCGGGGGCGGAACCGGGTACCAAGCCGCAGGCGTGTGCGACGTGCGGCGGCGCGGGCGAAGTGCGTCGCGCACAACGGTCGTTCTTCGGACAGTTCGTGTCGGTCGCACCCTGTCCAACGTGCGCAGGCGAGGGACAAGTGGTGTCGGCGCCGTGCAAGAAGTGTCGCGGCGAAGGACGTTTCCGTGCGGAGCGCACACTCAAGATTACGGTACCCGCAGGCGTTGCGACCGGTCAGTACATGACGCTTCGTGGTGCGGGCAATATCGGCCCGCGCGGCGGCACGCGTGGCGATGTACTCGTGGTCTTTGAGGTGGAAGACGACGAACGCTTTGATCGCGACGGTGAAGACCTGTTCTGCGAGGCGTTGGTCACGTACTCCCAGCTCGTATTTGGTGCAGACATCCGTGTGCCCGGTGTGCTCGGCGAGCTCTCCTTACGCGTGCCGTCCGGAACACAGAGCGGTGCTGTGTTTCACCTGCGTGGACGCGGGCTTCCACGCGTGAACGCGAGCGGCGTTGGCGACCTGCACGTCAAAGTGCAGCTGTGGACACCACAGTCAGTTCACGGCGACGAAGAGCAGGCGATCAAGCACCTGGGGACGCTGCAGGGCCAGGCTCCGCCGCAGCGTGAGAAAAGCATCTGGTCGAAGATGAAGGAAGCACTGGGTGCCTGAGTCACTCACCAGCTGGACAAGCCTTCGCGTGCGCCCCGGAGCAGACGACGAGTCCGCTCGCTCAGCGTGTCTTGCTGCGCTGTTTGAAGCGGGCGCGCAGGGCGTGCACGAAGACGGTGGTTCGCTCGTCACCCACTTCCCGCCGCAAACCGATCTCGCTCGAGTGCACGCCATCGTCTCCCAGGCAGACGAGCACGCAGTGATCGAGATGGCGCCTGTTCCGGATATCGACTGGAGCGAAGCCTGGAAGGCGCGCATCGTTGCCCACGAACTGGGCGCGTTGACCGTGGCGCCGCCTTGGCTCGCCACCGAGATGGATCCTGCTCGGACCATCATCATCGATCCCGGCATGGCATTCGGGACGGGCGATCACGCGACCACGCGCGGAGTCGTCCGCCTGCTCCCTGGTGTAATTCGCACGGGCGATGTTGTCGCTGACCTCGGAGCCGGTAGCGCAGTGCTCGCGATCGCGGCAGCGAAGCTCGGCGCGTTGCGCGTGTACGCGATCGAGCTTGATGCCGATGCAATTGCCGACGCCGAAGAGAACGTCGCACGCAACGGAGTGGCGGACCGGGTGCATGTTTTTGAAGGCGACGCCGCTGCGTTTTTACCGATGATCGGCCCCTTGCGCGTGGTCCTTGCGAACATCATCTCGTCGGTGCTGGTGGAACTGTTGCCAATTGTCGCATCCAACCTTTCGGCCGATGGTGCAGTCATCATCAGCGGCATCCTGCGCGAGGAGCGCACGCCAATGCTCGAGGTCTTGAGCGCGACAGGATGGCGAGTGGTCGAAGAAGACGCTGAGGATATCTGGTGGTCGGCGTCGATCGCGCGGGTGTAGGCGCCGGGCGCCCGAATTTTGTTACGGCCGACGTATTCAACGTCGGCGCCGCATGCACGCTCGATGAATACGCCGCGCGGCACATGCGTGTGCTGCGTCTCGTCGCTGGCGCCGTGGTCGGACTGCGCGACGGGCACGGTACGATCGGTGAAGGTACTCTCGTCCGTCTGACCAAATC
>Ga0105044_10013520_pt1 | contig 11072 bp, 11 predicted proteins | sample MAT01_FD_78092 | JGI IMG/M metagenome (GOLD analysis project Ga0105044, IMG submission 78092) | Freshwater microbial communities from Lake Fryxell liftoff mats and glacier meltwater in Antarctica - MAT-01 | ecosystem: Environmental > Aquatic > Freshwater > Ice > Liftoff microbial mat | place... | reverse complement strand
CTTGTTTTTACATTTTTTACGAACAAATTCTCACCCAGAAATGGAAAATTAGAAAGTGAAATGAAAATTGAAAGCCCAATTTTATCAAGACAAACAACAATGTGGAATGCTTGGATTGGATTTAATGCAAGTCATAGTAGTGGGGTAATGTTTATTGGACTAATAAATTTATATTTTGCGGTAAATTACTTTACCTTTTTTCAATCTGACCATTTCTTTTTCCTATTTAATATTTTTACGATTGTATTTTATACTTGGTTAGCAAAAAAGTATTGGTTCAAAATTCCATTGACAGGAATAACAATAACATTAATTTGCTTCATAATTTCGTACATTTTGACAGTTCTAAACAAATGACAAATGCGAAAAAACTGCAGACTCCAACCTTTCCTATTTACGCATTTCTTACCATCCAAAAATTCACTTATTTTCGACTAGCCGGTTTCGTTAGAAACAAAAACCCTATTCCACAGAATTATTAGTTCATCAAATAATAAAAATATCGACCATTTACTAAGGTTACTCCCATATTTATGGTAGTTTAAAGTATGTTAAGAATCTAGAACTTTACCAAAACTATGATGAGGTATAAAATTGTCAAACTAATCTGCTTATCTGTCCTCTTGCCATTTTTTGGTAGGAGTCAGTTCGTTGGGGGAATTAGCCAGGGTTTCACTTTTACCGTTTTACCCAAAGCTAGTATTACAGATGCTAATGCTTTTATAGGTGGTAATGATGACGGATTTACTCAAACAACTTTACTAAAGTTAAACATCACAGATGCCAATGCTTTTATAGGTGGTAATAACGACGGCGTTGCACTTACAACTTTATCCAAAACAAATATTACGGATGTCAATGCATTTTTAGGAGGTAATGGTGATGGCTTTGCGCTAACGGCTTTAATCAAAATAAACATTACAGACGCTAATGCTTTTCTTGGAGGCAATGATGATGGACATGCACTCACCACTTTACCCAAAATAAATATTACAGATGCCAATGCATTTATGGGAGGCAACGATGATGGATTTGCTCTCACCACTTTATCCAAAATAAACATTACAGATGCTAATGCATTCAGAGGAGGTAATAATGATGGCTTCGCATTTACCCTTTTACCCAAAACAAATATAAATGACCCCAGTGTTTTTCTGGGAGGTGCAGGTAGAGGAGAAGCTCAAATCTTCATAGGTAAAAACATTTGCGCAAGCCCAGGTGCAAACTCCGTGTGGAATGGTAGCATCAGTAACGAATGGCACAATCCTAACAATTGGGATTGCGGTAATATACCTACCGTGAATAGCATTGTACTCATCCCGTCTGATAAGACGATATACCCTACCGTATTTGCCAATATCGAAATAAAAACCATCACGCTAATGACAGGTAGTACACTTACGGTATTACCCGGACTAAACTTTATAATAAACGGACAATAAAAATTTAAACATTAAAAATAAACAGATGAAAAAGTTACTCTTTCTTTTACTACTTTCCTTGCAGATGTTGGCTACCAAAGCAAACAACATTCAGGTAACTAATGTAAGTGTGCAAGCCGCTACCAGCACTATTCAATTTACCGTGACCTGGGAGAACGGCTGGAGGAGCAGTGTGCTCAATAACTGGGATGCAGCCTGGGTGTTTGCAAAATATAAAGACATAGATAACGAATGGAAAAATCTAGCATTTAATATTGCTAACGTTACTGTACCTGCAGGATTTGCTGGTAATTTTGCTCCCAATGGAGCATTTCTACATCGCTCCGTGGTAGGTAACGGAACTACTACTATTACCAATGTGCAAATTGGTATTCCGGATCAACAAGCCCTTGGCATTTTTGATATTAAAGTGTTCGCTTTAGAAATGGTTTATATTCCCTCTGGTACTTTTTATGTAGGAGATGGGGTTTCAGGAACAGGTAGGTATATACAAGAAGCTTCCCTCCTTTCTTCAGTTGGAACAATTTATACAAATGGTAATGGCAACCAGGTATATGACCCACTCATAAGTCCACCAGGCGGTTCCTTAACTAGTATGCCGTCTGCTTTTCCAAAAGGGATGACAAATTTTTATATGATGAAGTATGAATTATCGCAGGGGGGTTATAGAGATTTTTTAAACACACTTACTTATGTGCAGCAAATTAACCACACGATAGTTACACCAAATGCTGCAATAGGCAGTGGAGCTTTAGTAACTCCTTCTGGTACAAGTAGAAATTATTTAGAGGTAAAAACAAGTGGTATACCAAGTAGTACGCCTGCAGAATATGGCTGCGATGCTAATGCTAATAATATTTATGATGAGGCTGGCGATGGAGAATGGGTTGCCTGCAACTACCTGAATTGGCCAGATATGGCTGCTTACTTAGGCTGGTCGGGCCTTCGCCCCATGACGGAATTAGAATTTGAAAAAGCTGCAAGAGGCGTTCAGGTACCAGTAGCTGGCGAGTACGTGTGGGGCTCCGCACTTATTGGCAATCTCATTTTATTACTTTCTAACGCTAATCAAAACTCTGAGGTTGCAACCAATGCATCTCCTACAATAGGAAATGCAGTCTTTACCTCTAGTTTCCCCAATTCTCCATTTAGCGGTCCAGTGCGAAATGGTATTTTTGCTACAGCTACCAGCAGCCGCATAACCAGTGGTGGCAGCTTTTACGGCGTAATGGAACTAAGCGGAAACCTAATAGAAAGAGTTATCTCCACTGCCAATGGGCTAACGTTTAGATCCAATTTGATTAGTGCTGCCGTTGGCTTAAATCCCAACGGATATTTCGGCAGTGTGGATGGATGGCCAGGAGCTGTAGCAGTTAACAGTTTTTTTGTAGATGGCACACAAAATGCCATTGGACTTATGGATAGAGGCGGAGGTTGGAATAGCTCCAGTCCCGCTTTAAGAACTAGCAATCGAGATGCCTCCTTACTCATTACAAATACTGCAATCTTAAGGGGTGAATTACGAGGCTGTCGAGGCGTAAGATCAGCTCAATAAAACAGTGTAGTTTTTTCTGAAAATTCCCGCTTCAGCTGGTGTTCGGTCTTAGCCGGCCACCTGTGTCTATCAGAGTAGTCGGTTTTTAACCTGATTTCGTTAAAACGGAATCAAACATATTCCACCGGCGCAGGTGTTCCGCCAGGATCACCTGCGCCTTATAATTCTGCATGAATGTGTCCGGATGTGGGATTACAAATGCCCAATGTTTAGTAAGTCATGTTCGTTTATGTAATAATCAATAGCACCGATATTTTTATAATGTCAAGGTTCCCAAACAAAACCACTTGTTAGCGGGTTCTCCTGTAGAAGGTTGAGTCTTTGGCTATGGATGGATTTACCCAGATTGATTTTAGCATAATAGCTTTTGCTTCAGACCTTCCCAACGCCAGCCGCGGGCTCTGGATAACCGACATCCTGTTCAATCTTTTTTGTTCTGCTTTCCATGCCCATAATGCTTGTATACCCATTGCCATTATTTTAAACGGTGAATACAAATTCCATCCTGATGCCACCCTTTGTCTTACATGCATCTAGAAATCGCAAATCCCAATCTCAACATGTATTGAAATAGTTAGTGCTCTATTAGTCGGCTGATTAGCGTATGAACATAGGCAATCATAGTTTCGGGAGGACACGAACCTCGGTCATCGGGGAAAAAGGTGGATCGATACCATCGACCCACCTCTCGATGAACCTGCATTGCACTAGTAGTAAGTATGCTGTTGCTGATATTTAACCGTAAACCTACTGTACAGGACATTTAGTTTCAAGAAGAAAAAAAGGGACGGATGAATCAAATCTGAAACTAAAAGAAAAAGACGTATTCCTTCAGGAGGCCTGTTGACTCCATACATTAATTAATTGCATTTCTAAGAAAGGTGTAGACTAAAAACGAACCTGTACTAAAAAAATCAACTTTCAACCCTCAGGAATACTTCTATTTTCAAAAAAACTTGTAATCGTTCTGGTTGATCTTACCAGATCAATTACTACACAAATCTCTTACTATATAGGATAAGAAAAAAGGGGATTTTCCCCTTAAAAAAAAGGGGTTTTTCCTGTTTTTTTATTGGATAGAGCAATTTTTATCTTCAATATGAGTTTTTTACAATACATTCAACCTACTCACCAACAACTCATAAATTATGAAAAATTTTTTCTATTATTTCTGCTCCAGTGGTTTGTTTCTTTTTTTCTCCCTAACAAGCTGTACGCGGCAAAAAGGTGGGAGTTCTTTTACCAGCAAGTCCGACTCTGTACAATTTGCAAAGGCAGTGTATGCACTCTATCCAAATGAAGTGACTGAACCACTTGTTACAGACACCTTAACCCCTCCCATTACCGATCAAGAAGGCGTAAGACCTATTCCATGGGATACGGTACTGTCATACAAGCAGTATTATGCCAAAAACCCCCTTTTGTACAATCCTCAAAAACAAGCCTACCAAGGTTTTAGCATCGATCCCAACGGCTACAGCATGATCAAGGGTAATGAATTAATCAAAGGACTTTATCTTTGTTTGGGCCGGAAAGGAGATGGAGCTTACACCATCATGCTGCTGGGAACAGACGAAAATGGTAACCTAATCAACAAAGGCGATACCCAAGGCAAATTGGCTAATCCGAAAGACAGTAGCAATTTTGACCATGTCATTCCTTGTCCGGACCAATGTATTGTTATCGAATAAAAAAAGGAACAGCTCCATGTTAGATGTATTCATGATCGCATATTTTGGAATCATTTTAACTGGATTCCTGGTTGGGTTGTCCGTTTATCGAAAAACAAGTGGCGGCATGCGCATGATCATATTATACTTAGGGGCAGTATTTCTGGGTGAATTAATTGCACACATTCTTAAAATTACCGTCAGGCATAACTTACTAATTCATAACATCACCCCGGGTATTTTCTCTTATTGCCTGGGCATGTTTTTTTACCACAGTATTCAGGATCAAACCTTGAAAAAATTGGCCATACCTTCGTTTATGCTGTTGATCATATTTGCAATTATCAACACCAACTTTATACAGGGATGGAATATTTATCCAACTTATTGGTTCAATGCTTCTGTGATGCTCTACATATTTTGGTCTGCGATGCTTTTTCTGGAAATGTTAGACCGTCAACCTGCCCATATCAACATTTTTAAAAATCCTGAATTTATATCGGCGATGGCCATTCTTTGGTTTGGATTGGCGTCTTTTCTTTTTTATTTGTTGTACAATGTATTTTCAAAGAACAAGATAAGTACTTCACTTTTGGTGAACAGCCATAAATTTTCCAACATCATTTTTTATTCGATGTTATTATCTGCAATTATTTTTGATAAATTAAGCATCCGTTCATGTCAGAAAAGTTTATCAGTGAGTTAATCACTTCACTTGTTATTTTCTTTTTATTCCTCATCCTCCTCTTTTTTGTGGTGATCACCCTAATAGTTCGCTACAGAAAAAGGAAAAAAGAGAACGAGGAGCTGCGGGTACAATTTTCTGAACAGTTGCTCAGCGCTCAACTGGAAATTCAGGAACAAACCTTACAGCATATTTCCAGAGAACTACATGATAACCTTGGCCAGATAGCATCCCTTATTAAAATAAATTTAAGCACTATCAGGCTAGAGCAACCTGAAAAAGCTATTGTTAAAATTGATGACACCAAAGAATTGGTAAAACAATTGGTAACTGATATGAAGTTACTATCTACCAGTTTAAATGGCGATAAAATGAGTAAGGTAGGGTTGATGAGAGCATTGCAAAACGAATCTGACCGGATCAATAAAACAGGCGTCTTCAGATCTGTATTCGTACAAAACGATCATATTCCACCCATCAACGATGAGAAGTCAATCATCATTTACAGGATGGTACAGGAATGTTTAAACAATGCACTCAAACATTCTGAAGCCACTGAAATAAACATGGAAGCCAACTATCAGAAAAATAGATTTATTTTAACCGTTGAAGACAATGGGATAGGATTTGATGTCGCTGAAAAATTGGCCGACTTAAACGATACCGGAAACGGTCTGTTAAATCTGCAAAAAAGAGCAGCGGTTATCAACGGCACCATTAATTTTGTTTCCGTAACAGGAAAGGGTACCAAAACCACTATAACGACTAACTTATAACGAACCGCAGCATGACTCCACATCCAAATTCCATTCGCATTGCTTTGGTAGATGACCACAATCTTTTCAGGAAAGGCCTGGTGAGTTTGATAGACATCATCGGAGACAAAGTGAGCATTTTATTTGAAGCCGATAACGGGTTGGATATGCAAAAAAAACTGGATAGTAACCAGTTACCAGACATTATTCTGATGGATATTAATATGCCGGAAATGGATGGTTTTGAAGCGGTGAAATGGTTGAATGTTCATTTTCCTGGTATCAAAGTATTGGTAGTTTCTATGATTGAAAGTGAAGAGAGCGTGATCAAAATGCTGAAGCTGGGCGTGAAGGGTTATCTCAGCAAAGACGTTGAACCAGGTGAGCTTGAAAATGCATTGGATGCTGTTTATCACAAAGGGTTTTATTACACAGACTTTATTACAGGTAAACTGGTGCACACCCTTACCAACGGTGCAGAAAAAGATTTATTTGACGAGGCCCATCATCTGAATGAAAAAGAAAAGAAATTTATTCAGCTGGCTTGTTCCGAACTCACCTACAACGATATTGCCAAAGAGATGTTTTTGAGTCCGAAAACAGTGGATGGTTATCGCAACACCTTGTTTGAGCGGCTCCAGGTAAAAAGCCGTGTAGGACTGGCTTTGTTCGCTGTCAAACACGGCTATGTAAAATTATAAAAAAGCTATTGAGGTTTAATTGAGCGCGCTGGCTTCTTTTACAATGTTGGCTTTTTCCTGCTCTTTGATACTGGCCCATCCCCCCAATACATTTCTGAGGTTATGTACGCCTTGTCTTTTTAATAAAGAAGCTGCAATTACACTTCTGTAACCACCTGCGCAATGCACGTACAGATTTTGATCATCTTCAAATTGTGCCAGTTCCGCAATGTCCGTCATTTCATTTAATGGCAGGTTCAAGGCATTTTTCAAATGGCCGTCTGCATATTCTGGTTCTCTTCTCACATCTACTATCATCAAATTAGGGTCGTGGGGCAAATCCATCATCAGTTCGTCGGCTTGTACGTCAACGATCATATCTATTTTTTCGCCGGCTTTTTTCCAGCCTTCAAAACCTCCTTTGAGGTATCCCTGCATTTTATCAAAACCCACGCGGCTCAGTCGAATCACTGTTTCTTCTTCTTTACCTTTTGGAGTAATCAACACAATCGGTTTGTCGAAAGGAAGTAAGGTTCCCGCCCACTCTGCGAACCGGCCCTCTAACCCGATGAAAATAGATCCTGGTATAAACCCTGTTGTAAAATCGGCCCCGGTTCTTGTATCCAGCAGCAAACAATCTTCTTTTATTTTTAGTTTGAATGCCGAAATGTCAAGTGCAGTGGTTCCCGTTTTCACTATGACATCAATGGCATCATATCCTTGCTGGTTTATTTTTGCATTGATGGGGAAGTACCGCGGAGCAGTTCCCAGTCCTTTGGTAACAGCTTCTATAAATTGTTCCCTTGTTTGCGGTTGCAAAGCATAATTGGTTTTCTTTTCTTCGCCTATCGTGCTGTGGGTGTTTGGACCAAGGTTTTTGCCACAGCTACTGCCAGGGCCATGGGCAGGATATACCAACACTTCATCAGGCAAAGGCATCAATTTGTTTTGAATAGTATCGTACAAAATGCCCGCTAATTCTTCACTGCTCATATTGCCACTGCTGAGGTCGGGCCTGCCCACATCTCCAACAAACAAAGTATCGCCTGTGAAAAGAGCATGTGCTTTTCCGTTTTCATCTTTTAGCAAATAGCAACTACTCTCTAAAGTGTGGCCGGGCGTGTGCAGTACTTCTATGCTAATGTTTCCCAAGGCAAACAGTTCTCCATCGGCGGCATTGTGCACTTTGTAATTGGTTTTTGCACCAGGTCCATAAATGATGGGGGCATTGGTTTTTTTACTAAGGTCGATATGGCCGCTTACAAAATCTGCATGGAAATGAGTTTCAAATACATATTTGATGGTAGCATTTCTGCTGTTGGCCAGTTCAATATAACTGTCTATATCTCTCAGTGGATCGATGATGGCAGCTTCGCCTTCACTTTCGATATAATAAGCAGCTTCGCTTAAACATTGGGTATAAAGTTGTTGTATGTACATATTTCAAATGTAGTTGAGGGGCAAAATTAAAAATAAAAAAGCGATTGGTTAGAATCGCTTTTTTGTTTAAAAGTGGTCGTGCGAAAAAGTTAGGAAACCAGGTCTTCTACCACGCGATTGATCTCATCGATGCGGCTGTAGTTAACGGTGTAATAAATAAATTTACCGTCACGTTGTGTGGTTACAATTCCTGCCCTGCGCAAGATGGCGAGGTGCTGTGATGCTACAGATTGCTCTAATCTGAGGCGAACATAAATTTCAGTAACAGTGATTTTTTTCTCTGTTTCAATCAACATAAGAATTTGCTGTCTCAATTTATGATTCAGTGCCCTCAAAACCAGTGCCGCTTTCTTAAGATTGTGGTAGTTGATCTTGAGACTGTCGGTTGTTTCACCTGGAGCTGTAATTACATGCTCTTCTGTGAGAGTTGCTACCGTCATAGGAAATAAATTTAGAAATGCTTGAACAATTAATTAATACTGCAAATATACGAATATTAAATATTTATTAATTCTATATAATGTTAAAACGATCCTATGTGTAGTTAATTTCCATTATAAAACTCCTTGAGGTAGAGCGGTTCACAATAAGCGAGCTCTTCAAATTGCTGCTTTAAAAATTGCTCAAAACTAAGTGTACACATTGCGTCGATACTGTTGTAATCAGTTGCAAACAAGGCATTTAAGTGGTTAGTAAGGGGCCTGAATTTGGCAGCCCCACTTCCAAAAAACAGGACCTTATTTTGTAGTAAAATATCTACAAAAGAATCATTGTTCAGGAGCATGGCTTTTGTAGGAACTACTGCTTCCAACGCCCCATTGTACACTGCGGTAAACACTTCCATTCTTCTCGCATCCATCATGGGGCACAATAATGGTAAAGCATCGTGTTGTTTTGATACTACTTGTAGTGCCGCTGCAGCCATTAGTTTCAAGGTTGAAATGGCCATTAGCGGTTTTTTCAATGCATAACAGATACCCTTCGCGCTGGCCAGGCCTACTCTTAAACCGGTATAAGATCCAGGGCCAATCACTACTGCCACTGCATCGATATCCTGAAGCGTTAGTTGTTGTTCTTTTAGCAATTGTTGAATGGCGGGTTGAAGAAAAGCAGCATGTTCTTGCTGGTTTTCGTTGCCAATAGATTGGAGCAATTTTCCTTCTTTGCTAATGCTAACGGCAGCATGGCTGCTGGCTGTATCTATTTGAATAATAATACTCATCCTTTTTCAACTAATTGTTTAAGTGCGGGTGCACATTCATAACGGGGATCTGTAAACGCCAGGGTTTGTAGCAGATCGTATAGGTGGTTGTGTCCAATTTTCTCCGCCCATTCAAAAGGACCCAGCGGGTAATTGGTACCCAGTTTCATCGCAGTGTCGATGGCAGCTTCGCTGCTAATATTATCTCCCAATGCAAAAAAAGCTTCATTCACAATCATGGCAATGGTGCGTGCACTGATGAAGCCTGGTGTGTTTTGTGTAACGATGGCTGTTTTATGGAGTTGTTTTAAAACTAAAGCTGCGGAATCGTTGATAATACCAGCCATTTCCCAAATGTCTTTTTCAATAAAACCATTCCAGCCATTGAAGCGTACGATGTTGTCGGCTGCCAAATGGGTGTTGGCAACGCTATTGATAAATACTGGCTGCTGCAAACCATCATAGTCGAAGTTAGCGGCACCTGGTAAAAAATTAAAATAGGCATCCGCCGTTGGTTCTGCGGCAAAATTTGCAGGATCACTTACCCGTATCCATTCAATCCCTGTGTTGGATGCAAACATTGCTGCAAAAGCAACATCATCTGCACATATGATTAATTTCATGCGCTCATTTTAAAAACTACATTAGTAGGAATTGCAAAAATAGGTGGTTGATAAAAGATATATTTGTACTTCTTAAAATTAATATACATCATGAGTAAACAAATCATTCAAACTGCAGGGGCTCCAGCACCTATCGGACCTTACAATCAGGCAGTAAAAGCAGGAAACTTATTGTTCATTTCCGGGCAGATCGCACTTATCCCGGGTGATGAAACTTTGCTGGAAGGCTCCATAGCTGAAGAAACAACACAGGTGATGAAAAACTTACAGGCTATCCTTTCAGAAGCAGGCGCCGATTTTTCGAACGTGGTTAAAACCACCATTTTTCTCAGCGATATGAGCCTGTTTGCAGCAGTGAATGAAGTGTATGGTAGTTTTTTCACTGGAAATTATCCAGCGAGAGAAACCGTAGCGGTAAAGGGACTTCCTAAAAATGTAAATGTCGAAATCAGCATGATCGCCACCTTATGAAAGCATTGATCAGCGCCAAAGCACACCCTCTTCTAACCGATACCTTGCAACAAAAAGGGTATGAAGTATTGTACCAGCCTTCTATTTCTTACGAAGAGCTGCTAGAGATTGTGCCTGGCATCACCGGATTGATTGTTACTACCCGGTTAAAAATTGACAAGGTTGTGCTCGACCGCGCCATCAATTTAAAATGGATTGGCAGGTTGGGAAGTGGCCTTGAATTGATTGACACAGCTTACGCCAAAGAAAAAGGCATCCTTTGTGTGAGCAGTCCGGAAGGCAACCGAAATGCAGTGGCAGAACACGCCTTGGGTATGTTGCTCTCGCTTATGAATTTTATACACAAAAGTGCCAACGAAGTACAACGGGGCATTTGGTTGCGCGACGAAAATAGGGGGACTGAACTTTTTGGTAAAATAGTTGGTATTGTTGGTTTTGGTAACACCGGACAAGCATTTGCAAAATTGCTGGAACCTTTTCAAGTAACGGTGTTGGCATACGATAAGTACAAGTCAGACTTTGCGGAGGGATATATACGGGAAGCTAACTT
>Ga0105044_10013518_pt1 | contig 11075 bp, 10 predicted proteins | sample MAT01_FD_78092 | JGI IMG/M metagenome (GOLD analysis project Ga0105044, IMG submission 78092) | Freshwater microbial communities from Lake Fryxell liftoff mats and glacier meltwater in Antarctica - MAT-01 | ecosystem: Environmental > Aquatic > Freshwater > Ice > Liftoff microbial mat | place... | reverse complement strand
TTGCGCAACACGGGCCAACCACAAACCGGCGCCTCGCTGGTGCTGATCCTGATGGCGATGCTGTTCGTCCTGATGGTCTATTACATGGTCACCACCATCCGTCAGCAGCGCGCGGCCGAGCGATGAACCCGTTTCGCCGCCGCCGTGGCAACGCGCCTGTGCTGGCCATGGTCACGTGGGTCTACGTGCTGTGGTCGCTACTGCCGGTACTCGTCGCGGTCCGCATCTCGCTGAATGACGGCCGTAGTCGGTCCTCGTTCCAGCCGATGTCGTTCCGCTGGTACTGGGGAGATCAGACAGCCTCCCTGCTGCATGACGAGTCGATGCACGTGGCGCTCTTCAACACCTTGAAGTTGGCCGGCATGTGCATGCTGATCGCGACACCAATTGGGGTGGCGATGGCCATCGGCCTGCAACGGTGGCGTGGCCGCACGTCGAACGCCGCCAACGGCTTGATGCTGGTGCCGATCGTGACGCCAGAGATCGTGTTCGGCGTTGCACTGTTCCTGGTGTTCAGCCAGGTGTATACGGGTCTACCCGACGGGCTGACCCGCCAGCTGCTGGGCCACGTCACGTTCACGATCTCGTTCGTGGTGGTCATCGTTCGCGGTCGCCTCGCGGCAATCGGCACGCAGTACGAGGAGGCCGCGCGCGACCTTGGCGCCTCGCGTCTACAGGCAATCCGATTGGTATTGCTCCCCTTGCTCAGCCCGGCCATTTTTGCAAGTGTGATGGTCGTGTTCGCCACCTCGGTCGACGACTTCGTGATCTCCTCGTTCCTGTCGACGGGCGCGTCAACCGAGACTGTGCCGATCAAGATCTACTCGGGTGCCCGCGCCGGCTCCACCCCTGCCCTCAACGCGTTGGCGACGGTGATGTTGCTGCTCACGCTCACCGCGGTCGCCATCGCCACCATCATTCTCAAGTCCATTCAGCGGCGGGGCGGTGAGGACCCGGGGACGGCTGGTGGCCTGGCCGGGCTCCGCGGATGAAGCCCAACCCGTTCGATGTCGATGTTGTCATCGTCGGCGCTGGCTTCGCTGGCCTCACCGTTGCGACCACGTTGCGCCGGGAGGGCATCTCGGTCGTCGTACTCGAGGCTCGCGACCGGGTTGGCGGCAAGGTGGAGGCGCAGCTCGACCAGGGCGGCCGCCCAGTGGACACTGGCGCACAGTTCGTCAATGACGAGATGACCGAGGTGTTGGCTCTGGCCGCGAGCGTTGGCACGTCGCGAGCGAATGCTGTGCATCCAGGTCGAGCAACAACGGTACCTCCCCAGGTGGAGGGCGATCCGTGGGCAGTGGCAGAACAGCTACTTGCAACACTCGGTACCGATCACCTCCACGACGCTCGAACGGTCACGGAGTGGGTTGCGGGGCTGGCGGTCGACGGAATCGACGTGTCCACAGCCGTGCGGGAGGCAGTGCGCTCGGCTGTCAATAGCGGCACATGCCACGACAGCAATCTGATTCCCGTGTCGTACGTGGCGCAGCTCAACGAGCGCACGCCTGCCAACGTCGAGGAACTTCAGTCGTGGTTTCCCGCCACGCTCCACTCGCTGGCCGTCCGTCTGGCAGCTCCGCTCGCCGACGCGCTCCGCCTGGACTGCCCTGTGCGGGCCATTCACCTCCACGATGCCTCGGTCGACGTGGTGGCACTCGATCAGGTGTGGCATGCACGCGAGATAGTCGTTGCCGCCGCGCCGTCCGCATATGCCGCGCTCGGCTTCACTCCCCCGCTGCCCGATGACATCGCTGATGCTGCCGCATCGTTCGCCCCGGGCACGGTCGTCAAGTACCTCCTGCGTTACGAGCAACCATTCTGGCTGGACCATGGCCGCAACGGCATCGGCCAGTTCCTCGGCCCTCCCGGTCTCTACTTCGCTGACGCATCACTGCCAGACGTCGCGACGCTCGTCGGCTTCGTCGGCGGCACCACGGCCGTCGAGTGGACACGACACTCGCCTACTCAGCGGCGAGACGCAATCGTTCACCACGCGTCAGTCGCGTTTGGCCAGGAGGCACTCCAACCAACGAACGTGCTGGAACGTGTGTGGACACCCGACGAGTTGGGTGGCGGCGGCTATAGCAATGTGCAGACCACCCATGCACCGCATGCGGCCGATGCATTGGCCTTCGGGCTGCCGCTGGTCACCTTTGCCAGCACCGAGCTAGCCACCCGCTTTCCCGGCTACGTGGAGGGTGCGATCGTCGCCGGGCATGCCGCGGCGGCGCAGGTGCTACTTCGCCTCAGCCAGGTATGAGGCGATCATGAACGTCGGGCACGACGCACACGGGTGACCCCCGAATCTGCAATATTGGGTAACGCCGCTTCTTGGCAGGGAGACCGAACAACGATGACCATCACCAATCACACTGCACCGCCTCGCTTCGTACGCGCCGACGGCCCCGACAAGGTGACCGGCAGCGGCCGCTACACCGCGGATCTCACACTGACCGGTGCCTTGGCCGCCAAGTTCAAGTACGCCGACGTCACGCACGCTCGTATCACCAAACTCGACGTCAGTGCAGCACGGGCGATGCCTGGCGTGTTCGCCGTCCTCACCCAGGCCGATGTTCCCGACGTGAAGTTCGGCCCGTTCGTTCAGGACCGCACGCTGTTCGCCAACGACGTGGTGCGTTACGAGGGCGAGGTCATCGCAGCCGTCGCCGCTATCGATGCCGTCACCGCCCAGCGCGCGGTCGATGCCATCGTCGTGGAGTACGACTCCCTCCCCGTTGTCAACGACATCGAAGCGGCGCTGTCGCCCGACTCGCCACTCGTTCACTCCGACTGGGCCGACTACGGCAGCAGCATGATCCGTGACCGCAACGATGCCTCCTTTGCGTCCATCGCCAAGGGCGACGTCGAGGCAGGGATGGCTACGGCCGACCACGTCGTGCGCAGCCGCTACGTGTCCGATGGCTGCCACGCCGCCCCTATCGAGCCGCGGGCAGTCGTCGCCCAGTGGGAAGGCAACAAGGTCACCATCTGGACCAGCACACAGGTGCCGTTCGATGCTCGCGCCGGTGTCTGCGAGACGCTGGAGATTCCCAACAACCGGGTCCGCATCATCGTGCCCCACCTCGGCGGCGGCTTCGGCGGCAAGTGCGGCTTCCACTACGAGGCCCACATCGCCGCGCTCGCGCGTGCAGCCAAGCGCCCGGTGCGGTTGGTGTTCAGCCGGCGCGAGGAGTTCGTCGCGCCCGACCGTCGTCGGGAAGGCATCGTGTACGACTTCGAAACCGGCGTGAAGGCCGACGGCACCATCGTCGCCCGCCGCGCATGGCTGGCCCTCGACAACGGCGCCTACACGGCCGACGCCGGCTTCTTCAGCCAGCTGGCCGCCATGCACGCTCTGGGGCCGTACCGCATTCCCAACGCGCTGGTCGAGGCGCACCTCGTCTACACCAACCATCAGCCATCGGGCTCCGTGCGGGCACCCACGGCCCCGCAAACCTGCTGGGCGCTCGAGTCGCACACCGACGAGGTCGCCCGCGCCGTCGGCATGGACCCCGTCGCATTCCGCAAGCTGAATGCAGTCGACACCGGCGCCGAGGGCCCCAGCGGCCAGACCTACGGCGAGATCGGCATCCAGCAGTGCATCGATGCTGCCGCGGCGGGCGCTGGCTACGGCCAAGACCTGCCGGACGACGAAGCGATCGGTGTCGCCATCGGTTGGTGGCCCAGCTTCTCGGTGCCGTCGGGGGCCTACGTGAAGATCGACGGCGACGGCAGCGGCCAGATCATCACCGGCGCCCAGGAGTGCGGCACCGGTGCGGTGATGACGCTACGCCAGCTCGTTGCCGACGAGCTGGGCATGGATGCCGAGAACTTCGAGCTCGTCTACCAAGACACCAGCGTCGCCCCGTACGACATGGGCGCCACCGGCTCGCAGACACTGTTCAACAACGGTCGCGCTGTCGTCGCTGCCGCCGGGCAGATAGCTGAGCAACTGCGCAACCTCGCGGCAGAACATCTGGAAGCCAGCCCGGCCGACATCGTGCTGGCCGACGGCGTGGCCAGCGTGGCCGGCAGCCCGGACCGCGGCGTGCCGATCGCCGAGCTCGCAGGCATCGCCGCCGGTGGTGAGCTGCTGATCGGGCACGGCTCGGGCACTCCGCCCGGTGCCCCACCAATCGTTGGTTCAGTGTGCGTGGGCGACCTCGGTATGGCTGCCTGGGTCGCGCCACAGTTCAGCTGCCACGCCGTGCGCGTCAAGCTGGACCGCGACACTGGTGTCGCCCGCATTCTTCATGTCAGCGCGGCGCACGACAGTGGCACCATCATCAACCCGGTGGGCGCCACGGGCCAGGTGGAGGGCGCCGTACTGATGGGAATCGGGCAGGCGCTCACGGAAGGCACCACCTATGACGCCGAAGGCCGCCAACGCAACGCTGCATTGTTGGAGTACAAGCTGCAGACGTGCGCCGACGCTCCCCCGATCGATGTGCACTTCATCCAGATCAATACACCCGATGCCGGCCCGCGCGGGGCTAAGGGGCTTGCCGAAGCACCGAACGTCGCCACCGCGGCGGCTATCTCCAACGCGATTGCGCAGATCGTCGGTACGCCAATTCGTCAATTGCCGATGACCGCCGAACGTGTGTGGGAAGCGCTCGCCGATCAGCAGGTCGTGAATGAGACGGTCTCGGCATGAGTTTCCTCATCGCACGGTCCGTCGACGAGGTTCTTGCGGCGCTAGCCGCAGGGGCGCGACCAATTGCAGGTGGCACCGACCTTGTCGTCGGCGCCCGCCATGGCAAGGCAGCGCTACCGGATGCACTGGTGGCCATCGACCGACTGGCCGAGTTGAAGACCATCACCGAGACGGCCCAGGGCATCAGCATCGGCGCCCTCGTCACGCACCACGACATCGAGTCGCACCCGCTGCTCACCACCGTCTACGCCGGTCTGGCCGATGGCAGTGCGCTGGTCGGTTCGCCGTCCACCCGCCACCTGGGCACCCTCGGGGGCAACATCATGAATGGCTCACCGGCCATGGACACCGGCGCGGCCCTGCAGGTGTTGGGTGCCGAGGTCGAGCTGCGGTCCGCTCGGGGCACCCGTCGCGTGCCGATCGCTTCGTTGTGGACCCGCCCCGGCCAGACCACGGCTGCAGCTGACGAGCTCTGCGTCGCCATCCATATCCCGAAGCCTGAGGGCAGCAGCGGCAGCGCCTATCTGCGGCTGGAGTACCGCCGGGCAATGGAGATCGCTGTCGTCGGCGCTGGCGCGTCGGTCACGCTGGGGGATGATGGCACGGTTGCTGCCTTGTCGGTTGCTCTCACTGCCGTGGCCCCGATCATCCTTGGTCTCAGCGATCTGCAGTCGGCTGTTGGCCTCGGCATCGCCGATGCGGCAGCGGCGGTTCAGCAGCTGGCCGTCGCGCAGGCGACGCCGATCAGTGACGTGCGGGCGAGCGATCGCTACCGTCGCCACACCGTCGGCGTCATGGCCCGTCGTGCGGTCGAAGCTGCCGCCCGCCGAGCCAGCGGCGAAGTCATCGCCATCCCCGTCAATCGCGCCATCGGCATCGGAGCAGCGTCATGAGCGACACGTCCACTCACCACATCAGCCTGGCTGTCAACGGCCGCGACTACCCGGTGGTCATCGAGCAGGGCCGCAATCTGCTCAGCGTCATCCGCACCGAGGTTGGCCTCACCGGCACCAAGGAGGGCTGCGACGACTGCGAGTGCGGTGCCTGCATGGTGCTGCTCGACGGTCAGCCGGTGAACTCGTGCAGCTTTCTCGCAGTGCAGGCCCAAGGGCGTGCGATCACCACCGTCGAGGGCCTCGCCGATGGCGAAGCATTGAGCGTGTTGCAGCGCAACCTGTTGGAGGAAGGGGGCGTGCAGTGCGGCTTCTGTACCCCTGGCATGCTGCTGTCAGCTACAGCGCTGCTGGGGCGCAACGCCGCGCCGACGGAGGAAGAAGTGCGCATTGGTCTGTCGGGCAACCTGTGCCGGTGCACCGGCTACACCAAGATCGTCGCCGCCGTGCAACGTACAGCCGTCGAGATCAGGAACGGCTGAGCTCAGCCATTGCCGAGGTGGTCGAACAGTGCGTTGTTCACTGAGTCGACGAACGACGTGAGCAATGGGTCCATTCGTTTCGGGCAGCTGGAGAGCTTGACGATCACTGTGTTGCCGGTGCGGTCGATCAACAGGTTCTGCCCACCCAGCCCATACCCGGCGTAGCGACCCAGCGCGGCGTTCCACACCCACCAGCAGTCGTGGTGATTTGCCTCGGTGTTGGCAGGGTCGGCGTCACAACCGTCGGCAAACATGTCGATCAGTTCCTGGTTGCGGGTCGTCGCCGGGTCGGTGCACTCCGCGTGCACGACCTGGCGTCCGCCGGCAACTCCGCCTTGCAGGTGCATTTTGCCGAAGCGAGCCATATCGCGTGCGGTGGCACTGGACCCACCCTCCACCACCGGAGAACCAGCCGAGTCGACAATCAGGTCAGCGTCGCGCTCGGCCCCGATGCGACTCCACACCAGTCGTGAGAACAGCTCGCCGGTGATCCACCATGAACGCTGCAAGATCCATTTTCTGGTCGGCCAGAATCCACACTGGATGTGGACCACGACCGACCAGAGCGATGCGCATGAGTTCGCGCACATGGCTGAAACCCCACCGGTTGAAGGGCAGGTCGATCCGGTTGTCGCTCGTCACCCGCCGGGACAGGTCGGCGGCCCCGGTGCGAACACCGCTCTCTGCAGCAGTCGGCGACCGATGGCGGCTGACCGGCGTGTGCGGCAGGATCACCGGAGATCAGGCGACCGGTTCGTCGACAGCGACAGGCAGGCCGACGGTGACCGGTTCGCAGACAGCGTTCGAGCCGTTGATGCCGACAGACACGCGCGACCCAATCTGCAACTGGTCGGCGGCGCCCCTTCCGACATCGGCACTGACCAGGTGGTCGAGCACATCGAGCCGAACGCCGACCAGCGTGGTGGCACCCTGGAACGTGATGGAGGTGACCGTGCCCGGCAGGCCAACCTCAGCGAGCGAGAGATCCTCCGGCCGGACCAGCATGCTGACGCGGCTGCCGACAGCGGCGGAGGCAGCGCCGGGCGCACCGATTCGCTGCCCCGCCACGGTCACTTCGGATGCGCCGGTGACCTCGGCGTCGAACTCGTTCATCGAGCCGACGAAACGGGCGACGAAGGCCGTACTCGGGTTGCGGTAGACCTCTGTCGGAGAGCCGAGTTGCTCGACCCTTCCCTGCGACATCACACAGATGCGATCGCTGATGGCCAGTGCCTCCTCCTGGTCGTGGGTGACGAACAGGGTGGTGATGCCGACCTCGGTCTGGATGCGACGGATCTCATCGCGCAACGTGGTGCGCACCTTCGCATCGAGCGCGCTCAGCGGCTCGTCGAGGAGCAGCACTCGCGGCTGAACAGCGAGCGCTCGGGCCAAGGCGACACGCTGCTGCTGGCCACCCGAGAGCTGGTGTGGATAGCGGTCGGCGAAGGGCATCAACTGCACGAGATCGAGCATTTCGGCAACGCGGAGATGTCGCTGGGCGCCTACGACGCCTCGGGTGCGCAATCCGAACTCGACGTTCTTGGCCACGGTCAAGTTGGGAAACAAGCTGTAGCTCTGAAACACCATTCCCATGTTGCGCTTGTGGGCAGGGGTCCGTGTGATGTCGCCGCCAGCGACAAGGACCGCACCGGAGTCCGCGAACTCGAAGCCGGCGGCAATTCGAAGCGCCGTTGTCTTGCCGCAACCTGAAGGACCCAGCAGCGTGATCAGCTCACCGTCACGCACGTCGAGGTTCAGACTCTCCAGCGCAACGTTGGTGCCGAACGTCTTGCGTACGGAGATGAAGTCGAGCGTGGTCATGGTGTGGTGTCCGACGTCATCTTGGTGGCCTTCTCTAGTTGACGAGTAAATGAGTTGCGCTTGTAATCGCGCTTCTTCGTGAGGACGCTCAGCGTGACGAAGAGGCCGATCGTCAGGAGCAGGGCCAGCAGGTTGAGGCCGTATCCAGCCTGCGGCTCGCGACCGACGAAAGTGGCTTGAAATCGCGGGAGTGTTTCCTTCAACAGCGTGTCAGCGATCGTGAACTCGCCAATGACCACCGCGGCAGTCAGGAACGATGCCGAGATGATCGACGTGCGCATGTTCGGCATGACGACCGTTCGCAGTGTGGTCAGCCAACCTGCGCCGAGACCGCGCGAGGCGTCGACGAGCGTTTTCAGGTCGATGGCCCGCAGCCCCGCGTCGATCGACCGGTAGGTGAAGGGCAGCGCTAGCACGACATAGAACGGGATGAGCGAAAGGTCCGAGTTCAGAAACCATCGAGCATGCGGCTTGATCACGAAAATGCCCGCCACGAGTGCAATCGCCGGGATCATGTAGGGCAAGACCGTGAGAAACTCGATGAAGGCGCGAGCACGCGGCAACCTCATGTGCACCCAGATCGCCGTCGGTAGCAGTAGGCCGAGCGTCAGCACCACAGTCCCCGCCGCCAGTTGCAGGCTGAGCCTCAACGCCGGCCAAAAATCTGGATCCGAGAATGCCTTGGTGAGGCCGACGAGCGACCACTTCTTGAACAAGGTGCTGGACCCAAGAAGAATCGTCGGCACGTTCTGCAGTGAGAACCGTGCCAGCGTCAAGAGCGGCAGCACGAAGAACACGCCACACACGATCATCACGGTGTTGGGAACGAGCCGAGCGAAACGCACGCGCGGCTTTCCGACAGGGCGCGGTGCCATTGCCGTCGGCGCAGTGGGCGGTCCCTCTAGTTCGGGCATTGCCACGTGAATGCTGTGGTCGCTCATGATCGCCACCTTTCCGCTCGCCGACGGGCGACCCAGTAGATCGACATGCAGACCACCATGACGACGATCATCCACGCCGCCAACGCGAAACCAATAGCGTCCTCGCCGGCATTGATGTCGCCGCCGAGGTAGAAGGCGATACGCAGCGGCACGATGAGGGAATTCTGGGTGAGGATTCGAGCAGTTGCGTACGCGCTGAAAGAGTTCGCGAACAACAGCAGAAAGCCGCCCAGCAGTGACGGCGCGAGCACTGGCAGCCCGACGCGGCGCCAATACGTCCAGGTCGTGCCGCCGAGATTGGCGCACGCCTCGCGCCACGATTGCTTGAGACCGTCGATGGCGGGCAATGTGATCAACACCATCAGCGGAATGTTGAAGTACGAGTAGACGACGATCAGCCCTGGAACTTCGCCGAGACCAAAATCGCCCGCGTACAGGTCCCAGCCCGCCTCCTTCAGGACCTTGGTGAGTACGCCCTGCTTGCCCAGTAGCGTCAGAAACGCGAAGGCCAGCGGCAGACCGCCCATGTTGGCGGCAACGCCGCTGAACGCCGTCACCAGGTTCCGCAACCAGCGAGGTCGCGTTGCGGTGGCTGCGGCGTAGGCCAGCAGTGTGCCGATGACAACGCCGACGAGAGCCGAGCCTGCCGAGAAACGCACAGAGAACCAGAATGCATCGAGGTTCTGCCCGGTGAACGCTGCGCGCATCGAGACGAACGAAAACTGGCCGTCATTGTCTTTCAACGCGCCCGAGAACACGCTGATGGCGGGTACGACGAGGAACAGGAACAGAAAGCCCAAAAAGGGCACAAGGCCCAACCACGCCCAATTGCGACGGTGTACCGAGGGGGGCGCACCAACGGTGCGCCCCCCTTCAGCGACAATGATGTCGGTCATTCCCACGCCATCAGGCGTCGGCAACCATGGGGCCCCACTGTGCGGCAAGGACGTCCTTGGCAGCAGCGATCTGGGCCGGGGTGAGGAACGACACCTGGCCGAGCAACTCGTCGGGAGGCAGGTTCACCTTCGACTCCTCGGTCACCAGGCCGGCAGCGGTGATGGCTTCGATGCGGGCCGGAACAGCGCCACCTGCGAGGTAGCCCAGGGCGCCCTCATCGGAGAAGATGTGCTCCATCCACAGCTGCGAGCATGCCTGGTGGGGCGAATCCTTGACCACACCCTGGCCGTAGAAGCCACCATAGATGCCGTCACTCGGGAAGTTCACTGCGACTTCGAGGCCAGCAGCCTCCAGGTCGGCCCTCAAGCCTGGAATGTTGTAGCTCCAGTCGATGGCGATGGGTGTCTCGCCCGACAGCACGGTCTCCTTGGTGACGTCGGTGCCACCCAGATTGCCGGAGGCCTTGAGATCGGCGAAGAACTGAATACCGGGCAGGATGTCGTCGGCACTGCCACCATTGGCGATGCTGGCGGCCATCACAGCCGCAAACGCTGAACCGGCTTCACGTGGGTCGCCGTTGAGCGCAACCAGGCCCTTGTACTCCGGCTTGGTGAGATCGGCAAACGTCTTCGGAGCGTTCGGAACGATGGTGGTGTTGGTGGCGATGGCCATGATGCCGTAGTAGGCGGCGGTCCAGTTGTTGTCCGCGTCCTTCAAGCCGGCCGGGATCTCGGAATCGCTGCTCAGTACGTACGGCGCAAAGAGGCCGGCGTCAACCATTTCCTGAGCGATGGCCGGGCTGACGTCGACGTTGTCCGGCATGTCGTCCTGCCCGGCAAGAGTCTGCACGGCTTCCATCTCTTCCTTGGAGGAAGCGTCGGGGCTGGCAACCGGGTAGTCGACGCCGGGGTACTTCTCGCCGAAGCTGGCGAGGATGCCCTTGTAGTTGGCCCATTCGTCCGGAAGGGCGATCAGGTTGACCTTGGCGCCATTGTCGAGGCATTCCTGGAACAGGGCTGCGAGCGGGTCGGCACCGGCGGCCGCAGTGGTGTCGGTGCCAGCTGCTGCGGTGGTGTCGGTGCCAGCTGCTGCGGTGGTGTCCGCTGCAGGTGCATCTGTCGAACTCGTGGTCTCGTCGTCGCCGCAGGCTGCGAGCAACAAGGCCCCAGCCACCGCTGCACATACGAGCCGACGGCTGGTCATGGAACGCTTTCTCATTGGTTCTCCCCTGGTAGGTGTAACGCGCCGACACGATAGGACTACTGCCGTGAACCGGACGTGTCGCGGAACCGTACAACATGTGAACAGCGTGAGCGTGCGGTGCAGCCGGGCGGCAGCAGGCCCGTTGCCGATGCACAGCGTTGCGGGGAGCGGCTGGTGC
>Ga0105044_10013515_pt1 | contig 11076 bp, 7 predicted proteins | sample MAT01_FD_78092 | JGI IMG/M metagenome (GOLD analysis project Ga0105044, IMG submission 78092) | Freshwater microbial communities from Lake Fryxell liftoff mats and glacier meltwater in Antarctica - MAT-01 | ecosystem: Environmental > Aquatic > Freshwater > Ice > Liftoff microbial mat | place... | reverse complement strand
TGAATGCGAGAATATCACCGGGGCCTTCGTCACGCGCAGCGTGTGCTTCATCGTCGCAACAGAGACGTGCGACAAGTCCACGAGCATTCCCAGGCGGTTCATCTCGGCAACGACCTCTTCACCAAACTTCGTCAGCCCGCCGTTGCGGTTGTTGCCCGCGGACGAGTCGGCCCAGTCGAGGTCTTCGGTGTGCGTAAGTGTCATGTAGCGGACGCCCAGGCGATAGTAGCAGCGCAGCACGCCCAGCGAGTTGTCGATCGAGTGGCCGCCCTCGACGCCGATCAGCGAGGCGATCTTCCCCTGCTTGCGGATGCGCAGGATGTCGTCCACGGTGCCGGCGAACTCGAATGTGTCGGGATAGTCGTGGATGAAGCGATGGATGACGTCGATCTGCTCCAGCGTTTCCTTGATCGCGTCTTTCTTGTGTTCCACGGGAACATAAGCCGCCCAGAACTGGGCTCCGACGTTGCCCTGACGCAGGCGCGGAATGTCGGTGTGAATATCCTTCTGCGGCCGCGCGATGTCGATGAAGCGGAACGAGTTGTCCTTGCGGTTGCGAAACTGCCACGGCAGATCGTTGTGCCCATCGACGAGGATTGATTCCGCGTGAATCTTCTTCGCGTCCTCGGTAAGGACAACAGCGGGCCGCGGCTCGGCGGCACGGAGAGAAGCCGCCAGCGCGAGGAGGATCAAACAGGAACGAATGCAAACTCTCCGATGGTAGGGATTCAACACCGCGTACTCGTGAAGCCGCGACGCGCAGCGGATCGCTCGCCAGAGCGCTCCGCTGCGCGTCGCGGCTTCACCTCATTTTTCCATCCTGATGCCCGGCGGCAGATTGCTCGCCTTCGACCAGGCCGGGTGCAGCTTCAACCGTGCGGCGTACTCGGTCGACAGCCGGTCGGCCACGATGCCGCGCTTGATCAACTCCGTTTCCGGCACTTCGCCCAGGTCTTTCGTGTCGACGATCCATTTGTCGAGGGCACCGCGCAGTTCCTTCAACTTCGCCTCGTGCTCCGGCTTCCCGGCCAGGTTGTTGATCTCGTGCGGGTCGGCCTCGGTGTCGTACAGTTCTTCTTTCGGCTTGGTCGGCGCGAACCAGAGCTTCTGGACATCATTGAGTTTGCCTTCCGCGTTCAACTTGCGCATCACCTGCAGCGTCGGCATCATGTCCATGTAGTCGATGTACTGCGAGTTCGGCAACTCAGGGTAGAAGTTGCGCATGTACTTGAATCGTTTGTCGCGCACGGCACGGACACGGTCAAAGGTTTCGTCCATCCGATCGCGCGCGGCATAGACGTAGGGGCGTTCCTTGAAGTTGTCGCCGAACATCGGCTGGCCCTGCATGCGCTCTGGAATCGGGGCTCCGGCAATCGACAGGAACGTCGGTGCAAGGTCGACGAAGGCTGTCAGGTCTTCACGCACCGTTCCCGGCTTGATCACGCCCGGCCAGCGCACCAGGAACGGCACGCGGATGCCGCTGTCGTACAGAAATCGCTTGCCGCGAGTCATACCCCAGCCGTGGTCACCGAAGAAGAAAACGACGGTATTGTCGGCCAGTTTCTTCTCGTCAAGGAACTTCAGCACATCGCCCACCTGGTAGTCCATTGCCGTGATGTTCTCGTGGTACGTGGTCACGTCGCGGCGCACCTCGGGAGCGTCCGGGTAGTACGGCGGCAGCGTTACCTTGGCCGGGTCCCGTCGTTGCTCCGGAGTAAGTCGGGCGGTGTTCTTCCCGTACTGCGCCTTGGGTGCCCGGATCTGGCTTTCATGAGTGACCGTGAAGTTGATGTACGCGAAGAACGGCTCCTGCGGCGGGTTCTTCAGCCAGTCCTGCGTGCTGCCGATCGCCCCTTTGGGCACCGCGAAGTTGAAGTCGGTCTTGCCGGGAAAGTAAACGTGATAGCCGGCATCCATCAGTTCCTGCGTGTACAACTTCGGCGGTTTCAGCAGCGTCGAACGCATGTGGTGGCTGCCCAGCGTGGTCGGGTACATGCCGGTGATCATGCCCGACCGGGTGGGCGCGCAGACGGGGGCATGTGAAAAGCAGCGCGTGAAGCGTGCCCCCTGCGCGGCGAACTTGTCCAGGTTCGGCGTGATCGCGTCCTTGTCACCGTAGCAGCCGAGATTGGGCGAGATGTCCTCGGCACCGATCAGGACGATGTTCCATCTTTTCGGTGCGTCCGCCGCGGAGGCGGACAGCGCGATGGCGAATAGTGCGAGCGCGGAGAGTAATCGCATGAGTGTTCCCATGATGTCAATCGAAGGTGCATCGCGTTGGGATGCACGCTAAACGTTGTCTACTTCTTACCCCAATCAGGGTTCCATTCGTCCTGCATCAACTTCGTCAGCCGTGTGACCCTCTCTGCGTTGCCGAGCGCGAGGTTCTTCTTCTCGTGCGGGTCATCTTTCATGTCGAACAGCTCGGGTTCCACGGTCTTGCCGCCGACGGGGAGGATCAATTTCCAGTCGCCCTCGCGCACCCAGCGGTGCGTGAGATTCACGGCCGGGTTGTCGAGCTTCAACGCGGTGTGAATGTAGATCTCGCCGAAGACGGCGCTGCGTTTGAGGCGGCCTTTTCCTGATGCAACATCGAGCAAGGAAACACCGGACATTTCTTTGGGGATGGCGACGCCGGAAGCGGCGAGGAGGGTGGGGGCGATGTCCACCGTGGAAACCAGATCGCGGTATTCACCCGCCTTCGTGTGACCGGGCCAGCGGATGATTAACGGAGTACGCACACCGCCATCGTATGCGGTGTTCTTACTTCGCGTCAGAAACTGGTCGCCCGACTTGGGCGTCCCCTGCGATTGCACCCAGCCGTTATCGACCACGAACAGCACGATCGTGTTCTCCGCCAGTTTGTGGTCATCCAGATACTTGAGCAGTTCGCCAACCGTCTCGTCGGTCCATTCGCACATCGCCAGGTACGCAGCCAGGCGCGGGTCCCGGCCGTCCTTCCGGTTCTTCTTCAACAGTCGTTCCGGCGGGTTGTGCGGCAGGTGGGGCATCATCGGTGCGTACCAGATGTACCAGGGAGACTTGCCCGAATCAATAAAGTCGGTGATCGGCTTGAGCCCCTGCCGGCCGATGACCAGGCCCTCTTCACCGTGCCGGCCTTTCGTCGTCATGCCGTCCGTAAAGCCGCCGTTGCTGTAGTGCCCCTCCCAGAATTTGCCTGTCTGCAGGCTACGGTACCCGGCATCCTTCAGCAGGCGCGGGATCGTCGGGCTGTTCTTCAGGAACGGCAGCATCTCCGCCCGGTCAACGCCCGTGGGCGGGTCGTTGCAGCAGATCTTGTGCTGATGCGCGAACTGCCCCGTGAGCAGCGTCGCCAGGCTGGCCCGGCAAAGCGATGTCGGCGTGTATGCATTGGGGAACAGCGCCGACTCGGCCGCGAGACGGTCAAGGTGGGGCGTATGCACCTCTTTGCTGCCCATGAAGCCGAAATCGCTCCAGCCCCAATCGTCGCCGACGATCATGAGGATGTTGGGTTTATCCGCAGCGAGCCCGATACACGGCAGCACGAACAGCAAAATGAAAGCGATTCGCAGGTTCATGGGGTACCTTTCATGCACTCGTTGAAAGTGCCTCTGTAAGACTTGACGGTCCCGCTTCGAGGTGAGACAAGTGGGCTCGAACCGCCGCGATCAATTGATCGTCTTCGAGATCCCAGGGATTGACGTCCGCCCACCCGGCCACATTGCAGACGAGTTGGCCCAATCGCCAATGGGGATAAATCGCCTGCAACTGCGCCAGCGATTCGAGTGCATTCGTCGATTCAAGCCATGTCATGGAAGCAGCTCCTTAATCTTCGGCCAGCGTTCGACATCCACGTCGGGAAGGTCGTGAATGATTTCGGCAGGACGAGAACCCCGGGGCAGAACCTGGCGACTCGGGTAGCTCGTGTCACGCCATCGTTGACGCGGAGTGCCCCGTTGCGACCTCTCAACAGTTCGAGAGGCGGCATCCCCGCGATCGATGTACCGAATCGGGAGAACTGGCGAGTGAATTTGATCAGATCGGCACCGGACGATCGCTCGGGTGGAACGTGCAGCTCACCCGGATCGACGAATACGATTACCGGCATCGTTACCCCAGGGTCAGTTTCGTCACTCGTCTTACTTGCCTCCCGTCGGCAATGTTACCGTATCGCAGACGACGCGGGAAGTGAATCAGATTCGGCGATCGCTGCCCACGAAACCCGTCGGAGTGCAACTCTTCATGCCGTGATGCGCCGATCGTTGCGCAGGTCGGATTCGATCCGCCCGTCGCGCAGGCGGATGACACGCCGCGCCCATTCGGCGATGTCGTTTTCGTGGGTCACCATGATGATGGTTTTTCCCGCGTTGTTCAACTCGGTCAGCATCTCCATGATCTCGACGCTGGTTTTGGTGTCGAGGTTACCCGTGGGTTCGTCGCCGAGGATCACATGCGGGTCGTTGACCAGCGAGCGCGCGATCGCCACACGCTGCTGCTGACCACCTGACAGTTGCAGCGGGCGATGGTCGAGCCGATCGCCCAGGCCGACCATCTCGGCCAGACCGATGCAGCGGGCCGTCGTCTGTTCATTGAGGCGTACGCCCTGATACAGCAACGGGATCTCTATGTTTTCGATCACGGTGTACTGCGGCAGCAGGTTGTACGACTGGAAAATGAAGCCGAGATAGCGGCTGCGTACGTCGGAGAGGTCGTCATCCTTCATGATGGATACATCAACATCGCCCAGCACGTACTGGCCTGACGTGGGCCGATCGAGGCAGCCGAGGATGTTGAGAAGCGTTGACTTGCCTGAGCCCGAGGGACCCATCAGCGCGACGAAATCTCCCTGTTCGATCGTCAGGTTGATGCCCTTGAGGACATTCACCGTGACGGTCGAGAGGAAGTAATTCTTGACCAGGTTGTTGATGCGGACGATTGCTGGCATGTTGAAAGTACATCCCGTCGGGATGTACGCTATACGTTACTTTTTCGCGGGGTCGCCGCCCTTGCCTTTGCCTTTGCCCTTGGCGACACCGCCCGACTTCGCGTCGGCGGCGTCGCGTGTCTTCGCCTTGTCGCCCAGCAGGGCCTTCAGGTTGGTGACGACACGGTCGCCTTCATCCAGTCCTTCGCGGATCTCGACCTTCTCGTCGTTGCTGAGGCCAACGCGGACTTCGCGTTCCTGGGGGCCGGTATCGGTCATGACGTAGACTTTGCGCTTGTCCCCCTGCTCTGGCCCGCCCAGCACGGCCTGGATCGGCACGGTCAGTACCTGTTCCAGCGGGTTTTCGACCTGGATGGTCACTTCGGCGCTCATGCCGGGGCGAAGGCCGGGCATCTCGTCGTCGATCGACACGACAGTCTGATATACCTTCACGTCGGAGGTGAAGTAATCCTGACTGGCGACGCTGGCGATGAAGTGCACATAGCCGGTCAACGGCTTATCGGGGAACGCATCCACGCGGATGCGGGCTTTCTGGCCGCGTTCGGAGTATTCCTTCTCCATCTCGGCATAGCTGCGCCGCATGTCGCCGATGAACTCGTCGTTCAGCATGGCCAGTTGCGGAAGGATGTTGCGGTTGATCAGCGACACGGCCAACATGCGCTCGGCCACATTAGCCGACTTGTCGGGCCGAATGCGCGAGATGGTCGCTTCGTGGACGCGGGCCACCACCTGCATCCGATCGAGATCGGGGATGCGCATCAGCTTCTGTCCGTCCCGCACCGGTTCACCCTGGGCGATCACCGAGGTTTGCGAGCCGCCGCCGGACCGACTCTGATCCGGCTGGAAGTAGACGACAAGGCCCTTCTGCGGCGCGTAGATGAAGCACTGTTCAATCTGCTCGTCGATATCGTGCAGCTTGCGTTGTTCCTGCTTCAGTGTCTCGTCACGCGCCTCGAGTTCGGCGGCGGCCTCTTTCTCCCTGGCCTTCGCCTGGTTGACGGCACTGCCGAACGAAACCTCGGCCTCTTTGAACAGACTGCAGTAACCGCGGGCCGTCTTCTGGGCGACAAATGTCTGGAGCAGTCGCTTTTCGGTACGCAGTTTCTTCAACGTCTCGTTGGCACTGCTGAGGCGTGATTCGTCAGCCTGGGCCTGGCTTTGCGTGATGTAGCCCTTGATCACCATGCGCTGCGAATAGGCGGCCTTGTCCTTCCACTGCTCGTGTTCCGCCTCGGCCAGTTCGATTCGGCCGCTGACATCATCGAGCAACTGCTGGAACTCGCCATCGAGCGTCCTGTACTCGACACGGTGCAGGGCGGTGAACTGAACCAGATCGGTTTCAATCTCACGAATGTACTTCGCCCGCTTCTCCGGGTCCATGTTCAGCAGCGTGCCGCGTGGCAGGCCGACGTATTTCTCGACGTCCAGTTCCGCCCCGCGCAGTGCGTTCTCGGCCGCCAGCAGCAGCTTCTTGTTGTCCTCGCGAACGACCTCGGAGGCGGTTGCCGCCTTGATCAGTGCCGCAGTCGCATTCAGCACAACGATGTTCTGGTCTTTCCGCTGGGCCTCGAGAGCCGCGGGGTCGAGTGTCATGATGTGCTGGCCGCGGTCGACACGGGTGCCGTCGTCGATGACCCACTTGATCGTGGTCGAAGAGTTGCCGCCCTTTGACGCCTTTACTCGGCAAGTGACGTCGCGATTTTCAGATGATTCGAGCGTACCGCGTTCGATGATGCTGACCGCCAGCGTTTCGCGCTTGACAGTGTGCAGCAGCAGATCGGGATGGCTGCCCTTCGAGTCGCCGGCAAACGTCATGATGATACCGATGCCGCCGCCGACCAGCAGGACGCTGGCGAGCAGGATCGCCGGCCCGACCCACTTACTGTTTCGCTTTTTCCCAGCGCGGTCCGGTTCCGATGGGTTCGGGGAGTGGGAGTTCATTGAGCCGTCGGGGAGCGGCGGGACCGAGCCCAGCGGCCGGGACTGGCCAGGGGATCCGCTCGAGTGATTCTCGTGCGGGACCTTCGGCTTCGTTTCCAGCATTGACGTCGGGAGAGTATTCATCAAGCCACACTCCGCGCGGATCGAGAGGAAGCATTTCGAGGTCGCGATGGAACGTCATCCGGGCAATGAGGTAGTTCACCCACACCGTGTACAGATTGTTCTGAGCCTGCAGGAGCGAATTCTGGGCGTTCAACAATTGCTGGGTCAGGGCAGCCGCGTTGCCGGCAGTCTGGCCGCCAGCGAGCGTGCGGGGGTCGGGGGGAGCTTGCAGCACGTCGAGGGAGTTTTCCACCTGAGCATAGGCCACTTCCACGGCGCGTTGCTGGATCTTATAGTTTTCGGCCAGTACACGCAACTGCCGTAAGTCGGTACGCACATCATTCAGGATAAAATCTTCCGTCGCCATCAGGATGCGACGCTGTCGTTGGAATGCTATCAGCGATGTACGGTATTCATTACGCTCGACACGCCGCACCAGGGGCAGTTCGCCGGCAATCTGCAGTTTGTGCCGGCTGGCGCTGCCGCCGACGGCAAACGGACTGTAGTCACCGGGTGCGGAAAGGCCTTCGTACTGGTATCCTACCGTCAGTATACCCATCAGGGCATTGGCCCGCACGGCAATTTGCCGCCAGGCGTCGACCAGTTGGCTGCGGGCGTTCATCAACTCCAGCCTGCTGTTGAGCGCCACCTGCGCCGCCACGGTCTGCGATTGATCGAGATCGCTCTTGAGCAGGTCGACCGATTCGACCACGACCCCCGGCAACTGAGGCCAGGCCAGCCGAATACCGCCGAGACGTTCTTCGCGCGCTTCGCCGATCGTGAGGTTGAACGAGTTGATCGCGTCGCGGAACACGCTGTCCTGCTCGCGGGCCATGCGGGCGGGCGGTTCTTTCAGCCATGGCTTGCGCTCATAGCGCCGCAGCGATGCCTCGAACCGGCCGATGTTCATTTCGGAGCGCAGATAGTTGAGCCGGTCTTCATCAACTTTAGGCAGTCGCTTGTTCTCGACTTCCAGCCGGGCTTTACGACCGAGGATATCCCGCTGCTCATCGCCAAGTTTTGTCTGCTCGATGCGCATGGCGTCGTCGTCAAGTTTCTCCCAGCGCTGCCAGCGGCGCATGATGTTCTTCTGGAACACTGTCCCGCGCACGGCCGGCGAGTCAGTGAAGAACTTGGCCAGCCGCGGTCGGATCGGCAGGTCAATCGGCATCAGCGACAACAGGCCGCCGCCCAGCAGCAGCATCGGCCGGCGGACATTGTCCGGTACGTCGCTGGCGGCCTTGCGGATCGCGTCAAACTCGTCGCGGACGATGTTGAAGCGTGCCATGTGCCGGGCCAGCGGTTGCATCGGGCTGTCGTCCAGTTCGAGCGGCAACGGTGTCGGCAGGCCGAGCTGCAGCTTGAAATTGTCGATGCCGTTCTGCACTTCAAGCCGGCGCTGCAGCAGTCGGCTGCGGCCGTTCAGCAGGTTCTGCTCGACTTGATCGACCTGCAGGCGCGAGACGTCGCCACCTTCCTCGAACGCCTGGTACACCTTCCAGTAACGCTCGAGCCCGGCGATGTTGTCGACTTCGTTCTTTTCGAGAAAGCTCAGCAGCAGCGTCGGGTAGTAGCCCTGCCCGCCGGCGGACAGCGTCGGCCCGATGCCGCGCAGGCTCAGGCCGGCGTAACTGTAGGGCGAGTTGAACAGGTTGTCGAGCCCGCCGGCCAGATACGTGTAGTAGATCTTGCGGAAGCGTGCCCACGAGCGCACGGCATACAACAGGTCGCGTTCCGCCTGAGTCAAAGGCTCCATCGTCACCGCGTAGCCGCCGCCCTTCAGCAGCGGTTGAGCCAGTTCGAGCGTCAGGTTCGACGCCCCGGTGGTCACCCGGCCGCCGGAGCCCATCTCGATGACCAGCTTGTTCGCCAGTTGCAGCAGCAGCGTCGCCCCGCTGGGAAACAGTTTCGTGAAGCCGTTTGCAGTGTCCAGCCGCCAGCGGTTGCCCTTTCCTTCGGGTGTCTGCGATCCGGTGGCTTCGCGCACGGCCAACTGGGTGGCGAAAAACTGCGAAACGAACGAGAACCGTTCCACCGTGAGGGGCAGTGCGGCGGCGTACAAGTCTTCGCGGCGGTCCTGGTACTCCCGGCTGTTGAACAGGGCCAACTCGGCCGACTGTTCGAGGTTGATCATGTAGGTCTTGCAGTTGCTTTTCAGCACACTTTCGAAGGTGCTCGCGGTCTCCTCCGAGATATCGGCATAGTCGATTGCCTGGGCGCGGGCGACTGTCGGCCGTTGCGTGAGCTTTGCCCGGTTCTCGAGATCCCATGTCTCGAGGTACTTCAGATAGATGCTGGATTCCATCAGCTTGGTGTGATGGCGCGGCTGCGAGTCAGGCGAGAGGATGTACGAAGCCAGATCATCCGGCGGCTTGGGCGGCCTGTCGGGGTTGCTGTTGTCGCTGAAGCGGGCCCGCTGGTCGGGATAGATGTACCAGCTTTCGACAAGCCAGTTCGGGTTCTGGTTCTTCTCCGTCAGAGGCCGACGACATCGTCGTCAGTGCGCTTGCGGTAAAACTTGCGCGTGCAGCCGGCTGCCGTGCCGGCCAGCAGCAGTGTGATAATCAGGAGTTGGTGGGTTCGACGACGCATCACAATCGTTATCGGCGGCAAAGTTTGCCCAGCTTGAGTCGAAAAGCTTCTTGACGGCGCCGCCAACGCACGGTATCCCCGCTCCTGATTCGGGGAAATCACCTTGTTTAAACCGTGGTACTGCGCGCGGGCTTCAGCCTTGCGGTCTGTGCGCGGTCGTCGCCGGCTGCTTGCGCAAGCGGGACAAGATTGAGGCCGCATATAAGCAAGGCGGCCTGCAATTGCTGGAATGGCTGGACGCCCAGCGTGAGTTCCGGGAACACGTCAAGGCATCTATCAGCGCGCGGGCCGAGTACTGGCGGTCGCTGAACCACCTGCAGTCCGCCATGGGTGCGGAACTGCCGAAGAAGTAAGTCGGGGCGAGCGTCCTACTTCGTCTTGCCCGTAATTGACATAATCGCGGCCTGGTAGGTTTTCGCATCCTTCTTGTCGGCGGCCTTCTGGGCATCCCGCAGGGGCCCCAGGGCATCTTTCGCGGCCGAGCCCATCGCTCCCAGGCCCAACGCGGCCCCTTCTTTGACGACCAGGTCTTTCTCATCCTTCAGCATCTTCACGAGCTTCGAGACGACCGTCGCCTTGTCTTCCGGGTCGATCGCACCGAGCGTATGCGCCGCCTCGGCCCGGACCTTCGGGTCCTTGTCGTCGAGTGCCTTGACGATATCCGGCACGGCGGCCTTCGTCAGGCTGACGTTGATGCGTCCCAGCCGGCCCAGTTCCTTCAGCGCGCTGACCTTTTCCTTGGTCGTGCCCGATTTCAACGTGCCGGCGTACTTCGCCACTTCAGCTTCTTCGCGCGTCGGCGCGGCCAGCAGCGTGATGCCCCCGCCCAGGAGGATAACGCATACGATTGTCGCGATTCGATGCTTCGACATTTGCTTCACCTGGTTCGCGGAGCGATGATGAGAGAGGAACTTTCCCTATTAGACGCTCGCCGCGGCGGAAGGTTCCGCGACCTTCAGCCGCTGCCCTTCCCACTCACGATACCGCACCTCGTCGATCCGTTCAAATCGTAACGTATCGCCCACGCGCAGCGGGAAAAAGTTTTCCGCGACGTCGACCAGCCTCAGCGGCGTCCGGCCGATCAGGCTCCAGCCGCCCGGCCGTTCCAACGGATAGATGCCGGTCTGCCGACCGGTCAGTCCGACGCTGCCGGGAGGTACACGCAGCCGCGGCGACGCCAACCGCGGCACGCCTGTCAGTTGTTCGGGCAGGTACCCCAGATACGGGAACCCGGGTGCGAAACCGACCGCGTAGACACTGAAGTCTTGCCCCGTGTGCAGGGCGATGATCTTCTCCGGCTTCAACTTCGTCGCCTTGGCGACATGATCCAGGTCGGGGCCCATCTCGTAGCAGCAGGGGATAACGTACCGGCGTGCCCCGCTCTTCGCCGTGGCGGGGCCGACCTTCAGCGCGTGCAGCGCGCGAGCGACATCGGCATAGGTTGTCTGTTCCGCATCGAAGTGGATGCCGACACTGGCATAGGCGGGCACCACGTCCAGCAGCCATGGCCAGTC
>Ga0105044_10013513_pt1 | contig 11077 bp, 8 predicted proteins | sample MAT01_FD_78092 | JGI IMG/M metagenome (GOLD analysis project Ga0105044, IMG submission 78092) | Freshwater microbial communities from Lake Fryxell liftoff mats and glacier meltwater in Antarctica - MAT-01 | ecosystem: Environmental > Aquatic > Freshwater > Ice > Liftoff microbial mat | place... | reverse complement strand
TGATTGGCATGGACTTCAAATATTCATTCCGAATAAATACAAAAGATAAAGGATTTCGCGAAGTCATGACTGCACTTCCGCCACGCTCCGTCGACCAGGGCGTTGACTATATTAATAGTATCGTAGAGACTCGTTTTGCGTCTGGGATTAGCCGAGTGGCTGTTGCGAACTACGAAAATGCCCTGCAACTCCATAATGCGCCAATTATGCTAATAGGTATCGCGATTTCGACTGCGGCATTTCCTAGATTTACCGAACGTATATCCCAGGGCAGACCTGACCTTTTCAAAAAGGAATTTTTGCAAGTACTTCGAGCTATGATATGGATAGCGCTACCGGTTGTGGTGGTGTCTTTCTTTGGAAGAAGCTACTTCGCTCGACTTATTTTCAAACGCGAGAATCTTGAGATTGCTTTAATCTTTGGCGCACTAGGTGGTGCAATATTCTTCAGGACGTTATATACGATTATCTCTCGCTATTTTTATGCACAAAAAGATACTAGGACGCCTCTCTACGTATCTTTGGTTACGATTGTGTTAAATATTTACCTTGCCTATACGCTATCTCGAGAGACGGCCTATGGAGTCGTCGGCCTGGCTATCGCACAGTCTATAGTTGCGTTTGTTGAAGTCATGATCCTACTGAGCATTATGTATGTCAAAGATAGAAAATTATTTACAGCAGATTTTATAGTGGGTGTTGTCCGAATATTTTCTGTTACAGGATTTTCTGCTATGGCTGCGTTTATTATGGTTAATTTATTTCCACTTGCACCACAAGAACCGGGCTTTATGATTTTTATTAAACTCTCACTTATAGCAGGAGTTACCCTGTTGGTACATCTTGGTGTTTCATACGCCTTCCAGCTTAAAGAAGCTATACCGGTCGTTGATAAAATTAAGAAACTCGTGCTGCGTCCTGTCAAGATTCAATAACAGCTTGCGCTAACCAAAGGCTTACATCGGTAAGCTGCTATAATCTCTCGAGATGAATAATAAGTGTGCTGCTAAATATGTGGTTGATCAGCGTGAGCTGTGTCCGATAGCTATCCTAATCGTCGGGTATTCACGATGAGTAAGCAAATTAGGAATTTTTGTATAATTGCTCACATTGACCATGGCAAGAGTACCCTTGCTGACCGTTTACTTGAAATTACAGGAACCGTACAGAAACGAGATATGAAGGCGCAGCTCTTAGACAAGATGGTCCTAGAGCGCGAAAAAGGAATTACCATTAAGTTGCAGCCGGTTCAGATGAGCTGGAAGGAGCACCAGCTTAACTTAATAGACACGCCTGGGCACGTTGATTTTAGTTATGAAGTTTCACGTAGCCTCGCAGCATGCGAAGGGGCAATTTTGGTGGTTGATGCCAGTCAGGGCATCCAGGCTCAAACCCTGGCAAACGTGTATTTAGCGATTGAGGCGGGCCTCGAGATCATCCCGGTTCTTAATAAGATCGATCTGCCAGCCGCCGACCCCGAGCGGGTAGCCGCCGAAGTATCAAATCTCCTAGGGTGCGATGCCGACTCTATCCTTAAAGTCTCTGCCAAAGAGGGTATGGGAGTTCCCGAGTTGCTCGATGAAGTTATTGCCAAAGTTCCGGCGCCAAAAGGCGATAGCAACAAACCGCTCCGTGCCCTGGTTTTCGATTCAGTTTACGATTCGTACCGCGGCGTGATCCTCTTTTTGCGCGTTGTCGACGGCAAGCTTAAAAAAGGTGAAGCGATTACCATGATGGACAGTAAGCAATCAGGGCTCGCAATCGAGAACGGCGTCTTTAAACCCTCGCAAACCCCTGTCTCGCATTTAGACACTGGCCAGATCGGATATATCGTCACCAACCTTAAATCAGTTAGCGAGGCTCGAGTTGGCGACACGGTTACCAGCATGGTTGCGCCAAGCACCGAAGCCCTGGACGGCTATAAGCAGGTAAAACCCTTTGTCTTTGCTGGATTTTTTCCAACCAGCGCCGAGCAATATCCGGCCCTTAAAGAGGCGCTCGAAAAACTCAAGCTCAACGACGCGGCCCTAGTCTATACGCCCGAGACGTCACAGGTCCTGGGCTTCGGTTATCGAGTCGGTTTCCTCGGTCTGCTCCATCTGGACATTGTACGCGAACGCCTTGAGCGCGAGTATAACCTGGATATCGTCGCTACTAACCCAAGTACCGATTATATTGTGCGCACCCTTGATGGGACCAAAAAAACTATTCGGTCAGCTGCCGATCTGCCCGATATTGGTAAGCTAGTCGATATTCAGGAGCCCTGGATTAAAGGGGAGGTTGTGGTCCCTGGCGACTATCTAGGTTCGGTCATTCAGCTAGTTAACCAAGTTCGTGGCCACCAGACCGATTTGAGTTACGTCGATGAGAGCTTGGCAATTGTCACCTTTGAAGCCCCGCTAGCCGGCGTATTGACCGATTTTTATGACAGCCTCAAAAATGTTACTAGTGGCTACGGATCATTTAACTATGAGATTACGGACTATCGTGTAGAGAATCTTGTTCGCCTCGATATCCTAGTCGGCGGCGAAATGGTCGACAGTCTGAGCCTCATTGTTCATCGTGACGATGCCTATCGTCTTGGAAAAACCATCGTAGAAAAGCTCAAAGGAGTTATCCCTAAGCAGATGTTTGAGGTTAGCCTGCAGGCAGCTATCGGCGGCAAGATCATTGCCCGCGAAGACATTAAATCGCTGGGAAAGAACGTCACGGCCGGCCTGTACGGCGGCGATGTCAGTCGCAAGAACAAGCTCCTCGATAAGCAGAAAAAGGGTAAAAAGAAGATGAAGCGCATCGGAAAAGTTGATATCCCCGCCGAAGCCTTTATGGTGCTGGTTAAACGCTAGCCACTGACATACCTCTTATGCTATTCTGAACGTATGAGTACAAAGGCTACTAAGTCTAAAACAAAAAATAAAACCAACCCAAGAACAAAAAAACTAACCTTGTCCAATAGAATCAAGCTAAGGTACGCTGCGCCCATGATTGCCGTAATTGTGCTTGTTGGCGGATTCGTTATATATCGTTCATTTGCCTCTGGTATACCACACTGCGCCAGGGGCACCATCAATCTTGGTTTTGAAATAGCATTTAAAGACGGCAAAGGATATAAGACCCGCCTCTGCCGCATTAGTGCTTTTAAATCAACCGGTAGCGAAGATGGTGGCTCAGTTAGGGTGAGCTCGGGGGCTTCGGGTAACTGGCTAAGACTTTATAATGACGCAAGAAAAGCTGGGATTACTCTCGTAGCTGACAGCTCGTTTAGAAGCCATAAAAAACAGACGGAGCTTTATAATTGTTACACTTCCGGAAGGTGCAAGAATTATACCGCCAAACCCGGATACTCAAACCATCAACGTGGGGTAGCAATTGATATCGACATTGTGCCTGGACCCAACAACGACCCCAGTCTCGACACTTGTCGGAATAATCCTAACGTATACCCGGTCTTTAAGTGGCTTAACACGAATGGCTATAAATACAACAGGCGGGCCAACATATCTACTGAGTGTTGGCACTGGTCGGACACTGGTAAATAATATATTTTGTGTTGTGTTATTACCAACGCTTTTGTATTAAGCTTATGCTAATTTAGTCTCTATAAAGCCAAAAACTAATAAGAACTATCGTTAAAACACTTTGACGCTTGCACGGCAAGACTTGTGGCTCGACACCAGACTATCTAATATAGTAAGTAACGTTTCTACCCGTGCGCAAGGTGAGAGTGCGCAGGTGACTTAACGTCTAGGGTTTAAATAAAAACGTGGAAAAGTGTGGACAAATAGGGTTAAGTAACTGGGGGATGGAGTTATATGTCTCAAAAAATCAAAAAACGTAACGGCGTTATTGTTGACTTCGACAAATCTAAGATTAAAGTAGCTATCGCTAAGGCATTCTTAGCCGTCCGTGGTGGCATTGAGCCAGAAGTTCTGGATCGATTAAGCGATCAGGTTTCGACCTACTTGGCCGAACAGTTTGGCGACAGAGTATTAACTGTTGAGGATGTTCAAAACACCGTAGAAAGTGTCTTGATGTCGGGCGGTTTCTTTGATGTTGCCAAAGATTATATTATTTACCGTTACGAGCACAGCCAGGATCGTAAAGAGGCTCAAGAGCAGCAAGAAGAATACGACGGCCCCGCCATGTTTGTGGTTAAGCGCAACGGCGAGCGCCAACGCTTTAGTCTTAGTAAAATCAAGGCTGTTCTTGGTTACGCAGTACACGGGTACGAAGATGATGTTGATATTAACATCATTGCCGATCAGGCGCAGACCGATTCCTACGATGGTATGAGCACCTCCGAGATCAGCAAGGTGCTGGTTATGGCCACTCGTGCTCTAGTCGAGCGCGATCCTGCCTACTCACGTGTTGCGGCCCGTTTACTAGCTCAGCAAAGCTACCGTGAGGCCTATGGCGATAAGGTCGGGCATGATCCCGAAGGGGCCGTCCGCCGCGCCTTTGTAACAAATACTAAGATTGCTGTCGAGGCCAACAAGCTCGATCGTAAGCTCCTAGACTTTGACCTCGAAAAGCTGGCTAGCCAAATTAAGATCAAGAATGATGATCGCTTCATGTACCTTGGCGTTCAAACCCTTTACGATCGCTACCTATTACGACACCCCGAGACCCTCGAAATTTTAGAGACACCCCAGAGCTTCTGGATGCGCGTTGCCATGGGTCTGGCCATTAACGAGAAGGATCGCGATGAGTGGGCCATTAAGTTCTACCGCATCATGAGCAAACTCCGTTTTGTGCCATCAACCCCAACGCTCTTCCACGCCGGAACGGTCCGCCCCCAGATGAGTTCTTGCTACCTTACGACCATCGAAGACTCACTCGACCACATCTTTAAGAGTATTGGCGATAACGCCCAGCTGTCTAAGTGGAGTGGTGGCTTGGGTAACGACTGGACCAACCTGCGCGCCACTGGCTCGCTCATTAAAGGTATCGGCGTCGAAAGTCAGGGCGTTATTCCATTCCTTAAGGTTGCTAACGATACTACGGCGGCCATTAACCGTAGCGGCAAACGCCGCGGTGCCACCTGTGCCTACCTTGAGGTCTGGCACGCCGATATTGAATCCTTTGCTGAGCTCCGCAAGAACACTGGTGACGAACGCCGCCGTACCCACGACATGGATACTGCTGCCTGGATTCCTGATTTGTTCATGAAGCGCTTACGTGAAAATGGTGAGTGGAGTCTCTTCTCGCCAGATGAAGTTCCTGAGCTGCACCATATTTACGGTCGCGAGTTCGAAGCTAAATACGAAGAATACGAGCGCATGGGTAAGGCCGGCGAGCTACGCATGTACAAGACCATGCAGGCTCAAGACCTGTGGCGCAAGTTGCTCAGTATGCTCTACGAGACGGGTCATCCTTGGATTACCTTTAAGGACCCAAGTAATGTTCGCTCGCCACAAGATCACTGCGGCGTCGTCCATAGCTCAAACCTCTGTACCGAAATCACCCTAAACACTAGCGCTGACGAGACCGCCGTTTGTAACCTTGGTTCAATTAACCTAGCTCGCCACATGGTCGATGGCAAACTGAGCGAAGAGCGCATTAAAGAAACCGCCACACTTGCTATGCGTATGCTCGACAATGTTATTGATCCTAACTTTTACCCAACTAAAGAAGCTAGGAACTCTAACTTCCGTCATCGCCCCGTTGGTCTCGGAATTATGGGATTCCAAGATGCCCTGTACCATCAAAGTATCGACTTTGCTTCTAAGGAATCGGTTAAGTTTGCCGACACTAGTATGGAAATGGTCAGCTACTACGCCATTCTCGCCAGTTCAAACCTCGCCAAAGAGCGTGGCACCTACGAAACTTACAAGGGCTCTAAGTGGGATCGAGGCCTCTTGCCAATTGATACTTTGGCACTGCTCGAAGAAGAACGCGGTATTACCATTGATGTTGATCGCAGTAGCACCATGGATTGGGAGATTGTCCGCCGATCTATCAGAGACTATGGTATGCGCAACTCCAACACGCTAGCGGTTGCCCCTACTGCAACAATCGCTAACATCTCGGGCTGTACGCCAACGATTGAACCAATTTACAAGAACATCTATGTTAAGAGTAATCAGGGCGGCGACTTCCTAGTCATCAATACCTATCTCATTAACGATCTTAAGAAGCTCGGGCTGTGGAACAGTATCATGCTCAAAAAACTCAAGTACTACGACGGCAACATTAGCCAGATTGAAGAAGTTCCTCTAGCACTGCGTAATAAGTATAAAGAAGTCTTTGATATTGGCCCAGAGTGGTTGATCCGCGCCGCCGCCTACCGCGGCAAGTGGATTGATCAGAGCCAATCGTTAAACATCTACTATGCTGGTACAAACGGTGCCGATATTGATAAGATCTACCGTATGGTTTGGGACATGGGCCTCAAGACAACCTATTACTTACGAACCTTGGGCGCAAGCCAGGTAGAGAAGTCGACGGTAGGAACAACTGAATATGGAGCCACTCATACTCGTGGTCAATCGAGCACCTTAACCGGAAACGAAACCGAAGCCGCTGAAACCGAAGCCGCCATCGCTACAGCCAGTAGTGAACAAGTAGCTGCTAGTACCGAATAATTAACAAAAACGAGGGAGAAAAATATGCCAATTCAAAAAACTGACCACAAAGTAGACATTAATCAGCGTCGCATTATTAATGGGGCTGATGCTGATGTAATTCAGCTGTACCCCATGCGCCACACCTTTGCCTGGGATGCATACATGGCAGGCAACGCCAATCATTGGCTGCCAACTGAGATCAACATGCAAAAGGACTACGAGCAGTGGGCCAGCAATGATGTTTTGAGCGACGATGAGCGCCAAGCTTTTCAAACCGTTCTGGGCTTCTTTACCACGGCCGACTCGATTGCTGCTAACAACATTGTACTAGCTGCTTACAAACACATCACTAGCCCAGAGTGCCGCATGTACCTCCTGCGTCAAGGTTATGAAGAAGCGATTCATACCCATGCCTACCAATACATTGTAGAAAGCCTTGGCCTGGACGAAAGCAAGATATTTAATATGTACCGCGAAGTAGAGAGTATCTACAATAAAGACAACTTTGTGTTAAGTTTTAACGAAGGCGTATTTGACCCTAACTTTAAAACTGGTACGCTCGAAACTGATCAAAAGTTCGTTGAAAACCTAGTAGTATTTTCGTTGATTATGGAAGGAATATTCTTCTATAGCTCCTTTGCTGTCGTCTTTGGCTTTAAGCGCCAGAATAAGATGCAGGGCACGGCCGAGCAGATCGAGTACATCATGCGCGATGAGAGTCAGCATCTCAACTTTGGTATTAACCTAATTAATACCATCAAAGAAGAGCAGCCAGAAGTGTGGACGCAGGAATTCCAAGATCACATCGTTGATCTGATTAAGCGCGGAACTGAGCTGGAGTGTGAGTTTGCTGCTACCGCATTCCCTAAAGGTATCTTTGGCATGAGTGCCGAGAGCTTCCGCCAGTACATCCAGTTTGTTGCTGACCGCCGCCTAGAGAGCATAGGCCTCAAGCCTGTCTACAGCAGCACCAACCCATTCCCATGGATGAGCGAAACCATCGACCTTGCTAAAGAAAAGAACTTCTTCGAAACCCGCGTGACAGAATACAAAGTCGGCGGCGCTCTACAGTGGTAAAAAGTTAACTAATAACTTTGTAGTGGTTCAGGATTTCGCCTGGTCCTAGCGGTTTGGAGCTAATAAGCTCTGTGGTGTATTGGTTATTCATGTCGGCAAATAGGGGAATGCCTTTTCCATAAAGATAGGGGCGGAGTGTTAAGTACAGATCGGTGACCAATCCTGACTCCATATATAGTGTATTGATTTGGGCACCACCAATTACCGATGCTCCGGTATATCCTTTAGCCTCTAGGTCTGCTATGACTTCCTCTGGGCTGGCATCGGTATACCAAACACTCTCGGCTGATGGCTGCGGGTTACGAGTCATAACAACGTTATAACGTTGTTCTAGCGGGCCTGGAAAAGTATCAAAATTAATTCGGCCGGTTATGACTGCACCAACTCGTTTAGTCTCCTCAATAAAAAAAGCACGATCTTCTTCGGAGCTCCAACCAACCACATTACGGTCGGCCATAAAGCCATCAATACTGATTGCAGCTATCAGTGAAAGCTTCATACGAGCAGCTCGTTAATCTCGCCCAAAAAGTAGAACGATCCAGTTATGAGTATGATTTCATTGTCGCTGGCCAAAGCTTGGTCGAGAGCGTCTTTATGATCATTGGCCGACACGACTGTTGCTTTGGTATTCTGTCTTGCCATTTCTGCAAGTTTGATTGGCTTTATCGAAGCGCTTTTAAAGTCTTGGCGGGCGTTAAAGAAGTCGGTGCAAATAATGGCATCTGCAATCGGCGACAAGGCTCGCAGCGTTTGTTCAACATCTTTAGTTGCCCCAATCGCCATGATCACCACAGCCTTTTTATCTGCGTAGCGTTCTTTAAAGGTACGTACCAAAGCCGACACTTTTTGCGGGTTATGTGAACCATCAAGAATAAATGTCTTGCCCAATGTGTGACGGACTTCAAAGCGGCCAGGTAGTTTGACTCTGGCGAGCGCTTCTGCGGTTAGGTTTGGGGCGACCACCCAGCCGTCTCGTGATGCTAAGTAGTCCATAGCATCAAGTGCCAAGCTGGCATTATCCCGCTGGAATTCACCGGGCAAGTTGAGCCTAGTCTCAATTATGCGTCGCGAAACCCATCGCAAATCAGTATGGCGGAACTCGGCCATTTGTTCAAAAATAGCGTTAATCGCTGAGGCTTGTTTAAGCGCCAGCACAATGCCATCTTTTTGCATGATACCGGCTTTTTGGACAGCTATACGCTCAACTGCACTGGGTAGACCAATAAACGAGCTTGGCACAAAGTAGCCTGCCGCAGCATCAACTAGCTGATCAGGATCAGCCAAGATATCAACGTGGTCCTCGCCGATTTGCCCAATCACCGCAAGCTTATCTTGGCGGTCAATAGTGTTGGTAGAGTCGTTTAAGCCGCCCAGGCCAACCTCGATGATTGCGTAGTCAACGCCGCACTTGGCAAAAATGCTGAACGCCAACGCGTTACTCACCTCAAAATAAGTAGGTCGACCAGCTTCGCTATTGTCCATCTGTTCAATGGCCGGGAGCAGAGAGTTGAGGGTATCAACAAGCTCTTGCTCACTGATAAGCTTGCCATTTATAATCATGCGTTCGCGGTAATCATACACATGGGGCGAAACATGTAGGCCAGTTGTTTTGCCATGCGCCCGCAATAGTTCATCTAGGATATGACTGGTCGATCCCTTGCCGCTGGTGGCCGCAATGTGGATGGCGGTAAGTTTGTTTTGAGGATTACCGATTAAATCAAAAAAAATCCGACTGCGCTCAATGCCTTTGCCATGTTTAAACAACGTCTTAGGGCTTTTTGGTAGGGCCTCAAACAAAAAATGCTCGGCCTCAGCTAAACTTCTAACGGTCTTGAGGGTCACTAGGCTTGCAGCTCCGCAAGGTCTTTGATGATCGCAATAGCGTGATCTTTGGGTGTTACTTTTGGATACTCTTTTACAATCTCGCCCTTAGGATTAATCAAAAAGGTTTTACGCATAGTGCCTTCATACTCTCGGCCCATAAACTTTTTAAGACCAAAAGCACCATAGGCCTTCATAACTTCCATATCGACGTCAGCCAGGAGAGGGAAGTTCAAATTATACTTATCGGCAAACTTTTCATGGCTCTTAACCGAGTCTTTACTGACACCCAGTACCACAGCCCCAGCCTTTTCTATCTCTTTAAACTCATCTCTAAAACTACATGCTTCGGTAGTGCAGCCCGGCGTATCGTCTTTAGGGTAAAAATAGAGAACTACCCACGTACCGGCATAATCCTTAAGCGTGTGTGTTGTACCGAATTGATCTTGTAAACTGAAATCTGGTGCCTTCATAATCATCTCCGTTATCTGGTTTAATCATAGCATAGTCGGCCCCCTGCACTAACTGCTTATGCTATAATCTCAGTATGAGTAAAAGAAAAGCTAAGAAGACCGAGCTAGAACGGGAAATCGAAGAAGAAGAACGCGAGCCGATTCTTAAGAATGCTAATAAACCGACGTGGGGACGTCGTATTTGGCGAGCTATCCAGGCCATTTTTTGGATTGGAGTACTCCTTGCTGGAATGTGGTACTATCAACAGCTCAAGGTTGACGAACTCAACAATCAAAAGGACGAGGTCACCAAACAACTCCAAGAGTCTAAGGATTCGCAAAAGAAGACCGAAGAAGAACTGGCCAGTGCTCAAAAAGAACTGGCCTCAAGTAGTACTACCGTTACGGTAGTCCCCCCTCTGCTTAAACAAAACGTAGAAGCCGCAGTATCCAGTGGTAACTATGCTGCTATCGATGGCTACCTTGCCGACAAAGTGAGTTACGCCATTGCTGCCTCCAGTGGCCAGGGAACACTTACCAAGACTCAAGCTATCAAACAATTAGAATACCTCAACAGTGGAACGGCACCATGGAACTTTAACATTGCAACAGCTACCCTTACTAAGTATAAATCTGGCGCCTACAGCACCTACCTTAACGACGATGTGATCTTTGGCGTATCCGGTAACAAGTACTTTGTAAGCTTCCGTCTCGATTCTAACAATAAGATCGACCAGTTCTTTATATCTTCTAGCACCGACCTGCTGTAAAACGCCGAACGCCACCAACATCAAGCTGGCGGCGCTTGTCGCTAGTGGCAAGTTGGAAGATCAGCCTGCTGCGGCTCCGATCTCGGATAGCATGTGGGTCGACGGTCTTGGGTTCGGGCAGTGCACCCATGCGCAGGATAACGCAGGCACAGTGCATCAGGTCGTCGGGCACACACAGTACATGTCGGGGTGCTCATAATCTGGTAGGTGGATGCGCTCTTTACGTAACGAACAAATTATAGCTTAGTTATACATGGTTAGCAGGCATGTGCATTGAATAAGTTAGCACTCTTGACAGTCGAGTGCCAACTTAGTACAATTGAATCATTAGCGCTAAGTAACTAGGAGTGCCAATTTGACTCCCCGGCAACAATCAATTCTACACGCCGTT
>Ga0105044_10013512_pt1 | contig 11077 bp, 10 predicted proteins | sample MAT01_FD_78092 | JGI IMG/M metagenome (GOLD analysis project Ga0105044, IMG submission 78092) | Freshwater microbial communities from Lake Fryxell liftoff mats and glacier meltwater in Antarctica - MAT-01 | ecosystem: Environmental > Aquatic > Freshwater > Ice > Liftoff microbial mat | place... | reverse complement strand
TCCCCTTGCTGATCCGACAGGCACTGCACCCCACAACAGGATGTTCTCGCGCCGGATTTAATTTCATGCCAGTACTATATGACCCGTGCAACCTCTTTGCCAAACCCAGATCGGCCAAAGCCAGATCAGCCAAACCCGCTTGCCCCAAACCCGCTTGCGTCAGACCTGCGTGCGTCAGACCTGCGTGTGTCAGACCTGCGTGCGTCAGACCTGCGTGCGTCAGACCTGCGTGCGTCAGACCCGATTCCGGTCGATGTCGTGGATCAGGTCCGCGACACCTGCCTGTGCCTGGCGACACAACGCGCCGCGCGGTTGCTGGCGCGGCGGTTTGACCGGCTGTTTGCGCTTCTTGGGCTGACCAACGGGCAATTCTCGATGCTGGTGGCGCTGTCGGGAAACTGGTCGCCACGTTTGGGGGAACTCGCGCTGTTTCTGGCGATGGATCAGGCTAGGGTAACGGCGGCCGTCAAAACCCTGCAACGGAGCGAATTGATTGCGCTTGCACCAGACAAGGATGACGCCCGGGCCCGCAGGCCTGCCCTGACCGACACAGGCCGAAAGGTACTGGCGCAGGCCACTCCGCTGTGGCGCAACGAACATCGCAAGGTGCAGGCTCTGGTGCCCGGCCAGGATGCCGCAGCGCTGGCGGACATTCTGGGCCAGTTGGGTTGACCCTGCCAACGCGCCGTGTCAGCCCTTCAATTCGCGCCGCGCCAGAGCAGGACGGGCTGAGGTGCAACTGCCGGCCGGACCGCCGCCCCGACCGATTTCTGTGCAGAAATCGAGCCGAAGCCTGTGCAGGCTTCGTTCCGGAGTTTGTGCAAACTCCGGTTAGGCCGCACGTGGATTCCATCAATGCTGATCGGGCACTAACCTTTCATCCCGCGCAACAAAGCATCGGCACCGCGCGCAAGGATCGAGGTATCGACACCGCAAGCCACAAAGGTGAAGCCTTCCTCGTCGGTCAGTCGGCGGGCAAAGGTCACATCGAACACCAGCGTTCCCACCGCAACGCCCTGCGCCATCAGCGCCCGCGCCGCAGGCAGGATCTGCGCCCACACCGCCTCATGCATCGGCTGCCCCAGCAGGCCAAGGTCGGCGGCAATGTCGGAGGGGCCGAAAAACACCCCGTCCACCCCCTCTGTCCCGCCGATTTCGCCCGCAACCGCCAGCGCCGCCCGGGTTTCGACTTGCACAAGCACGGCGGTTTCCTGCTCGACCCGGGCGAAATAGTCGGTGATGCGGCCAAAGCGGTTGGCCCTTGTGGTGCCGCTGACCCCCCTGATCCCGCGCGGCGGATAGCGGCATGCCGCCACGGCGGCACCGGCCTCCGCCGCCGACTGGACCATCGGGAACAGCAATCCCGGCGCACCGATATCCAGCAACCGCTTGACCTTGACCGGGTCATTCCAGTCCGGCCTGACCAACGCTGTGGTGCCATAGGCAGCAAAGACCTGCAGTTGCCCCAGAACCGATGCCAGTTCGTTGGGCGCATGTTCCATGTCGAGCATCACCCAGTCGAAGCCGGCACCTGCCACCGCCTCGGCGGCAAAGGGGCTGGACAGGCTGAGCCAAAGCCCGACCTGCGGTTGGCCCGCCCGGATCGCGGCCAGAAACGGGTTTGTCGGCAGTTTCATATGATGGCCTTTTCGATAAGGGGGCGGTTGCCGGTGACGCGGTCATGGTGAAGGGGGGAAAGATCAAGGCTGCGGTAGCGGCCATGGGTCAGCCATTCCGCCGTGCCACGCCCCATGCCGGGCGATTGCTGCAGACCGTGCCCGGAAAATCCGTTCAGGAACAGAAAGTTGCTGACAATGGCGTGCGGCCCGGCGATGGCATTCTGATCCAGCACGTTGAAATCATACTGCCCTGCCCATTCGCTGGTGACCCTGACCGCCTCGAACGCCGGAATGCGGGTGGCAACCACCGGCCAGATGTGATCCTGCCACAGGCTGTGGTCCATGGTAAAATCATCGGGGTCAACGTCAGGATCATGGTCCGGATGGCCACCAATCATGTAAGTGCCGCCGCCGTTTTCGCGCATATGCACGCCAGTGGGATCAATCGTCAGCGGCAACTCCCGGTCCAGCGGGGTTTCTGCTTCGATGATCCAGATGTAGCGCTTGCGCGGCGCGACCGGCAGGCGGATGCCCGCCATGGCGGCAACCGCAGCGCCACGGGTGCCCGCGGCATTCACCAGTTGTCCGCAGGCAATCACCTGCCCCGAGCGCAGCGTGACACTTTCCACCCGGGTTCCGGCAAGGTTGCAGGTCAGGGCCACAACTTCGTTGGTCACATAGGCCACACCGCGTTCACGGGCGGAGCGGCGGAACCATTGAAACAGGGTTGATCCGTCAAAGTAGCCCTCGTCCTTGCGGTTGATGCTGCCCAGCAGAATATCATCAAGATGGTAAAACGGATAGGCTGCCGCAATCTCGGCTGCCGTCAACAGAACGGTTTGCGCACCGACACTGCGTTGCACTTTCTGATTGTTGCGCAAGACACTGGCGAAGGCTTCGGTATCCGCCAGATACATGTAGCCGAAATTCTGCACCTTGAGGTCGGGCACCCGGGGATCGTTCCCCATGCGCTGGCGCAGGGTCTGCACGAAATCGGCGGTAAACTGCGAGATCTGGACGTTCAGCGGATGGGAAAACTGCTGTCGGATGCAGGAACAAGTCAGCGTGGTCGCGGCGTTGCGGTAGGTCGGGTCGCGCTCGATCACCAGTACCGATCCGTTGAAATCAGGGTTTTCCGTCAGAAACCAGGCAACCGACGACCCCATGATTGCGCCGCCGATGATGATGACATCATAGGAAACCTGCTCGGGAACGGCGGACAGTGCTTTGATCTGCATCGGAATGACTTGCTGCCCCAGCGCGAAGATACTACGCCTGCGGCGCAGTGCACGCCATTCAAACCGCAGAATGACGGCGGCTGCAACTGCCTTTCCGGAGCGCTGATCGGGCTTCGCCGCGACGATTAAGCTGCAAGGTGTTCCTTTTGCGGCCATTGGTCCGGGCATAGTGGTGTTTTATCGGGCGTTTCACAAAGTTCGCGCAATGACGCAGGGTCAGCCCTTGTCGGTCATGCGGCCATCGCAGCAGACATTGCCGGGATTTAGCCATCCTGTTGGCCCGTTTCTGGCGGGATTGACCGCGATACCGCTATGGACGTGGGCGCAAAGGGTGACTATCTACAGTTTGAATTTTGCCATGTGCCGGGCTCGGGCCCGTGCGCCGCTGTGATGACGGTTCCGCTTTTGATGCAGTGCCGTGCCGATATGAGAGGTTGTCCATGTCTTCGTTGTTCAAGGCCCACAGGGTTGCTGCCCTGATCGTACTCATCGGTGCCGGGGCGTGGATCGCCACCGGGGAATTCGCCTCTGTCGGCAGCGATGCCAGTGCCAAGTCCGAAACCGCCGCACAGGCGGCGGAAGCCCCTGTCGCCAAACCTGCCGCAGAGGTGGCACCGCTGATCCGGACCGTTGGCGGAATGGTTCCCGAATTTGCCGACCACGCCCGCAGGATCAATCTGTCCGGCACCACCCAGCCCGACAAGCGCGCGGTGCTGGCGGCCCGGTCCGACGGGGTGGTAAACCTGCTGGCGCTGACCAAGGGCGATGCCATTACCGAAGGCGCAGTGGTCATGACGCTGGAGGGGCCGGAAATTTTGGCCCGCGCCCGGATTTCGGAAATTGCCCTAGAACAGCGCGAACGCGAGTTTGGCGTGGCGCAACGGCTTTTCTCGGGGGGCAATACCCCCGAGATCGAACTGACAGGTGCCCGCTCTGCCCGCGACGCTGCCGAGGCTGAACTGACGCTGGCGCGGGCAATCGTGGACAAGCTGGAACTTGAATCGCCGTTCTCGGGCCTGGTCGATTCGGTCGATGTCGAACTGGGCGAGTGGGTACAGACCGGCGCTCCGATCGCGACCATTCTGTCGCTGGATCCGATTCTTGTCCACGCCGAGGTGAGCGAGTTGGATATCGGCCATGTTGTCACCGGCGGCAAGGCCCTGATCCGGCTGGTCAATGGCACCGAGATGGAGGGAACGGTGCGATTTGTGGCGCGCGAAGCCTCGGCTGAGACCCGCACCTTTCCGGTGGAAATCGCCCTGCCCAACCCTGATGCCATCATACCTGCGGGAATGACGACCGAGGTTGAACTCTTTGCCGAATCGGTGCGTGCCATCACCGTGCCGAAATCGGTCATCACCCTGTCGACCGATGGCCAGATCGGGCTGCGGGTTGCCGGCGCCGACAATATCGCCCGGTTCGTCACGATCGATATTGTCGATGACACCGATGAGGGCCTGGTGGTGACCGGGGTTCCCGAAGATGTCCGCATCATCGTGGCAGGGCAGGATCTGGTGCGTGACGGCGACACCGTTGTGATTGCCGTTGCCGCAAAAGCTCTGCCAAAGGCCAGCGAATGAAAATTGTTGAAACCGCGATTGCCAACGCCCGGCTGACCATTTCGGTTCTGCTGTTCCTGATGCTGGCCGGAGCCCTGGCCTATGTGAACATCCCCAAGGAAGCCGAGCCTGATATCCAGATCCCGATCATCTATGTCAGCATGGGTTATGCCGGAATTTCACCCGAAGACAGCGAACGACTGCTGCTGCGCCCGATGGAATCCGCGCTGAAATCCATCAGTGGCATCAAGAAGATGACCTCGACCGCCTATCAGGGCGGCGGCAATGTGCTGATCGAGTTTCAGGCTGGTGCCGATCTGGCAAAAGCGCTGGACGATGTGCGCAACAAGGTGGCACAGGCGCGGCCCGAACTGCCGCAAGGGGTCGATGAACCATCGGTGAACGAGGTGAACATCTCGGAATTCCCGGTGCTGGTCATTACCCTGTCGGGCGATTTGCCCGAAGCCGTACTGGCCAAGGCCGGGCGCGAATTGAAAGACCGGATCAAGGACTTGCCGGGCGTTCTTGAAGCTGCGCTTCAAGGTGCGCGCGATGATCTGGTCGAGGTCATCATTGATCCATCCAAACTGTCATCCTATGGCCTGCGCCCCGATGTGCTGATCGCGGGTTTCAATGCCAACAACCAGCTTGTCGCCGCCGGTTCGCTGGAAGGGGCCGAGGGGCGCTATGCCATCAAGGTGCCCTCGCTGATTGAAACCGCGCTGGATGTCGCCAATCTGCCGGTGATTTCCACTGCATCTGCCGTTGTCACCGCCAGCGACATCGCCGAGATCCGACCGACCTTCAAAGACCGCGAAACCATCACCCGGCTGGATGGCGCACCTGCGGTGGCGATCGAAGTATCCAAACGCACCGGTTCCAACCTGATCGAAACCGTCGATGCGGTGAAAGCGATCACCGAAGCCTACAAGCCGCTGATGCCCGAAGGCACCGTTGTGTCGTTCAGCCAGGATAAATCCAAGGATATCCGTCAGTTGCTGGCCGATCTTCAGAATTCGGTTCTGACGGCGGTGATCCTGGTGTTCATCGTGATCCTGTTCGCCTTGTCCGGGCGCGCCTCGATCCTGATCGGGCTGGCGATCCCGGCCTCGTTCCTGATGGGCATGCTGGCGCTGTCGATGTTCGGCTTTACCGTCAATATCGTCGTGCTGTTTTCGCTGATCCTTGCGGTGGGGATGCTGGTCGATGATGCGATCATCGTCACCGAATTCGCCGAGCGCCGGATGTCCGAGGGGATGGACAAGCGCGAGGCTTTCGCCATGGCGTCGCACCGCATGGCCGGGCCGGTGATCGCCGCCACCCTGACCCGGATTGCCGCCTTTTCGCCCTTGCTGTTCTGGCCCGGCATCGTCGGCGAATTCATGAAATATATGCCGATCACCCTGATCGTGACCCTGTCGGCGTCGCTGCTTTACGCGCTGATCTTTGTGCCGACGCTGGGCGCGATCATTGCCAAACCGTTCAAGGAGCCGCCGGTTCACAAGGACGGTGCCTATATGTGGGTGGTTGCCCGCGCGGTGCGCCACCCGTTCATCGTGCTGGCTCTGGCTGTCGGCCTGTTGGTGGCGGTGCCCTATGCCTATGGCAAGTTCGGCAAGGGTGTCGAATTCTTTCCCGACGTGGAGCCGGATTACGGGCTGTTGTACGTCAAGGCGCGCGGCAATCTGTCGATCGAGGAAAAAGATGCGCTGGTGCGCCAGGCCGAGGACCGCATTCTGGGCTGGCCGGGAATTGCCACGGTTTACACCCGGTCGGGCAAGGCGGGCGGTGCGGGCAATGATGTGGCCGCCGATGTCGTCGGCGTGATCCAGTATGAATTCGTCGATTGGCGTGAACGCAAGAATGCCAATGCCATTCTGACTGACCTGCGGGCGGCGATGGTGGGAATACCGGGGGTGGATATCGAGGTATCGGTGCCGCAAGCCGGGCCGCCGACCGGCAAGGCCATCCAGATCCAGCTTTCCGCCGCCGACCCGTCCGGCCTGAACGCCGTGGCGCGGCAGGTGGCGGATCAACTTGCGGCCGTCCCCGATGTGATCGATATCGACAGCGGCTTGCCGCCACCGGGCGTCGATTGGGAATTGCGGGTCGACCGGGGTGCCGCAGCGCGCTATGGCGTGGCCCCCTCTACCGTCGGTGCGATGGTGCAACTGGTGACCAGCGGGTTGAAGCTGTCGGATTTCCGCCCTGCCGGGGCCGAGGATGCGGTGGACATCGTGCTGCGCCTGCCCAAGGAACAGCGCACCATCACCGAGCTGGACGCGCTGCGGATTCAGACCGCCAACGGATCAGTGCCGATATCGAACTTTGTCACCCGGGTCGCCGCTCCCACCACCGGCACCCTGACCCGGCTGAACGGGCAACGCACCGTCACGGTTCAGGCCGGTATCCGCGAAGGGGTGCAGGCAGATCCGGTGCGGGCGGCCATCACGGCGGCGCTGGACGCCTCGGGGCTGGAGGCCGCCGGTATCCGCTACAAACTGGCCGGTGAGGATGAAGAACAGGCAGCGGCAGGGGCGTTCCTGAGCAAGGCGTTCGGCGCGGCGATGTTCCTGATCTTTGTCGTGCTTCTGGCGCAGTTCAACCGCTTCACCTCGGTCTGGCTGGTGCTGTCGGCGGTCATCATGTCCACCATCGGGGTATTCCTCGGGCTGCTGATCATGGGGCAGCCCTTTGGCGTGGTGATGACCGGCATCGGCATCATTGCCCTGGCCGGGGTGGTGGTGAACAACAACATCGTGCTGATCGACACCTATGACACGCTGCGCCGCGACGGTGTGGCCAAGATCGACGCGATTCTGAAAACCTGCCGCGAACGGGCAAGGCCGGTGGTGCTGACGGCGCTGACCGCGATTCTGGGGGTGTTGCCGATTGCCTTTGGCCTGAACCTGGAACTGATGAACCACGAAACCACCTTTGGCGCGCCCTCAACCCAGTGGTGGATTTCGCTGTCGTCGGCGATCGTGTTCGGTCTGGCCTTTGCCACGGTGCTGACGCTGATCGTGATCCCGTCGCTTTTGATGCTGGTGACGCGGGGGGATGCGCCGCGCAAGCGGCGGCTTTGGTTCGGGTTGCGCGCCGCTGCCTGAGCCTTGGCAGTTGTCGTGCCGAATTCTTGCCCCTATGGTCGCATAAGGGGAGGTGGGGCGTTTGCAGCGCCCTGCCCCGCCAAATGTTTGCGGGAGGGGACAATGGCGCACTATCAGATCGACGACGACCGGTTTCGCTATCTGGTGGTCGGTTCATCGCGACTGGATGAGCTTTATAGCGGCTGTCGTTGGGCCGAGGGGCCGGTGTGGTTCAATGACCTCAGTTGCCTGATCTGGAGCGACATCCCAAACCAGCGGATGCTGCGCTGGTCGCCAGACGGATTGCAGGCCGGGTCGACCTCGGTATTCCGCGCCCCGTCGGGCTTTACCAACGGCAATACCCGCGACCGTCAGGGGCGGCTGGTCAGTTGCGAACATGGCAACCGCCGGGTGACCCGTACCGAGATGGATGGCTCGATCACCGTTCTGGCTGACAGCTATCAGGGCAAGCGGCTGAATTCGCCCAATGATGCGGTGGTGAAATCCGACGGTTCAATCTGGTTCACCGATCCGACCTATGGGATCATGTCCGATTATGAAGGCTACCGCGCCGCACCCGAACAGGCACACCGCAACGTGTATCGCATTGATCCGGATGGCAGTCTGAGCGTGGTGGCGGATGATTTCACCCAGCCCAACGGCATCGCCTTTTCCCCCGACGAAACCGTGCTTTATGTCGCCGACAGCGCCTTTAGCCATGCCCCGGACCCCCCCCGCCATATCCGCGCCTTTGATGTCGATGGCAAGGGTTTGAAGAATTCCCGGGTCTTTGCCCACATAGATCAGGGCCTGCCCGACGGGTTCCGCATCGATGTCGCGGGCAATCTGTGGTCAAGCGCGGCAGACGGGGTGCATTGCTTTGCCCCCGATGGCACAAGGCTGGGCAAGATACTGGTGCCGCAGGCGGTGGCCAATCTGTGTTTTGGCGGGCCAAAGCGCAACCGGCTGTTCATCGCCGCCACCTCCTCGCTGTACGCGATCTATGTTGCGGCCACCGGGGCGCAGACCCCCTGACATGCGGAGCCGCCGATGCTGATACTGGTGACAGGGGCTGCCGGAAAGGTGGGAACCGCGCTGATCGCCGCGCTGCGGGCCGATCCGAAATGGCGCGGAGCGCGGATCAGGGCCTTGTGCCACAACCGCCTGATCGGCACCGCTGACGGGCTGGAGGTGGTGCAGGGCTCGATCTCTGACCGCGATCAGGTGGAACGGGCGATGGTGGGGGTGACCCATGTGGTGCATCTGGCCACCTGCAAGGAACTGCCCGATCTGGTGATGGATGTGACGGTCAAAGGCCTGTTCTGGTTGCTGGAAACCTTTCGCACCAGCGCCACGGCGCGGCAATTCATCCTGCTGGGTGGCGATGCCGGGATCGGCCATTTTTTCTACCGCCCCGATGGCCCGATCACCGAGGCCACGCCGCACCGCGCCTATCCGGGCTGCTATGCCCTGTCCAAGGTGCTGGAAGAGGTGATGCTGACCCAGTTCATCCAGCAATATGGCATCAACGGCTGTTGCCTGCGTGCGCCATGGATCATGGAAAAGGACGATTTCCGCCAAACCCTGTCGTTTGGCGATGATCTGTTCGGCGGGCCGGACTGGAAAACCATGGTGCCGCCCGATGTCGCCGCCGCCTGCCTGGCCGCAGGAACCATCCCGCTGGCGCTGGATGCCGACGGCGCGCCGCTCAAACGCAGCTTTGTGCATCTGGGTGATCTGGTTGCCGCCTTGCTGCTGGCGCTGGATCATCCGGCCGCTTCGGGGCGCACCTATAATATCGGGATGGATGAGCCGGTGGATTATGGTGCACTGGCGCAACATCTGAATTCCAGCCGGGGCCTTGGGTCGGTCACGGTGCCAACGCCCTATCATTCGACATGGTATGACATCGCAAGGGCGAAATCGGAACTGGGCTACCGCCCGGCTTTTGACATGGCGCGGCTGGCTGACAGCGCCTTTGGCTATGAAAGGGCAGCGAACGATCCCCGCAGGGTCTGGTATCCGGGCTGAGGTGGCGGGGCACCCAGGGCGACTGAGCAGTGACGGCCGGAACTCAATTGGCCAGCAGAAAATCCGATGGGGTGCTGTTGGCCATCACAAATCGCCCGTTGGGCAGATCGTTGCCATTGACCTTCCACTCGATCTCCTCGGCGCTCAGCCCATAGCCGACCCACCGCGCCGTCAGCCGTTCGCGCAGCACCGCTTCGGGCACATCGACCATCACCGCCAGATCGTACATCGGCCGCAACCGGGGCCAGGGGGCCTGTTGCAACAGCAAATACAGCCCCTCGACAATCACCACCGGCACCGATGACGGAATATAGCGGGCACCGGCGCGCGAAATTTCGATGTCGCGGTCGAATACCGGCACCGCAACCCGGCTTTCCTCATTGGCGCGCAGCCGCGCCAGCATGTGATAAAGCCCATCGGGATCAAAGGTTTCCGGAATGCCTTTGCGCGGCCGCAGGCCAAGCGGGGTGATCAGCATGTCGTCAAGATGATAGCCATCCATCGGCAAGACCGCTGCGGTGCCTTCAGCGGTTTCGTTCAGCCGGGCGCAAAGCCGCTCTGCCACCGTCGATTTTCCTGCCCCGGGTGGCCCCGCAATGGCAGCAATCACCCGGCCTTTGGCGGCAAGCCCGGCCAACCTCGCCGCCAAGCTGTCAAACTCGATATGCTGAACCGCCATAGCGCCAATGACCTTGCAGCCGGAAAAGATGCCCTATAGCGCCGTGCCGATCACCAACAGGCAATAGCCGGCGAGGGCGCAGTTGACGAGGGTGAAGTACAGATGCGGCAATCGCGCCTCGCCGGTGAAAATCAGGAAATTGTGGAACAGCGCGGTGGCACTGATCAGGAACAGGATCAGAAGGCCAGCGCCCCAGGCCGTTCCTATCCCGAAAGTGACGGACAGACCGCCGACAATCTGTGCTGCAAAACCAAGCCCGGTCACCGGTACCGGAAGCTTCCAGCCATAGTTGGTGTCAGCAGTGATCCGTTCGGAAAATCTGAGGCAGTTGCGCAGGCCTGCGATGATGAAGAACAGGCCGAGGATAATGCGGCCACTCAGGATCAAGGTCGCGGCGAATGTCATGCTGTCTCCTGTGTCCGGACCAACCCTAATCGATTGGCCACCGTTGAGAAAGGGGGTGTCGTGACCAAGGTAATCCTCCCCGAAAGTATCGGCTGCGGAAGCAGAATTTTCTCGGCAAGACGCATGAGGAGATTCTTGATGAGGACAGGCAGATATGCTGATGAAGAGCGGACCGTGGTCCCGGCGGGGCCGGGCAAGCCCCGATGACCATATCATCGCGATCTTGCGCAAGGCTGAAGGCGGGGTGCCGGTGGCCGAATTGTGCCGTGAACTTGGCATGAGCTACGCGTCAATCTGCAAGTGGCGGGCGAAGTGCGGGGCGGCATGGATGCCTCCCTGATCAGCCAGAGTGAGCGGCGGACACCATCGGTTTGCGGGAACCATGAACGGCAATGGAAGATGAGAACCGGCGGCTGAAGCGGAAGTATGCCGACTGAACCGCCTCGGGAATGGCAGG
>Ga0105044_10013511_pt1 | contig 11078 bp, 10 predicted proteins | sample MAT01_FD_78092 | JGI IMG/M metagenome (GOLD analysis project Ga0105044, IMG submission 78092) | Freshwater microbial communities from Lake Fryxell liftoff mats and glacier meltwater in Antarctica - MAT-01 | ecosystem: Environmental > Aquatic > Freshwater > Ice > Liftoff microbial mat | place... | reverse complement strand
TGCGGCTACCGCGCCGGCGACAAGGGCGACGTGTCCGACGTGGCGATCTTCGCCGACGACGACGAGACGTACGCACTGATCGTGCGCGAGGTCACCGCCGAGCGGGTGAAAGCGCACTTCGGCTCCATGGTGCACGGCACGGTGGTGCGCTACGAGGTGGCGAACGTCAGGGCGTTGAACTTCGTGATGCGCGGCGCGCTCGGTGGTGGCGGTCCGAGGACCTTGCGCAGCGACAACCTCGGCAAGACCCTCGGCGGCGCGCTGGTGCGCCTCGAGATCGACGTCCCCGACGAGCTCGCGACCCGCCGGCGCCCCCGCCCCGACATCGCCTGGGCCGCCGACATCCTCGATCGGGCCGTACGCAAGTAGCTCAGGCGGTGGCGCGAGCCGTTGCGCCCAGGATCTGCTCGCCGAACGCACCTGCGGGGAGGGGGCGGGCGAAGAGGAAGCCCTGGGCGTAGTCGCAGGCGAGGTGGGCGAGGCGGTGTTGCTGCTCGACGTGCTCCACTCCCTCACCGACGACGGCCATCCCGAGCGCGTGGGCCATCGTGATCACGGCCCCGGCGATCGCCTCGTCGGCCGGGTCGGTCGCGAGCCCGCTCACGAACGACCGGTCGAGCTTGAGTCCGTCGAGCGAAAGACGCTTGAGGTACTCGAGCGACGAGTACCCGGTGCCGAAGTCGTCGAGCCAGACCGATACACCGAGGTCGCGCAGCTCGTCGAGCGCGAGGAGCGCACCCACGAGGTCGCCGAGCAGCGCGCGCTCCGTCATCTCCAAGGAGAGCAGCTCGGGTGCGACACCCGTCTCGGCGAGGATCGATCGCACCGAACCGACGAACTCCGGATGCACGAGCTGGTTGGGTGACACGTTCACCGAGAGCGTGAACTGCGACGCGCCAGGATCCACACACTGCCACGATGCGAACTGCCGGCACGCCTCGCGCAGCACCCACGCACCCATCGGAACGATCAGGCCGAGAACCTCGGCGGCTTCGATGAACTCACCGGGGAGCACGAGCCCGTGACCGGGCCGGCGCCAACGCAGCAAGGCCTCGCACGACGTGAGCGCACCGTCGTCGAGCGAGTAGATCGGCTGGTACGCGAGTTCGAACTCGTGGCGTTCGAGCGCGCGGCGGAGTGCCTGTTCGGTCTCGGTCCGGGTCAGCAGACGGGTGCGGAGCGAATCGTCGAAGACCTCGGCCCGGGCCCGACCGCGTTCCTTGGCCCGGTACATCGCCACGTCGGCATCCCGCAGGAGATCGGCCGGCAGGAAGTCGGCTGGGATGCCGATCGACAGGCCGGCAGCGTCGCGGGCATCGGCACCGAGCGCGATCCCGATGCTGGCGGTGAGCTCCACTTCGTGTTCGCCGATCGTGTACGGACTTCGGACATGTTCGAGCACCCGGTCGGCGACCAGCTGCGCGTGTTGACGCCCTTCGACCCGACACACGAGCACGAACTCGTCGCCACCCAAGCGGGCGACGGTGTCGCCGAGGCGAACCGCGCGCTCGAGCCGGCGGGCGAGGGCGACGAGTACGCGATCACCGATGTCGTGGCCCAGGGTGTCGTTGACGTCCTTGAACCGGTCGAGGTCGAGGAACAACACGGCGATGGTCTCGCCGCGGAGCTCGGCGTCGGCGAGGGCGGCTTCGAGCCGTTCGAGGAAGACCTCGCGGTTGACGAGCCCGGTGAGTGGATCGTGGCGGGCCTGGTGCGCGAGCTGCTCCACGGCGCGGGCGTGGGAGATCGCGATCGACGCGAGGTTCGCCGCCAACACCGCGGCGCGTTGCTCGTCGGTCGTCGGGAACCGCCGTCCGTCGGGATCGAGCGCGACGTAACCGAGCACTGCACCGGTCTCGGCGTCGACGATCTGTTGGCGCCAACCGGCCGGTGACCCGGGCACGGACGACGCGGGGTCGGGAGCGTCTTCCACCACGATGGAAGCGTCGGCGTCGGAGGCGTGCTCGTGGAGCATGCGAGAGATCCGGTCGAGGGTGGCCGCGAGCGGTTCACCGCGGGCGACGAGCTCGAGCACGGCACTCTGGTTGGCGAGCAACGCCTCGGCGCGCTTGCGATCAGTGATGTCGCGCGCGTTGATCAGGATGCCACCCACTGCGGGGTCGTCGCGCAGGTCGGTCGCCACGGCTTCGAGGAAGCGCCAGCTCCCGTCGGTGGTCGGCACCCGGTACTCCACCGGATCCGCGGTGCCATCGGACTCCGCGTGCTGCTCGAGCCGGCGGGTGGTCACACCCCGATCGTCGGGATGCAGACCGTCGTCGGCGGTCATCCCGACCAGGTCGTCGGGATCCCACCCCAGGACCCGCTCGATCGCCGGGCTCACGTAGGTGAAGCGACCGTCGGGTCCGATGACCGACACGATGTCGCGGGTATTGGCCACGAGCGTCCGCCACCGGGCCTCGCTCGCCCGGAGCAGGTCGTCGTCTCGCTCGTCCGCGGGTTCCACGCGAGGTCTATCGGCACGCTCATGCTCCTGGATGAGGTCCAACCCCGGTGATCTCACGGCCACGCGCCGCCGAAGCCATCAGGGCTCCGGTAGCGTCGCGGGTACCGGCACCTCGTGATGGGAGTGACACCATGGGATTCCTCGACAAGGTCAAGGAGACCTCGAAGCAGATGGGCGAGAAGGCCCAACAGCTCGCCGAGGTCGGCCAGGACAAGTTCGACGACTTCAAGACCGACAAGCAGATCAGTGCGGTCAAGGAGCAGATCGGCGACCTCGTCTACCGGGTGCAGACCGGTGGTGCACCGGCCGACGCCGACGCGCAGATCACCGCGCTCGTCGGGGAGATCAGCGCAGCGGAAGCGGCGAAGGCCGAGGCCGCAGCGGCTGATCCCCCCGGGAGCGGGAGCGGGAACTAACCGATCTTGTCGCTGAGGGTGCGGGCACCATCGGTCTTGGCGAACGCGTTCGGGACCGGGTACTGCCCGAGCACGAAGTTCAGGATCGCCGAGTGCTGCATCTCGACCGGCTGGATCGTGGCCACCGTCTTGACCCCACCGGGGTCGCTCACGACGGGGATCACGCTCAGGTAGGTCGCAGCCGCGGCGTCCTCCAACGCCAGTGCGAGCTTGGCCAGCCCGGCGACGTCGGTGACCTTCGCGAACTCCGGTTGCACCAAGCCGTCGTTGACGGTGATGTCGATACCGTCGACTGCCGGCTTGCCGGCGCCGGTGATGATCGCGTTCCACGCTGCCGCGTGGTCCTTGTGCTGCTGCTGCGCGGTCGTCGCGAACGTGACGATCGCCGGAGGCACCGTACCGAGCTTGCCGGCCGTGGCCGCGTCGATCCCGGCCTGATAGGTCGCGACCGCCGTGTTCTCGAGTGCCGCCGCGAGGGCGGCGATCTTCAGATCGGTGGCGAGGGCGCTGTTCGCCGACGCCTTGGTGTCCGAAGAGCTCGAACCCGAAGACGTCGAGTCGTCGTCGGAGGAGCACGCCGCGAGCACGAGTCCACCGAGCGTCGCACCGGCTCCGATGAGGAAGCCACGACGACTCGGGCGCCCGAACTTCGCCCGCATCTCGGCGAGCTCGTCGGGTGTGTTCTCGGACCGCAGCCTGTCGTCCCACTCGGCAACCGCTTGGTGCATCACGGGCAAGGTGGCCTGGTGGGCCTCTTCGAGGTGCGCCGTCATCTGGGTGAGCTGACGCTCACTGATGGCGATCGGCTCGTGCTGGTTCTCGTCGTGCTGGGTCATTTCACGGCTCCTTGGTCCGCAGGGGCGGCCAACTCAGTGGGGTAGAAGGCGTTCGGGAAGCCCACGGCACCGGCTGCGGCCGGGAGTGCTCCGAGGTCCGACGGCGGCAGCGCGATCTGGTCGACCAGTCCGCCGTCGAGGAGGGCTTTGACCGCGAGCAGGATCGAGACGTGCTGCGCCTCGACACCCATGATGCTCGCAGTCACCTTCTTGGCGTTCTCGTCTTCCAACGCACCCACGTTGGCGACATAGGTCTGCGCGGCGGTGTCTTCGAGCAGGATCGCGAGATCCAGCACGGGACCAGGTCCGGTCAAGCCGGGCTTCGCCTGCTCCACGACCGGCGCCAGCGCCGGGTCGGCCATCGTCTGCTCGGCGCCGCCGAGAGCCGTTGCCGCGGCGTTGAACGCCTGGAGGTGCTCGGCGTGCTGATCTTTGGTGGTCGTCACGAACGTCTGGACGACTGCGGGCAGGTCGCCGGCGAACGGCAATCCGAGCACCGCGTCGTACGCTGCGATCGCCAACACCTCGATCGACGCCGCGGTCTGCAGCATCTGGATGTCGGAAGCCTTGCTCGCGAACGCTGGACGCTCGAAGAGACCGAGGATCGCGGCACCGATCCCTACTCCACCGAGCAGACCGAGGCCCTTGCCGAGGCGAGCGTTGCGCTTGGTGGCGAACACTCGACCGACCTCGGGGTCGAGCTCGTTGCGGGAACGCTGTTCCCGACCGACTTCCACGATCTCGGCCAAGGGTTCCCGAGCCTCGTGCATCGCATCAGCGTGCACGTCTCGGGATCGCTGCGTGAGCTCGGCGAGCTCGCGTTCATCGATCGTCATGCTGGCTCCTGTTCTCCGTCCGAGGGGTCCGGACGATGCAGGGTCTTCGGAGCACCCTCAAGACCCGGATTAGATTCGCCCCTGATCGACGGAGAGGAAGCCCCAATTGGCCCAGCGGTACGACCTCGTCATCGTCGGAATGGGTTCTGCCGGCATGGTCGCGGCGGAGTTCGCCTCGACGCTCGATCTCCGCGTTGCGATCGTCGAACGGGCCCGCGTGGGTGGCGACTGTCTCTGGACCGGTTGTGTGCCCAGCAAGGCGTTGCTGGCGTCGGCAAAGGTTGCGCACCACATGCGCAACGCCGACGAGTTCGGCATGCAGGCCGTCGAACCCGTCGTGGATCGCGCCGCGGTGTGGAACCGCATCCGCGCCGTCCAACAGCAGATCGCCGACACCGACGACGACCCGGCACGGTTCACCGCGATGGGCATCGACGTGGTGCTCGGCGACGCGCGGTTGACCGACGGCAACCACGTGACCGTCGACGACGACATCATCGAGACGCGCTTCGTGCTGCTCTGCACCGGGAGTCGACCCGCAGTCCCCGACATCCCCGGTCTCGCCGACGTGGGCTTTCTCACCAGTGAAGACGTGTTCGAGCTCACCGCTCCTCCGGCGAACTTCGTCAACATCGGCGGAGGACCCATCGCGGTCGAGATGGTCCAGGCCTTCACCCGGCTCGGGATCCCGACGACGTTGCTCCAGCGCGGACCACGCGTGCTCCCCCGCGACGATCCCTCGCTCGTCGATCTCCTCGTCGGCGCGTTGCGCGCCGAAGGTGTTGATCTCCAGGTCGACGTCGAGACCGAGCGGGTTGCGGTCGAGCACGGGCGCAAGGTCGTCTACGCATCCCAAGGCGGCGAGGCGAGACGGTGGGAAGCCGACGAGTTGCTCGTTGCTGTCGGGCGGGTGCCGAACGTCGAGGGCCTCGGGCTCGAGGACCTCGGGATCGGAGTCGGCCCTCGTGGCATCACGGTCGACGACCGCGGCCGGACCGTTGTCAGCTCCGTGTACGCGTGCGGCGACGTCGTCGGTCGTCACCTGTTCACGCACGCGGCCGCGTACGAAGGTGTGCGTGCCGTTCGCGACATGTTCTTCCCGGGCAAGGGGAAGGTGACCGCGATGGTGCCGTGGTGCACGTTCACCGATCCCGAACTGGCCCACGCCGGGTTGACCGAAGCCGAAGCCCGCGAACGGCACGGCGACGACATCGAGGTGTGGCGCCAGGACCTGATCCACAACGACCGGGCTCGAGCCGATGGTGCGACCACCGGCGCCGTGATCGTCGTCACCCACCGCCGCCGGCTCGTGGGCGCGCACATCCTCGCGCCGGCTGCCGGCGAGATGATCCACGAGTTCGCGCTCGCGATCACCGAAGGTCACAAGCTCGACGCGCTCGCCGGGTTCATGCACGTCTACCCGACCGTCTCCACTGCGATCGGACAACTCGCGGGCGAGGCCGCGTTCGAGAAGGCCGAGAAGCTGCGCTGGCTCGTGCGGCGGGAAAAGTAGGCGAACCGGAGATGGCTGTCATCCGACTCGAGAACTCCCGCTGGGGCTTCGAGACCAACTGCTTCGTGTGCGAGCCCCGCAACGCGGGCGGCCTGCAGATCCCGTTCTTCCACGACGACGAGTCCGACGTCGTCTTCGCCGAGTTCACGCTCGACGACACGTTCTCGGGTGCGCCCATGTACGTGCACGGCGGGGTGACCCTCGCGGTGCTCGACGAAGCGGCCGCGTGGGCGACGATCGCCGTGGGCGGGAAGTTCGCGGTCACGCACCGGACCACGACGACGTTCGAACGACCGGTGCGGATCGGCGTGCCCTACCGGGTGGAAGCCACGCTCGTCGACCGGAGCGACGAACGCATCACGACGAGCACCGAGGTTCGGGACCTCACCGGAAAGGTACGCGCCCGCAACGAGGCGGAGTTCGTCGTGCTCGGCGCCGCGCAGGCCCTCGACGCGATCGGGGTCGAGATCGGCGGCCCTGACGAGAGCGGGCCCGAGGCCGACTACTTCCGCTGACCGGCCCGGCGCACCGGCACCGCAGCGATCAGGCGGGGAAGAAGCAGGCGCCGAGGGTGCCGGGGCCGGTGTGGGCACCGACCGACGGTCCGACCTCGTACCGCACGACCTCGGCGACGTCGGGTCGTCCCCGGAGCCGGTCGGCGAACGTCGCGGCGAGCTCGGACGCGAGAGCATCGCCGACACCCACCCGCTGGGGCACCCCGGCCGCCAACGTTGCGAGGTAGTCGACCATCGCGTCGATCGCTTCGTCGGCGGTCCCGATCCGGCCGACCGCCCTGATCGAGCCGCCGGCGAGGGCGAGCACCGGAAGGCCGTCGTCGTCGCCGACCGACGCGTCGAGGCGACCGCCCCGACGAGCCAGATCCAGCCCACCCATCACGAACACGTTCTCGACCTGATCGGCAGCAGTCGCGGCGGCACCTGCTGCGGTCACGGCGTCGGCGCCGGCTGCGATCGCGTCACCCGCGGCCCACACACAGCAGGCCACGGCGAACGACGCCGTGCCAGTGTCGACGATCTCGACCGGTACCCGACTCTCCCCTGCGGCGATCCCGGCCGCGGCCACGGTCGCCGACGTGTTCGACCCGATGTGCACCGACACGATCGCTTCGACACCCCGGTCTGCGGCCGCCGCGTACGCAACGAGGAAGTCGCCGGGCGACGGGGCCGACGTCGACACCGTCGCGCCCTCGCCCAGCCGGGCGTAGAACGCCTCGGTCGTGAGGTCGACACCCTCGCGGAACGGCTCGTCGTCGAGGACGATGACGAGAGGGACCACGGCCACGGCGAAGCGGTCGCGCAGCGACGCCGGGATCTGGGAGCTCGAGTCGGTCACGAGCCCGATCACGCGTCTCCCGTCACGCCACCTCGCGCTTCGCGCTTTGCGGCCACAGCTGCAGCTCGGAACTTGCCGAGGATCAGCAGGGTTCCGATCACCGAGAACGCGACGATGCCGATCGTCGCCGGCGGGCCCCAGAGGTTCGGCCAGCCCAGCCCCCACCAGAGCAACGACGAACCCACCCACACCACCGCGTTGGCGAGGATCGTCCGCTCGGGGCGCCGGGTCTTGACCGTGCCGAGCGCGGCCACGACCGCATCGATCGGGAAGAACGCGGGGAACACGGCCAGGCAGGCACCGGCCGAGGTCGCGACTCCCTTCCCGCCCCGGAATCGCGTCCAGACCGGGAAGATGTGCCCCGCGATCGTCGCGGTCGCCGCCGCGTATGCACCGGCGTCGCCGGCGATGGCCCACCCGGCCAGCGCGCCGATCGTGCCCTTCAGGAGATCGAGCACGATCACGACCACACCCCATGCGGTTCCGATCTGCTGCATCGCGTTGAGCCCACCGGGGTTCCCGCTCCCGGCCTGGCGGAGGTCGACCCGGCCGCGGGTCGCGATCCGACTCACGATGTCGGCCGACGGGAACGTCCCGCAGAGGTATCCGACGAGCACCGCGACGACAACCACGTCGGCAGCCTAGGCACCACCGGGGTCAGGAGAACGACCAGCGTGAGCGCCGGCATGAGCGCGAACACGAACAAGCCGACCTGCGAGCCGTGCTGATCGGCCAGCGCGCCGAGCAGTGGTGGGATCGCGAGTCCCGGGATCGAGAGGCCGGCGATGACCGCCCACGTCGTCCCCCGCTGGTCGGGTCGCAGGCGGAGCACCGCCGACTGGTACGGAACCCAGAACCGCGCACCCGACAGGCCAACCACGAACGCCGCGGCACCGACGACCGCCGGGGTACCCGCGATCGCCATCGCCGCCATCGCCGCGCAACGCAGCGTCGCGGCCCGACGCATGGTGGCTTCTCCGTGCGGCGGCCAAACCGTCGTCACCGCGAACCCGAGGGTCGCGCCGAGCGTCCACGTCCCGATGAGCAGCGCTGCGGCCCCGGCGGAATAGCCCTGGGTCGCCACGAGCGACGCCGCGGCGAGGCCGAGGAACGGGGCTTCGATCGTGTCCCAGAGCAGGAGCACGACGGTCATCCGCCAGACCCGCCGGTCCCGCAGCGTTCCCCGGATCGCGGTCCACGGGGTGTGACCGCCGGAGGCGGGCGCCGGGAGCGGTTGGAACGCGAGCCACACGCCGAAGAGCACCATCACGACGGCCGCCGCCCCGAACAGCGGCCGCCACCCGATGCCCGCTGATGCCGCGATCGCTACGCAGAGCGGCGACGCGATCGTCCCGAGCGACCCCATCAGGTCCTTGCCCGCGAGGATGGCGTCGAGGTCGTCGCCCGCGAGATCAGCGAGCGCGAGCCCCGCGCCGTGCACGAAGGCGTCGCTCGCCGCGCCCCAGACCAACGACGCCACCGCGAGCACGGCGAACGAGTCGCCGAGCGCGAACGCCGCCAGGCACCCTGCATAGACCAGCGCCCCCGAGGCCGCGATCACGCGACGGCTCACGAAGTCGGCCGCCACGAGCGTCGCGTTGCCGAGCATCCCACCCGCGGGCAGGAGCACGAGCAGCGAGCCGAGCTGCGCGTAGCTGAGACCGAGATCGACCCGGATCTGGGGAGCCGCGCTCGCCGGCAGGTAGCTGAACCACTCGTCGGCCGCGTCGACCAACACGAGGCCGAGCACCATCCCCATGGGCAGGTGGCGCGCCAACGGCAGGACGCGGAGCGCGAGCCGCCGGGCGCGGGGCACGCGCGGTCGTCGGACGAGACGTCGCCTCGCCCGGATCAGTCGCTGCGAGACCTAACGGTTTCCGGGCACGCCGAAAGCCTATCTGTCCGAGACGGCTTCGGACCTTGGCATTTCGCCGGCATCCCGACGTGCCGCTGAACACCGTTACTACATTGACCGAATGCCAGCATCGCGGACCTACACCGACAGAAGCCTTGTCGGCGGCCGCCTCGGTGCGGCTCTCTGGCCGGCTGGTGCACCCGTGTGGGACCGAGCTCTGGTCGCGGGCGTTGGCATCATCGCCCTGTGTGCTGCGTGGACCGTTGTGAGCGCCATGCTCGGATCGCACCCGCAGCCCAATCTCCACTCACTTCAGGCCGACGCGTTCCTGCACGGCAACTTGGACGTTTCCCGCAGCGTCGAGGACGTCGCGCTCTTTCGCGGCCGCATCTACTCGCCCTATCCCCCAGCGCCGGCGCTGCTGCTTGTTCCCTTCGTCGCGGTCTTCGGGACGGGAGGCTCGATCCCGATCGCGATTGCCGTGCTGCTCACATTGGTCAACGGTTGGCTCGCCCTACGCATCTGCCGTGCGGCGGGCCTCGGAGAGCGTCAGGCCGTGCTGATGACTGCCGCGCTCCTGCTCGGAACTGCTTACTGGACGGCCACAACCGGGAGTGACTCGGTCTGGTACTTCTCGCACATCGTCGCGATGACCGGCCTCCTCGGAGCCATCGAGCGCGCAATGAACCATCACCCACTCGCGGCCGGGACTCTCATCGGCGTCGCGTTCCTGTCCCGCCAATTCACGGTTGTCGCGCTGGTGTTCGTGCTCGCCCTCTTGATTGATTCAGAGCCTGGCCGGGCGGGTCGGACTCGAGCCGTGCTCTACGCAACGATCCCCGTGATGGCGTGCGCGGTCGGATACGCCTGGTTCAACTCGTCCCGGTTCACCGGGCCGATCGACACCGGTTACTCCTACATCGTCCTCTCTGGCTTCTTGGCCCAACGAGTCGAGCAGCACGGTCTCTTTGACCCTGCCTACATACCATTCAATTTCATCTACTTGTTCCTGCAGGGCTTCCAGGTCGAGTTCGCCGGCGGCCAGCTGCTTCGCACAGCAGGTACCAGTCCGTTCGGCACGTCGATCACCGTCGCCTCGCCATTTCTCTTTTTCGCTGTCCTCGCCCGGCGAAGTCGCCTCGTGATCGCTGCCGGGTGGTGTGCGATCGGCGTCTGCGTTGTCGGTTCGCTCGCCTATTACAACAACGGGTTCGCCCAGCAGAACGCCCAGCGCTTCTCGCTCGACTTCATACCGGTGCTCTTCGTTCTCATGGCTTGGGGCGTCGCGCGCACACGCACCCGAATCTGGGAGGCCACCGCGATCTACGCGATCGGCCTCAATTTCATCGCCCTGTTCGTGCTCGCCCACACAGGGCCGCTCGAGCAATTGTTCGGCGCCCGCTGAAGCGGCGCCGGCAACGCTACCCGCCCGAGACGTCCTTCGGCTGGGCCTTGCCGGCCGCGATCCACGGCATCATCCCGCGGAGCTGCTTGCCGACCCGCTCCACCGGGTGCGACATGCTCTCCTCTCGCAACCGCGTGAAGTTCGGGCGACCGGCTTCGTTCTCGGCGATCCACTCCTCCGCGAACTTGCCCGACTGGATCTCCTCGAGGATCTTGCGCATCTCGACCCGAGTGTCGTTCGTGATGATGCGCGGACCGCGTGTCATGTCGCCGTACTCGGCGGTGTCGGAGATCGAGTAGTGCATGTTCTCGATGCCGCCCTCGTACACGAGGTCGACGATGAGCTTCACCTCGTGGAGGCACTCGAAGTACGCCGACTCGGGCTGGTAGCCCGCCTCGAC
>Ga0105044_10013510_pt1 | contig 11080 bp, 12 predicted proteins | sample MAT01_FD_78092 | JGI IMG/M metagenome (GOLD analysis project Ga0105044, IMG submission 78092) | Freshwater microbial communities from Lake Fryxell liftoff mats and glacier meltwater in Antarctica - MAT-01 | ecosystem: Environmental > Aquatic > Freshwater > Ice > Liftoff microbial mat | place... | reverse complement strand
GCTGTCCAGCGGATTGTAACGACGTTTCCGCTTCACTTGTTTCACCGCACCGACGACAATGCCCAGATTGACGAAATGGACCGGCCCCCAATCCCATGAATAATGCAGCCCATTTTTCGACACGTTCGACAGACCGACGCGGTTCTTGTTTCGGGCCGTGATGTTCTTCACGACCGTGCCATCGCCCTGCGGACTGTCGTGGTTGCCGTGGATCTCGTACACGGGGAACTTCAGGCGGCCGTCCTTGCCCGACAGACCATAATCACCGACGAAGTGTTTCCACTCGGTGTCCTGCATGCGTGTGAACACGGCACCATTCTTGTCGCCACTGTCGATCAGATCGCCCGCGTGGATCAGTCCCTTCGGCGTGGGCAGCGTGGTGCCACCCGCATTCTCGGGGATCTCCGTGCCGGGGAGCCGATTCAGATGATCGATCAATCTCGCATTTGTCGCCTTCGAGATTTCGTCGAGTTGGTCCGGGTCTTCGCGGTTCCCGAGATAATGGGTGTCGCCGACGAGGAAGAAGCTGATGTCGAGTTTCGACGCGGCGGACGAATGAGCGGGACGAAGAATGCCACACGTTCCCGCTGCGGATGCGACGAGAAACTCTCGCCGGGAGAGGATGTTCACGATTGCTCCTGATCTCGGATTGTCACAGATTCAGCCACCACCATCGCAACTGCCGGAAGAATCCCGGTGGGTATCGGGGCGGGATCACCTCCCCCAGACTGGCACCGATAACGTGATCCTTCTGATCGAAAGCCACGCTGATGTAATGATTCGGCCCCGACCATACCTCTCGCGTCACGACCTGTTGGCCGAACCGGATGCCCTCGGTCGCATACCTGTCCATGTCGCGTCGCTCCAGATCGCTGAGTTCGCTCGCCGATATCCCGATCGATTTGATTTCGATCCCGCCCGGATCGCCGTTGGAAACGAAGTGATCCGGACAAATCCAGTGAGCGGGACTGTAATCCCCTGAGTAGTAGCGGAGGATTTGCATGATCTCCGATCGAGTCATCCCGCATTCGATGCGGTCGAATTTCGATTCTCCGAAGTCGGGACCACTCCTGCGGGTCAGAAAGTATCCGACGATCACACCCAGAGCGAAAATCAGAGCCGTTCGTCGAAAGCCGGAACGGTACGTTCGTTGATTCGTTTCATCCATGAACCACTCCTACGGCATCGAACGCTATCTGTTTTCCTGATATAAGTTCCGTGATCTTTCGACGAGCTGATTCCAGAGTGCGAACGGCGAAACGCCTGCATATCCGCTCTCCTGACCATCATTGCATTCGATGACGATCCATTCGCCGCTCACCAATTGAGCGATATCGACCACGAGAAACGGCACATTCACCAATTGTGCTGCCCGTCGTGCGATGGCGAGTCCCGCTTCGCGTTCAGCGTCGTTCCATGAGTAGTGACAGAACTCGGACCAGTATGCGCCGCTTCCCACGAGTTCGCCATACCACCAGAACGTCCGAAACTCGAACGCGGGTGGCACCTTATTTCCGGTGTCGCCAGGAACTCGGCGAAGTTCGACCAGTTCACGGCACACCACAGACTGCCAGGACAGAATCGGATCCGTTCGATACGCCGTCATGATTCGTTTGAAATCGTCTGCCGACCGCGCAATCGCGAGGTCGGCCCGATGACGATTCGTCTGACGACTCCCCTTGATGAACACCGGCCAGTTGAAGTGCTGTTCGATTTCGATCGCGGTCGGTGGCGAATCGTACCAGACGCTTCGCGGCGTGAGATCGACGACTAAAGGATACCACTCCGTCAACTCGCTCGCAAGTCGATGCTGGACCGGATCGTGAATGAGATCGATTCCTTCGTCGTGAAGTGCCTGAAATGTGGTGGGGTAATTGGGAATCGCTCCGAATCGTGCGACAGCGGTGATTCGATCCGGTCGGTGGAACGGTCGGCGACACTCCAGATGTCGATCCAATGCGAAGTCGTATGCGGGAATCCCGGTCGGGGCGTGCAACACCCAAAGCACGTCCGTAACATGTAAAACATCGAGTCGCATGTCACGGATGACGTTCATTTTGGGTGATATCCCGGAACTCGTTCGTCAGGGCAGATCCATCGCAATTTTCAGGCATGCGTCAATTTGGTTCATCGCGGCGGATGACAAATATCCGATAGTTCGGGTGATGAGAGTCATATCAATCGTCATCATATTATTGCATGAAACGACAGAAACAAACCGCAATCCAGAAGTGGTTTCCGTCGCGGGGTCGATCTCGACTTCCGTCGAACCGAGTGCCCGCGAGGTGCGGGTGATGGGGACGAGCAACGTGTCGTCGATCGTCGCGTTGAGGAAATCAGCCTGCACGACGACCGCCGGACGGACCTTACTCCCGGTACGATCGCTGTAAAGCCATTCGATCATCACGACATCTCCACGATTCATGATGCCTCCGTTTCATGATCGTAGACATCGAACGCCGGGTTATCCCAACCCGCTCGCTTCCCCGCATCCTGAACCATCATCCGTTTCTCTTGCGGCGAGAGCGGATCCTCCTCAAAAAACGCCTTGAACCGCTCATATCGCGTTTCGGCGACAACCGCATATTCCTCCCCGGTTCGCGCGTCTGAAATATGCGGAACATCTGGTTCGTCGGGGAGGAGATTGCGAACCCACTCGAAATCGTCGGTTCGCAACAGAACGAACTTCTCCCTTGTCAGCGGATCGATAAACTTCGCAGGCTCATGACCTCGCACATCGATTGCGTTCATCTGCTCGCGAGTCAGTTCGGCTTGCATGATCGACTCCAGATCAGTCAGACGTTCAGCTCAACTGATTCATTATCCCACGAACACCCCATTCCCGAAACCCGGAAACGCATCGAAACTCCGTAACTCCGATGGCGTGCCGTTCGGTGCGATATCCTTGCCCGCGTAGGCCGACAACCTCGCCCCCGAACCCTCCCCTGCCCCGGCGATCAGGTCATCGCGGTTGTCGCCGTCCAGATCGGTCGTCGCGAGCCGCACACCTCCGCGACCGTTCGCATCACCCGCGAAGAAGTTCGCCTTCTGCACCTGCATTCCGCCGAGCAATTCACGGCCACCCAACGCGAACACTCGCGGTCCACCGCCCGGTCCGCCGCCCGCGATCACCTCCGAGAATCCATCGCCGTCGAGATCGCCCGATGCGATGAACACCCCATTGCGCAACGTCTGCTCGAACACGAAAAAGTCACCGAGCAGCTTCACGACCGATTGTCCCGGTCGAATACTCTGACCGTTGAAAATCGCGAGCCGTGGTCCGCCACCGAAACCCGCCGCGACGAGCAAATCCGCCACACCATCGTTGTTCATGTCCCCGAGCGACGAACGCGCACCGCCACGGAAATTCGAGTCGTCGATGCCGAGGAAGTCCTGTAACTGCGTGAATGTCTTGCCATCGAACACGCGAACGCGCGGCCCGCCACCTTCGTCCGGCGTGACGACGAAATCCTCGATCTGATCGCCGTTCACATCGCCCGTCGCGACGAACACACCACCCGTGAACGACGACTCGAACGGGGCGAACGAGAACAACTCTTCATTGGTCTTGCCATCGAGCACGCGCACACGGGTCGCGATTCCCGGTCCGGTGCCGACGATCACATCGACGAATCCATCGTTGTTGAAATCGCCGTTCGCGATCCGCACGCCGCCCGTGAACGACGAGTCGAACACCGTCATACTGAACCGTTCATCTCCGGTCGCGGCATCGTAGACGCGAATCGTCGGACTCCCACCCTTTCCGGCCCCGACCGCGTACACCGGCCCCATTCCAACACCGACAACGGGCGGAGTGGGCGAAACAGGCGGATTCATCGGCGGAACGGTCGGTAGTGTCGTCGCTCCCAACTGATCGAGTTGCAGCGTCGCACGACCACCGGTCGCTTCAAAAAAGTTGAACAATGTCGTACCGTCGTCTCCCGGTCGCGAAAACGATTCGACATCGGTATCCATCTGATCGAGGATCGCCTGCGAGACCGGCGACGTGTTCGGCGTCAGGATCGCGACCAGTCCGCGGAAGGCTTTCTGGGAACTCTCCGCTGATGGGGTGCGTGCTCCGTTCGCGAAGATGATGTCCTGAATGCTCAACGTCTGAATGCTATCGGCCTGAAAGATGCCGTTCTGCGGATCGACGAACGACGCATTCCGGGCGATTTTGATCGGATCGTTGAACTGATCGGGACCGATCAGACCCGCCAGGTACAATTCGAGCGGACTGTACGGCAGACCATTACCGCCGTTCGCGAACGGTCCGAAACTCGTCGATTCGGGGACACCGTTATTTGCCTGAAACTGATTGTTGCCGAGACTGATCAACGAACTCGCGGTGAATCCGCCGAGTTGTCCGCCACCGCTGGAGAATCCCCAGTGTCCCGGCGTTCCGGCGAGTGCGAATTCCGGCAGTTCGACCGCCCATCGGTGCATCATTTCGTGCAGACTCGGCCCGCCCACCAGCGTCGTGCGATCGATCAGATGCAGCACCGAACCGAGGCGACCCGCCGAACCGAACTCTGCTGTTCCGTCGAACATCGGCTTACCGAGGCCATCAATGTCATTCTTCACGGGGGTGTGCTGGCCGAAGTACGATGCGTTCGGACGGATTTCGGCTTCGTTGTTCACGAAGAACAGGAAATCGAAATTGTCCGGCAACGCACTGTAAACCCGTTTCGACATGTTCTTCGAGTCGTCGAAAGACTGTTCACCGATCGCCCAACGTTCGTACTCGGCGGGATCGATCTCGATGACGGCGACTCGTCCAAATGAGTTCAGTTTCAGGGTGAACCCGTCACCGGAACCGATCGTGGAAAGTGTCGAACCGACTGCGGGACAATCACGGGATTCAAGTAATTCGGCATGAAGACGCGGCATGATGAACCTCTGCGGAGACGACCCGGATGAAACAGATGCTTTAACGAATCGGAGACTCGGTTCAAGTTCCAACGAAAAGAATATGTTCTATCAATGACCATGATTCGATCATTTGTGATTTTCCTTGACGGCGACGTTTTAGCTGGTAGTATTTCTAAACTCTCTCTCCTCGGTGCGTCGCAACACCGATCTGCTTCAACTATCGCCTTCACAAAAACCTGAGACGTCGATGCGCACCAATGTGTCCATTCGACGGTTGACGCCGTTCGTCCTCGTGATGATCGCGGCCGTCGGCTGTTCGGACAACGGTCCCAAACGGTATGGCGTGACTGGCAAGGTCACGTACAAAACCCAACCCGTCGCACAGGGGACAATTCAGTTCCTCCCTGAAGACGAGAAAACGCCTTCGATGGCGACCGCAGTGATCGAAAAGGGTGAATATACGATCCCGACCGGCGGACTCGCGATCGGCAAATACCGCGTCATCATTTCAGCGGGCGATCCGAAACAAAAAGCTGAGGAAGCCGCTCCCGGCATGAGCGGCCCCCCCGCGAAGGAATTGCTTCCCGCGAAATACAACGCGAAAACCACGTTGAAGGCCGAAATTAAAGACATCGATCCCAACGTGATTCCTTTCGATTTGGATTGACGTATTCAATCGTTCTCATCGTCACGAATCGAGGTTCTCATGCAGGTCAATCGTCGCGCGTTCACTCTGATCGAACTCTTAGTCGTGATCGCGATCATCGCGATCCTCATCGGGTTACTGTTACCCGCCGTGCAAAAAGTCCGCGAAGCAGCCGCACGCATGAAATGCCAGAACAATCTGAAACAGATCGGTCTCGCCATGCACAATTACAACGACTCCGTCGGCGCACTGCCGCCATCAATGGGTCCGGGTGGTTGCTGCTGGGGGACATGGGTGGTACTCATCCTGCCCTACATCGAACAGGACAATTTGTTCCGTCTGTATCAGAACTGGGGCGGGAACGACAGCACGGGTGCTCGCTACAGCGGGGCACCAAACACAACCAACGTCACGAACCGCCGACTCTCGACACTCACCTGCCCGAGCGATCAACCGAACGCGCCGATTATCAGCATCACGAGCCACAACTATGCCGTCAACCATGGAACGACGGGTTACAGTCAACAGGCGAACCTGAACGGTGTGTTGAACGCTGGGTTCGTGTTCAAGCAGGGTGCCCGCGACTCCGGCACGAAAATCAATCTCATCAGCGACGGGACGACAAACACTATCCTCGTTGCCGAAGTGATTCAGGGGCAAGGCACCGACCTGCGCGGATTCACCTGGTGGGGTGACGCGAGCGAATTCACGACCTACCTCGCTCCGAACAGCACCAGTCCCGACGTGATCTACACAACCGTCTACTGCGTGAACTCGAGGCCGAATCCACCCTGTACCGGCACCCCAACCGCGACCAACCCGAGCATGTTCGCCGCTCGAAGTCGTCACACCGGTGGTGTGAACGTCGTCCTCGGCGACGGTTCGGTGCGATTCATCACCGACACCATCGCTATCGGAACCTGGCGTAACCTGAGCACTTCGACGGGCGGTGAAGTGGTCAGCAATTATTGATCGAACTCACTTACGAAGCAGCGACTCGTCGAGTTCGCCGGCGAGTTGCACTTCCATGCACGCACGCAGTCCAGCACCAGCGACATCCCCTGCTGATCGTCGCATAACCCATGTACGAGTTCGGTCGGGTCGAATTGACGTACAAATTGGTGATCACCGAGACGAAACACCAGATCAGCATCCAGCGATCGAGTTGAGAAGGGGTGATCGGACCGCGAACCCGGACCCAGACACCAATTGATATTGCGACGCAAAGGAATCGAATGGCGAGCAGGATGTAAAACGGCTCCGTCAGACTGAACAGTTTGTGATCGTTGATGACGAAGTAAAGCGCACCGAAGACACCAGGTCCGGCACAGCACTTCACCAGAAATCGATCGTCGTTCAAATACTGACGACGATACAAGTCTTCCTGAACGATGTCGCGAAACAGCCCGGTTCGCGTGATCGAATTGTTGTCGCTATCCACAATGCTCCTTCCCGTCATCCGTTCGATGGGCATTCCACTGTGACCCACCTCGAAGCGGATGTCCAGGAAAGAAATTTCACACGTCCTTCACGAGCGATTCCTAGAACGACCTTCGCCTGAGTTCCGAATACTGTTCAGGGTGGTCTGCATGTTCCTGCGGTTGTTCGTGACGTTCCTGCTGTTCGTTCTGCTCACCGAAGTCCTGATCGGCGCGTTGATGTTACAGCGGGCCGAATCACATCACCTGTCTGGACTGTTGTCCGACTTTCTGATCGCCGCCGGACTCGGTGCCGTCCTCGCGACCGTCCCCGCATTCATCCTCGCACGCCGCTTCGTTCAACCAGTCCACAGTCTGACCGAGGGCGCACAACGCATCGCAGAAGGCGATTACGACTACAAAATCTACGTCAGCGGGGCGAGCGAATATCAGGCACTCGCACGAACATTCAATGAAATGTCAGAAGAACTCGCGACACAGTTCGCACAACTCGAACAGGACCGACAACAGTTACGCGCGATCCTCGATGGCATGGTCGAAGGGGTCGTCGCGATGGACCGCGAACAGTGTCTTTTATTCGTGAACGACCGTGCCGCTGATCTCCTCGGATTTCGTCCCGAAGAAGCGATCGGGCGGAAATTCTGGGAAGTCGTTCGTCATCGCAAAGTCCAGCAGATATTGCAGCGCGCTCATCACACGTCGGAGCCGCACCGCGAGGAAATCGACTGGGTGGGTGCGAACGTCAAAAGTATCGCGATCTTCGCGACCGAATTGCCGGGTGAACCGTCGCACGGCACGATCATGGTGTTACACGACACGACGCAACTCCGCCAACTGGAACGACTTCGACAGGATTTCGTCGCGAATGTCACGCACGAACTGAACACGCCATTGTCCGTGATCAAATCGGCGGTGGAGGTTCTTTTCGCGGGCGCGATGGACGACCCGGAATCGCGGTTGCCGTTCATGGAGCAGATTTCGAGCCAGGCCGACCGGCTTCATGCGCTGATTTTGGACTTGCTCAGTCTCGCGCGAATCGAGTCGAACAAACTCGATCTGCAAATCATGCCGGAGTACATTTCGCTGCCGATCGAAGATGCGATCGAACGACTCAGTATGCGCGCCGAAGCGAAATCGCAACGATTATTCGCACTCCCGCCCGAAATCGACGACCTCCAGGTATGGATCGACGACAGTGTCATCGCACAAATTCTGGATAATCTGATCGACAATGCGATCAAATACACACCAGCGGGAGGAACGATTCAGATTCACTGGCATGCGCCCGACGAAGCGCACGTCTGTCTTGAAATCGAGGATACCGGCATCGGCATCCCGGAGGCGGACCTTCCGCGCATCTTCGAGCGGTTCTATCGCGTCGATAAAGGACGATCGCGTGACATCGGAGGAACGGGGCTTGGACTCGCAATCGTGAAGCACCTCGTTCAGGCATTACAGGGAAATATCCGTGCGACGAGCCGACCGGGCGTCGGTACAACCTTCACAGTCACACTACGTCGGGTGCGAGATGAATGATAAATCACCTGACCTTCATCGGATCTTCACAGGCGTCCGCTACAACAGATAACGTGGTCCACTCGCTCCGCGAGTGGATTCTGTCTGCATCCGGAAAGAATCCACTCGCGGAGCGAGTGGACCACGAGAAATCCTTCGAGGAAACTACCGTGTCCCGACTCTACTCCGACATCATTTCCTACCGCTCCAGTGCCGGTCGCGGAATGGTCAATGTTCAGGAGACGCAACCGAAGTTCGAACTGGACGGCGTCTCGTTCTGGTATCCGGGCAAACAGGCGTTGTTCGATGTCACGCTCACGATCCCCGAAAAATCGGTCGTCGCTCTCATCGGCCCGTCGGGGTGCGGCAAATCGACGATGCTCCGTTTGCTCAATCGGATGAACGATCTCATCGACGGTGCGTGGCACAAAGGTGCCATTCGTCTCGATCAGAAGAATATCTACGATCCGGCGGTGAACCTCGTCGATCTGCGTCGTCGCGTGGGGATGGTGTTCCAGAAATCGAACCCGTTCCCGAAGTCGATCTACGAAAATGTCGTGTACGGTCCCCGCATGGCCGGAATGCGCGATCGAGCGCGTCTGGACAGTCTCGTCGAGCGTTGTCTGAAGCAGACGAATCTTTGGGAAGAAGTCAAAGATCGACTCCACGCTTCGGCGATGGAATTCTCCGGCGGTCAGCAGCAACGACTCTGCATCGCTCGCGCACTCGCGACCGACCCGGAAGTTCTGCTCATGGACGAACCGACGTCGGCCCTCGATCCGGCTTCGACCGCGAAGATCGAAGACCTCATTTTTGAACTGAAGAAGAATTATACGATCGTCATCGTGACCCACAATATGCAGCAGGCGGCGCGAGTTTCGGACGTGACGGCGTTTTATTTTCAGGGACATCAGATCGAATCAGGACCGACCGACATGATTTTCACTTGTCCCCGCGTGCGACAAACGGAAGATTACATTACGGGACGGTTCGGCTGAAAGCGGAGCACGCTATGGCTGTTGAAATGCCGTCGCCATTACGCAACATCGGACTTCCGAACAAGGACCGTCGTTTCATGTCCAAGCATCTCGCACGCGATCTCGAATATCTGCAACGAATGATCCTCACCCAGGCAGGGATGGTCGAGGAATCGATCTATAAATCGCTCAGTGCGCTGAAGAATCGCGACGCCGAAACCGCGAAGTCGGTCATCGCGAGCGATGCGAACATCGACCAACTCGAAAACGAAGTGTTCGAGGAATGCCTGAAAATCCTCGCCCTGCACCAGCCGGTCGCGAGCGACCTGCGACGGATCGCAACGGTCTTCATGATCAATACCGATCTGGAACGAATGGGCGATCTGGCCGGCGACATCGCCCAACGAGCGATGGCACTCCCGCCCGCCGTGTTCGATCCGATCCCCGAAAAACTGTCACGAATGACCGATCTCACGACGGGAATGGTTCGGCAAAGTCTGGACGCATTCGTGAATCTGGACGCGCGACTCGCCCGACGGGTGATCCGACTCGACGACGAAGTCGATCGATACAACGCGGAGATTATTCAGGAACTGATCGAGAAGATGAAGTCATCACCGGAGTTGGTGGAACCGGCGTTATCGATGTTTTCGGCGACCCGCCACATCGAACGTATCGCCGATCACGCAACGAACATCGCGGAGGATGTGGTGTATCTGGTGGAGGGAGAACTGGTCCGACACAAGCATGTCGAAGTTGTCGATTAATGGAGGTTTCTGGCTCTATGGAGTCTCTGGACGCTCAGTTGATTGCCTCGAGTCCGTACTCGGCGGTGTCCGATGTACGGGTCGGGGATGGGAATTCGCTCGAAAGGCAGGTCATGGCTCAACCCCGCATCCTGATCATCGAGAACGAACGCGATCTGGTCAAGTCGATGGTGTGGTTCCTCGAACGCGAAGGCTATCAGCCGTTCATGGCCTACGACGGACTCGACGGACTTCGCAAAGCGCAAACCCTGCTCCCCGATCTGATCCTGCTCGATCTGAACCTGCCGTCTCTGGACGGTCTCGAAATCTGCCGGGAACTCAAAGGCAACGATCGGACCAACACGATTCCGATCGTCATGCTGACCGCGAAGGCCGAAGAACTCGACCAACTCGTCGGTTTCAACATGGGTGCCGATGATTATGTGATCAAGCCGCACTCGAACAAAGTGCTGATGCAGCGGATCAAGGTATTGCTCCGTCGCGTGGACGGCGGGTCCGACCCGCTGCAATCGATCGAGCACATGGGCGTTCGCATCGATCGGATTCGACACGATGTCAGTTTCGGTCAGAAAAAGGTCGATCTCACGCCGACCGAGTTCCGGTTGCTGGAGTGCATGTTGCGACAGCCCGGACGCGCATTTTCTCGTCATCAGTTGATGGACGCGGCGATCGGAGAAGGTCAAATCGTGCTCGAACGGACGATCGACGTTCACGTCAAGACGTTGCGTCGGAAGCTCGGCAACGCGGGCGCGTCGCTGGAACTGATCGAAACGGTGCGCGGCGTCGGCTACCGATTCCGTGAGGCGAAAGTCGAAGTCGAAGTGTAATTCGAACGAATGTCTACTTTTCGCGATTCCGAACTCG
>Ga0105044_10013509_pt1 | contig 11082 bp, 10 predicted proteins | sample MAT01_FD_78092 | JGI IMG/M metagenome (GOLD analysis project Ga0105044, IMG submission 78092) | Freshwater microbial communities from Lake Fryxell liftoff mats and glacier meltwater in Antarctica - MAT-01 | ecosystem: Environmental > Aquatic > Freshwater > Ice > Liftoff microbial mat | place... | reverse complement strand
GATGTCCTTACGCTTCCCCCCGTATTGATGGAGCGTTACCTAGGTGCCGCCGAGGCCGTCATGGAAAAGGCCTTCATGGGCAGGTTGCCGAAGCCGGTGGATCGATGGCAGGGCGGGCAGTACACCGAACCGGCCGGGAAGAATGTTCCGCTGAAGGACAAATGGCGCGTGATCGCATCGGATGGCACCGATGCAATGAGCAGCGGCCCAGTCAACACGCCCTACGATGTGCCCAGCGGTGAAGACTACACGTTCCACACCAAGGTGTACGCGGAAACCAAGGGCACCAAACCCTTGAAAATGGCAATCCTCGCAACATGCGATGCCGCAGCGCCGGGTGTGGCTTCCAACGAAGACCTGGCCAAACTGGTGGGTGGCGATCTCAAAGGCCTGCGTTCGTTCAAAATCCTGAAAGTCGTCGAAGTGACGGGCCGCGGTGTCGAGAAAGCGCAAGACGTCCGCTTCGAATTCAATGCCCCGCCGGGCTTCAAACGCACCGCCATCGCATTGATGAAGCCCGAGGAAGGCGAACCGGTCGCCAAGCTCTTCGTTCAACACCTCGGTTTGAATGGGCCGCTCGACGTTCGCCCGCAAAGCATGCGGACGCTCTTGGCGTGCGATCCGAAGAAGCCGGTGCCCGAGCAAAGCAAGGAAGTGCTCGAACGCTTCGCGACACGGGCTTACCGCCGCCCAGCCACGCCGGGCGAAGTGAGCCGATTGGTACAGCTGGCCGATTCCGCCATTGCCCGCGGCGACAAATGGGAAGCGGCAATCCAGTTCGCGATGACGGCGGTACTCGCGTCGCCGAAGTTTCTCTTCCGCGTCGAACTCGATGATCGCCCGACCGACGCGGAACCTCGGCCGATCGACGAGTACGCACTCGCCTCCCGCATCAGCTACTTCCTTTGGGCAAGCATGCCCGACGGCGAACTCTTCGCCCTCGCGGCGAAGAAGCAACTCGGGGCCAACCTCGATTCGCAAGTGAAACGAATGTTGAAGGATTCGAGAGCGAACACGCTCATCGACAACTTCGCCATGCAATGGCTTCAGTTGGAGCGTTTAAGCCAATTCCAGCCAGATTCCAAGCAGTTCCCCAAATTCGACGATAAACTCAAAGCCTCGATGCTGAAGGAAACCAAGCTGTTTCTCCAAGACATCCTCCGCGAGGATCGCAGCATTCTCACGATTATCGATGCCGACTACACCTATGTGAACGCGCCCCTCGCCAACCACTACGGCATGGCCGATACCGCCGGCAATTTGTGGAGCACGGACCCCAAGAAGAAACGGCCCGGCGGCAAGCCGTTGAATTGGTCGAAGCAGGATGAGTTTTACAAAGTGAGCCTCGAGGGTTCGGCCCGCGGCGGCATTCTTACACAAGCCAGCGTGTTGGCCGTCACTTCAAACCCCACGCGCACTTCGCCGGTGAAGCGCGGCAAATGGGTCTTGGAGCAACTCTTGGGAACCCCGCCGCCGCCGCCACCGCCCGATGTGCCCGAACTCGAAAAGGATGGCAAAGCGATATCTGCGGGTACACTTCGCCAACGGATGGAATTGCACCGTAAGAACGTCGCCTGTGCCAACTGCCATGCCAAGATGGATCCCCTCGGCTTCGGCTTGGAGAACTTCGATGCCGTGGGCGCCTTCCGCACCAAAGAGGGCGATACGAATCTCGATGTCTCCGGCGAACTTCCGGACGGGCAGAAATTCCAAGGCCCGGCGGAACTCCGCAAAATCCTCCTCGGCAAAAAGGATCTCTTCGCCAAATGCCTCGCGGAGAAGATGCTGACGTACGCCCTCGGCCGCGGATTGGAGTATTATGACAAGCGTGCCATCGATGCGATCACCGCCGAGGTGTCGAAGAACGAGTACAAGTTTTCCGCACTGGTGAGTGCCATCGTCCGGAGCGATCCGTTCACAAAGCGACGATGAATCAGATCGAACTAAATACTGTCAACTGGACACTCGACTAGTTTTTAGTTTTCAGATGACAGTTCACAGTTTCAGAAAGGCTTCTGCCCATGCGATTCCTTGCTTATCTGCTGTTGCTTACGGCCCCCGGTATCGCAGCGGAGCAACCAATCTTCGAAGGCAAGCTCACCGAACTGGCGGGCAAAGGCACCGCGGGGGAAGGCCCGGCGTGGGATCCCAAGCTCGGCATCCTCACCAGCGGGGCCGACGGTCACATCCACCGCTTCAGCCGCGAAGGCGTGTCGAGCATCTGGCGCAAAGATGCCGGAACCAACGGCTTACTCTTCGACCGCGAAGGCCGGCTGATCGCCTGCGAGCCGAAACTGCGCCGCGTCACCCGCACCGAATCCGATGGCACGGTGAAGGTGCTCACCGATTCCTTCGAGGGGAAGAAATACAACTCTCCGAATGATGTTACCATCGATTCCAAGGGTCGCATTTACTTCAGCGATCCGCGCTACGGCGAGCGCAATGGTATGGAACAGAAAGACGATCAAGGCCGCACCATCGAAGGCGTCTACCGTATCGACACCGATGGGAAAGTGACGCGAGTGTTGGGCCGCGAAGTCGAACGGGCCAACGGAGTGTTGGTGAGTGCCGACGACAAGTATCTGTTCGTGTGCGACAACAACAACGATACCGAAGGCGGCAAGCGATGCCTTTGGCGTTTCGATTTGAAGGATGGCGAAGTGGATGCGAAGAGCAAGAAGCTCCTCTACGATTGGGGCAAGAGCCGGGGGCCGGACGGCTTGAAGCAAGATTCCGAAGGGCGTTTGTTCGTAGCCGGGGGCGTGAACAAGCCGAACAAACATGAAACCGACGAACAAAAGGGTGGCATCTACGTCTTCTCGCCCGCTGGCGAGAAGATCGCGTTCGTGGCCGTGCCTACAGATGAAGTGACCAACTGCGCGTTCGGCGGTGACGATCTCAAAACGCTATACATCACCGGCGGCGGCGTCCTATATAGCATCCGCACCGCCACGGCGGGTCGCGTTTTGTGGAACGGGAAGAAATAAAGCCCACCCGTTGCAACGGGTGGGCTTCGATCTTCACTTTTGCACGGGCGGAAGCCCTTGCGGAGTTTGATTCACCGGAGTGTTCGGTGTCGCCGGAGTCGTGTTCGCCAGTGGTTTGATGATGTCTTGTACGTTATCGAGGAAGCTGCTCCCGGTTCGCCAATCGGCGGGCGGGGAATAGTGCATCGTCGGGTTCGCCGCTTTTTTTAACTCGGTGAAGCAAACCGGAATCGCCTTGGCCAGCAGTTCATCGAACGCAGCTTTCTCCAATTGCGGTCGCACATCGGCAAACTTCACGGTCGAATCGGGCGGCATGATTTCGTGCAGTTTCAGCACGATGTAACCTTGCGGCGTCTTCATCACGTGGCTGATTTCACCGGGCTTCAGTGCGAACGCGGCATTTTCCACTTGTTTATCTTCGGCGATCAAATGCTTGGAGATCGGCTTCATGTGTCCCTTCACCGAGGCGAGCGCCGGGTTTGCCATCGCCACGGCTTCGCGGTCGAATTCTTCTTGGCTCTTGCGGGCTTTATCGAATCGCTCGGTCACATATTTCGCATCGCCCAAAGGCCACATTATCATCTGGCAACGGCGCTTCTCGCCATAGCGACGCTCGAATTCGATCTGCAAATTCTCTTCGCTCACCACCACGCGATCCCGGCACATCTTGGTGAGCAGCAAACGCGGGCGGATTACATCTTCCATCCATTCGTAGTACGTCTTGCCGTACTTCGGCAGTACCACTTTGATGAAGTCGTTCTTCGGCACGTTGTTCAACCCGGCGAGGTCATCCAATAGGGCGGCCTCCATTTCGAGCTTCGTCACGGTGATATTCCGCCGGGTAGCCTCGGCTTCGATGATGCGGATGTTCACATACGTTTCGAGTTTGTCGGCGCCGCCGCGATCCATGAGGAACTTGCCGAACTCCTCGGTGGTGATCGGCGTGTTGCCGTGGAGATAGGCCAAGTGTTGTGCGGATGCGGGCCGCGGATTCCCTTGCTGGCCGACCGATGTTCCGACGTACACCGAGATTCCAGCGGCCAACCCGGCCACGATCAACGAATGGCGAATGCTGCGCATCATGCGAACTCCCAAGGGAAATATCCTCAAGTTTCGTCCGGGATATACCGAAGGCATTCGCGGCGAACAAGGGCGGTTGATGCGCGGCGGCGGAACGTGTAAAATGCCGGTGTGCAACATTCGGAGGATCGGGCGACAATGGACGACGAGGATAAGAACAAGCGATCGGCCGGGAACACGCGGTTCAACGCCTCGCTCGAAAAGCAGCACCTCAAACACGTCGATGATCCACCGGTGCCGGAGCACCCGCCGGTGCCCATCGTGCAAGTCTCGGACGACGATCCCCGATTCGTGGCGGCCGTGGCCGAGGCCAATCTGCGTTTGGACGAATTTCTGGATGCCTTCGCCGATCGCGGCCCGGCCGACGTGTTCGCAGTGAAGGCCCCCTTCCGCGACGACTTCGGCAAGGAATATATGTGGCTGACGCTCTCGCAAGTGGACGAAGAATTCTTCCACGGTTTGCTGGATAACGATCCGGCCTGCGTGAAGGCGGTTCGCCGGGGGCAGCGAGTGAAGGTGCCGCGGAATTTGTTGAACGATTGGTTCTTCGTGAAAGCGGGCGAACCGATGGCCGGCGGGTTTACTGTGAAATTGCTTGAACAAAAGGGCGAATAACCGTTCGCGGCGAGCTTGCGAGCCGACCCCCTACTGAGGACGGCTCGCAAGCTCGCCGCGAACCAATCATTTCAGGTAATCGCGGAACAGGTAGTCGTCGTTCTTCTTTCCATCGTGGCAAGCAATGCACGAGGCGATCTTGCCGCGGGCCACTTTCTTTTCGGGTTCCAATCGCACATCGGCATATTCCCAGTCGCCGTGGCCGGGATCGTAGCCCGGTTCACGCTTGATCATCATAGTGTAACCTTGAGGCGGTTTCTCGGCTTGAGCGGCGGGATGTTTCTCTTTGATGACGATCGAACCGACAGCCAGTGGACGTTTCGCCAGGAAGTCCGCGAACGCTTCCGGATTCACTCGAACGACGATGAATGGCGACTCAAGTTGAGCGATCCGGCTGTCACTGTCGTTGCGCCGGAACTACAAGCCGCCGCAACTGCCGGGGCAATTAAATAGGGATTCTTCGTCGCCTTCGGCCAATTGCTGAAATCTATCGCTTCCGGGTTCAAGGATTTAGACGTAGCTTCGCTCGACGGTGGAAGAATCGCATTACTGCAACCCCCGAACGCGAGAATGCCGAACACGAACCATCGGTTTCGTATGGCGAACTCCTCGGATTTTCTCGAGCCGGGCAGCGTGAGCGCCCAGAGTCTATCCAAAACTTTACCGGGCGCTCACGCTGCCCGGCTCGCCAGATCAACTCAGGCCGCAAATTTCATCCGCGGCTTCCCATCGGCCGTACCGTTTTTGCAATTCACCAAGCTGGCCAATTCGCGTTGGCTGCGTTTCAGAATCACGCCGACGATCGATTCGGGATCGAGTTGGCGGGCCAAACTGGCGATGGCATCCGCGGCCCAACGGGCTTCAACGGGGTCAATCGCATCCGGGGCGGTAAGGGCCGACGAATTCGATGAGAACGTGGCTAAGCGCATTTCCAGAACCTCCTTGTTCGGGTCAGGGCAACCCGGATTATTCAGTGTCTGCATTCGCCGTGCAAGCCCAATATTCGGTAAACTACTCGGCATGAAATGGATGCCGCGATTCAAACGCCTCGATTGGCCCGAACTGCTGGCCGTGCGCCACGATGCGCGCACCGATGGTCAAATCGTCGTGTGGACGAACGGAACCTTCGATTTACTCCATCCTGGCCATTTGCAAAGCCTGCAACAGGCCCGCGCCCTCGGCGACATACTCGTGGTGGGGGTAAACTCGGATCGTTCCGTGAAAGCCTACAAAGGCCCAACGCGGCCAATCTTGAACGAGAACGAACGTGTGACGATTCTCGCCGGGTTGGAATGCGTCGATTTCGTGACGATCTTCGATGAGGATACGCCGGAAGCGGCACTGGCGAAGCTGAAGCCCGATATCCATTGCAAAGGGGCCGAGTACGCTCCGCCGAACGGCAGGCCGGTTCCCGAACGGGCATTTGTGGAATCTTATGGCGGGCGCATCGAGTATCTGCCGATTGTGCCCGGCGTTTCCACCACCGATATTCTCACCCGCATCGCGGCTGCTTCGGGGTAGAGCGGTTTACAATTCTTGTGGCGAAAGTCGCCAGGCTTCCGGAACCAGCTCAGCCGGAAGTCTGGCGACTTCCGCCACAAGAATTTGAAGCCTGCACTAACAAAAAAACCGGGCGAACGCCCGGTTTTCGATTGGTGCTAGTTCTTATCGGATCTCGGCCGGGGTGCGCCTTTCTGAGGCGGCCCCTTCGGGGCGGCTCGGGGGCGTGAGGGTTTGCGATCCCCCGAACCGGCCGTGGCTGCGGTGGTCTTGATTTGCGTTAGGCTCGCTTCCGTCCAGAACGGACTGAGGCGTTTGATCTTATAGATGATCTTTTCGCGATCCGGGCCGGCGGCGGTGGCCAGTTTGACCTTCAATTCCCTAACCTTCTTCTTGCGGTGGTAACGCCGCTTCAACTCCATCTTACGCTCGACCATAACCTGCACTCCGGATTGAGCCGACAAAATGCCAGAAGGTAATAGATATTCCCGAACCCCCGCGAAGGCAAGGCGCCTCGGCCAAATCTTATTGGGGATCACGGCGGTATCCGCGATCCTGCAACTCGCCTACGTTCTGGTATTCACCCACAACCAACCTTGGGCGGACGAATGGGAGTTCATTCCCACCCTCTGCGGGCAAGAATCGGTGGGGAAATATCTTTGGGCACAGCACAACGAACACCGGATGCCGCTGCCGAGGGGAATCTGGTTGGCCCTATTCCACCTGACCCACGATTTTCGGGCCGGGGCGATTCTGCAAGTGGCGATTTACAGCGCGTTGGCCTTCGCCGGGTTGCGTTGGGCCGCCGAACTGCGGGGCGAACCGAGTTGGACCGATCTGTTCTTTCCGCTCTCGCTCCTGCATGTGGGGCATTCGGAGAACCTGCTGATGGGGTACCAACTCTGCTTCGCCTTCGCGTGCCTGTTCGTGATCGGCTTGGCCCGATTAGCGATGCGGGCGAAGCCGGAGAATCGAATCCGCACCGCGTTCTTCGCTTCGTTCCTCTCGGCGGCACTCTGCCTCTGCGGTGGGTTCGGGGCGGTGTTCTCGCTCCCCGCGATGGTGTGGATTTGGTATTTGACTCTGGTTCCCCTCTCCCCCGGCGGGAGTGGGGTTAAGGGTGAGGGGGTATTTCCAGATATTCCCACTTCACCCCCTGCCCCTCCCCAGCCGGGAGCAAAACAGCGGTGTGCAAAGTTCGCAATTGCAATCTTCTCGTTGTTCCCCCTGGTGTACCTCGGCTTTTACTTCCAAGATTACCACCGCCCGGAAGCGCATCCGCCATTCGAGTGGAAGAATTGGTTCGCCGCGGCCCAAGTGACGATGGAGGTGCTTGCTATCGGCTTCGGGATCGGGGTCGATCTCTGGGGAGAGATTGCCCGCTCGTTTGATTTGCAACGCGGATACCTTTGGGTTCCGGTTTTCTTCGGCATCCTTTACGCTTCCTACCTCGTGGCCGCGGAAGGAATCCACCGATTCCGAAATATCCCCGTTGAAGGGCCGCGAGTGTTCGGTTGGGTCGCGGTGTGCGTGGGCGTGTGCGGATTGGCGCTCGCCATCGGTGCAGGTCGAAGCGGCTTCGGCCCCGATTTCGGGCTGTGGCCGAGGTACTCGATCCTGACGTGGCCGTTGTTGGCGGTGTTCTATTTCTCGGCAGTTGCGTGGGGTGGGCCGAAGTTGAAGTTCATTCCGACTGCATTCGTACTCGCATCGCTGATCCTGTACCCGGTTAACACGGCCTACGGAGTGGCTCGCGGCTGGTACCACAACCAATGGCTCGGCACCATCGAAACGATGCTGCTCAACGGCGTGCCCGATGCGGTGATCGTGAAGGAACAAATCGAAGAAACGGGGCAAGGGGATCGTGCGATCCTCGGCATCCCGATGTTGAGGGAGAAAAAGATCGGGCCGTTCCGGTGAATCACTCCATTTCGTCGCTCATTACACCTTCAAAATCTTCGACGCCGACCCATGTGCAAAGTTGTTGGAACGTATCCGTGTATTCGTCGGTCGTGTGGTGCAAATGCTCCGCTTCGGAGATCAACGGCAGCAGTTCCCGCTTGCGAACGCCCAGATCCCGGAGCGCCCGGCGGAACGGCTTCAAATTCTCCGCGTAGACGTGCAACAGTTTGTGTTCATCGAATTGCACTTCTACGAACTTCTTTCGGCTCATCACCGCGATGCCGGTGCATCCGTCGTTCATCAGGAGGTCTTCGAATTCGCAGAAGTGGCTCAGGAGTACCGGCTTATCCATTCCGTGGCGGCGGAATTCGGAAACGGTTCCCCCGTGGCGGCTCTGGTGGCTCGATTCGAGTACCACGTGGAGGGAATTGCCGAGCGGTTCCATCAGCGCGAGGAAGGCATCGAAAAGTTTCTCTTTGGAAACCGACGCCGTGAGCATGGGCATCCGCAGCCCAGCCTTGCGATCCCGATAGATTTGAACCCGGTAGCCTTGGCGTGGCATGTTCGAGGCCGCGGGGCCGGGGCGGATCGCATCGGTGAGGAAGAAATCCCCGAAGCGATCGCAATTCAGGTGCGTGGCGTTCCAACCCGTATTCACGGCATCACCTCTGCGTGTTAACATTCTGCCAGTTACGCTCGACGGCCGAGGGGTCGAATCAGAGGGTGTGTTTTATGTGGGCCGTTCCGGTGATGAACCATAACCGGCGATTCGGGTGCGGGTCGCTTCCCGGTGCCGTATTCTAGCGCGGCATGCCGAAGCGTAGCGCGAATTCGAGGGTTTTGCCGATTTTTCGGAACCCGGCGGCACCGCCGCCTCCGATGCGAATTCTCCGACCGCTGCAATCCTTCCCCGGCGAGTTGGCGGCCCGTGCGGTCGATAGAATGCTCAACGCGGTTCATTCCTCTATCGGGAAGCCAACGATGTTCCATTCTCGCCTTCCCGCCCTTCTCATCGTCTCCACGTGTGCCTTGGCGGTGTTCGCCCAGCAACCGCCGCGGCCCGCCGATCCGCCCGGCATGATCGTGATCCGCCCGAAGGGGAACGAGCCCGCGCCCGTGGCTTCCCCCGGCGAACGGGTCATCTTCGGCAGCGACATCAACCGCCCCGGCTTCTTCGTGGTGCGACCGCAAGGCAATGGCGTAGTCGGCGCTGGGCAGCAGTTGCCGAATCCGCGCGAAGGCGTGCCGCATTTGGAAATCGTTCGGCCGAAACCGACCACCGGCGGCGTGGCGGTGAAGCCGAGTGGCCTGCCGAGTTTGCCGTTGCCCGAAACCGTGCCCGTGGTGCAAGCGCAGAACCCGGAGGAAGGGAAAATTCTCTTCGAGAGTTACGACGCCGCGTTCTGCCGGGGGTACAAGGTCGGCTACTTCCATGTGGTGGTGAGGGAGTTCGTTCGCAACAACAAGCCGATGGTTTACGGTGTGAAGACAATGCGATTGAACATCGCCCGGTTCGGTCAGGCCGTCGAAATGTGGGCCGAGGATTCGACCGTGGAAACGCCCGAAGGCGAAATCCTGCTCACCAAGATGCGCCAAGGCTTGGGCAAGGATCAGATGCTTTCCCTCACGGGCAAAGTGGAAGACAAGAAACTCAGCGTGGTGATCGAAGGTCAAACCAACGATAAATCGGAAATCCCTTGGCCCGAAGGTGTCGTCGGCATCGCCAAGGAAGCCACGATGATGCGGGATAGGAAGCCGAAACGGGGCGAAGTGATCGAGTACATTGCCTACGAAGGGCGGTTGAACCGCGTAATCAAATACAAGGCCACGGCCGGGGCGGCCGAAGTGGCGGTGATCGCCGATGGTAGGCAACCGCAGAAGTTGGTGCCCGTCGTACAGCAGATGGAAGCCATCGGCGATTTCAAACTCCCCCCGGCCACGATCTGGTGCGATGCGGAAACCTTCGAACCGTTGAAGATGGAAACCGACATGCCGACGCTCGGCGGAAAGCTCACGGTGATTCGCACCACTCGCGAAGCGGCGATTCGGGCGCCCACGAAACTCCTCGATCTGGCCGAGGCACAATCGATCAAGCTCGATCGTTCGATTCCGAAGGTTCACGAGAAGGCCGGGGTGACCTACCGGGTGACGCTGAAGAGTGAAATCCCGATCGAGAAAGCTTTTCCTACGGACGATCGGCAAACGGTGAAAGTGCTCGATGCCAAAGAGCGGATCATCGAACTCGCGGTGGTGGCCAAGCGGCAACCGGCGAAGCTCGATGTGCCCCCGCTCGAACCGGGCAAGGAGTTCCTCGCCGATTGCTTCTACATCGATTGGAATAACGACCTCACGAAGAAGCATGCGGCCTCGGCAATCTCGCAGTTGCCGTTGAACGCGAGCGATTGGCAGAAAGCCCGAGCGGTTGAATCGTGGGTGCAGCGCAACATCAAAGCGACCGAATTCTCCCAAGCCATGGCGACTTGCTCGAACGTATCGAAGACACTCAGCGGCGATTGCACCGAGTATTCGATGCTCGCGGCGGGTGTGTGCCGGGCGCTCGGGATTCCCTCGCGCACTTGCATCGGCGTCGTGTATGCCCCGAACAAAGATAACTTGCCGACGCTCGCGTATCATATGTGGTTCGAGGTGTGGGCCGAGGGGCAATGGCTCGCGCTCGATGGCACCCTCGGCCAGGGTTCCATCGGTCCCGGTCACATCAAGATCACCGACGCTTCGTGGTTCGAAGAGAAGTCGTTCACGCCGCTGTTGCCGGTGTTGAACATCCTCGGCGCCTCGCCGAAGGTGGAAGTGTCCAAGGTGAAAGATTAGCGGATGGCTTTCGTACTCAAAATTACCTACTCTCCACCAACTACTTTTCCTCCTCGATCCTTGCGGATGATGACATTTGAGTAATCGTTAGTCCACAGTTGTGAGCGGATAGTCAAAAACACTCTGCCCGACGTTCGATAATAAACTTTAGTTCGATTCGGAATGCCCG
>Ga0105044_10013505_pt1 | contig 11082 bp, 11 predicted proteins | sample MAT01_FD_78092 | JGI IMG/M metagenome (GOLD analysis project Ga0105044, IMG submission 78092) | Freshwater microbial communities from Lake Fryxell liftoff mats and glacier meltwater in Antarctica - MAT-01 | ecosystem: Environmental > Aquatic > Freshwater > Ice > Liftoff microbial mat | place... | reverse complement strand
TTGATCCGTGTTCGGCGAGAACCGAAAGGACAGGGAGCATTAGATCTTGGTAAGAAGGAATGGCCATAGTTTCAGATTTAAAGCCTCTGCGATTGTCGCGAATTGTTCGAGAGCAGATTCAAATCATCCATGATTTCCGGTGAGGTTGGCGGGATCTTCCAGCGCGTCATCCTTCATACGAGAGGCCATCGCCCACAGGATTGAATAGTAGTTCCAGAACTTCTGAACGGGAGCGGCAGGGTTGCTCATCCTGCTTGAAATTCTTACTTCATCATTTTGATTTCTTCCTCCGTGTGCTTCGCGTCTTCGCGTGAGTTCCTTCCAACCGTTTGATCTCGCGGTCAAAGTCCGAGATGTATTCCGCGTCCTACTCCTCTTCCTCGTCCTTCGACTCTGCCGGGGTCCATGGCAATTCGGGGAAACGGGCCTTGAACGATTCAAGGTCGTCCAAGAGCTCGATAAAGTAGGTCTTCACGGCGGCTACATGGTCTTCAGATGTCTGGAACACCCTTAACCAATCCCACCGGATCAAACCGGCCCGCGCCTTGGGATTGTCCAGTTCTTCGGTGTCCCATTTCTCGCCTCTCTCTTTGGCCCACTCACGAAATGCGTGGATGATGGCAGCGCGATCCTTCGCCTTTGGGTCGCAGTAAAAAACCAGCCCAAGCGAAATGCCTTCGTCTGAATTTCCCTGCGGCAGCCAATAGCCGAGAAGCACCTCAAAGCCCGGAAACCGGGTTGAAATCATATAGCGCCCATGCATGCGAAGCTGGCCCATGGCCTTGTTGATTTGGCCGCCTTTGCCAAGGGTTTCACTCCAGCGGTCGGAGACCTCTGATAGCGTTTCATCCATCATCGCTTTCGCTCCACGAAAATTTTCCAGCGCCACAAGATCGGTGGACCGGAATTGATTGCCGACTGACATATGCATTTCCTCCATGAACAGCTTGAGTTGTTTCTCAAGTCCGTCGCTGCTCGAACGGGACTTGAGGATGTTGTAAAACTTGAACCAGCGGGTCACGTGAAAGACATATGCAAAATCTTTCACTTGCGGCTTCGTGACTGGCTCAAAGTCACGCGTGATAAAAACCAGACGTCCCTCTGCCTCTTGCTCCTCGCACTCCCGCTTGAGCAGTTCGGCGTAGCGGCCAAGCTGGTTCTCCGCCTGCGACGAATCGACCTTCGATTCGATGAAGACAATCCGTTTGACTTGCGAAGTGGAAAACCGGATGACGAGATCAATTCGGCTGTCGGTGTCATGATCAGGGAGTCCAGACACACGGTATTGGGTATCAATAGCCGCAATCGCCGCCCCGGTCGCTCCCGGAATCTCAATCGCGTTCAACCACTCTCGCGTCAGCTCCTCATTATTCCGAAAAACGCCCGCAACAATCTCCGTCAATATGTCCTCAATCTGCTCCTTGTCGGAGAGACATAGACGGCGGATTTCGCGGAAAAGGCTCATGAGTCTTTCAGAACAGTAGAGTCGAGCCGCCGGGAAGCGTGACAGGACGGGCGCAGCGCAGGGCGACGGAGTCAAACGTCAATTGCTTCATATAACCGCCGTCTTGTCTCGCCGTAGCCCCGCGAAGGCAGAAGGACAAACCATCATCACGGAGAATATTGCAATAATTCCAAAGCTTTCGGACAAAGGTGGTGGGATTGCTCATGGCAACCTCGTTTCTTCAACCGAGCTTGAACTGGAGATGAGGGCGTGTCGCCGAGTTCAATGTCTTGGCAAGAAGGTCAACTTTAGTCGAGGGATTACCCTCGCCCGCGCACGCCTCGTGATGTTGACGACATTGCTGCGCACGTTGGACGGCGACGGGCATCTTTTCCAAGAACCCCTTTGATGGAGTTTTCCCTTTCGAATAATCCGCCCAGTGCTTTTCAAGCCGTGTGATGATCGCATCACAATCCGCAAACGGGCTTGTTGTGTATTCTTCGTGCAAAAGCAGCCAAAACTCAAAAGCCGGGTCTGAAATGGCGAACCGAATCCCGGTTGCTTCCTTCATTCCCATCGCTTGCACAGCGAGTTTTCGCCGTTGATCGTGCGGCTTCTCTAAATCGAAAACCACCCATACCTCATCGTATGCGATGGCGAATCCCTTCTTCGCGCTCTTTTTCCGTGCTTCGCGCAGTTCGATCGCTTTTCTCGTGAGCGTAATTGGGTCCGTGCCCTCGGGGTGGAGAATCTCAACTTCAGTGGCACTCAGATGGAGCCGTTCTCGTAGGGCCTTCAGATAGTTCGGCTCCGTCTTCTCACCTTCCGTAACGATGAGGAAACTCTTGCCTGACGAAGGGAAGCGCGGCTTCCCGCGTCGGTATGCGGACGGTCCTCTCGCGAATGTTCGCTTGCGGCTCATAGCTTAAGGCCCTCCGGCATGAACGGAATAGCACCGTATCGACCGGCTAGATATCCCTTGGCCAGCGCTTCGTCTTTGCGTGGCTGGTAATCAGTCAACTGGTAAAGATGCGTCGCACCTTCGGAAGATTTTTCGGTAAACCACACCTGATCACGCCTCATCAGAGAGCCATCCAGCAAGATGGGATTGTGCGTGGTGAAAACCACCTGCGCGCCTTTCGGATTGTTCTTGCTGCAAAGGAGGAGCTTCAAAAGCTCTTTGACCAAAACCGGATGGAGACTGGTTTCAATCTCATCCACGAATACCGTATGCCCATTATCGAGGATGTCAGTCCAAGGGCCGATTAGTGCAAAGAAACGGCGTGTCCCTGCAGACTCCTCGTCATCGAAATCCAAAGCGACGGGTTCCATCCCGTCGGCCTTGTGAGTCAGGTTGATTTCAACACTCTTTCCCGGCTTGATCGGGCCGTCTTTTTCAAGGCGCGCCAAAAGTGACGGAGCCACATTTTGCTTTAGTTCTTCGATGCTGATCTCCTTCTCCTGAATCTGGGCGTCAGCTACGCCCACGTCGGCGCTCCTGAGCAGACTCAAGATTCTGTCGTGATGAGAGGGTTTCGCCACCAACTCTGCGGTGAAGCCTGGGTGCAGCATCGCGTCCGCGCTCAAGTGGATGAATCGGACGCTTTTTTTGAACCAGTTGAAGACCTGTGTCAGTTGCGCGTGATTAAATTGAGGACCCACGGAAAGAAACAGGGAGTTCTCCCTCGTCTTATCCTGCAGGCTCTTGTCTTGCTTGAAAGCGGTCGAAGGCTTCGCCCACTCGTAGGTGCTTTTTTCGGTATTAAACGTGCGATGATACCACCTTTGTGGCGCGCCCTTTGGATACGCGACCAAGTATTCTTCAACGACCCGTGTTGGCGTCACAGAGAATCCGAAAACGAACCTATCGTTCTCTGCGACGAAGGTAATTTCAAACTCAGAAGGCCTGGCTGCCGAAACCCGGTCAAGTTTGAACGGTTCGGCTCCTGTCGGATCGCCAGGTTGAATCTTGGTGGCTGAGCGCTGGACGAAGCGCGTAACGAACTGCATCGCCTCGACGATGTTCGATTTACCAGAGGCATTTGCTCCGTAAATCGCCGCTCCCTTCAAGAAGCGGACCCCGGACAACCCAGGCAATTCGCGGTCGATTACGCAGGAGGCTAGTTCCTTGTCCGCATTTCCAGCCACGAGACTGAAGGTTTGCTCCTCGCGGATAGATCGGAAATTTGTGACTTTGAGTTCGATCAACATATGCCGAGCGTGGTGTTAAAAATCGAAAAAGCAATTCGTATTTTGCTTAAAATTCGCAAAAACGGCAGTAAGTTTTTAAAAATCTAAATTCTTCCCGTGAAAACTTTTTGCAGAATGGACTGGCGGAGGCGGGGTGGAGGTGGGCCGACACCACTGACTCCAACTCCTCCAACACCCTCAACCGCCGCTCGACTTCCGCCACTATCCGCGTCTGCTCGGCAAGGGGGGAGCGGGAGCACGAAGGATTTAATTTCTCAAAGATTCAGCCGTGGACGCCCAACGCCATGAAACATTTCCTTCGCTCTCTTTCGAGCCGACTGAGAGTTCAACGCGGCATTCATGTATTCGGGCGTAAACGGAACTGTGCGGCTTGAAACGAATGCGGTTGGCCTTGACGATGGTCGGGCCAAGCCCTTCTGGAACGATGCAGGAACTCGGCGGATCTTCTCAAAATGCGGCAATCACTACATCATTTGCGAAAACACGGTGCTTCTAAAGGCGCTCAAAGTGCGTCTGGGATATGTGCGCCCTGGCATCAATGAAAATGCCGTCACCGATGTTCTTGAGCCGGATGACGCGAGGCCCGCTTTCAGTGTAATGATCGGATTTCAGATTCGATGCGAATGGACCGTCAGTGATCGAATTGCGGTCGGGGTCAGCGAGTTGCTCCACGCTCGCCCACGTCCAGCCGGCGGGGAGTGGTGCGAGGCTGGCGGTGTCGAGGGCGGCGGGTTTTTTGTAATGGCCGCGGCCAGTCCCACCTTCGCCAAGGCTACGGCGGGCAAGCCAGTGCTGGCGGCGCTCGGCGAGAATCCGTTTCAGCAATTGTTCGCCGGACTCAAAGCGATTGTGAAACTCGGATTTCGGATTTTTGATAGCTCGGCTTCCGTAGAGACGAGTAGGCCTGCGCAGGCGGCTTTGAGGACGGCGGCGCGGTAGCGTTTGAGGTTGGCCCGCACCCGCCGCAACCCACCCCCGCCTCCAGCCGCGTGACTTGTTTTCAATCTCCGCCACAATCCGCCGCTGCTCGGGAAACGGTGGAAGTGGAAGCGGAATATCGGCATCCGTACGCGAAGAAGGATGCTTCACAGTTACCGACGGCGTCTGCGCGTTAATTGCGGTGAGATAACCCGGCAACAAGTAGCGGAGAAACTGCTTTGCGTTGCGCGATTCATCCGGCGTAATTTTGTAGACTCGCTGATTCAGCAACGCAGGTTCGCCAGTCCACGGCTCACAGTGAAAATCGCCATCCATGCCGATGAGTATTTCGCCGCTCTTTACCAAGAAAGTGGAATCGAAGTCGCCATCGTAAAAAGTTTCTGTGCTGCCATCGAGGATGTCCCGAATCCGAATCAGCGGCGTGCCTTTGTCCTTCGTGAATCGCGCGGACCTAAACGGATAACCGTTCAGGATCGTTGAGACTTCCTTCAGACGCACCCGCTTCCACGACGGATGATTGCCGGGAAGTTTGTTTTGGTTCTCTGCAACAACTTCGTCGATGTTCGCTGTGAAACTCATCTCCGAAACCTAGAGGTCATTTTGTCACCTTGCTCCTCGATGCCGGACGCTTTGCTCTGTAAGCGGTGGGGCCTTCCTCAAGACGGGGAGGAGGGAGTGGCACTTTTGGGGGCGGGACAAAGGAAACGGATGGAAGGGAAACGACGCCGTGCGATCCGCGAGCCGTGAGGTTGGCCAGCATCTCGCGGCAGGCTCCGTAAAGAATGGATGCGCCAGTGACCTCAACAAGTTGGGTGACTTTTTCCTCCGGGCATTTTTCATGGACACGGAAATAGCCAGCAATGCGAATCTGGCCTGAATAGACGGACGGCTTGCCCTCGCACTCTCCACCAAAAAGAATCTTCAGTTCCACACGCCAGCGGAAAGGATCGTCCGCGTGTTGCACAAAGTTGCGGTTAATCGTCAGTGGCAGGGAGGTGTGGGCTTCCTCACTCTCGGCGGCATGAACCTCCACATCGAGGAACTCGTGCCGTTCGATCTGGATGGGAGAGGCTCTAAGCGGCTGCGGCATTGTCTTCGTGGGAAAAACCCGGAATTTCAAAGGTTACGTCCGTTTCTTTTTTTGCTGCGGATTCCGCGTGGAGGAACGCGGGGTGAATATCGCTGTCCTCCCAGCACTGCCAGCGCACGGAGTGAGAAGCCGGAGCAAGGCAATGATGGTATTTCGCGTTCACCGCGAGTGCGGCTTTTACCATGGTCTGGGTGGTAAAATTCCCATCGCCGGAAAGCATGGCGGTCACCCGGGAAGGCTGGATCCCCATGCGGCGGGCGAGCTCTGTGCGGGAAACCCCCTGCTCTTTCATGCGGACGACCAGCTGATGCACAAACTTGAGATTTTGCAGTTCGGCTTCGCCTTCGGGCGAAAGTGGCGCGGAGAACAAGTCGGCGAGCGGATTTTTTCCTTTGATGATTTCAATTTTCATGGTGGAGCAGGATCAGACGGATTTTGGCGTTGGGAAGGGATTTGGCTTCAAGGTATCTCGATCGCAGTCGTCGAGCTTTGGCAATGTCAGCATTTTGCTCCTTGCAGGTGTTTTTGGTGCCACCATTGCAAGCGACAATCAATTGGGGCTTGAGGCCGGCGACGTCATCATAAAAGGCATAGAGACGCAGGCCAGGACGCTTAAATTCGTAAATCCCGTCACCCACGTTTCGAAAAGTGAATTCATTCTCGTAGCGGTCATATTCAGCGACAGTTTGGACACGTATTTTGATGGATTCAGCACCTCGGGGATCACTTTTGGCCAAGCGGAGAAGAAACTCGTCGGCGAGATCCTTTCCGTCCAAACCAAGGGTGACCACCCTCCGGGCAGTTCCAACGTGGATGGTGCTGAAGGTTATTTCAATCATTATTTCACTTAAATGTGAAGTCTAGGCGGGAGGGAAAGTGTTGACGATTGGTTTGCTCATGCGACGAGCGACAGATTGAGTTCGTCGAGAATGTGATTCAACTCATTTCTGAACAGTTGATTCGCCTTGCCGAGTGTCTGCCAAGCAAAGGAAGAAAAAGGGACCAGAGGTCGTGGACTTTGCGGTGGAGTTGGGGTGAGAACATGAGTCGGAAGGCGGAAGTGGCGAGGTCAGGCGCGTTTTTTCCGAGGGTCTGGTTTTCTTCTTGTTGGAGGCTTGGGCAGGAGGGCCTCGATGCGCTCACGGTCGGCTTCCAGGAAAGCACGGAGTTTTTCGGCAGATGGGAGAGCGACGAGGTAGCGGGAGACGAAGAGTTTGTTGTCGATCCCGGCGGTGGCGAGCTCGACGGCGGCACTCTCATGATCACTGCAAAGGATGATGCCGATGGGCGGGGCGTCGCCATCATCCATCCCGTGGGTTTTCCACCAGTTGAGGTAGAAATTCATCTGTCCGGCATCGCCGTGTTTGAAAGATCGGATTTTCAGATCGATGAGGACGTGGCAACGGAGTCTGCGGTGGTAGAAAACGAGATCAATGTAGTCGTTCTGCCGCCCCACGGTGATGCGTTTCTGCCGGGCCTCGAAGCAAAACCCGTTGCCGAGTTCGAGGAGGAAGGATTGGAGGTGGCTGAGGAGTGTGCCCTCAAGGTCGGATTCGAGATATTCCGGGCGCTCGACCAGGCCGGTGAATTCCGGGACATAGGGATCGCGGATCAGGTCGGCGATGGTTTTCTGCGGTTCCTGTTTTCGGGCACGCTCGATGACGGCTTTTTTATTGGTCGAGAGGCCGGTGCGCTCGTAGAGTAGGCTGCCGATTTGACGCTGGAGCTGGCGGACGGACCAGTTGCCCTTGAGACATTCATTTTCGAAAAAGGCGCGTTTGCAAGGGTCGTCGATGCGAACGAGTTCTTGCAACTGGCTCCACGAAAGTCGCAGCAGTTGCGCCGACTCCAAGGGCGTGGGCAATTCGCGGGTCACTGACCCGTGAATTGGTGAAGGACGGAATTCGTCAGACAGTGTCTGACGAATTGGCGGAGGCAGGTTTACCATTGGGGATTGGTCAGACAGCGTCTGACGAATTTCAGGATAAGCCTGAACAAACAATCGGCACAGCTTCGGAGTCGTTAGTCCCATCCCCTTGATGTTCTGAGACTCCAAGTCTTCAGCAAGTTTCTCCAGGAGCCGCACACCATACTTCGCCCGATCTTTTCCTTCCTGCTCAAACTCGATGATCCAGGAGCCGACCATCCAGTTGCGAAGAACGAGCGATTGGTTGGCCACGGCTGCCACCCGGCCTTGAAGCTGGGCGGTCGCAGAGTTGATAGCTTTGACGAGACCGGCGTAGTTCATGCGGCGATGCGGTGAACCAGATCAAAGAGATCATCAAGTTCGGGTTTTCTGAAGAGTTGTTCCGGGTCGCCGATGGTGGAGAAGGGAGGCTGCCGCAGAGCGTCGAGGGACGTGATCTCGGCTTTTTGCATCACGGCTTTTCGCAAGGTGCGGACGAACATGAGCTGGGTGGCGGTAAGGTGCGGATGCTGACGCACCCATTCGTCGAAGGCTTGGGATATGGACTCCTCGCGGGATGGGAGCTTGGAGACATTTAAGATGTGGCGGAGGAAATCGGCGAGACTGGCCTTCGGCTGATGGTAGGCTTCCCGCAGGCGCTCTTCGGTCACAAAAAGGTCGGGGCCTTGCAGGGCGGCGGCGATGGCGTCGAAGTCCTCGAGCGTAAGTTCCTCGCCGCGCTGGAGCCGTTGGAGAGCGGGATTGTTACCGGCGAGGTCTTTGACCAGCGCCTCGACTTGGGCGCGGTAGGTGTCGGCAAACGCACCTTCCCCGGTTGGACCGAAGACGATCCAATGCCGTTGCTGGATGTGGTCGGGGAGAGACAGGCGGACGAAGGTGCCAGCGGGACGACGGTTCCGAAACCGCATGAGCGGAGCGAAGGTCTCCTGCAACTGCATGATGCGTGGACAAGTGAGGCTGGCCCAGAATGCTTCGGACTGAGCGGCGGCGAGAGCTTCAAGGTGTGGACGGATTTCGGGAATACTGGCCGGAAGCAAAGCGAGATGCTCGGTGATGCGCGCCCGGAGTTGCTCAACCTCGCCGTCATCCGCTTTGAGCTGTGCCAGCGCGAGTTGCTCCGTCTGGTTCTCGAATTGGAGCTCTGGGTAGGTGCCTGCGACGGAGAATCGCAACAGCGGCGCGATGGTATGAGAGAGGCAGGTGATGCTTTCTTCCGTGAGGTTGCTCCACGAGGCATCGGTGTCGGCGAGGCTTCTGATTTCCTCGGCGTGCAGCGACACGTTGATGTTTTCCAAAGGCAGTGTGCCAACCAAATCGCGAAGCTGTCGGACCGTGTAGGCGACGGAGGGAGCATCCAGCCGACCCGCGAGAATTTGGAGCTTTTCCAAGCGGAGGCGGAACAGTCGCGAAGGCAGCGGCTCGGACACGGCAGCGGCGCGACCGTCCTTGTTGACTTGGAAGTAATCGAAGTTATCCCAGTGATCGATGACGAGGAAGTCGGCTTTCTTCTGGCCGTTGACCGGGTCTGTCCAGGTGCGGGTGCCGCGCCCCAGCATTTGCCAGAACTTCACCTTGCTGAAGACGGGCTTGGCGAAGACAAGATTCCTAATAGAAGGCACGTCGATACCGGTATCGAGCATGTCCACCGAGATTGCGACGCGTGGAAAGTCCTTGTTCTTGAAGTCGTCTAGGGTTTTTTCCGCCCGCTCCATCTGGCTGTCTATGACCTTGGCCAACCCCTTGCGTTGAAGGTCGGGATAGAGGCGATTAAAACTCTTGTAGAGTTCCAGGGCGTGTTTGTGGGAGATGGCGAAGATGATGGTTTTCGCAGGCATCGTGCCCACGGCGTCCTTGATCGCGTGATCCATGAACTCGCGCACGATGGCGTCGTTCGTGCCGGTATTGGTGACTTTACGCTCCAGGTCCGAGCCCTCGAAACTGAATTGGTCGGGATCGATGCCCTGCTCGCGCACCTGCTGCTTCACTTCATCCGGAAGCTCACCGGGCTTCAGTCCTTCGATTTGGAAACCGGTGCGGGCGACATGGACGGGGCGATAGGGAACGAGGTGCTTGTCACGAACGGCTTCATCGTAGCCGTAGTAGAAGCTGGGAGTGTCATCACCGCAGTCGAAGAGTTCGAAGGTGTTATGGTCGAGAAAGTCTGTGGGCGTGGCGGTAAGGCCGAGATGAATAGCGTCGAAGTGGTCGAGGATCGCCTTATAGCGGCTGTAAATGGAGCGGTGGCTTTCGTCCGCGATGATGAGGTCGTAGTAACCGGGAGAAAGGCGCTGATAGAGCGACATCATGCCCGGGTAGGTCGCGAAGTGGATCTGCGCGTCCTTGTCGATTGCTCCGCCTTCGATCCACGAGCGAGGTGAGCCGGGAAGATGCTCCTTGAAAGCACCCAGCGCTTGTTTCACCAGCTCGCGACGATCTGCGAGAAATAGCACTCGCTGGATGCGCTCCCGCCGCTGCAGGAGCTCGACCAGCGCCACAGCCACCCGGGTTTTTCCCGTGCCCGTCGCAAGTACCATAAGGAAGCGACGCTTGGCCGCCTCAATGCGTTCCGCAATCGTTTTGACGGCTTCAACCTGGTAAGCGCGATCCACAATCTGCGGCAAGGGAGCCTGGCCGCTGAGCGGCTGGCCGAACTGGCAGAGATGCGCAAGGCGGGTAAGATCCTCCTCATTGAAAAACCGCTGACCTTGCGGGGAGGATAAAGCTTCCGGTGCCAGAACCAGATCTCGTCGCCATTGGCAAGAAAGACAAAAGGATCGACCCCATATTTCGCAAAAAGAGCGTCGGCGTACTCCGCCGCCTGCCGTTCCCCCACGAGCGGATCACGGCTGGAGCGCTTCGCTTCCACAATCGCCAACAGGCGACCTAAGCGATCGAAGAGCACGTAGTCAACAAACTCGAAGGGGACTCTGAATGAGTGCGGGGAATTGCGAATAACGCCTATGGTCTCTACAAGAAACTCCTCGATCAACTGCCGACTGCCCGATGACCATCCGGCGCGGCCCAACTGGAGGTCGATCATCTGCTGACGAGTGTGGCGCTCCGATTTCATAGGGACCCGACCAACCCTTCCGGCTTTTTGGCGACCTCTCCCTGACGTCTACGTTGCATCATAGAATGGCGGATATCAGATTTCCGGGGAGCCGTCACGCCAAACGGTTTGTGATTCAAGTCAAAGAGGTAAAAGTTCTCTCGTTGAATTATAGGCCCAACCTGACCACGAATGCCGCCAATAAACTGGCTCTCGGCACGAAAGCCGCCGAACTCGCCTTCCGCTGCATGCGAAAAGAACAACCCTTGCCCGCTGTCACGCGCACCCCCACGCACTCTTCCTCACCGCGCGCTGGGACTTTTGCCGGTGAAGCGGCGGAAGACTGTTGCGAAGTATTGCGAGCTGGAAAATCCGAGGTCGAAAGCGATGCGCGTGATCGAGTCGCGCCCGGCATCGAGGCG
>Ga0105044_10013504_pt1 | contig 11082 bp, 10 predicted proteins | sample MAT01_FD_78092 | JGI IMG/M metagenome (GOLD analysis project Ga0105044, IMG submission 78092) | Freshwater microbial communities from Lake Fryxell liftoff mats and glacier meltwater in Antarctica - MAT-01 | ecosystem: Environmental > Aquatic > Freshwater > Ice > Liftoff microbial mat | place... | reverse complement strand
CTCCTGGCCTGTTGGCCGGAAGATCACGCACGCCAACCTCGACCGCCCGGGCCGGGTTCTGGCGCTCGAGCTCGGCGGGAACAATCCTGCGGTGGTGATGCACGACGCGGACGTCCGTCAGGCCGCGATCGAGATCGTGCGCTGCGCTTTCAACACGACCGGCCAGCGCTGCACATCGACGCGCCGGGCGATCGTGCACTACGCCGTCAAGGACAAGCTCGTCACCGCGATCGTCGAGGCGGCACGCGCCCTGAACTTCAACGATCCGCGCAGCACCTCGCCGGTGTTCGCGGGCCCGATCATCACCCAGCAGGCCCGCCAGGCCGTCCTCGACGCCCAGACCGCCTGGGCCAGGAAGGGCGGCCGGACGCTGCTCGAGGCCCGCCCGATCGACCGCCTCGGCAAGGGCTTCTACGTCTCGGCCGGCATCACCGAGGTCCAAGAGTTCGTCGCCGCCGGCGACGACACCCCAGGCGGTGGCGGCAGCGGGGCCGACATCGAGATCTTCGGACCCCTGCTCCGCATCAGCGAGATCGCCGACATCGACGAGGCGATCCAGCAGGCCAACGCCACCCGCTACGGCCTGGCCGCCTCGATCTTCACCGCCACCCAGCCCCACGCCGAGCAGTTCCTCCACGAGTGCCGCGCCGGCTGCATCAACATCAACACCGGCACCGCCGGGGCCAGCAGCAAGCTCCCCTTCGGCGGCCTCGGGCTCAGCGGCAACCACCGCCCCGCCGGCTCGTTCTCGCTGGACTATTGCGCTTATCCGGTCGCCGGAATGATCGAGAAGGGCACCGCCGCCCAGGTCGCCGAGGGCATGAAGTGGGACGACAAGTGGCTCGGCTGACGCGGATTCGTTGAAACTGACCGCCCCGGCCCTGCATCGATACAGACCTACGCTCCGAAAGCCATGGCGAAGAAACGCGAATCGGTTCGGGCGAAAACTTCCCCTCTTCGAAAGGGTCGCCGCGTGATCTCAGCCAGTCGTATGCCCAATGATGACACCGCCACCGAACCTGGGAACCCCCCCGCGTTGAACGGTCGGCACAAGCCCACCGCCAAGCAGCAGATGGTCGACATCCAGTCCTCGCAAGACCCGCGCAACGTCGCGATCGACCGCGTGGGCGTCAAAGACGTCCGCTACCCCATGCGCATGAAGGTCCCCGCCTTCGCGAAGTGGTCCGGCGAGGAGGTCGCCGGCGAGCAGACCACCACGGCGACGATCAATATGTACGTCTCCCTGCCCCACTACCAGAAGGGCACGCACATGAGCCGGTTTCTCGAGGTGCTCAACGCCCACACCGAGGCCTTCTCGCCGCAGGACATCCCGAGTATTACCGAGAAGATCCGCCTGCGTCTCTCCGCCGAGGAGGCCCACTTCGAGGCCAGCTTCGTCTACTTCGTCCGCAAGCCCGCCCCCGTCACGGGAACGCCCGGTCTGATGGACTACAAGGTCAAGTTCGAGTGCACCGCCAGCCGCGACCCGAAGAAGAACGACCTTCTGATCTCCGTCGCCGCCCCAGCGACGAGCCTCTGCCCGTGCTCGAAGGAGATCTCCGACTACGGAGCGCATAACCAGCGCTGCGAGATCGAGGCCCGCGTCCGCACCAAGGGCCTGATGTGGATCGAGGAGATCGTCACCATCGCCGAGGGGGCGGCCAGCTGCCCGGTCTTCGCCGTCCTCAAGCGGCCCGACGAGAAGTGGGTGACCGAGCAGGCGTACGACAACCCGAAGTTCGTCGAGGACATCATCCGCGACCTGGCCGTCGCGCTCGAACGCGACGAACGGATCTTGAGCTACGAGATTTCCAGCGAGAACTTCGAGAGCATCCACAGCCACAACGCCTACGCCCAGATCGCCCGCGACAAGCGCCGCTGAGCCCGGGTGCTTCCGGGCCCCGCTCCCGGCCCCTACACTCTCCCTGCAATGGTCGCCAAGCGTCCCTCCAAGCCCGCGCCGGTCGAAGCCGATCATCATGCGGACATGCTCCGACGGTCCGCGCTCCGCGTGACCGACGTCCGCCTTGCCATTCTCGCCGCGATGGAGCACGCGGGCCAGGCCCTCAACGCCCAGCAGGTGTACGACGCCGTCATCTCGGCCCCGACGCCGGCCCGGGCCGCGAAGCCGCGGAAACCCGACCGTGTCACGGTCTACCGCACGCTCAACTCGCTGGTCGACGCCGGCCTCGCCCACCGCGTTGATCCCGGCGACCGGGTCTTCCGCTTCTCGCTCACCGACCATGCCCGCTGCTCCGAGCACCACCACGTCCACGAGCACCCCCACTTCGTCTGCGACTCCTGCGGCAAGGTCGAGTGCCTCGAGGGCGCCGAGGTCGTGATCAAGTCTAAGGACAAGCCCGCCGACGCACGCACCCTCAGCCAGCGCGACGCCGTCCTCCACGGAACCTGCGGCACGTGCGACCAGACCTAATCGCCCGCCCGATCCCTCCTCCGCCCCCCACTCATCGCCCCGCCAACGTCCCGAGCGCTTCGCCGCCGACGCGATAGATCGTCCACTCCTCCATCGCCTTCGCCCCAAGCCCCGTGTAGAACTCGATCGCCGGCGTGTTCCAGTCCAGCACCGTCCACTCGAACCGCCCGCACCCGCGCGCAACGGCGATCCCCGCCAGGTGGACCAGCAGCGCCTTGCCAAGCCCCACGCCCCGGGCCTCGGGCTCGACGAACAGGTCCTCGAGATACAGGCCGCTGCGCCCCTTCCAAGTCGAATAGTTGTGGAAGAACACCGCGAACCCCCGCGGCACCCCATCGACCTCGCCGACGACACACTCGGCGCTCGGACCCCGGTCCCCATTGCCCACGCCCCGGCCGAACAGCCCGTCGCGGAGCATCGCCTCGGTCGTCTCCACCGACTGCGGCTCTCGCTCATACTCAGCCAGGGCGCGGATGAGCCTGAGGATCAGGGCGATATCGGCCGGGGTCGCAGGTCGGATGGTGATGTTGGGCATACCCCCGACAATACCCGCCGCCCCTTTGCCGGGGCCCCACAATTCTCCTGCGCACGCGGGCACGCTCGATGAAACATCCGTGCCTCCGCGATCACGGCCGGCCGCCGGCCCGCTCCAGCACGCTCCTAACCGCCGCGGCCCGGCGCTGCAGCCCAGCGAACGTGTCGGCGCACAGCGTTACGTGCCCCAGCTTCCGCCCGGCCCGCTCGGCCTTCCCATACATGTGCAGCCGGGCCCCCGGGATCGCGAGGATCTCCCGCGACGCCGGCGCCCGGCCGACGATGTTGAACATCATGCTCACGCCGCCGGGCCCGTCGGTCTCCGAGCCGGCCATCCGCGTCGAGCCCAGCGGCAGGCCGCAGACCGCCCGGAGGTGGTTCTCGAACTGCGAGCACTCGGCCCCCTCGATGCTCCAGTGCCCCGAGTTGTGCACCCGCGGGGCCATCTCGTTGGCCAGAAGGCCGCCGCCGGCGAGCTCGAAGAACTCGATCGTGAGCACGCCGACGTAGTCGAGGTGTTCCATCACCCGTCCACAGGCCCGCTCGAGCTCTTGCTGGCGGGCCTCGCCCAGCCCCGGCGCCGGGGCCACCGAGAACGACAGGATCCCGCCCGAGTGCGAGTTCTCGATCGCAGGATAGAAGGCCATCCGCCCGTCGCGCCCGCGAACGCCGATGATCGAGAGCTCGCGGTCGAACTCCACCATCGCCTCGAGCTCGAGGTCCGCGTCGCCCGTCCGCGTTCCGACCACCGCGTCCCACGCGCCGCGAACATCCGAAGGCGTGCGGATCACCGCCTGCCCCTTGCCGTCGTAGCCGAACCGTCGAGTCTTGAGCACACAGGGCGTCCCGAGCTTGTCGACCGCCGCTGCAAGCCCGCCCAGCGTGTCGACCTCCTCGAACTCCGCCGTACCGATCCCAAGAGAGCGGAAGCACCGCTTCTCCAGCACCCGGTCCTGCGCAACGGCCAACGCGTTCTGCGGCGGAAAGACCGCCACATGCTCGGTCAGCCACCGCGCCGCCGCGGCCGGCACGTTCTCGAACTCGTAGGTCGCGACGCCGACGCCCCGGACAAACCGCTGCAGCGCCGCCGGCTCGTCGTACCGCCCGACGATCAGCTCGCCCGCCTCCGCCGCCGGGCACCCGGGATCGGGGTCGAGAAACCTCAGCCGCAGCCCGAGCGGCAGCCCGGCGAGCGCCATCATGCGCCCGAGCTGCCCGCCGCCAAGCACGCCCACGATCATCGTGTCCTCATCGACGCCGACGGGCATGCCTAGTGCCCCCCGGGGCCGACGCGCGGGTCGGGTCGCTCCAGCACGGCCGCCGTCTGCCGGGCCCGGAACTCGTGCACCGACTTGCGAATACCCGCGTCGGTCGCCGCCAGAATGCCGGCCGCAAGAAGCGCCGCGTTGATCGCCCCCGCACGCCCGATCGCCATCGTCCCCACCGGCACCCCCGCGGGCATCTGCACCATCGAGAGCAGCGAGTCCATCCCGTGCAGCGTCTTGCTCTCCACCGGCACGCCCAGGACCGGCACGGCCGTCTTGCTCGCGCACATGCCCGGCAGGTGGGCCGCACCGCCCGCGCCCGCGATGATGACCCTCAGCCCCCGCTCCTCGGCCGAGCCGGCGTACTCGAACAGCAAGTCGGGCGTCCGATGCGCCGAAACCACCCGAACCTCGTGGGCCACGCCAAGGGCCGCCAGCGTGTCCGCCGCATGCCGCATGGTCTCCCAGTCCGAGCTCGAACCCATGATGACGCCCACCAGCGGCGAAATGATCGACGGGCCGGGCGGGTGGCTTGGTGTCACGGGGGAACTCTCCTAAGCGATCGGGGCGGAGTCTAGCGGAACTTCCCTGCGGCTTCCGGGCGGGCGATCCGGTCTTCAAGCCGCCCGTCCCCGCGCCCTACCGCCGGCCGACGGCATCCAGACAGAGAATCTCGAACATCACGTGCGCCGCGAGGAGTGCCGTGATCCCAGCCACATCGCGGTCCGGCAGGACCTCGACAACATCGGCCCCCGCGACCTTCATCCCCCGCAGCGCCCGCAGCAGCCCGAGCGCCTCCGCCGAGCTCAACCCCCCCACGCTCGGCGTCCCCGTGCCGGGCGCATACGCCGGGTCGACGCAGTCGATGTCGAAGGTGATGTACGCCGCGCGGCCCCTGAGCCGGCCGACAAATGCCTTCAGCAGGCTCTCGCCCTCGCGCCGGGCCCGGTCCGACATGACCAGCTCGACACCCAGCCCCCTCGCATACTCGAGATCCTTGGCCGAGTTCAAGGGGCCCTTGACGCCCACCGAGATCATCGCCGCCGGATCGACCACGCCGTCCTCGATCGCCCGCCGAAACACCGACGCGTGCCCCCACCGCTCGCCCCAGACGGCGTCGATCGTGTCCAGATGCGAATCAAAGTGCACGAGCGCGAGGCCGCCCTTGGGCGAGCCCATCCGCTCCCACGTCGCGCGCAAGTTGCCATACGCGATCGTGTGGTCGCCCCCGACGGCCATCAGCCTCGTCACCCCCGGCGTCCCCAGCCCCTTTGCGAACTCGAGCTGGGCCGTCGCGCTGGCCCGCAGGTCGTAGGGCTCTACCGGCGCGTCCCCAGCATCCGCCAGGCTCAACGCCTCGCACACATCCACATCCTGCTCGATCGAGTACCGCTTGACATACTGGCTTTCGGCCCGCACCGCCCGCGGCCCGAACCTCGCCCCCGGTCGATACGTCACCCCCGCATCCACCGGCACGCCATAGATCGCCCAGTCGACCGGCGCATGCTCGGGAAGCACATCCTCCAGTCGCGGATAGCGACAGAACGTCGAAATACCCGCAAAGCGTGGCGACCGTCGGGCATCTGGCAGTATCGTGCGCTTCATGCCCGCCAGTGTACCGCCGGGCAAAGACCAGTCGATAAAGCCCGCCGCGGCGGCTTCAGAACTCCACCAGCCATGAAGCGAAACCTTCGAATATGGTCGGCAGGAGTCGAACCTGCAACCTCTGCCTTCGGAGGGCAGCGCTCTATCCAGTTGAGCTACGACCACGACAGCGTTTTCCAGCGCGATGCTACCATCGGCCCCCGCCAGAGGCAACCACGCTCGCGACGGATCGCGAGTGCCGCCCGTACCGCTCGGGCACGCCCGTGCCGGCACCGCTCGCCTCCTCGCCGCCCCGGCTGATCGCTCTCCATCATGACCGCCGCCCCGCACGCCGCCCGCACGCCCACGAACCTCGGACCGCGCGACGCCCCCGCCCGCCAGATCACGCCGTTGTGGGCCGTATTGCTATTCACCTTCCTGAACTCCGCCGGCTCGGCGATCGTCTACTCCGGCCTGTTCTTCATCGCCAAGAGCCAGTACGGCTTCGACGACTTCCAGCGCTTCGGCCTCGGCCTGCTCTACGGCGTCGTCTACATCCCCGCCGCGTTCTACGTCGGCCCCGCCCTCCGCCGCCTCCAGCGGTCGGGCGTAAGTCCCCGCTCGCTCCTTGTGGGCCTGATGCTCGGCATGGGGGCCGTATGTGCCCTGCCGTGGCTTGCTGATCGGGCCGGGCTGCCGGGTGCCTGGCCGCTCTGGGTCGCCGTGGCCGTCTACAGCCCGCTCTCGGGCATGCTTTGGGCCAACGTCGAGTCGTACCTCGCCGGCGGCCGCTCCGGGGCCGGCCTGCGATCCGCAACAGGCAAGTTCAACATCACCTGGTCATCGTCGATCGTCGTCACGCTCGTGCTCATGGGGCCCGCGGTCGAAGGGCACTCGCTGCTGGTGCTGCTCTTCCTCTCGTTCCTCCACGCGGGCTGCGCGGGCCTGCTGCTGCTGAGCTTCCGACCCTCGCCGGGCCAACACGCCCACGAGGACCACTCCGCCGCCCCGCCCATCTATGCCCGGCTGTTGACTGTCTGCCGCCTGCTCCTGCCCACCTCGTTCATGCTGATGTCGGTCATCTCCCCCATCCTCCCCACGACGCTTGCGAGCCTCAAAATCCCTGAGGGCTGGAAGCTGCCCGTCGCCGCCGTCTGGCCCGCCGCCCGCGTGGCGGCGTTCTTCCTGATGGAACGCTGGCACGGCTGGCACGGCCGCTGGTGGCCCATCGCCGCCGGCGGCGGCGTGCTCGTGCTCTCCTTCGCTGGCGTCGTTCTCGCCCCGCAGCTTCCCGCCGGCCTCGCCCTGCCAACACTGATCGCTTCCCTGCTGGCGTTCGGCGTGGGCATGGGCGTGATCTACTGCGCGGCCCTCTACTACGCGATGGAGGTCTCCGACTCGGGCGTCGATGCCGGCGGCATGCACGAGGCCGCGATCGGCACCGGCTACGCCGTCGGACCCATGCTGGGTCTGCTCGCGGCCGGGCTCGCATCGGCGGGAACGATTCCCTCGGGCTCCCGCGATATCACCATGATCGCCCTGGCCTTCTTGCTGGCCGGGCTCGTGGTGCTGGTTGCGGTGTTCCGGGCCCGCCGGCGCATATGACGGAAACGCGTTTTTCAACCGTCTACGGGTTTGGTGCGAGTCGTCGGTTTGCCTCCAGAACCGCAACGCCGTGTCAGGGAATCGGTAGGATACGACGACGTCTTCCCAAGCGTCAGAGCCGGTACAGTGGCCCGCCCTGATCTTGGATTTTCGGTGTCTGATCCGTCCCCTGAGTGGATCGGACCGACCTGCTGAGCACGAACTGAGTACCGACCGCATCGCCCGAATGTCGACCATGACTGTCCGGCAGGAGCGTGGAATGAAGAATCGTTCGATCCGTCCGACGCTGATCGCCCTGATGCTCTCCGCGGGCCTGTTCCCGGCCCATGCTGCGCTCGGGCAGGCGACCGCCGTCGCCCCGCCGGTTATCGCTCAATCCACGACCCTCGCGGACGCCTCGACTCGTGCTTGGGCCGATGCCCGGCTCGGCAAGGCAGACGCCGCCATCGCCGCCCTCAAGGGCCTGCCCGTCGATAGCACGGCCAGCGAGGTCAGCGACCTCCGCGCCTCGGTCGACCTGCTCGAACGGAATCTGGCCAAGCGCGAGGCGACGCGGGCCGAGAAGATCACCGAAACAAGCAAGAAGCTCGACGAGCTGCTGACCAAACCGGACGCGGATTCGCTGTCCGAGGCGCTCAAGGAGGCCGTTGGTCTCCACTGGCTCCGCACCGACAAGGCCGCATTCAAGGCCGAGCCCCGCACCCGCGATCTCATCTCCCGCGCCGACACCGCGGCCAAGGCGGCCGAGGCCAAGGGTCGATGGTTCACGGCCAACGAGCTGTTCTTCCGACTCAACGCCCTGCTCGAGGAAGAGGGCATCTACAAGGCCGACGTCCGCCGCCTGGGCCTCCGGCTGTCGATGATCCGCCTATACGCCCCGCAGGAGTTCTGGAACCTCCGCAACGACGAGCGCGTCAAGGCCGGCAAGTCGCCCCTGCCGCCGTACAACAACCTCGGCGAGAACTACGTCAAGAAGATCGAGTTCATCTCGAGCGGAATGGTCCGCACTGCGATCGTCAACGCGGCCAACCAGCAGATCGACCGCAAGCCGCTCAAGGACGTCCTCGCCGGCGGTATCGAGAGCCTCCGAACCTTCGCAACAACCACCGACCTCCAGGCCGTCTTCCCGGGCCTCGCCAATCAGGCCAAGCTCGACGCGTTCCTGGCCTATCTCTCCACCTGGGACACCCGGCTCGCCGACCCCGCCTTCACCGCCACCCGCGGCACCGCCGACGAGCTGTTCACCGGACTGCTCGCGACCAACACCAAGACCATCAACGTTCCCGACAACGCTTTGCTCCACGAGCTCGGCAACGGTTCGATGTCCCGCCTCGACGAGTTCACGGCCATCATCTGGCCCGACGAGCTCCGCCGCTTCGACCGCATGACCCAGGGCAACTTCGTCGGGGTCGGCGTGCAGATCCAGATCGACGAGGCCACCCAGCTCATCAAGATCGTCACGCCCCTCGAGGGCACACCCGCCCAGCGTGCCGGCATCAAGGCCGGCGACCTGATCAAGAGGATCGACGGCCAGTCCGCCGACGGGATCAGCCTCAACCAGGCCGTCGACCTCATCACCGGCGAGGCCAACAGCCGCGTGACCGTCACCATGCAGCGCGATACCGAGCAGGCCGACAAGGACGGCAAGACCGTCACCCAGGACATCGACTTCAACCTCGTTCGTGCCATCATCCCCGTCACCTCCGTCAAGGGCTGGAAGCGCACCGGGGCCCGCGAGGATGCCTGGGACTGGTACATCGACCCCGACAACCGCATCGGCTATATCCGCCTCACCCAGTTCACCGAGGACACCACCGCCGATCTCCGCGCCGCCATCAAGCAGATGCAGGCCGACAAGGGTCTCGCGGGGCTCATCCTGGACCTCCGCTTCAACCCCGGCGGCCTGCTCACCGAGGCCGTCTCGGTCAGCAATACCTTCATCGACAAGGGCGTGATCGTCTCCACCGAGGGCACGATGCAGGGCGAGAAGCGCGAGGCCAGTCCCGAGGGCGCGCTCGCCAAGGGCATCCCGCTGGCCGTGCTCATCAACGAGGGCTCGGCCTCGGCGAGCGAGATCGTCTCGGGCGCGATCCGGCACTACGCCGACATCGGACAGATCAACGCCATCGTCGTGGGCGAGCGCTCCTTCGGCAAGGGGTCGGTTCAGAACGTCTGGCCGCTGACCAACAAGGCCAAGATCAAGATCACCACGCAGTACTACAAGCTGCCCGACGGCCGGATCCTTCACCGCAAGCCCGGCGCATCGGTCTGGGGTGTCGACCCGCACATGAAGGTCGAGATGCTGCCCGAGGTGATGGCCGATGCGCTCAAGCTCCGCCAGGACGCGGACGTGCTCCCCATCGATCAGAACGGCAGGGTCATCGTGGACCCCAGGACGCCCGCGCCAAGCCCCGACAAGCTCATCACCGACGGGCTGGACGTTCAGCTTCACACGGCGCTGGTGCTGCTCAAGGCCAAGGCCGTGGCCCAGAGCCCCAAGGCCCAGGCGCGGCAGTAAAGAGGCGTCGCGGCCCGTCGCGGCTCACCTCGGCGCAATGACCACGGCGGTGCCGTAGCAGAGCACTTCTACGGCGCCGCTGGCCTTGCCGCCCACCTCGCTGGACTCGTATCGCAGGCCGACGATGGCGTTGGCCCCGATGCTGACGGCGTGGTCGACGAGCAGTTCGTATGCCTGCTGCCTGGCCTGCTCGCACATCTGGGTGTACGCGCCGATGTTGCCACCGATGATGGACTTCAGGCCGCCCAGGATTCCCTGGGAGATTGTCGGCGCGCGGACGATGATGCCGCGGACGACGCCGCAGTAGCGGGTGATGCGGTAGCCGTCGATGTCGAACGTCGTGGTGGCCGGGATGGACATGGGGGCGCTCTTGCGTGTGGGGTGGGGTGTGGCGGGGGGATGACGGCCGCGGATACTACCATCGGCCGACTTGGGCCGGGGAGCGGGGCGTGTTCCGGAGCGTGGGCGTGAGTGACGACGGCGATGGCGGGCGACGGCGGCACGGGATCTCGGTCGTGCCGCCGTTGGTACACGCTTCGCCCGCGTCTCTGCCGCCAGAGGAACTCGCGGCCCTCGGTCGGTTGAGCGGCGAGACGATCTCCGGACTGCGGATCATCGCGGGCTTGCCGGAGGTGCGGTTCTGGCGGCCGGGGCTCGGGCAGGTCGCGGCCGCGATCGGATGGCGTTGGTTCGTGCTCGGGCCCGCGCTGTTGCTGGTCGCCTCGCCGCTGCTGCTCTTGTTCTACACCGGCTGGGGCGGCATGATGCTGTCGATCTCTCTGATCAATGCATGGCTCCTGGCCTTGGGCGCGGCGATCACGCTCTACATCCGCGGCGTCCGGCTCGCCGTGCGCGTCCGCACCGACACGTTCTGCATCCACTGCGGCTACAGCCTCCTCGACATGGCGGCCGACCGCTGCCCGGAGTGCGGCGCCGCCTTCACGCCGGGCATCTGCGAGGAGTACCGCAAAGACCCGGCCTTCTTCCGGGCCCGCGTTGCCGCCCTGCGCCGGCTGCCGCGGGATATCGGGGCGGTGCGGTGAGAGGGGACCGGGGAGGTCGGGGTCGTGGAGAGGGTTGGGTGGCGGGTCGTCGCCGGGAGGGGGCGATGGGTTGGCGAATGGACGGGGTGGGGCGGGTGG
>Ga0105044_10013502_pt1 | contig 11083 bp, 9 predicted proteins | sample MAT01_FD_78092 | JGI IMG/M metagenome (GOLD analysis project Ga0105044, IMG submission 78092) | Freshwater microbial communities from Lake Fryxell liftoff mats and glacier meltwater in Antarctica - MAT-01 | ecosystem: Environmental > Aquatic > Freshwater > Ice > Liftoff microbial mat | place... | reverse complement strand
GGCGCTGTCGATGCCCTTGAGCACCCCGTGCGCCACGCGGCTGCGCACCACCACGCCATAGGCCTGGCCCGGCAGGTTCATGTCGTCGGTAAACCGCCCCTCGCCGCGCAGCAGTACCGGGTCCTCCAGCCGCGACACCGGCTGGCCGACGGCATAGCGGCCGGGCTCCAGCATGTCGGGGGCAAGGCGCGAGGGCGGGGTGATGTCGTTCATGCGGCAGGCTCCTACGGGCGCGGTAAGGACCGCTCCGGTGACCGCTAAGGTGGCCGCGCCGCCGCGCTTGCGCAACCGTTCAGGGCTTGCGCTTCCACAGCGTCGAGACCCCGGTCGGTTCATACAGGTCACGGATCACCGCCGACAGCGCCGGGCCCAGCGCCTGCAAGTCGGGATCGAAATCGACCAATGCGGGATGCACCCGCCCGCTGCGCAGATCGTCGACCAGGGTTGCCACCATCGCCGGGGGGATGAACGTGCGCACCTCCTGGTGGGTGAAGCCGTAATGGAAAGCCGGCCGGCGGAACGCCACCCCGGGCGACCAGCCGGTAAGAACCGTGTCCGACGCCGTGCTGTTGTGCAGCACATAGTCCAGCTTGGCGACCATGATGCGGTCGGGGTGGCCCAGCTGCAACGCGGCATGGAACACAAAATAAACGATCACCAGCGCCGGCAGCGCCGCCACCCAGCGCGGGCGCCCGGCGCGCGACCAGCGCTCGGCCAGCCAGCCCGCCGCCACCGCCGCCGCCATGGCGCCGAACGAGGCGGTCATGAACAGATATTGCCGCTGGGCGATCGGCAGCACCACGAACCCGATCGCGCTGGCCACCACCGTCAGCACCACGATGGTGCCCAGCCCGGTTTGCGGCCGGCGCCCCAGCCGGCGCGCCAGCAGCACGAAGCCCAGGGCCGCCAGCACCATGAACATGGTGTCCTTGGCCACCGCGCGGGCCAGCCACATCCACCCCTCGGCGGCGAAATCGCGCGGCCACAGGATCACCAGAACCACGTTGTGCTGGAAGAAATCCGCCAATGCGCCGCGCTTGGCGAACAGCCACAGCACCGGCAGGATTGCCGCCAGCGTGCCGGCCAGCAGCACCGCCATGAAGCTCGTCGCAAAGCCGCGCCCGTGCCGCCGCACCCCCAAAACTCCCGCGGCGGCGCACAGGCCGAGCACCGCGAAAACGCCCTTCTGCGAGGTCATCAGCGTGCCGCCGATGGCCAGCCCGGTCACCAGCGCCCAGGACAGCCGCTCCTCGGTGGTCGGCGCGTCGCACAGGCCGCGGGCGATGCCATAGGCGCTGACCGCCAGCAACAAAGCGGCCAGCGAGTCCGGCCGGATTTCGATGCCCTTCTCCAGCACGAAGCTGCACGACAGGAACAACGCCACCGCCATCGTCGCCGTGCCGCTCCCGGCCGCGCGGCGCGTCATGTCGAATACCACCCAGGCAGTCAGCGCGGTGAACAGCGTGCACAGCACCCGCAGCCCGAACGGCGCCACCAGCATCACGCCCTCGCCGCTGCCGCGGATCATGTCGAAAACCGGCGCGGTCATCAGGTGGAAAACCGGCGTGTGATGCTGGAAGAAATCGCGGTACGGCGTGCGCCCCTGGCTCAGCAGCCAGGTGAACTGCAAATGCTCGAATTCGTCGGCATCCCAGGCGCGATAGAAGCACAGGAACAGCGCGAAGACACCAAGCGCCGCACAGGCGGTCATCAGGGGGCGACGGTATTGGTCCAGCGCGGTCTGCCGGTCGTATTGCATCCAGGATCCCGCGCCACCCGCACGATGGCAGGGCGCCATGTTGCCGTCCGCAACCCGGACTACAGTGCTGATATCCCGTCGCGCGGCGGAATGGAATGCCGGCACGGGAAACAGTCAGGAAACCCGCACCCGCAACCGCCCCGCGCAACTGCCGGCCAGCGCCAGCCGCAGCGTGCCATCGGCTGCCCGCTCGGCTTGCACGATGAACGCGGGCGGCACGGCAACCGGCGCCGTCCACACCGTTACCAGCGGGCGCGGCTGCGGCGGCAGCACAATCATCGGGCCACGCGCCGCGCGTCGCACCAGATGCTGCGCCACCACGATTGCCAGCGCCGCCACCGCCAATAGCCCCACCTGCGCCAGCGGCAACAGCCCGCCCGGTGCGGCCCCCAGCGGTAACAGGCATTCGATCGACAGCATCATCAACGCCGCCATCAGCGCCCGCCGGTCGCACAAGCCCCCGGCCAGCACCAGCGCCCCCAACGGGGCCACCAGCACCAGTGCCCGCATGGCACCTGACGGCGCCCCATTCACCTGCCCGACGCCCAGCAGCAACCCGAATGCCGCCCCCAGGCACAGCGCCAGCACCAGCCGCGCGCGCCGCCCCGGCACGCTGGGATGGCAGCCCAGGCTGGCCGCCACTGCCACGGCAACGCCCAGCAGCGTCACCAGCTCCCACGCCACCCCACGGCGCCCCGCCAGCCAGAAAACGCCGGCCGGCGTCAGCCACAGCAGCCACAGGATCACCCAACGCGCCGTGCGCCGCAGCGTCCGAATCGCGTCGGGCGTGTGCTCAAATTCATGGGAAGGGAACATGGCGCACCGTGGCGAGCCACCCGGACGGAACCCGGTCCCGAACGGCGGCAAAAGCCCAGCGGCCCTGTTGCCCGCCGCATCATCCCATCAGATCGGGGTTAACGCCGGGTTGCCGCCCCCGGCCAGAATCGCCACCCCAGCAGCGCAATCGCCGCCAGCGCCGGCAGCACCAGGGCGACCACGCCCGCCCATCCCGCCACGCTCCAGGCCAGCGCCGGCACCACGCCCCCCAGCGCGCCACCGACGTAGTAGGACGTGACATACATCCCCACCGCCGCCGACCGCCCATGGCCCGCCGCCACCCCGATGAAGCCCAGCGACAGCGTCTGCACCACCAGCAACCCGCCCGACAGCATCGCCAACCCCGCCACCACGGCGCCCAGCGTCGGCACCAGGGTCAGCACCAGCCCGGCCGCCGCCAACCCGATCACCAGGCCCAACGTCGCCCGCCGGCCGACGCGGATGGCCAGCCGGGTGGCCACCACAGTTGTCGCCGCCCCCACCAGATACACCGCGAAAACACTGCCCATCGCGGCCGGGCTCAACGCGAACGGTGCGGCCGTCAGATACAGGGTCACAAAGGTATAGACCGCGACATTGCTGAACAGCATGAGGAACCCGACCGCACAGGTCGCCATCAGCCGCGCATTGCCGAAATGGTCCCGCCAGGTCGCCACCTGCGCCCGCAACCCACCGCGCTGCGCGCCAAACCGCCGTTCCGCCGGCAGCAGCAGCGCCACCGCCAGCCCGGCCAGCAACGTGAACAGGCCGATCACCACGAAGCCGGTCCGCCAGCCCGCCAGCTCGGCGGCGATCCCCGCCACGAACCGCCCGCCGAACCCGCCCAGGATCGTGCCGATGCCATAGATGCCGGCCAGCCGAAGACTATCCGCCCCCTCGGTCTCCTCGCCGATATAGGCCACCGTCACGGTGAAGATGAACGGCAAGGTCAAGCCCTGCAGGAAGCGCCACACCAGCATCGCCTCCAGGCTCTGTGCCCCGGCCACCAGCAGGGTCGGCACCGCCAGCAGCATGCAGGCGCCAACGATCAGCCGCTTGCGACCCACCCGGTCGGAGATGGCACCCGCGAACGGCGCCACCAGCGCCACCGCCACCAGCGCCGCGGTCACCGTGCGCCCGGTCAGCGCCACATCGACGCCATAGGTTTCGGCAATCAGCGGCAGGATCGCCTGCGGTGTGTACAGGTTGAGAAAGGTGCTGAACCCCGCCAGGCAAACCGCCACCGCCCGCCACCTCATCGCCAGCGCTGCCTCACCACCCGCACCCAGTCATCGCCGCGCGGGCGCCGTCAGGATCGGCCCGCACGCCGCCGGCACCATCGGTTTTCGCGCCACCGTCGGGCCCGTCGGCTTCTCCTGCGGCGCGTCCAGCCGGTCGAACCACCATTGCAGGCTGGCATCGCAGCCATCGCCCGGCGGCACCGGCGGCAATTCGCCGCATTCCGGCTGCCCCGCAGGGCAGGCAAAATGGATGTGCATATGCGCCGAATGCTGGTACCACGGCCGCACCCGGCGCAGCCACGCCCGATCGCCGGCCGGCACCTCGTGGCATAATTGCTTCTTGATCGCCGCGTTCAACAGCACCCGGTCAACGCCGGGCAGGGTGGCCGCCAGCCTGATCAGCGTCACATGCCCTGGCCGCCAGCGCGCCATATCCACTCCGCGCTGGTCCGCCCGCACCAGGCTCGGCGGCTCGATCGCCTCGCGCGCCGCCGCGACCAGCACCGGCCGCGGCGCCGTGATATCGAAATAAACATCCGCATCCAGCCCCGCCTGGTGGCTCACATGCCCGCCCGGCAGCGGCCCACCGCGCGGCGCCGAAATATCGTTCATATAAAGGTCCGGCAGCCCCGCTGCCCGCGCCCGCGCGCCCAGCAATAGCAGCGCCGAAATCACTTCCGGGTGCCCCCAGAACGACGACCGGCTGATCCGCACAGTCTGCAACCCCGGCGCAGTGTCGGGCAGCCGCACGGCCCCGGCGATGCAGCCCGGCCCGGGGCCGCCGACGATGCGCACCGGCCCCGGCGCCGGCCCGGGTGCGATCACCGGCACCGCGATCATCGCCCCCGTTTGCGCTGCCGCAGCCCATGGCAGCAACCCGATCAGCAGCGCCACCACCCACCGCACGCGCCTGCGCCTAGGGCAGCATCGGCGGCGGCGGGATCGACAGATAGGCCAGCCGCTTGATCTCCTTGCGCCCGCGCGCCACGGAATCAAGCACCAACGCGCAGGCGAACGCCAACGCCGCCAGCATCCCCACCCCCATCGCCAGCACCGCCGTCGGCAGCCGCGGCACCAGCCCGGTGCGCACGAACTCGCCCACCACCGGCACCCCCAGCAAAATTGCCAACGCCAACAGGAACAGCCCGCAAATGGTGAAGAACTGCAGCGGCCGCTCCTCCTTCACCAGCACCACGATGGTGCGCAAAATCCGCACCCCGTCGCTATAGGTCCGCAGCTTCGACACCGAGCCCACCGGCCGGTCCTTATATGCCGTCGCCACCTCGCCCACCGGCATCTTGAGGTCCAGCGCATGCACGGTGAACTCGGTCTCGGTCTCAAACCCGCCCGACAATGCCGGGAACGACTTCACGAAACGCCGGCTGAACACCCGATAGCCCGACAGCATGTCTGAGATGCGGTCGCCGAACACCAGCCGCACCATCCCGGTCAGCACCCGGTTGCCCAGCCGATGCCCGGGCCGATACGCCTTCTGGATATCCGTCACCCGCGCGCCGTTGACCATGTCCAGCCCGTCGCGCTGCAACAGCGCCACCATCCCCGGCGCGGCCGCTGCGTCGTAGGTATCGTCGCCGTCCACCAGCACGTACAAATCCGCGTCCACATCGGCGAAGGCGCGGCGGATCACATTGCCCTTGCCTTGCAACGTCTCCCGCCGCACCAGCGCGCCGGCAGCGCGCGCCACCGCCACGGTGTCGTCGCTGGAGTTGTTGTCGTAGACATAGACCGCGGCCTCGGGCAGCGCGGCGCGAAAATCCGCCACCACCTTGGCGATGGCGATGGCCTCGTTATAGCACGGCACGATCACCGCGATGCGCGGGCGGCCAGGCGACGGGGCAGGGGACAGGACAGGCGAATCGGCAGGGACCATGCTCATAAGGAGTCCTTGATACAGCATGCTTCTTACAGTCTTGCCCGGCCCCGTGCCAAACCCCGCGCCCGCCACGCGCATGTCATTCCGCATCACGCTAATTTGTTTCGGGCTGTCTCTTGGTGCTGTAGGTAGTTTCCACTAGACCGCTTCGTTATGTCGAGCTTGAGCAACCCCGCCGCCACAGCCCCCGCCGTCACAGCCCACACCGCGCGTCCCCCCAACGCCATCGCCCGCTCCTCCGTAGGCGCGTCCCCGTCGCGCCGGATGCTGCTGGTCCATCTCGCCCTGGCCGCCATCGCCATCGTGCCGATCGCATTGGTCGAGCTGCCGGGCCTTGGCGACTACCTCAACCACCTCGCTCGCATGCACGTCATGGCGGAGTACGACGACTCGCCGCACCTGCGGTCGCTGTATCTCTTCACCGACGTGCTGCGGCCGTACAATGGGATGAAGCTGGTCGTGCCGGCTCTCGCCAAGGTGATGTCGATCTACGACGCCGGGCGCGTGTTCATCGCCATGGCGATGCTCATGCCGGTGCTCGGCGCGATCGTGCTGCACCGCGTCGCCTGGGGCACGGCCGGCGCGCTTCCGGCGGTGGCGTTCCTGTTCGTCTATAACGGGCTGCTATCCTGGGGCTTCCTGAACTACCTGTTGGCCAGTGGCCTCGCCCTGCTGCTGCTCGCCGCCTGGCTGAAGGCCCGCCATTGGCCGCGCTGGTGGCGCGCGCTGTTTTTCGCGGTTGCCGCCACGCTGGTTTATCTCTGCCACGTCATCGCTTTCGGCGCCTATTGCTGCGGCGTTGCCGGCATCGAGTTCGCCCGCGCCTGGCAGGCCGGGCGTGGCCAGTGGCGCCAGATCGCGCTCAACTGGGCCGCCGCCGCCGCCCAGGCCATTCCCGGCGCCCTGCTGATCAGCCAGCTCGAAGTGGGCCGCTTCACCGTCGCCCCGGCCATAACCGCCTTCGGTGACCTCGCCGCGCGGCAGCAGGCGCTGGCCTCGCCGTTCAGCTTCCTTGGCGGCGGCGCCGACCTCGCCGGCCTTGCCGCGCTGCTCGCCTTGGCCACGTGGGCAGTGCTGCGCCGCCGCGCCACACTTTCCGCCACCCTGTGGCCGGCCGCGGCAGTGCTGCTCGGCATCGCAGTGCTGGTGCCAGAATGGATCGACGGCACCTGGGGCATGCACATCCGCCTGCCGCTGCTGGGTGTGCTGATCCTGTTGGCCGCAAGCAACCTGCGCCTGTCGCGCCGCGAACAGGGCGTGCTGCTGGCCGGCGTCGCCGCCCTGTTGGTGCTCAAGGCCACCGCCGCCACCATCGCCCTGCGCCAGGTGGAGCGCGACATCGTCGAACTGCGCGACCTTGTGCAGGCCATTCCCGAGGGCGAACGTGTCCTCGTCGCCATCGCCACCTTGTCCGAGGCGAAGAACCGCATCGGCCCATGGAGGATGACGGCGCAGAGCGCCATGGTCGCGTTAATCGAGCGCGATGTCTTCATCCCGTACCTTTTTTCCGGCGTAACCGTGGTGCAACCGCTTCCCGATCTGCTCCGCCTCAGCACCCCGCACGGCCATCCCATCTCGCGCAGCGCGCTGGCGGAAGGCATCACCGCCCGCGACGGCCCCGGCATGCCCGAGGGCGATGGCCAAGGCCGGCGCATCTACTGGCGCAACTGGCCCGCCAACTTCGGCTACGTAATCTGGCAGCACTTCGGCGCCGCCGGCCTCAGCCATCCCCACCTGCTTGAACAGGTCGCCGCCGGGCGCAGTGCCACCATCTACCGCGTGCGCCGCCTCGCGGGCGCATCCCCCTGATCCGGCCACGCGGATGATCCACGATTTCCGCCGCGCACCGCCGGCCCAGATCGACACCGATTTGTGCATCGTCGGCGGTGGCATGGCGGGCATCGCACTTGCCCACCGCCTCGCCGGCCGCCGGCTGGACATCTGCGTGCTGGAAAGCGGCGACGACGCGTTCGACCGCGACACCCAGTCGCTCTACGCCGGCGACATCACCGGCTTGCCGTATTTCGACCCCACCACCACCCGCCTGCGCCATTTCGGCGGCTCGTCCAACCACTGGACCGGCCAGACCGGGGTGCTGGAGCCGCACGACATGGCCCCGCGCGCCTGGGTGCCCGGTCCCGCATGGCCGATCTCCCACGCGGCACTCGCCCCCTGGTACGCCCCGGCCGCCCGCCTGCTGCGCTTCCAGGGCGAGGGCTATGCCCCGGCGCCGCTCTTTCGCAGCATCGGCCTGCCGGCATCCCCCTTCGCCGGCGACGCGCTACAGGTGCACATCTGGCGCCACAGCGATCCGCCGATGCGCTTCGCCGCAGCCTACGGCCCCCACCTTGCCGCCGCCCCAAACATCCGCGTCATGCTGGGTGCCAACGTCGCCGACATCGCCACCACTGAAAACGCCAGCCACGTCACCGGGCTGGAGATCCGCAGCCTGGCCGGCCACCGCGCCATCGTGCGTGCCCGCGCCTACGTGCTGGCCTGCGGCGGCATCGAGAACCCGCGCCTGCTGTTGAATGCCACCACGACCCAGAAAATGGGCCTCGGCAACGCCCACGACCAGGTCGGACGGCACTTCATGGAGCACCCGAACGTGCCGGTGGGCCGCCTCGCCCCCGCCGACCTCGCAGGCCTCTACCCCTACGTCGTCCGCTCGCCGCGCGTGCACCAGCAAACCGACTGGCGCGGCGCGGTCTCGTTGTCGCCGGCCGTTCGCACCCGCGAACAAGCACTCGGGGCCACGCTGAAGCTCGACCTGCCGCGCGTCGGCGTGCTCGGCGGCACCGGGCCTGGCCACGCCGCCACCCACCCAGGCGCCTTCGCCGCGAACCTTTGGCGCCGCTACGTCGACGGCCTCGTGCCCACCCCGCGCGCCCTGCCGATGCTGGACCTCGTGATGGAGCTTGAGCAGGCGCCCGACCCCGACAGCCGCATCACGCTGACCGCCGAACGCGATGCCATCGGCCTGCGCCAGCCCGCGCTGCACTGGCGCCTCGGCGCGCTGGAGAAACGCACCGCCCGCCTGCTGGCAGCCGAGGTCGCGCGCGCGTTCGGCCGCCAGGGCTGGGGCCGCCTGCAACCGGCACCCTGGCTCGCCACCCCTGACGATACCCCCCTTAACGATACCTGGCCCGACGACCTGGAGGGCGCACACCATCACATGGGCACCACCCGCATGTCCGACGATCCGCGCCACGGCGTGGTCAATCCCGACGGCCGTTTGCACGGCACCGACAACCTCTATATCGCCGGTTGCTCGGTGTTCCCCACCGGCGGCTACGTCAACCCGTCGCTGACCATCCTGGCCCTGACCCTACGCCTGGCCGAGCATCTCGCCGATGTGCTGGAAAAAACCTGACTTCTCACGCATCCCGCCACACCGGACTCTCCGCCAGCATCGCCCCACCATCGACGATAATCGTCGTCCCCGTCACGAACTTCGCCGCATCGCTCGCCAAATACAAAAACGCATGCGCCACGTCCTCCGGGTCGCCCAGCTTGCCGGCCGGAATGAAATGGCCAATCCGCTCCGCCCCATAGCGCGCCTTCATCCGGCTCAGCCCCGGCGTGTCGATATACCCCGGCTCCACCCCGTTCACCGTGATGCCGAATTCCGCCAGTTCCAGCGCCGCCGCCCGAATGAACCCGTTCACCGCCCCCTTGGTCGCCGAATACGCCCCCGAACCCGGCATCGTCACCCGCGGCCCGGTCACCGACGAGGTGATCAGCAGCCGCCCGCCGCCGCCCGCCTTCATATGCGGGGTCGCCGCCGCCGACAGCCAGAAGCATGCCTTCACATTCACCGTCAGCATCGCATCCAGCAGCGTGTCGTCGTGCTCGGTCACCGCATGGCGGCCCATCACCGCCGCGTTGTGCACCACGATATCCAGCCTGCCATGGCGCGCCGCCACATCGTCCACCATGGCGAACACGCCCGCCTTGTCGGCCATGTCGATCACCAGCAACTCCGCCCGCCCACCGGCCGCCAGAATCGCATCGACCGTTTCCTGTCCCGGCGCTGCGGTGCGCGTTGCCACCACCACCACCGCCCCCTCGGCCGCCAAAACCTGCGCGGTCGCCGCCCCAATCCCCTTGCCCCCGCCGGTCACAATGGCAACCCGGCCAGTCAGCCGCGGCCCGGCACGATGGGAAATCGGTTTCTCAGGCATCTTGGCTCTCCAGAAAATGGCGGATCACCGCCAGACACGCCTCGGTTTCTTCCACATGCGGCATATGGCTGCTGTCCTCGAAAATCACCCAGCGATTGCGCGCAATCCGGTCGGCGAACGGCCGCACCACCGCCGCCGTCGCCTCGTCATGCCGGCCCGAGATCAGCAGCGTCTCCGCCCGGATATGCTTCAACTGCCCAATGATATCCCAGGTCTTCAGGCTGCCGATGCAATGAAACTCGCTGGGCCCATTCATCGTATGATAAACAGTCGGGTCCTCGGCAATCTTGGCAAAACTGGCCAGAACCTCATCCGGCATCGGCTGCACCCGGCACACATGCCGCGCATAGAACACCGCCGTCGCCGCCTCGTACGCCGCATCGCCCGTCGTCCCCGCCGCCTCGTGCCGCAACAAGGTCGCCTGCACCTCCGCCGGCAACAACCCGCGCAGCCGGTTCGCCTCGCGCACCCATAATTCCATCGACGGCGGCGAATCCGCGATCACCAACCCGCGCAACCCGGGTGGCCGCCGGATCGCATGCTCCGCCGCCAGCATCCCGCCCCACGACTGCCCCAGCAAATGATACGACCCGCCAATTCCCAGATGCGCCAACACCGCATCCAACTCATCAAGAAACAACTGCACCGTCCAGAACCCCGGATCAGCCTCGCGCAGATGCGTCGAATTGCCACAACCAAGTTGATCGTAATGGATCACCGCCCGCTCCGCCGTCGCCAGCCCGGCAAACCGCAACGTATAATCGTGGCACGCCCCGGGCCCGCCATGCAGCACCACCAGCGGCGGCAGCGACGCGCGCTCGCCCCCGGTCACGCGAAACCACGTCTGATGCCCCCCGAACGCCACCGTCCCAACCACCCTCGCCGCAGGAATCATGGCGTCCTCCACAAAATCCAGTCTATGCTACCCCACAGAAACGGGAGGGCAACCATGACCCAGCACGCCGACCTCATCATCCGCGGCGGCACCATCGTCGACGGCACCGGCACGGCGCCCTACAAGGCCGACCTGGCCATCACCGACGGCCGCATCACCGCCATCGGCACTATCCCCGCCACCGCCGCCCAGGAAATCGACGCAAGCGGAAAACTCGTCACCCCCGGCTTCATCGACCTGCACACCCATTACGACGCCCAGGTCACCTGGAGCAGCGAAGTCTCCCCCTCCTCC
>Ga0105044_10013501_pt1 | contig 11084 bp, 27 predicted proteins | sample MAT01_FD_78092 | JGI IMG/M metagenome (GOLD analysis project Ga0105044, IMG submission 78092) | Freshwater microbial communities from Lake Fryxell liftoff mats and glacier meltwater in Antarctica - MAT-01 | ecosystem: Environmental > Aquatic > Freshwater > Ice > Liftoff microbial mat | place... | reverse complement strand
GGGATCGAAATCACTGACGACGACCTGCATTCGACGTTCGGCCCGCAGTGGGAGGCGGTCGTGTGGATTGTCAGGCGGGCCGCCGTACTCACGGGCGACGAACGCTCCGCCGTTGTTACCGCCCGGTCCGACGAATGGGGCGCCGTACGGGACGACGCATGGGCCGTAGCACTTTCCGCAGCACGAGAAGCCGCATGGGACGCCGCACGCGCCGCCGCATGGGGCGCCGTACGGGACGCCGCCGTGTGTGCGGCGGTGTGGGATTTGGCCTCCAAGGCGGGGCGGTTCACGTTCGCGGACCGCGATTTGCTGATCGGCCCGTGGGAAGCGGTCATCGGCCTACCACCAACGCTAGACAGGAGCACACCATGACCAACAACCCCGAAAGTGAAGTGATGTGATGCGTGTTCATCTGATCCCTGACCACGGTGAGACTTACGGGCAGGTGATGGAACAGGCGGACCTGATCGCCGCACGTCTCGGCGTGACCGATTCGAGCTTCGAGGCGCACCGGGTTGTCTTGCACCTCCCCGACTCGCTGCCACCCGCCCGCAAACACGCCCCTGCCCCTGCTCCGGCCTCACTGAGGCCGCTGACTGTACCGTCCGCATATCATCCAATGGCAACCTGTCCTCGTGGTCTGGACGGGAGCTTGAAGGAAAATGTGTGGATCGCCTTCCCGCACGGGCGCTCGCCTCTCTTGTACCTGGTCGGCCAGCGGCCGAAGGTGGGAGACGACAAACGATTCGGACGCCTTGGTTGGCTCCCTGGTTACATTACACAGGCCAACCTGCCACCCGAACCCGCATCCGCACCGCTCGCGTACGCGTGGCGTCCAATGGCCACGTGTCCTCGCCGCACGGACGGGACTTTGAGCGAACACATATGGATCTCCTACTCGAACGGGCTACGACCGCTCAAACACGTAGTCAGTTTGACACCAAAAGAAGACGACGCACGATTCGGACGCCTCGGTTGGCTCCCTGGCTACGTTGACGAGGCCGACCTGCCGGAGGTGCCGAAATGAGTGTGACCATCTCGACAGACGTTTTCTGCGATCAGTGCGGCAACTGGATCGAGGGGGTGACGGGGGCGAAACCGAGGCACAAAGAAGCTAGGCGTGTAGCGAAAGAGGCCGGGTGGAGCTATCACCCATCTCACGGGTACCAGGACCTTTGCCCCCCATGTGCCGCCGACAAGATGAGGGCGAAAGAGGTGCCGCAATGAGCGCAGAGGACGAACCGATGGAATGGCAACCGATGGAAACGTGCCCGAGATCGGCAGATGGATGCCTGAACAAGGACGTATGGATCTCCCCTTCAAACGGGCGACGGCCGTACAAACTCATGGTGGCTTCGGCTAGTTGGGTGTGGCGGCAAGAGGACAAACGATACGGCCGTCTTGGTTGGCTCCCCGGCAACCTTCCAGAAGCCGACCTGCCACCCGCACCGGAGGTGTCACCATGAGCGCAGAGGACGAGATCATCTTCGTGCGGGTTTCGGTTCCCCTTCGTACGTGGCAGCTCCTCAATGAGCGGGCGCTGTCCAACGACCGGACCCCTGACATGGAGATGCTTCGCATTGTTCGCGAGACCTTGAAAGGGGAAGCCGACCTGCCACCCGCATCGGGGGCCGAACCAGAGCCCGAGCCGTCGACGTGGCAACCGATGTCGACGCGTCCGAGGACGGCGGACGGGACCTTGGCCGCGTCCGTGTGGGTCGCCCACTTAAACGGGCAGCCGCCGCAGATACGCCGGGTCGACTCATCTTGGCAGACGCTGCGACCGGAAGACGACGCACGATTCGGTCGTGTCTGTTGGTTCCCCGGCCACATTGCACGGGCCGACCTGCCGCCGTTGCCTTCGCCTTTACCCACATCCGCACCGTCGCCGCACATATGGCAACTGATGGCGACGTGTCCTAGGGCGGCGGATGGGACTTTGACCGCGTCCGTGTGGATCTCCTACGCGCACGGGCGATCGCCGCTCTTACACCAGGGCGGTCCGACTTGGTTCCTGCCGAAGGCAGGAAACGACGCACGATTCGGACGCCTCGGTTGGCTCCCCGGCAACCTTGCACGGGCCGACCTGCCACCCGCACCGGAGGTGTCGAGATGAGCACCGAGCCTGAACCGATGGCGTGGCAACCGATGGAAACATGCCCTCGCCGTCCAAACGGGGGCTTGACCGAGGACGCGTGGATCGCCTACGAGTGGGGAGCGATTTGGCGGCCGAAAGGAACGTACGTCGCGCGAGATGAAGGCTTGGCGCATGTAGGTCGGGTCGGTTGGCTCCCCGGCAACTTTGCACGGGCCGACCTGCCACCCCGCACCGGAGGTGCCGAAATGAGTGTAAGATCAGGACTCCTACACACGCTCGGTGCGTGCCCTCGTTGTGGGGGCACGAAGGTGCTGCGATTGCAGCCATCGGGCCGCCCGCGTTGCGCTAAAGCGAAGTGCTTGACTTTCCTGTCCATCTACGACCCTTATCCCGCCGTACCCGCCGTAGCGTTCGAGGACCTCCTGAGTGTTATCGACGCCCGGATTGCCGAACTGCGGAGCGCCGAGAGGCCACCGGACATGATCCGTGTGGCGGTGTCGGGTGGGATTGACGAGCTAACCGCACTGCGCCGAACCATCGAAGGAACACGGCCATGACCACTCATCCACTCCACCCGTACAACAGCGTGAGCTACCCGCACTGCTGGACCACTACGGGAGTCCTCGACCATTGCTCCCGTTGCGGCGTCCCTCGCCGTCGTGTTGCCGCTGATGACCCGTACCCCTGCCGTGCGGCCATGCCAGACCTAAACCCCGACGGGACAATCAAGGAACCATGGGCGCCATGACCTTCAGCGCAGATCAAGCCAGACACGACCTCATTACGTTTGGTCCCGTGACGGAAGGTCCGCGTGGCGAAATTCAACCCCACCTCATGCCCCGTGCGATAGAGTCATGCCATGAGGAGCATCGAGCCGCAAGATCGGCTGTCCAGATTAGTGGAACTTTGCGACCCAGCCACGGTGAAGTCGGCCCTACGGGACATCAAGCCCCAGGCGGTCACGCCATGAGCACCGAGAGGACTTGCTGATGCCAGGCAAATATGCCCCTGTCAACCCAGTGGCCCTCAGTACCACTCGAACGTGCCCAAACGTTTCCAGTTCTTCCGATCCTATCCTTAGCGCCACGGTCGGCACAAACGCTGAGCTGATGGAGCAAATAGCCGCCCTCTGGATTGCGCCAGGAGACGTCGTCGTGGACACGACCTTTGGGAGGGGCGCTTTCTGGAAGAACCTTTCCGATTTGCCCACCCATTCTCACGACATTAAAGACGACGGCGTCGATTGCCGTAGCCTGCCTTACGAAAATGGCACCGTTGACGTTGTAGTGGTTGACCCGCCCTACCGGCCCACCCACGGATCAAAAGGGTTCTCGACAGGGGGGAACGGGCTGGCAAAGGCCTACCAATTAGGGACATCGCCACTTGACTCCATTAACGATGTAATCGAACTATACCGGGGTGCATTAACTGAAGCCTTTCGGGTGGCGCGTCCCTCCACCGGGAGAGTGCTGGTTAAGACACAAGACCTCAGTTACGGACACCGGCTTCATCTGGTCTCGTGGGACGTTCTGCGAGTTATGACTGAGGTGGGGTTTGAGTTTGCCGATCAGTTCATCTTGGTCAACAAGCATCGTTTGACTTCGGGAGCCTGGAAGAAGCAAGAACGCGCACGCCGCTCCCATAGCGTCATGTGGATAGGAATCAAAGAACAAGCCACGAAGGAGTCGCAATGACCCCCGACCATCCCTCATCGTTCCGCGCAAGACGCGGAACCTCGTCAGGCGAACATGCACATCGTGGACGCGGCGAAGAACCGTGCGAATCGTGTCGGACGGCAAAGGCGACATACGACAAACGCCGCTACGACGACCCTCGGGTAGCACAGCGCCTTCGCCTGGCTGCCAAAGCCCAAGGGATTGCGAAGACCAAACTAGTGGCCCAACATCGAGACGAATACCAAACCCTCTACCGGGCCGCCAAGCAGGAAGTCGGACTGACCAATGACCAATGACGTCCTCCGCTCGACCACGCGAGACCACGGCCATGCCACAACAGCCCCGAAGACGTGGGCCGTGTTCGATCCGTACGAGGGGGCGCTTGAACTGTTCGCCACGGAAACCGAGGCGGTCGAATGCGCCAACAGCCGAATCGAGTTGTATTTGGATGAGACGTGGGATGAGGACGTGGAAGGCATCGCCGTAGTCCGAATCGTCCACGCCGTCGAACAGCACGTCATCGCCCGCAAGGGCGATGACAACTGGGACGAGATCACCGGCTTCCGCACCGACGTTAACATGTGGTGTGACTACCTGCTGGGGCCCGTCCAATGACCGCCCGCAACAGTGACCCCGCTTCCGCCGAGTGGCATCGAGCACAACTCGAAGCCTTGGCTGCGTGGCGGGACGCTGAAGTTGACGACGCCATCGCGGCTGCTGTTGAACGCATCCTCGCCGATTTGATCCCACAAATGATTGCCATCCACAGGACGCAAACGTGATGACCCCTATACCGGCCGACGAAGCGGCGGACGCCACCATCACCCTTTACGCCGCCGAACTACGGGAAGTTGACGCCACCATCGCTTTCCTGTGCGAACTGATCTGTCGGGTGGGCGGGACCGTCGTCCCGTCGCTCCACGTCGCAGGCAACTGGTGCTGGAGGGACGACGACGAAGAGCACCTACTCGCGATCTTGTCCGCAAGCGAAGCGGCACAGCTATCCCACATCCTCGAAGGAGAAATACCATGACCGAACAAGGAGATTCAACATGACTCACCCGAATACCAAGTCATCCCGATTTGTCACGGCGCTCGCCGTCGTGATCGGCGCGGCGTCTTGTGCCCCACCCCCGATGACGGTTTCGGCCACAGTCGAGATGCAGTCCGCTACCACTACCGTCGCCCCCACGACCACTCGGTTGAGGGTGACCACCACCACACAAGACGCAGACTCTTTGTTCTTGGAGCGTGTCAACGCCCATACCCGAGGGGGGTACCCGGACCAACCCTTGATCGACCTCGGGCATGAGGTGTGCAAGTCGATCGACACCCTCGGCGCCAAGCTGACATTCGACACGCTGGCCCGCTCCGTTACGGAATCGGGATTCGACGCCAGGGATATGGGCAGGATTGCCGGGGCTGCTGTCGTTGTTTTCTGCCCGGAGAACCAAGCCGAAATGCAACGGCATCTGGACTCACTATGAGCGCACCTAGTTGCGCTCACGCCCACACCACCACCGGAGTCACGCCATGACAGGCAAATACACTTGGGCGATCGGCCCAACAATCCAAGTGCCCCCCGGCGACCAATGGACCCCGATACTCTTTCCCAGAGTAGTCGTCAACACCGACGACGTTGCCCTGCTGGAGGACGGGTGCACGTGGGAGTACGCCACCACCGGACTGTGGAGCCTGATGGTGAACGTAGCGTGGGCTCGGGGGAAGTGGCCGATGACTGCCGACCTGCGGATCATTGGCGGGCACCCCGGAGGACTCATGTTGCCCGTGGCGTCCACGAGTCTGAACGTCCCCTGGCCGGGCCAGGGGGATGTGCGGCCCTTTCTTCAGCAGGTGTGTATGCAACCAGGAGCGCTTGTTGCGGGGATGCACATGGTTGTCGAAGTTCGCCACGACGCCGTACTGCCGCAATCCTTGGTCGCCGACGGCATCCAGGCCCCATCGTTCATGCAGGCCAAGATCAGTGAAATTAGTCAATAATGTCTCGAAGTGGTTCTAGGTGGTGCCATATGGGGTAAAAGTAGTGCATGCAAATACTCGCTTTCGTTATCGCCCTTATTGGTTCGGCCGTCTTTGTTGCCGAGTACGTTAGGTCCAAGAGCCTCATGGCCCTTGGACTGGTCTTCGTGACCATCGCTATTGTTGTCCAAATGGTGTGGCAAAACGGCTCTGTCGTGGTGATCCACTAATGCTCGGGCTCGGGGTCTTCGGAACGGTTCTTGTGATCCTGTTGGCCGTTTGGGTGATCAGGCGCCTCTAAGCGCCTCTAGGCGCCCTGGTTGGCCTAGGCGGTCCCTATACTTGGACCATGAAGATTGACTTTAGCGACCCCGTCGGCCAACCCCCACGCTTGCCCCATGCGGCCTCCGTGGTTTGCTACATGGCGGGGGAGTGGGAACAGAGCCAGGACCATCCTGACGGCAGGATGGTCCTGCTGACGGGGTCTAAAGAACGGGCTATCCGCGAGCCCCAACTCCTCCAGGAGTTGGGGAGTTGACGCGCATGCATGACCGTCCCGTTTGGCGCAGAATGAAGACCGTCACGCTTGTGGACTTGGCCGAGAGTTTGGCAGCTAAGGTCAAGACGTGACCCCATCTGAGTTGAGGCGGTTGGCGGACTTGATTGAGTCGCTCAACTGCACCGGCGTGTCCGCCACCTGGTGCCCCACCCACGGGGATTGCGCCTGTCCGCCCTGGCCCCATGAGCGGTATCTCGACCAAGAAGGTTGCCCCCTTCATGACTCCCGGTCCGTTCATGCGGAATCGGGGCCATCTCGATACCCGGCCGATAGGTTAGCGACATGAAGATCTCAAAGTTCCAAAGCGGCGGCAGTGTCGTGGAGGCCATCCAATGGGCACCGACCGACGACCCAGAGCGAGATGACGTCACAACGTGGCTCACTCAGTCCAACGTGCCCTACTACGTGGACGTGGACGAAGAGGGCTATCTGCTTACCCTACGAGACTTACCAGAGGACCTTTGCGTCCGCACGGGTGGCTGGGTGGTGCGTAACGGCCAAGGAGAGTTTTACCCACTAACGCACCCCCCTTCAGGAGGGGCATGCCAGGAAGTGCCATCGTCGCCGCCCGGTGCCGATGCCTCAGGTGCTTATGGGACGATTTCGACACACTTGGTCCCATGAGTTCGATTGCCAACAAGGATTCCAGTGAGAATAACTGATTCACAAAACATGGATGAGCGATCCGTGAGTTCCTCGCCTCGTCGGCGTTGTCGTCACGGTTGGCATAAGGTAATATCTAGTCTTCCGCCGCAATGCTACTACTGTGGCCCGGCCTGGAATTGGGCGCCCGCCATCTCCCCGTGGAGATCCTGGCCCATCCACAATCTCCTGGCCCACCCCATAAGCGAACTGCTCTTTCTCTTGGGGTCGGGGCTCCTTGTCCTTTCTGGACTCCTGCATGACGCCACGATACCCGACCACGAGCCCGGAACGGGGCGAGGATGATTGTCCTCGACGGCCAAGAGGAACGAGCCATGGAGCAATTCAACGCCCACTTGCATCGCGTGAAGGGGCCACGTGCAAGATTCCCGAAGCGGCAGGCTAGATCAACGGCCCGGCCGATAGTTTAGAGGAATCAAGAGACTCACAGGAAGGTTACCCCTTGGACAGCTCCAAATTTCACGCCAGTCGGACCCCTTGCGAGCCCGACCCTCAGATGTGGTTCCTCAAGCTCAGTACCTTCGAGGGAGCCTATGGGGCCTCGCATCACTACGGTCGGCTTTTCGGGCCTCGTGGGCGATTTCAACTTCTGCGTCAACTCGATGAAGGCGGGTGTGAGAAACTGTTCCGGCAAGACACCCGCTTTGGCCGCGACTGGGCGCCTCGCCTCGAACCAGGAGACGACACCATTCGATTCGACTTTCCCAGCGAGGTTAGGGATGCTGCCGTTTCGGCCTTTCTCTTTCTTCTGGGGGAGCACGCCCCCGAGTCCATACTGCTTGAGGGGAACCCCTTGAGCCGGGAGCCCCTGATGCCGCTTGTGGCCCCACGGGGCATGAAGCAGCTCTTGACCGCCATGTACAAGACGTGCGTTGACATTGATTGGTGGGATGGGCCCGAATGTGGCACCATTGAAGTCCTGGGCCATAAGGTCAATTACGGTCGAGATGAAGCCATGAGGGCACTATCGGACCATTTCCAACACATTCGCACCCGGTTCCCTCAGTTCGATGAATCCCAACACCATGATGTCGTCATGAGATTTGACCCCATAGAGGGTTGGGGGGTGGAGGATGTTCGGCTGGAAGAGGAATAGGGCTCCGGCCATCTTGCAGATTAGGCGATAGGGTTGGGACAGAGGAGGACTTCAGTGGAAAGATTAACTCAACCGGATTGGTGCAACTCGCCCCAACCGCACAACTGGTCAAATGCTTGCATGCGCCAGCCAGCACACCAGGGCGACCATGCGACACTCAAGGTCTATCGGCTAGACGAGTGCTTAGCGTGGGGGAGCGGGGCGCCCGTTAGGGACGCCCCGACAAATGAGTTTCCGGACATATGGAACCCCAGCCACGAAAAGCTCATAGGGGCTGTCCAGGTGTTGTTGGGATGCAGCGAGGGCATGGGCTCCTCCGAAGAAGTCCGCATGGCGATACTTGCCCTCCCTCCAGGTCGCCGTCATGCCGTCGCCGTTGCCAATCACGTCCGCTATGGTGCGAGGTGGAACATGTTGCCCATGGAAGGAGATCGACATGCCAGACTTCCCAATTAGCTCTTATGAGTGCGGGCATGCCATTACCCGAGAAGAACGTTCGGGCGACCTATATCGAGTCGGGGGACTGATGGACCAGGTGGATTCCTGGGAGATAGGCAAGCAAGCCCTCGTGGAACTACTTGGGGTCCCAGAATACATGGCGGAGTATTACAGCAAGGCCATCTTCGCCCGCCTGGTTGGAGCACCCTTCCATCCGATCGTTCCCTGTAGGCTCTACGAAGACGAGCGCTCCGTGCGGGAGCAAATGCGAGATCTGGCATCCAAGTGCACGGAAGAGGAGTTGGGAATGCTCGGAATAGTGGCAGAAGAGGCGTTCCAGAATGAAAGCAACCTCCGCCAGGAGGGATAGGTGGTGGGTCGTACCTCAAGGCCATGTCGCAGGGAAGACAAGGTGCACTTGCTGAAGTGCCACACTACCCACCACGGGGGGCCATGGCCAACGAGGTGATGGAGAGTTTTTACTGGGCTCCAGAGCACAAAAACCAAGAGGGCCTCAAATGGGCCACCAAGCTCGCCCAAGAACACCTTCTCGACCGGAAGAACGAGGCCCTGATCTTGAAGTGGCGCCAAGAGTCATACCGTTTCCGTCGGCTTGCATGGGGGTCGAGAGAGTCGGGGCTGGAAATTCTCAAGATCAAGTTTGATTCTTTAGAGGAACTGAACCCCTCCCGATACAGTGAGGTTCAACAAAGGAGACCAAATGAATCAATCAGATGATTGGCAAGATGCCTACGCTAGCGAGACCCCAGGAGTGGACAACGCCAACGGGTGGCTCCTCATGGTCCTGGTGGGAGAAATGCTGGAGGCGGGGGTTGTGGCTCGGCACGGCGATGACCTTGAGGGGCTGAAGTCCATTCGTCTGGATCGCGATACCCAGTTCCTCATCCGCTCCCTTGAGGATGCCGCCGCTGTCGCCACTGCCGCCACCATGCCAGACGGTCACTAGTGGATGAGGTCAGGTGGGACCCCACCAACATCGACACCCCCATCCCTGAGGGCCTAATCCCAGAGGGGACTTCCGCTTGGGAGGCCAATCAGATCTCTTCGCTCTGGAGGTCTGCCGTAGGGGCGACCGAAGAGGCGCTTTCTCTGCTGATGGAGAGCCATCGGTTGCTCATTGGGGGCAACAAGAACTTGTCGGGCCGGGGGGTCCGTTCCTCCTTGGAGGCGAGTACCACAACTGCCGTCTTGTGGACTCAGGTGGATGTCGCCCACCACAGACAAGCGCTGAAGAATAAAATCGGGGAGGGATGATGACAACTGACGGAATCCCAGACCAGGGGCACGAGGGGTGGTCCATGGCGGACGGCTGTCTTGTGGTTTATACGGCTTACACAAAGCGTAAGCTCGTTTGGCTGACGCACGCCAGCACGCCCGACACCTATACCGTTCATTACCTTGACTTTAGTTCGGGAGGATTCTCTGGATCCTCCGGCACCCACGACCCCACCCTCATGGAACCCCCGAGCACTGAACTCGACTTCTGGCAAGGTCACCTTTGGGGGTCTGTCCGTAATGAAGCGGGGTTGCAATCTCGACTAAAGGAGGTCCAGGAGGACATACGGGTAGCCAAGCGAGCCCTGGAGGGGATCTCTTGAGCCCCCTGGATGCCCTAGTGGCCGCCATGAGCGAGGCGGGGTGGCCGCCTTTCCTCCATACCAACGAATGGGTATGCTGGGTTGGCTCAACTGACGCATGGGGCCAGTTGCCCTCAACGGAAACGGCCCTCAAGGCCATCGAAGTTATGGGGATAGGTAATTATCGCATCAAAAATGAAGGGGAAGGGGACCCCTACGTGGCGTCCGCCCGCATGGTTCGCCCAAGATGTCGATGCGGCGGCAAGTCCCCCACCCTAGAAATCACTACCACCCAGAAAGACCCCAATGCCCAACACGACCATTGAGATCAACTTGGAGGCCACGGTCGCCTTTAGCGCTGACGAGCTGTTCCCGGAGGGAGTGCCGGAGGGCTTGTCCGCTAACGATGTAGTGGATCTGATCCGTAGTGAAGTCCATAATCCCATCGGCCTGATTGACCAGTGGGGCCTGGAGGCCGACATTCTTGTGACCGCATGTGTTCTCAATCGGTCTGAGGACGGCGCCTTCGAAATAGATGTGAAAGCCGTGTGGACATGACGCCCCAGGAGGAGTTGGCGGCGACGGAGACCTTTTGGTTGCGGACGGCACAGCAAGCCGTCAGGACATCAGAAGAAGCTATGATCCACCACGTCAAGGTGGGCTGCCAGGTGCACCTAGAGAGCCTCCACGGAGTCAACCCCGACTACCAACGAGGGTTCATTGACGCCATCCATGGGGTGCTGGTACTCCTGGAAGACTTAAAACAAAGCCACCAAGACAAGCCCCTTATAGCATGTTCATCCCCCCCATGGGCACTCAACCCTGAATCGGAGAAATCGAATGAGTAAGCTCCCGTACCCCCCTGGCACCATGTGGTACCGCACAACCGAATACACGCCTCCGCGGGGAGCCTGGTTGACCCGCAGGGACTTCCCCCCCATCTTGGAGAACCGCCACTATACCGGGGAGGAGATCC
>Ga0105044_10013498_pt1 | contig 11088 bp, 17 predicted proteins | sample MAT01_FD_78092 | JGI IMG/M metagenome (GOLD analysis project Ga0105044, IMG submission 78092) | Freshwater microbial communities from Lake Fryxell liftoff mats and glacier meltwater in Antarctica - MAT-01 | ecosystem: Environmental > Aquatic > Freshwater > Ice > Liftoff microbial mat | place... | reverse complement strand
TCGAACGCGTTCCTCAGTTTTCTGACGAATGCCATGTGCGAAGGAAACCACCCGAGCGATCATCAGCGCAACGTGCCAACTCCCCGATCCACTGCCATCCCGGTAATCGAGCACAATTAGCGGTCCCCGCAACTCAGCCATGTCCTTCGAAAAGAAATTGTCACCGTTGATCGGCTGAGCGCTAACTACAAGCCCAACGCCGCTAGATCCGTAGAGTCCTATGCAATGCCAGCCGCGCGGAGCGAGCACGCCAGTCCCGGGCCCAAGGTTGTAATAGGCAAGTCGTACGGCCGCCGTAGCGGAAATCGCCACGCCAACCGGCGCCTCCTGCGGCCCTGCTTGCCCATCGGCGGGACATCCCCGAAAGGGAACCGTCGTCTCCGCGTACAGCGCAAGGCACGCAAGCCCGGTTAGGCTCAATCTACGTACATGCCAACAGAGTAGCGCACGCCCGGTGCGCCTCCTTGCCGGCGCTGCCAGCCGAACCCGCGCCATCCCGGATCTACTTCAATCGTTCCGTGATTCCTCGCCGGCTTCATCCCGGAAAACAGTAAGGCAAAACCTGAGCGAACCCCAAGGAACGCGACACCAACCACATACACAGCTTGTTCCGAGACCGCGCCGCATGGAATGCAGCGCGGCCGGATAGCACTGCAACAGATCGATTTAGCTCTCGGTCACAACAACGGTCTGCATCACGTCGCCCGGCTGAATAGCATCGACAACCTCCATACCGCTCGTCACTTCACCAAACACCGTGTGCTTGCCGTTCAACCACGGGCACGGCACGTGCGTGATGAAAAACTGGCTGCCATTCGTTCCCGGGCCGGAATTGGCCATCGAGATCACGCCGCGTTTGTGCGAGTTCTGGTTGCCTTCAAACTCATCGCTAAACCGGTAGCCGGGACCGCCGCGGCCCGTACCTTCCGGGTCGCCCGTCTGAACCATAAAGTCCGGAATCACGCGATGGAAGATGATCCCGTCGTAAAACTTGTCGTTCGCCAAAAAGGCGAAGTTGTTCACTGTCTTCGGGGCCGATGCGGCGTCCAGGCGTAGCGTGATCACGCCGCGGTTCGTCGTGATCGTCACCGTGTAGGTCTTGGCCTGGTCAATGCCCATGGCCGGGTAGGATGCGTATTGCTTCATAGAAGTTCCTCTCGTTTGGCGCGTTCCAGCGCCTTGACAATATCGGAGACGTTTTGCGCCCGGTGGCGGTCCACAATCAACAACGCGTCGTCCGTCTCCACAATCACTAGATCTTTCACGCCGACGAGCGCCACCAGTTTCTTGGGCACGTCGACGTAACAGCCTTCGCTCAACTCGGTCAGAACATCGCTCGACCGCAGCACGTTCGTATGAACGCCCCGCGCCAGCAGTTCATAAACGGCGTTCCAACTGCCCACGTCGTTCCAGCCGAATTCGTCGCAGGCGATACCGTAAACTTTATCCGACTTTTCGATGATCCCCACATCCACTGAGATGTTCTCGCACGATGGGAAATGGTCGGCCAGCTTCTTCTTGAATGTCCGGCTCTCGAAGGCCGGCAGCTTCGAAAGAGCCTCCGCTGTGACCGGCATATGCTGCCGCATCTCATCCATAAAGACGCTCGCTCGCCAGAAGAACATGCCCGCGTTCCAGTAGTAAGTGCCAGCGGCCACAAACTCTTTCGCCGTCTCCAGATTCGGCTTCTCCGTGAACCGCTGCACTTTCAAGGGCTCGGTGCCGCCGGAGGAGACTCCGAATGGAAACTCAATGTAGCCATACCCGGTCTCGGCCCACCGCGGCTGGATCCCCAGCACGCAGATTTGCCCCTTGCGCGCCGCCTCGAAGGCGGGCCGCACCAACCGCAGATAGCGCGCCGGTTTCTCGATAACATGGTCCGCCGGAAACACGCCCATCACCGCGTTCGGATCCCGCTGCTGTAGCAGTTGGGCCACCAGAGCGATCGCCGGCGCCGTATTGCGCTGCGCCGGTTCGGCGATAATCTGCGCCTTCGGAACCTCGGGCAGTTGCTTGATGATCGTGTCGCGCAGGAAGTCGTTCGTGATGATCCAGATCCGTTCCGGCGGCAGCACCGGCTTCAACCGGTCCACCGTCTGCTGGATGAGCGTCCGCTCTCCGGAGAAGCTCAGGACCTGCTTGGCGGAGCGTTTTCTCGATCGCGGCCAGAATCGCGTGCCGCGTCCGCCCGCGAGTATGAGGGCGTAGTAATGATCTGACTTAGCCATGACTTAGTAAGTTAGTAACCCAGCGGGTAGGCCCGGACAAATTGAAAGGTTCGCTTCCAGCGTGTCTTGGTGAAGAAGTTCAGGACGAGGTTTTTCACTTGGTCGAAGGAGTATGACGCCAGATGTTCGGTCGAAGCCTCGAACGACCACCAGATGATGAGCGGCTTTCCCATGATATTCTCTCGCGGAACAAGCCCCCAATAACGGGAATCATCCGAATTTTCCCGGTTATCGCCCATGCACAGGTAGTAGCCCTGGGGCACATTGAGTGCGCCGTCCTTCACGTTATCCCGCAGCATCTCCGCTCCGCGCGGGTACACATACGATGGCGACACTGTCGGGAAGTTAGCCGCGTAAGGATCCAGATTCGGCCCGGTGAACTGCGCGTACGGCTCTTCCGTCGGCTTGCCGTTCAGAATTAGCTTTTTCTCTACAAACTGGATCTTGTCGCCGGGGATGCCGATCACCCGCTTCACATACGGCATGTTAATGTTGAGCGGGTAGCGGAACACCACGACGTCGCCGCGCCGCACATCCTGGTAGGGCATGAAGTACTTGGTGATCGGACCGGGCGGCGAATAAGGGACTTTGTCGACGATCAGATGATCGCCCGTCATGATGGTCGTTTCCATCGACGCGGTGGGCACAACGAATGGCTGCGCGACGGTCGATGTGAACCAAACGAGCAGGACGATATTGAAGGCCCAATCGGCGATCCAGTGGCGCTCGGGCGGCGGTTTTGGAGCTTTCTTTTTGAAGAACATTCAGTCTTTAGAAGGATACCCTTGAATCAGATTAAAAGTACGGCGCCAGCGTGTCTTCGTAAAGAAGTTACGGAATAGATCGGTGACATGTTCCAACGATGGCGTGGAGGACTGCAGCCGGTGGGTCGGTGCATCGTAAGACCAGTAAATAATGAGCGGCTTACCGATGATATTTTCGCGCGGGACGAAGCCCCAATATCTCGAATCCAATGAATGGTCACGGTTATCGCCCAGAGCGAAGTAGGCGTTGTCGGGAACGACGAGTTCGCCGTTGACCACATGGCGCTGCAACATTGTGCGCGCGCCCTCGTCGATACTGGTGTTCGGCTCCGAGGGGAAGCTGTCGCGATAGGAGTCGAAGAAGTCGCTCTTGTGGAATTTATACGGCTCTTCGATCGGCTTGCCGTTGCGGTAAACCTGCTTGTTCTCGATTTTAATGCGATCGCCGGGAACGCCGATAACCCGCTTGACGAAAGTGAACTTGATGTCGGTGGGCCAGCGGAAGACGATGATGTCCCCGCGTTTGGCCTCGCTGTACGGCAGGATGTACTTGCTGATGGGGCCGGGCGGCGAGTACGCCAGTTTGTCGACGAGCAGGTGGTCGCCGATGAGCAGCGAGTCCTCCATGGAACCGGTAGGGATGACAAAGGCCTGAACGAGCGTCGTAGTGCCGAAGAGCAGCAGCAGGATGGTGACCGTCCATTCAGCAACTGCGTGGCGCGGCGGATCATGCGGCGGATCATTCGCGGAAACGCCGGGCACTAGCGGAGCGGCGTCATCTTCTATGGTTGGACTGGACACGTACCTCCTTTCAATTCTACTCAAACAGCCAGTAGCGCAGGTAGCGGAACAGCTCGACGAGGGCGATGATGAGATTCAAGGTGCCGAGGCCGCTGACGGCGCCGCGGAACCACGGACTGAGCCAGACGCCATTCCAGCCTTCGCGATAGGTGGCGAACATGTTCTGATCCCAACCCTCCATCCAGGGATAGACGACGAGGAAGGCGCCGAGTTCAAAGCACAGGATGATCCAGGCGAGGCCGGAGAACATAGCCATCCAGGACCGCTTTTTCGGCGGCGGCGGAGGCGGAGGCTCAACGAGTTCAAGGGTGGCTGGGGGCGGCGGAGTCGTCAAAACGTGACCTCCGCGAACAAGGAGCGCTGGGCGCGGTCACGGACGGGGGCATAGGTCATGCGATGTTCCGGCGTGGGCCCGAGCCGGTCGAGCCCGGCCAGATGCACGGGGGCGCCGTAGCCTTTGTTGCTGGCGAGACCGTAGCCGGGGTAGATGACATCCAGTTCCCGGAGCCGGGCGTCACGTGAGGTCTTAGCCAGAATGGAGGCGGCGGCGATGGAGCGAGAGAGGGCGTCACCTCGAATGATGGGCTTCTGGGGGAGCGGGAGCTCGACGGTAGTGGCATCTATGAGCAGGTAGTCGGCCGCGATATGAAGGGCTTCAACAGCCCGGCGCATGGCGAGGCGAGAGGCTTGCAGGATGTTAATCCGGTCGATCTCCGCGGCCGTGGCGGAGGCGACGGCGAAGGCGACGGCGCGTTCGCGGATGAGGATCGCGAGACGTTCACGAGTCGGAGGGTCAAGTAACTTGGAGTCGTTTAAGCCGCGGATGGGCCGGTCCGGGTCGAGGATGACGGCGGCGGCATAGACGGGGCCGAAGAGACAGCCGCGGCCGGCTTCATCGACACCGGCGATGGCGGTGTGGCCGCTCTGCCAGGCGAGGTGCTCCAGGTTAAAGGTGCACTTAGACGACGCCACGCGCGGAGACCTCCTGCAAGGAGATGCACAAGCCGCGGCTAGCGGCCGTACTGACGAATCCGCCGGATCGCGGCGGTGTCGTTACGCACTGGTTTTGGGCGAAATCCGGCACCCGGCAGGGGGTGTCGAGCCGATCATGGCTACAGGACGTAGAGGCGAACCGGCTACCTTCCGGCGGTCGACATCGGTCCGCTCGCTGACGGTCGCGGCTCGGTTTCCGGTAGGGCGTGTCGCGCCGATCATGGCTACAGGACGCAGAGGCGAACCTTCCACTCCGCTGCGGCCGTCGTCGGGCCGATCCCTGATGGTCGCGGGTCAGAATCCGCCGGGGCGCGTCGCGCCAGCCGCGACTGGCGGACGGAATCACCGATTCGCCGGATCGTATCGGTGTCTTTGAAGTGTAAACGGGCACACCTTGGGATTGCCGCTCCGGAGCGGTTGACGGTTGGAGGTTCCTCGTAGTTAGCAAGCCCGATACCCTGTTGGCGGGACGGTCTTGCGGGCTTAGTCGCGCTCTTTCAGGCGAGCGGCCTTGCCGCGGAGGGCGCGGAGATAGTAGAGTTTCGCGCGGCGAACCTGTCCGCTGCGAACCACGTCAATCTTGTCGATGACGGGCGAGTGGATCGGGAAGATACGCTCGACACCGGTACCGAAGCTCAGCTTGCGAACCGTGATGGTCTCGCTGACTCCCGAGTTATTGCGGGCAATGTAGGTGCCTTCGTAAATCTGGATACGTTCCTTTTCGCCTTCACGAATCTTGACGTGCACCTTAAGCGTGTCGCCGATGCGGAGGACCGGGAGGTCCTTGCGCATTTGGCTTTGCTGAACTTTGGTGAGGAGTGCGTGTTGCATTTTCAAATACCTCTTCGAGATTAGATCTTTTTGAGCAAATCAGGCCTATTTTTAGCCGTTTTTGCGAGCGCTGTTTGATGGCGCCATTTTCGGATTTCTTCGTGATTACCGCCGAGCAGAACCTCGGGAACCGGAAGCCCCCGGAAATCGGCCGGGCGGGTAAATTGCGGACAATCGAGCAGGCCTGTCGAGAAACTTTCGTTTTCGCTGGAGGCCTCGTTACCGAGGACGCCTGGGAGGAGCCTTGCGACCGCGTCGATGATGAGCGCGGCAGGAAGCTCGCCGCCACTCACAACAAAATCGCCGATGGATGTTTCGTCGTCACCCAGATTTTGAGCAACCCGTTCGTCCTCTCCTTCATATCTGCCACAGATGAGCAGGAGTTCGTCGAGCGCGCTCCAGCGCCGGGCAGTAGCCTGATCGAACAAACGGCCCTGCGCCGACATTAAGGCAACCTTTTTATTGTCGCTCTTTTGCGGGAGGATTGTTTGCGTGGCCAGGAATATGGGTTCTGGTTTCATGAGCATGCCTTCGCCGCCCCCGAAGGGCCGGTCGTCGACGCTCCGGTGGCGGTCAAAAGTCCACTGCCGGAGATCATGGATACGAATCTGAATCTTGTTGGTTTGTACCGCCCGCGCGACGACTCCGTAATCGAAGGGCCCGCGGAAGAATTCCGGGAAGATGGTGAGTACATGGAACGTCATGACTGTTCGCGGAAGAGCTCGACCAAGCCATCGGGCAGGATAACCTCGATGCGGCCTTCTTCCGGCTTGATCCCGACACAAATATCATTGACGAAGGGAATCAAGAGACCGTCTTCCAGTTCGAGGAGCCCGGAGGCGCCCTGTTCCTGAACGGCGGCGACACGTCCATATACAGTTTGATTTTTGGCGTCGATAACCTGGCAGCCTACCAGATCACCGAAGAAGAATTCACCGGGTTCGAGGGGCCGGCGGCGGGAGGAGCGAATGGCAGCCCGGAGCCCGCGCAGCTTTTCAGCATCGTTAATACTGTCGATCCCTTTGAATTTGAGTATCGTGAAGCCGTTGTGGTCCCAAGCCTCTTCGATTTCGAATTCACCTTTAACAGTGTTATCGGGAGCGAGGAGGGTGACCGTGCCCAATTCGGTGAAGCGATCCGGACCGGTGGTAAGGTCGTTGACCGCCATTTCGCCTTTGTTGCCGCGAGCGCGGACAAGTTCAGCGAGGATCACCCAATCGGCATTGTCTTCAGGCACGGGGGCTTCAGTCACAGGAGTGGCTACTCGACGACTTCGAGGTTGTACCGGCGATTGAGCTTGACGCCGCAGGCGCCGAGTAGCGTTCGAATGGAACGCGCCGTACGGCCCTGCTTGCCGATTACTTTCCCGATGTCGCTGGCGGCAACGCGCAGTTCGAGCACTGTGATCTGTTCGCCCTCGACGGCATGAACGGAGACCTGGTCAGGATTGTCCACGAGCGCTTTGGCGATGTCTTCCACTAATTGCTTGACGGCTGCCATGACGAGTCCTTTGGTTAGGCGGCCGGAACGGGCGCGGAGGCCGGATTGTTCTTGACGAGGCGCTTGACGACATCGGTCGGCTGGGCGCCGTTCTTGATCCAGAACTGGAGACGCTCGTGGTCGATGACGACGGCGGCCGGCTCCGTGCGGGGGTTGTAGTGGCCGACGACTTCGACGGCGCGGCTATCCCGGGCACGATCCTTTTCGATAACAACTACGCGGTAAGTGGGGGCCTTTTTGGACCCGAACCGCGCGAGACGAATGGCGAGCATGTTGAGAACTACTCCTTACGTGTGGTTAGAATTTGAAGTCGGACAGGTTGGGCAGCTTACCCATGCCTAATTTGGCCAATTTCTTGCCCATAAAGCCCTGTCCCTGCATGGAGCCCGAGAATGACTTCATCATTTTTCGAGCCTGCTGGTACTGCTTGAGAAGGTTGTTGACATCGTGGACGGTGGTTCCGGAGCCGGTCGCGATGCGGCGGCGGCGGGAGCCGTTGATGAGCATGTGATTTTCGCGTTCGCGCGGGGTCATCGAGTCGATGATGGCGACAACGCGGGAAATTTCCTTGGGATCGACCTTGGCATTTTTGAGCTCTTTGAGCATCCCCACACCGGGCATCATGCCGAGCAGGTTTTCGAGCGGCCCGAGTTTCGAGATCTGCTTCAACTGGTTCTTGAAGTCCTCGAGGGTGAACTCGTTGTCGAGGAGTTTGCGCTGCATCTCCTCGGCCTGCTTCTTGTCGATGGTCTCCTCCACCTTCTCGATGAGGCTGAGAACGTCGCCCATGCCGAGGATACGGCTGGCGGCGCGGTCGGGGTGGAAGGCTTCGAAGGCATCGGGCTTTTCGCCGATACCGATGAACTTGAGCGGCTGACCGGTAACGGACCGGATGGAGAGAGCGGCGCCGCCGCGGGCATCGCCGTCCATTTTTGTAAGGATAACGCCGGTCACGCCGAGCCGATTGTGGAACTCCGCGGCGGACTTGACGGCGTCCTGACCGGTCATGGCGTCGGCGACGAAGAGGATTTCTACCGGATCAAAAGTCGCCTTCAGTTCGGCGAGTTCGGTCATCAGGTCTTCGTCGATATGGAGGCGTCCGGCGGTATCGATAAGGACCACGTCTTTACCGGTCTGGACAGCTTCGCGACGGGCGGAGCGGGCGAGTTCCAGGGGCTTCGTTTCGCCATCAACGCCAGGATATATGGGCAGACCGAGCTGTTTCGCGAGGACGGCGAGTTGATCCCTGGCGGCAGGACGGTAGACGTCAACGGAAACCATGAGCGGGTTGTGCTGGTTCTTTGAGAGCCAGCGGGCAAGCTTGGCAGTCGACGTCGTTTTGCCGGAGCCCTGAAGCCCGACGATCATAATGACCGAGGGCGGCTCATTGGCGAAACGGAGGCGGGAGGCATGCGAGCCGAGGAGCTTGATGAGCTCTTCGTGAACGATCTTGACAACCTGCTGCGAAGGATTGAGGGCGGCGAGGACTTCCTGACCGAGGGCCTTTTCCTTGACGGCTTCGATGAGTTGTTTAACAACCTTGAAGTGAACGTCGGCTTCGAGCAGGGCGACGCGAATTTCGCGCAGAGCCAAGTCCATATTCTCCGCGGTGAGTTTGCCCTCGCCGCGAAGATTTTTGAAGACCTTCTGCAGTTTATCGCTTAGATTCTCGAACATGGGTTGCCTCCCCTATTCTAGCGCCTCCGGCGCGTGATTCCTGCTAAACTCTGACTAGTCTGACTAGTATGAAACCTTTACATGGGGAGTGGAAACTCCAGGACGCAAAAGCGCGATTCAGCGAGCTGTTTCGCCAGACGCTGGCCGAGGGGCCGCAGTTGGTAACGCGGCAGGGCGGCGGCGAAGTCGTTGTTATGAGCCGGGCAGAGTACGACCGGCTGACGGGCCGGCACCGGCAGCCGGACCTTTATGAATACTTGCGCAACTCGCCGCTGGTGGGCAGCGGGGTTAAGCTGTGAACGGCTACCTGCTGGCCACCGACGTAATCGCGGAGACGCTGGCGACGAGGCCGGCTCCGAAGGTGGAGGCGTGGTTCGCGTGGGCCTACGATCGGCCAAAGTTTCTGAGCGTCATCTCGGCCGGCGAGATGGAGCGGGCGATCCGGGACGTGGCGGATGCGCGGCGCCGGTCGCAGATGGTGGCGTGGTGGAGCTTTGCCTTTCGCGGGCTGGGCTCCGAGTTGTTGCTGCCGGTGACACCGGCGGTGGCCGCGCGGTGGGGGCAGATGATGATAACGGCCTCGCGACCGGTGGTGCGTGAGACCGAGTTGTTGGTGGCGGCCACGGCGGCCGAACATGGACTGGCGCTGGTGACGGGCCGGCCAGGGACGTTTGCCGGGCTCGGGCTGGATTTGATCGATCCATTCCAGTAGGAGCTCAGCCATGGCGCTTGTAGTCGCGCTTGGCGTGAACCACGGGTTCAAGCTGGATGAAGTCCGGTTTCACGAAAGAAAAAGATCAGGTAATTTTTGAACTCCCGCACTCGCCACATAGGGAGATCTCTATTGGGATCCCGGCCCATCTTTCGTGGCGGTGGATGTCTATCAGCCAACGCCGCGGCGGTGGATGGATTAGGACCCGCTTGATTTCCTCCGAGTGGGGCATCCATCGCGTTCCCACTCCGCGCGTGCTTGGGCAAAGATTTTCAATTCGATGGCAGTGGTCGAGAGTCATTTGCAGCTCCAATTCGATCTAAGCACAGCGGCGCTGTTTTATCAGTACCGGAAAGACGCGCGTGGCGTGCCAGGCGGCGGCTTTGGGTGCTTGGCGACAACGGCAACGGTCTTTGACTGCGTGCGCGGTGGGCCCTTCTAATTTGGCCCCGTTTTTGCGGGCGGTTTCGGCTTTGAGATACGGATCGACGGGCATTACATTCCTTCCTTTTCGGTGCGTGAAATAGAAAAGGGCCCGGCCAGCGCGTGACGCGCGGACGAGCCCATTTGGCTTCAAACTAACAGATATAGGAAGGGGGAAATGATAACCGGTTTTGCAAGTTATTGATTGGAAATGAAATATAGACGTCAATCCCGCTGGACGGAGTCCGGTACAAGGCGGACAAAGCCATGAATCGAGTCGGCAATTTTAGTGAAGGTGAGAATTGGCGACTGGCGTGCTTGGGTACTATTGCTCCTACAGAAAACGCGGAGCCAAGGAGAAACGAAATGTCCAAACTTCTACCGATTGCCGCGCTTTTGTGCTGCACCGGAATCATGTATGCCGCTGAAGGCGCTATTAGCGAAAAGGGGCTAACACGAATGCAACGGCAGGTGCGGCATGAGCTGGTTATGCTGCCCTATTACGGGGTATTCGACAACTTCTATTTTACGGTTGAACCGAGCGGAACCGTGATCCTGCGTGGTCAGGTAACCCGGCCGACATTGAAGAGCAGCGCCGAGAACGTTGTAAAGGACGTCGAAGGTGTGACGAAGGTCGTCAACGAGATCGAAGTTCTACCACTATCGCCAAACGACGATAATCTGCGAGTGGCGTTGTACCGGGCTATTTACGGACAATCCCAGTTGAACCGGTATGCGTTGGCGGCGGTGCCGTCGATTCATATCATTGTCAAGAATGGGCAGGCTACGCTGGAGGGTGTTGCGGCAAATTCGGGTGACAGAAACGTCGCCGGGATCCAGGCCAATGGCGTGTCGGGCGTATTTAGCGTGACAAACAATCTTCGGGTAGAAGAGAAACAGTAGTCGTTGAGGTAAAAAAAGCCGGGCCCTGGAGCTTTTAACTCCAGGGCCCGGCTTTTTGCGGTTCAGTTAGAGAGTCGACGAGCGATGCATCGGTTTGTCGCTGACGGCAAAGTCGGCACTGGCTTCACCAGAGGAAGAAATGTCTTCCGCTCCGGCAGCTTCCAGTACTTCCTTCGCACGGGTGACCCATTCACTGCTGTCGCAGTGGATGGAAACCAAGATGCCACCGGCCTTTACACGGCCCTCATAGCGCTGG
>Ga0105044_10013497_pt1 | contig 11088 bp, 8 predicted proteins | sample MAT01_FD_78092 | JGI IMG/M metagenome (GOLD analysis project Ga0105044, IMG submission 78092) | Freshwater microbial communities from Lake Fryxell liftoff mats and glacier meltwater in Antarctica - MAT-01 | ecosystem: Environmental > Aquatic > Freshwater > Ice > Liftoff microbial mat | place... | reverse complement strand
ACTGAGCCTATTTGCAATTTCTAAATCTGATGTGCTAAATCCTTCCCTAAATCTAACGCAATGGATTAATAACTTAAGAGTTGCCGCAGGTGCAGAGCCTCTAACTTTAGTGGAAGCCCAGAAGCAAATGCACAAGTTAGCCGCTACCGATGAACAAATTGATGGATTAGCATCTTGGTACGGTCCCTACTTTCAGGGAAGACAGACGGCTTCGGGCGAGAATTTTGAACAACAAGACTTTACGGCTGCACACCCAAGCCTGCCTTTTGATACTTATCTCAAAGTCACCAATCAGCATAATGGTAAATCTGTGGTGGTGCGAATTAATGACCGTGGTCCATACTTTGGCGATCGCAATCTTGATTTGTCCCATGCTGCCGCAATCGCGCTCAACAGTGATGAAGCTGGAGTAGTACCGATCATCGCCACAATTTTGGTCGAGTCACAAAATAATTAATATAAAAAAGCCGTGCAATGCACGGCTTTTTTTATCTTAGATTTTCAGTGCGCGTGCCGATGTCAAGAAACTGAATCAGCTTTACAGGATCGGCATTGAACATAAAAGCTCTAGAATCTGGCGTAATCTTATAACCTTCCTTTTCTGCCGCCTTCTGAGCGGCATAGGGTAAGTGACTCGACAACTCAAACATCAAACGCGCATAAGGGTCATTTAATACTTCGGCTGTATTAGGGAAAGACACAGGTTGAGTATATTCAGCAGAAATATGAATGTTATAAAGCAGTACCGATCCATCAGAGGTACATAGTTTTTTGAGGTTGTTAACTTCGTCTGTGGGATCTCCATCAGTAGACTCCCCATCGGTGATGTTAATTACAGTTGGCGGGTAACTATTGGGATACTTTTCAATCCAGCCCTCTAGTAAAATTCGCGCAAGTGCAAAGACACTGCACATCGCTGTGCCGCCACTAGCGATCGGTTTAAACCAAATTGGGAAGTCGTTGTAAACTTCAACTAAGCCACCCATGCCGTCGGGAAGCTTTTGGGCCCGTTTTTCTAGTTCTGTAGGATTTTCGTAGATTTTACTAATCGGGGCGATCGCTAAATCCCCTGTTACAGCATCCAATGCTGACGCAACTTCACTGTTGTAACCAATTACGCCAACATCAAAGTAATCATATATTTTATTCCCCTTAACACATCTTTGCCCCAATGAGTCCAGTAGCCGATTTACAGCATCGGCTACTGCTTGGGATTTTTGAATAGATTCATTGGTTTTATGCAAGCTCTCATTTGCTCCCCGCGCATTTCCGTGGCTAGCACTCTCACTGGTAAAGGCATCTGCCATCGATCCAGACTGATCGATTAAAAAGAGAAAACAACTGGGCTGACGACGACTGATCTCTGCTGAGTAAGGCATATCAAACTTACCCGATTCCCTATGTAATATGTCTCAAAACTTAGACTCAGTTTAGCAAAGGTAAGCTCAATAAATTTTTTTCTGATTAAAATTCGGCTATTTAACTGACAGCAATATGTAGGATGTTCTCCAGTATGGCGATCGCTATTACAGCGCCTTATGCTGAATTAAACCCCAGAGAAATTTTTGAAAGCGCGGTTTTGCCGCGCTTTCAAAAATTTGATTTTGGTAATAAGAATTGCTGATTGGCTGTACTTATATCTGTCGCCAGTCTTGTTAACCCAAGAGCAGAGAGGCGGCGCTTCGCGCCGCCTCTCTGCTCTTGGGTTTTGATTTGTCCTGATAGCAAGTGGCGACAGCTATAGAAAGTGATAAAGTGATTTCATCGCGACTACCGAACCAACAAACCACAATAAAGTTTTTGAAAGAGTGGCGAAGCAGTACTTTCAAAAGACTTATTGTGATTTGGGCTTAAACATAAAACAGGGATGAATGTCTAAATGAGTGTAAATCTGAACTGTAAATTAAGCGATCGCTTTCTTGATAGCAAGCAATCTAGCAGCCAGCGCCAGTTAGCGATCGCCTTATCAGCAAACGCTTCTTTAGATGGCAACAATACGCTTTTAAATCTCTGTCTTGTCCTTGATCATAGCGGCTCCATGGTCGGTCAACCCCTTGACAATGTGAAACGGGCGGCGAGGGACTTAGTTGATCAGATGACTCAACAGGATCGCCTTACCGTAATTGGATTTAACCATAAGGCAAGTGTCGTTGTCGAAAATCAGCCTGTTGATCGAACCGAATCAATCAAAGAAAAAATTCAATCTCTCAAAGCATCGGGTGGCACTTGTATTGATGACGGGATTAAGCTGGGTTTACAAGAAACCAGTAAGGGCAAAGATGGCACGGTGAGCCAAGTCTTTGTATTGACTGATGGTGAAAATGAGCATGGGAATAACGATCGCTGCTTTCAATTTTCACGACTCGCCACTGAGTACAATATGACCTTGCATAGCCTCGGATTTGGGGATAGCTGGAATCAGGACGTGCTAGAACGTATTGCTGATGCGGGGGGTGGCTCAATGGCTTACATTGCTTCCCCTGAGATGGCTAGCGCAGAATTTCAAAAATTACTTAAGCGCGTCCAGTCAGTTAATCTCACTAATGCACATTTAATATTGCAGCTATCTCCCTATGTTCGCTTAGCCGAGCTAAAGCCGATTGCCCAAGTTTCTCCAGACACAATAGAGCTGAACTATCAAACTGAAGGCAATGCAATTATTGTAAGAATCGGTGACTTAATGACCGATGTAGATCGAGTCATTTTGTTTAACCTGTACATTAATCCATCCACATTCATATCTGCGTATCCCGACAAATCTGATATCCCAATCCTGTCTGTTCAAGTGCGTTACGATATTCCATCCCTTGCTCAAGTTAACTTGTTATCCGAGCCTGAAGATGTTAGTTTGCAGTTAATCCAAGATTTTGTGCCACAGGTTAACGCAGATGTCCAAAACCACTTGCTGGCGCTAGCAAAGTATCGCCAGACGCAGCTTGCTGAACAAAGACTACAACAGGGCGATCGCGCAGGAGCGGTGACAATGTTGCAATCTGCGTCTAAGACGGCTTTGCAGATGGGTGATTACAATGCTTCAACAATCTTGCAAGACAATGCTACTCGTTTACAGACAGGCACTACTTTAAGTGAAGCTGAGCGTAAGAAAACAAGAATTGCCTCAAAAACTATATTACAGTCTCCCAAGGAATCATAATACCAAGACTAAAAATTACTATACTGTTTGGGTAGTCTAAAAGAAGTAATGAAGAATGTTGTTATGATTACTTGCCCTAGTTGCGCTCATGCTAATCCTGATGGAGCCGTAAACTGCGAAGCCTGTTTTACAGCATTGCCGATAGTTAGTACTATTCAATGTCCTAGTTGCCAAGCAGATGTGCGCTCAGATGCTAAATTTTGCGGTCATTGTGGGTTTAATTTGAGCAATATCTTAGGCGACGATCTCGGCAAGACAGAGGATGAAAGATTAGGGATATTAAGCGAAGCGGTAAGCAATAACTTACCTTCTGAAGTTATTACTTCTCAAACTGAGTCTGTTGCTGTTCCTTCTATTCATACAACTTCTAGTGCCATGTCAAACACCTTACCTAACAAGATATCTAGCGATGATTCGGGCATAGTTATCAATCCCATTTCTGAATTTCCTACCATTCCCAAATTTACTGACATTGAAAAAATACTCGCAGCAGAGGGTAATGAACCGTCTTTAAATACTCCAATCAACAATATATTTGAGCCTGAACTGGATAATGAAGCTAGTAATGAAAAGGCTGCACCGATGAATGCATCAATAAATTCATCAACAAATGCTAGAACTCAACTACAGCATTTCGCAGCTTCGCTACTGCATATCCAAACCAACCTAAACATCGAGATTCCCGCCCACTTAGCAGTTGTGCATATCGGCAAGCCCAATACGGTGATTCCACCTGATATTGATGTATCTGGCTTTCCTGACTCTGACATTGTGTCGCGTATCCATGCTGATATCCGTACCGAAGGCGGCTCCTTCTATTTTGAAGATACGGGAAGTTCCAATGGAACTTATATTAATAACCTACCTTTGTCTGCGGGAAATCGCCATAAGCTAAGGGCAGGCGATCGCATTTCATTAGGTAAAGGAGACAAGGTAAGTTTTGTTTTTCAATTAAACACTTAGAGATGATGTTTTGAACAAGTAAAAGCCTCGCAGAACGAGGCTTTTAAGTAGATAGGCGTAATAAAAACCAGAACCCAAAAAGCTGTGGCGCACGCTGCGCTTGCGCCACAGCTTTTTGGGTTTTATTTCGATAAGCTTATTAGTTTATTTGCAAGGTCATATAAATCTTTCCTGTGGCGGCAATAGGCGATCGCCATTGCGTAATTAGTTTTTGCAATGTCTGGACTGCATTTGCATCGGCTAGGGTTGAGCTTTCAGACTTAAGTTCTATTTTTACAACTTCTTGCCCAGACAAGTCTATTTCAAAACTTATTGTGCCTTTGGCTGATGATGTAATTTTTTGATACTGAACATATCGGGCTAAATCTGTGTAAACCTGAGTCGGTAGGGTTGACTTAACATTCAAGATTTTTATACTTGCAAGCTTATCTGTATCTGTGTTAGCTCCATTATTAGCTCTATTTACGGGAGCAGAAGAGCGCATTGCTGGAGATTCAATGGCTAGCTTTGAAGCGGTTGATTGTTCAGTAGGTACAGATTCTGATCTTCCTATGGATGGGCTTCCTGTCTCTGGGCTGGGCGCTTCGAGGGTAGCTGCCGCAGGTGGCTTGGCAAAATTAGAATTATCACTAGTTCTTTGACGAACAATATTGGGTTCACTTGCTGGTTGCGATATCTGGGGAGCGATCGCAGTTATGTCATTTTGGTCTTGATCTCTCACTCTCGGCTTAGATTCGGGTGCGATCGCTTCGCTGTCTTGGCTAGGGATCTCGCGCACATTTCGATCATCTGATGGAGATGTAGTCTTGGGACTGGCAGGTGCAACTGGTTGTGAGCTGGTTGATGGAATGCTCTCTGTCTTTTGAGGAGATGGCGATAAGGCGGTAATTTCTGGTGATAAAACTGAGGTTGGTTGAGCGATTTGGTAGCTGGCTTGATCGCGTGAAATGAGACGGATTGCGCCAAAACTAACTCCGATGATCGCCAGCATACTGGCGGCAATTTTTAGCCAACTGGGGCTGATGCGTCGGACTTCTAGGACTATAGTGGGCAAGATCACAAACTCGCTAGCGCAAAGCTCTAACCCTTCGTACAAATCAAATAACTGGACGGTAGACAGTTGCAACGTGGAGAGATTTAATTTAGAAGACTTAGGAATGCTGATTTTGTGGGTGAGTGAGTCAAATTTATCTTGCGCTAGCCAGCGATCGCAGTAGGTGGTGACCGCTTCGATTAAGCAACTAATTTGTTGTTGATTTCCCTTAATAAGCTTACCTCTATTTCCTAAACTGTCCCCCAACCTCAGCTTAAACTTCAAGTTTTGCGCGACAATTTGCGACTGCCATTCCGACAATGGCGATCGCTCTGTCCAAATCTCTAATCGGCAAGTGGGCAACTCGTAGCGGCGATTGAGAATATTTGAGGATGAAGATGGGGAAATCATATTTTTCTCATTTTGCTAGAGAATTTTCTCAAGGCTCACGTTTGGCTACGTTCAAACAAGGCGACCCAAAGACGGCGCGATCCCATCTGTGAACTATAAAACAACAAGTCTATTAATAATTTTAACGCTAATCGCTGAATTGCGTCAGGCTTAGCCTGATCCTCCTCGGTCATACGTTCTTGATAAAGACTATTAAACCGATCTAGATAATCGCCAATGATCGCATCTCGATGCGGTGGTAGCTTTAGAGATGTGCTTTTTTCTAGCTGAGCTACTGCGTTGCGAATCGCAAATTGCTGTTGCGTGGCTAAGCTACAACTAATTAAAGTCATCGCTCTAGCCTCATCAACATCGAGCTTTTTCCGCCCTTTACCTTTGCGTAATGGGCTAGCTTGGCGCAATCTCCACAGGGTAATGCGATCGCTTAAAATCTCGGTCAATCCCAATTTCTCGGCAACGGAGAGCATTTCATCGGAGCCTAAACCTGTGAGAGCCTCTAAAGCGATCAGAATCAAATCTAAATGAGCTTTAATTGCCTGTAGTTGAGGCAATGTCGGCTCATTAATGCTATCAAAAGAACTGGCGGAGGTCATTGTCATTAGTCAGCGCTGGTTTTGATTTGAGGCAGTGGCGGTAAAGGTAAAGGACGATGTTTTGTAGGCGATTTCTCCAAGGATTTGCCAATTGTTTTACTGATGGCACTGATATCAGTTACTTTATCCCCAATTGCAACCTCTCCACTAGATGCGCTTCTGGCTCGACCTTGAGTTGCCCAAGCTTGCATAAAACTAATCTGCTCTCTAGCAGTGCTTGCCAATGGATAAGTTTCCCTAATTGCTCCTAAGATGTCATCGGTGAGTACATCTCTTTGCTCATGGAAGGCGCGATACATTCCTTCCACGATCGCTTGTTCTATTTCTGCCCCACTAAATTCCTTAGAAATTTCTGCCATTTGCGCGACATCAAAACTATGTAATTCCACTGGACGGAAACGTTTTAAATGGAGTAAAAATATTTCTTTACGTTCTGCATAGGTGGGTAAATTAATGAAGAACAACTCATCAAAACGTCCTTTGCGTAATAGTTCAGGAGGTAATGCATTGATATTATTCGCAGTTGCCACGATAAATACGGGGCTAGATTTCTCTTGCATCCAAGTGAGTAAGGTTCCTAGAACTCGCTGACTAGTGCCTGAGTCGCCCATGCTATTGGCGATACCGCCAAAAGCTTTATCGATTTCATCAATCCAGAGAATACAAGGCGCAAGGGCTTCGGCAAGCTGGATCGTCTGTCGAGTCCGACTCTCCGACTGTCCGACTAAGCTACCAAATAATCGCCCCACATCCAATCTCAACAGTGGCAACCGCCACAGATTAGCGATCGCCTTAGCACAAAGACTTTTTCCCGTTCCTTGAATGCCCAACAGCAATACACCGCGTGGATTTGGTAGTCCAAAGGCTCTTGCCTCGTCCGAAAAAGCTTGCTGGCGCTGCATCAGCCACAACTTAAAATTATCTAAGCCGCCAATGCTATCTAGGGTTTCATTGGGAGTAAAAAACTCTAAAAACTCAGTCTGACGAATCCGCTTCTGCTTCTCAACTAGGACTCGATCAATATCAGATTCATTCAGAAAATGCTTCTGCACTATCGATTTAGATAAAGTATGGCAAATGCGATCGCGAGTCATCCCCATACAAGCTTTGATTAGCTGCTCAAGGCTATTTCCCTCAAGCCTTAACTGCTCCGACGGAATCATCTGCTCAATAATATTGCGAATCTCGGTAGTCTCAGGCAAAGGGAAGTAGAGAACGGCAACTTGTTCTTCCAATTCTGACGGCATCTCCAGCAATGGACTCAATAAAATCAAGGTCTTACGAGAATTGCGTAAACTACGATAGAGATTGCGAAGTTGGCGCACCAAAATCTCATCTAATCTTTGAGCTGCCAATCGACGATGTAAGTCCCGAAATACATAAATATTCGCCATCTGGCGATCGCTATTCTCCACAATTTGCAGAGCTTGCATTAGATTGTTCTTACCTTCTTGATTATGCTCAAAGCCACGCACTAGATCGTAATAAAGAGTTTGTCTCGGTGGCGCACATTCCTGAGCAACTTGCGCGATCGCCTTTTCAGCGCGTTCTTCTTCCCATGTCACGATATAAATAATCGGACATTTAGCACGAATCAGGAGACTAAGTTCTTCTTGGAAGTTAAGAGATTTCATTTGAGAATATCGGGAATTATGATTAGAAATTAATTTCCTTTAGAAAAAATCATCATTTGCTGATTGTCTTTGGGGCGTTGCTAGAGATTTTAAATGCGCGAGGAATTGTAATAGTTCATCATTAGTTAGTTGCTGTCGCGATTTTTTATCAAACGTCCTTACCAAATAATCACGTCCCTGAACCTTTGTCCATCCCAAACGAGCCATCTCCACATCTATGCTAGAGATCGCATTGGACAAGTCCATCGGCTCATCGGTAATCTGAGGCATGATCGGTTTATTGGCTAGGTCTGGTGTAGCGAGACTAGTTAACTCTCTATCACTAGCTTTAAAATCATTAACCTGTTCGGGAATATATTCGTCAGTGTAACTATTGGCATATTGATCGCGAGTATACTCTAAGGCTGGTTCTGACTGGATCGTGTGCGTTGTGTGGGTCATAGCGCTATGTTCTGAGCTAAGACTTGCTGAACCAATAGAATTAAAATTTGACGATGGCAATGAGTTGACATTCGCTGACTCTCGCGAAACCTGAGTCAACATAGGCGAGCGCCCGCCATAGTTGCTGTCAAAAGTGTTATCAAAAGCAATTCCCGCGATCGCTAAAGCTCTCTTTATAGCGCGATCTTCAGCAATTTCTAGATCACTATCAATAGCTGTTGCTGTCCCCATGATGGCATCTCCTTGGGAGATGATTGCCCTAAATGCATGGAGTCCATCAATTTTAGGTAACATCTCGGTCTGGATGCGTCCCTGTGGATATTGAGAGCGAAACTGGGCAAACATAGTCAAGTACGTGAATAAATACAAAATCAATTTCTCGTTTCCATAATTTTCAGGTTCCAACTAAATGTTGATTCTGAAAATTATATTTATTGGATATACCGCGTCTAGAAGGATCACGGCGAAGCCATGCAACTCTAATTATTCAGTATTAATGGTGGCGTGTAGCCCAAAATTTTACTCTCATCTACCTCATCAATTTGCTCAGGATCAAGATATTCCTCGGCATAGCGCATATAAATTTTCTGGCTAACAAATAAGTCAAATAGATCGGGATCGATATGATTGTCCAAACGCATTTTACCGAGAATTTGTAAACACTCAGTGAGATTTTTACCCTTCTTGTAGGGACGATCCTTAGCACTTAGCGCCTCAAAAATATCAGCAATACCCATCATTCTCGCAGGCATTGACATCTGATCGCGAGTTAGCCCTTTAGGATATCCTTTACCATCCATCCGCTCATGGTGTCCTCCCGCATATTCGGGGACACGGCGCAGATTGCGCGGATATGGCAACTGCTCCAACATCTCTATAGTTACAGATATATGGTCATTGATGATCTTACGTTCTTCCGCAGTCAGAGTGCCTCTAGAGACATTCAAGTTATACACTTCATTCTCAGTTAAGAAGTTTGTTTCTACACCCTGCGGATCGAGCCATCGATATCTAGCAATTTGTTGAAGCCTCTCTTTGTATTCATCCCGCATAAATTCGCCACCAATATTACAAACGTGCAGAAAAGCTTGGTCGCTGGAATATTGGGCTAATTTCTGTTGCAATAAATCCTCTAATTCAGGAATAACTCCAAGATTTCCTGACTCGATCGCGGCAATTTTCTGGTTTAAAAAACTAATTTCAGCATCGCGTTTTAATACTTCAAACCGAGTATTAACTAGATGAATTCGATCAAAAATAGTTTCTAACTTGGTGGCTTTGTCAATTACGTGAACAGGGGTAGTCACTTTCCCGCAGTCATGCAGTAATCCCGCTATTTTTACTTCGTATAGTTCTTCATCAGTTAATACAAAATCCTTAAAAATACCATAGTCAGCATTACAAGCCGCCTCAGCAATCATCATCGTCAGAGTCGGGACTCGGCGGCAGTGGGCTCCGTTGTAGGGAGATTTTTTGTCGATCGCCTCTGAGATCAGGTTGATAAATGATTCAAACAGTTCTCGAAACTGCTCAATTAGTTTGTTATTGGTCAGAGCCATCGCCGCCTGTGATGCGAGGGATTCCGCAATACGTTGAGAAATTGGCGAAAATTCAATAATCTCTTGAGTTACGGGATCTTTAGCGTTGATTAATTGCAACACACCAATTAACTCATTTTCATGATTTAGCATTGGCAATGTCAAAAATGACTGCGATCGATAACCCGTTTTTATGTCAAACGCGCGCGTCCCCGCAAAGTCAAACCCTTCAGCAATGTAAGCGTCGGGAATGTTAATCGTTTGTTTATACAGGGCGGCATAAGCCGCCACCATCGTTTTGTTAGGCTTGCCCTCATCACCGTATAGTGGCAAAGGATCGAAGGGGATCGGCTCTCCCAATTGCGCTCCCATCATGATGCCTAGAGAGTCATTCATGATAATTTCAAACAAAAGATATCGTTTATCTTCTGTGGCTAGATAAAGGGTTCCTGCATCAGCATTTAGCATTGATTTTGCCGCCTGCAAAATCATTTCTAGCAATTTGGGCGTATTTTTTTCGACTGAAAGGGCGATCCCAACCTCATTCAGCTTATCGATGAGATCAAATGATTCTGTCTTGATTTCGCCCGTTTCCATAGTTCACATCCCTACTTGTCAACAATATCTTTGATCTAAAATGCTATAGCGAGGCTCGTTTTTTAAGTATTCTTGGATTGACGAAGTAGGCGAGCATAATTAAAACCAAAATCTAAAAAGTTGCTGCGTGCGCTACAGCTTTTTGGGTTTTAAGGTTTCTTTTGCATACCTACTTAGGTTCAATAAATAGTTCGGGTAAAGGCGGTAAACCGATTTTTTCCCAGAATTGTTGAAACTTCTTAGGATAGATCGAACGCCATCCTACTAATAGAATCGTAACTAAAAATATTGTAGTTATCCCATATTTCACAAGACTTATCGCAATTTGTCCAAAATTTGACTTTTTGGAGTGAGATTTTTGAGTAATGTCTTGATTTTCTGGATTAGAAATTGACGTTTGGCTAATTGGCGGAGGAGTAAATCGAGTTGTTTCTTTAATGCCTTGATGAGCTTTTTGAACTAGTGGAGGCTCTTGACTGGTTCTTGACCATTGACGAGCCGCTGCTGAAGGGATCGCGCATAGATTGGCATAGCTTTCGCCGTCTAACTGGACAATGCGATCGCGTAATAACACTTCATCCGAAACTAAAACTACACATTTGTGAGGATAAGCATTAGCAACCCCGATCGCACATCTAGCAATATTCAGGCTCATTCTTGCCCTTGCACTTAAGTTTTGGCTACTTCTTTGCATTAGTTTTGGGTGGTCGGCACTGAGAGGAGT
>Ga0105044_10013494_pt1 | contig 11090 bp, 8 predicted proteins | sample MAT01_FD_78092 | JGI IMG/M metagenome (GOLD analysis project Ga0105044, IMG submission 78092) | Freshwater microbial communities from Lake Fryxell liftoff mats and glacier meltwater in Antarctica - MAT-01 | ecosystem: Environmental > Aquatic > Freshwater > Ice > Liftoff microbial mat | place... | reverse complement strand
GGAAACGCACAAACCCAGGGCTAGCCCTGGGTTTGTGCGTTTCCGGCGTTAACTCAGCTATAAGCAATTGGCGGACTGTTCTTTCAGCTGGTCGACTGCGACCTTCAATTCCATGCACAGTTCGCTGAGCAGCGGATCGTTGGCTTTGGCTCCAGCCGTATTGGCCTCACGACCAAGTTCCTGGGCGAGAAATTCCAGTTCTCGACCAACCGGTTCGCTGCGGGCGAGCAACCGGTCCAACGCGTCGAGGTGCGCAGCCAGTCGGGTCAGTTCTTCAGCGATGTCAATGCGTTGAGCCTCGATGGCGACTTCGCGGGCAAGCACCTCGGCAGGGACTGCCCGACCGACCGCCTCGCCAACCACCGCCATGAGACGCTCGCGCAGAAGCGGCACCCGGGCCGCAGCCAACGGCTCCATCCGGGCATGCAGCTGACGCATACGCCCGGCCAACGTGCACAAGGCGAACGACAACGCGGCCCCTTCCCGACGGCGCGATGCGTCCAATCCGGCCAGGGCCTCGCCAAGAGCCAGACTGATAGGGCCGGCCGCCTGGGCCGGGTCGTCGCGATGGCGTCCGACCAACGCAACCGCATCGGAGAGCTGCGGGGCCGGAGCACCCACGACCGCAGCGATGGTCGACAATTCGCGGTAGGTAGCGGCGATGCGCTCGCTGTCGAGACCAGCGACAGCGGACGGCTCCCAGCTCACCTGGATGGTGGCTGAGCCGCGTCCAAGCTGCGTCCGTACCTGCTCGCGGATACGCTCCTCCAGGGTCAGATCGCGCAGATCGCCGCGAATCTGGATGCTGGTCGTCTTGTGATTGACCGTCGCAATTACGATCCGCGCCGCGCCAACAGGCGACAAACCCTGGCCCTCGCCGAATCCAGTCATGCTCTTCATGTCACCTCCAACGACATCGGGATTGAGGGTGTCTTCTCCGGATGGGTTGCAGATCCACACGGCACATGCTTGAAGCTCACTGGACCGTCTCCAGCCGCGCGCTGCTGTCAGACGCAGTGGCGTGACTGAAACGCCGCTTGGAGGCTGACAGTTCATCATCGACAGCGGCGGCGATGCGGTCGAGGGCGCCTCCACCGCCCAGGCTGGTGCGCAGCTCAGCCAGGCCAAGCCGGCACGTCCGGCGGCGTTCGCCATCCCACAGACGCAGCAGGTGGGCGGTCAGCCGCGGCACGGTCAGCTCCTCTTGCAGCAGTTCCGGGCAGACACGCCAGCCCAGAATGAGGTTGGGCAGTCCGACATGCTTGGTCAGAATCACATGCCTGGCGATCGCCGCCGACAGCGGATCCATGCGGTAGCAGATGGCATGCGGCAATCCGATCAGACCGGCTTCCAAGGTGGCTGTGCCACTGGCCAGGCAACCCACCCGGGCGCGGGCGCACAGCTCGCGCCAACGACCTTCGACCAGCGGCAGGTCGGTGACCGAACGGTACATTTCCAGCGGTAAATCTGGAACCCGCGAGACCAGGATAGTCGGACGACTGGCCATGCGGGCGGAGGCCGCCGTCGCGGCGCGTACCATATCCGGCAACAGTAACCGCACTTCGCGTTCCCGCGATCCCGGAGCGATCAGCAGGACATCCTGACCAGTCAATCCCAGATCACGATCCAGGACGTCGGTCGGAATGGATTCAGGCACCAGATCCAACAGCGGATGGCCGACGTGCTGGGCATGGCAACCGAAACGGGAGAAGAGGGGCGGTTCGAAGGGGAAGAAGCACAGCAGACGGTCAACCGAGCGGGCAATCCGCTTGGCCCGTCGGGGGCGCCAGGCCCACACCTGGGGGGCAACGACATGCACGATCCGCATGCCTGAAGCGCGCAGATCCGCCAGTCGGCGGGCCAGTCGCAGGTTGAATCCCGGGTAATCGATGGTCAGCAGCACCCGTGGACGGCGCGCGCGGATGGTGCGCTCGACGTGCGACAGGGCCTTGGCCAAGGAGGGCAGCCGAGCCAACACTGGCCACAGCCCCATTACCGCCATGCCCTCAATGTCCTGTTCGATCTCGGCCCCAGATCCGGCTAGATGAACCCCGCCCATGGCGGCAACCACCAAGTCTGCCCGGCGCTGCCGAACAGCGCGCACCACCGCGGCGCCATACGCATCCCCAGAGGTCTCCCCGGCGCAGACGAACAGATCACACAGCGGTGCCAGGGGCATCGCCGTAGCATATGGGTCGATGCGCCGATGCATCCTCCGATCCCGCCATGGCTTGCATAGGCCTGCCGGAGCCGTCATTCTGCCTCCTCCGGGGAACCATGCCGAAACTCGTCTGCCAAAGCGGTCCCAATGCCGGGCACGAATACACGATCGCCAAGGACCTCGTCGTCCTCGGCCGGCAAAGCAGCTGCGACGTCCAGATCGTCGACGGCATGGCCAGTCGAGCGCACTGCCACATCCGGCGCGATGGCAAACTGTGGTCGCTGATCGATCTGGGCAGCCGCAATGGCACGCTACTGAACGACAAGCGTGTGTCCGAACGCCAGTTGGTCTACGGTGATCGCATCCGCATCGGCCAAGTCGAATATGTCCTCATCAAGTTGCCTGGTGACGTTGAACTGAAGGATTTGCTCTCCAAGTACGATGTCGGCGAGAAGCTCGGCGAAGGCGGCATGGGTATCGTCTACAAGGCGGTGCAGCGCTCGATGGCGCGCTCGGTGGCAATTAAGATCCTCACCCCCAAGTACGCCAACCGGCCGAAGTTTGTCGACCAATTCATCCGCGAGGCCCGCGCCGCCGGTCAGTTGAACCATCCCAACATCATCCAGGTGCACGACGTCGGCACCGAGAACGACATCCATTACTTTTCGATGGAGTTCGTCGACGGCTCGACCTGCATGCAACTGCTCAAGGCAGACGGCCCCTTCCCGGTACCGGAAGCCCTGGAGATCTCCCGCCAAGTCGCACGAGCCCTGGAATATGCCCATCAGCACCGCCTGATCCATCAGGACATTAAGCCCGACAATATCATGATCGGGCCGGGCAACCTGGTGAAGCTGGCCGACCTGGGTATCAGCAAGACCTTCGATGAGGCCGAAAACGAAGGCGACGGCAAGAAGGTCATGGGCACGCCGCACTACATGGCGCCGGAGGCGGGACTGGGCAAGAAGATCGACCACCGTGTCGACATCTACTCGCTCGGTGCGACCCTCTACCACCTGCTGACCGGCAAGACGCCGTACCATGGCACCAACGCCACCGAGGTGTTGAAGGCTCATGTCATGGACCCCCTGCCGCCGTTGCAGGACCTGAATCCCGAAGTCAGTGACGACGTCTGCGCGCTGGTCGAGCGCATGATGGCCAAGAAGCCCGAAGAGCGCTACCAGAGCGCTGCCGAGGTGGTCAGCGAACTCGAGCGCCTGCAGGGTGGCAGCACCTTGGGGCGCGAGCGCATCCCAGGCCACGAAACCATGATTCTGCGCCGCTTCGCCAGCGGCAAAGCCGCTAGCGGACCCGGTACCATGGCCGGCATGCCGACGACCGGCGACCATACCCCCGATGCGCGCGAAGCCGTACCCAACCCTCCGGGCTGGACGCGCATGCTTGGATGGGGTCTCGCCATCGCCGCCATCCTGTTGGCCGCGCTCGCGGCGTGGCAGCTATGGCCAGTGCCGCAACCGCAGAGCGGCACCCAGGCGCCGCAAGGGCAATCCAAGCCGGTCCTTAGCCAGCCGAACGCCAGCCAGCCTGATCCGGCTGCTGAAAGCGAACGCCGTGATGCCGCCCAGATAGCCGCCCTGACAGATCGTCTTAGGCGAGAAGCAGAAGCGGTGGACGCCCGCGATATCGGCGCCCAACTCGCCGATATCGCGGCCCGCCCGCTGACCCCGACCAACCGCCAACGGGTCGACGATCTGCGCAATAAGCTTGAAGAGGCTATCCGCAAGCGCCGCGCCGATGCCGACCGCACCGCCTGGAGCGAGATCGAGACCGAGGCCAATCGGCTGGTCACCGAACGCAACTGGGACCTGGCCTTGCGCCGTATTGACGGCTTCAAGGCCAAGGATGATCCAGCCATCGCCCCCAAGGTGCAGCGACTACGCGGCGAGATCGACAGCGACCGCAAGCAGTTCCTCGGTACCCTGGATGAGAAGATTAAGGCTGCGGTTACCCAGAAGAGCATCAGCCGTTTGCGCGATCTACGTGAAGCTCTGCCCAAGCCGCTGCTTGGTGGCGATGTCGAGAATCGTATTTCCGCCGCTATCGCGGGGCTTGAGGAAGAGCAGCGCAGCAGTCTCGCCGGCGAGTCCACTGCAGCCGCAGCCGACCTAGTGCGCTGGGATTTTGCCAAAGTCGCCGAACGCCATGCCCGGGCCCGCCAGGCGTTGGGGGACTCCACCCAAGGCCGTCTGCTCGACGAATACCTTGCCGCCTCCAAGCGCTTGCCTGAACTGATCGTCGCGGTGTCCAATGCCCTGAAGACCTCGCGGGTGCGCTATCGTGGCAGTCTTGGTGGTTGGCAGGATCCGGACATGGAGGCCGCCAATTCCAAGAGTCTGGCCCTGGCCCTGGCCAACGGTGCCGCGGTCGATCTCCTCTGGCCGAAGATTAGCGCGCCTGAACTGATGCAGATCGGCCAGCTGACGCTGAAGGAGGCTTTCGAGCCCTACCGAGCCAGCATCAACGTCCTGGCCGGTGCCAAGGTCGGGACGGAGAAGTAGGTTGATCACCTGTCCCGGCATGACTGCGCAGGGCGTGAGTCCGGGCCTTGCGCCAGCCTCGCTCCGTACCGTCAGCTAAGCATGCCATCCGCAGGCAAAGACAAGGGCACCAAGCAATATAGCCGCCAGAATGGCATGGGTCGGCTGCGACGGGCCAACATCAAGCAGGCCGGTAGACTGAGCAACTGGGAACGCCACGACGAAGATGCCGAGGTCTTCGAGCGGCATGGCAGCATGGGCCGCGCCACCCACGCTGGCGAAGGCCTAGTCTCGCGCTTCAACCGTTTGGTCGCCCTCGGCAAGTATGGTAAGCACCCTGGCGAGCCGGCCGAGATTTGCGAAGTACGGCCCGGCCTGGTCATGGTGCGATTCGCCGATGGGCGCGAGGAGCCGGCCGCGATCCGCCGTTCACTAGAGAAACGCATGGTGGGCGTGCGCAATACCGTCGCGGTCGGCGACCGGGTGCGCATCGAACACTCGGCCGGCGATCTGGCGATCGGCGGGATCGAGAAGCGGATCAACCAGCTTGCCCGCACTGACGCACACAACCGTTCGTTGGAGCAGGTTCTGGCAGCCAACGTCGACCTACTGGTGGCGGTTGCAGCGGTGCACGATCCGGATTTCAAACACGGCTTCATCGACCGTGCCTTGATGATGGCCGCCGCCCATGGCATCGACGCCGCTGTGGTCGTGACCAAGCGCGATCTCGGCGATCCCGAACCGATGGTCAGCTTGTATAGTGGCATCGGCTATCCCTGCCTGGCCGTCGATGCGCGCGATCCGGCCGATGGCGGCATCGCCGCCTTGCGCAGCCTGTTGGCCGGCAAGGCGTGCATGTTCGCCGGCCAGAGCGGCGTCGGAAAAAGCTCACTGGTCAATGCCTGCTTTCCCGGAACGAATGCCCGCGTCGGTGTGGTCGCCGAACAGGGCTTCGGACGCCATACCACCACCGCCGCACGATCGTTCCTATTGCCGGGCGGAGTCCGCCTGATCGACACCCCAGGCATCCGTGAATGCGTGGTTGGCGGTCTCAAACCGCCAGATGTGGCGCTGCTCTATCCGGATCTGGCCAAGGCCATGCCGCGATGCCGTTTTCCCGACTGCACCCATCGACACGAACCAGACTGCGCCGTCCTCAAAGCGGTCGAGGACGGCGAGATCGCTGCCACACGCTACTGGAGCTACCGCTCGATCGTCGACGGGTAACGGACGGCTAGAGTCGCTGACGATTGCGCCATGCTCGCGGTGAAAAACCGGTAGCGGCACGAAACAGCTTGGCGAATCGATGGGGATCAGCGATCCCGACCTGCAGTCCGACTTCGGCGATCGGCAAGGCGCTGCCGGCGAGAAGCCGACGGGCCACCTCGATGCGTTCACTGCGCAACCAGGCCATTGGAGAACTGCGCAGATGATTGCGGAACAGTCGTACCAGGGTCGGCGGTGAACAGCCGGCAAGTCGCGCTAGCGCTGCCAGATCCAGCGGTCGGGCAAGATCACGACACACCGTCGTCAACGTAGTCGCCAAGGCCGCCGGTAAAACCGCCGTCGTGTTCACCGCGACCGCCCGCATCAATTCGTCGGCCAGCAGCTGAGCCATGGATCTGGCATGATCCGTTTCGACAGGTCCACTCACCCAACGTCCAACGATCCATTCGCTCAGCCGACGTAGCCCTGGATGTTCGTCGAGGCTGCCGCCGACAAGCCCGTCAAGACCAGGCCAGCGGACATCATGGCGGTGGAGAGAACCGTGCAGGGGCTCGCTGGAAGTATGCGGGACGCGTAATTCGACCAGCGCATTGTGGGCGTGGTCAGGACATAGGTGGATTCCCCCAATAAGGAATGGCCGCCTGCTATCCGCGAAATATATCACACGATGCCGCCAAGGCAGCAACAGCCAAGCATCGGCCGGGAGCGGACGACGCTGGCCATCGACCACCACCTCTCCGGATCCTTGGCGACCCCACAGCAACATCCTGCTGCCGACACAGGGGTTCTCCAGACGCTGCCCCGGTGAGAACTGGTACAAGTTGGCATGCAGAACGACGGGGAATCCCATGATCACATCCTAGGCGTGATCAGAAATGACAACTCCTGATCCATCCAGACCCGCACAACTAACAGCCGGCAGCTACCCTGGTCAGCATGACTGCAACCTCCCGCGAACGCGTCCGCGCCTTCCTTGCTCGCAGCCACGCTGACCGCGTACCGATCAACTATGCCGCCAACGGCGGTATCGATGCTCGCCTGAAGCAGCACTTTCGCCTGGCGGCACACGACGACGAAGGACTTCGCCTAGCGCTAGGCGTCGATTTTCGCTGCGTTGGTCCGGACTGGCGCGGAGGCACCTTGCATGCGGCCCAACCTGGCGTCACGGTCAACGCAGCCTGGGGCTACCACACCCGCTGGATCGAGCATGCCAGCGGCGGCTACTTCGATTTCTGCGACTTCCCGCTACGTGAAGCCGATCTCGAAGCGGTCGCGGCCTGGGCCCTGCCCGACGCGGATCACTACGACTACAGCGCACTGCCACACTTGTGCGCCGCCTATGACAGCTTCGGGCTGCACCTCGGCAATCCCGGTCTGGCCGATATCCTCAATGGCACCGGCGCGCTCATGGGCATGGAGCGGGTCTATGCCGCCCTCGCCGGAGACGATCCGGCCTGGAACCTGCTGGTCGAACGACGTCTGGCTCACGAGCTGGCGACGACCGAACGCAGTCTCGCCGCCTGCAACGGCCGCATCGATGTCGTCTGGGTCGGCGAAGACCTTGGCAGTCAACGCGGCCCGCTCTGCTCGCTCGCCACCTGGCGTCGGGTGTTGCGGCCCTGGCACCAGCGCATGGTCGAGATCGCCCAAGTCTATGGCGCAGCGGTGATGCTGCACTCGTGCGGAGCAAGCAGCCCGTTCTTCGATGACCTCATCGCCATGGGTGTCTGTGCCATCGACACGCTGCAGCCCGATGCCGCCGGCATGGAGGCCCTACGCGTCAAGCAGGGCTGGGGCGACCGCCTCGCCTTCCACGGTGGCGTCGGCACCGGCGGCATCGTCGCGAACGGTACGGCTGATGAGGCCCGCACCGAGGCCGAGCGCGTACTCGAGGCCTATATGCCAAACGGCGGCTATGCCTTCAGTCCTGCTCACGCCCTGCAGGACAATACCCCACTCGATAACGTCCTCGCCATCTACCAAGCCGCGCACAGCGCCGGCCAATATGCACGGAGTGCCGCATGAATCCTGCTCCATTGATCACCACCCTCCGGGACCAGGGAGACATCCCTGATGCCGGGCCTAACCTGCGCGCCGGTCTGACCGTCGATGGTTTTCTGCTGCTGCGTGGGCTACTGCCGGTTGAACGGGTGCTTGCTGTCCGCCAATTGATCATCGCGATGATGCAGGAGGAAGGCTGGCTGACGTCGACGGATCCGCTGCATGCCCGACCAGATCTGCCTCTGGAAGGGGACGATCGTCATCGCCCGCTTTACCGCCGTCTGCTCCACCATCCCGAGTTCGCGACTCTTGCCCATGCCCCCGAACTGCTCGCCGCCATCGGCACGGCGCTCGGCGGACCCGTACAGGTGCACAAGCGTATCATTGCCCGGCTTGCCCCGCCCCACCAGCCCCCAACCCAGCCACACCAGGATTGGCAGTACATCCGCGGCAGTCTCGACACCGTGACCGCCTGGATCCCGCTGGGGGATTGCCCGCGCCGTCTCGGCGGGTTGGCCGTCATTCCTGGCAGTCACAGGGTTGGTTTTCGCGAGCATGTCCGTTCGACGGGTGCCGGCGGCATGGGCGTGCCGACCGACGACCTTCAGCAACCGTGGCTGTCCACCGACTACCGCGCTGGCGATGTGCTGCTCTTCCCTGCGCTAACCATCCACGCAGCGCTACCCAACCAGGCCACGGGCAGAATGCGGCTATCCGCGGATTTCCGCTACCAGCGTCCGGATGAGGCAATCGACGCCAGCAGCCTGCGGCATCATTACGACCTGGATTAGGCCTGGGCCAATGAGCGCCACTTGCCCATCGCCTCGCTGAACGCCTTGTCGAGCGATTCGCGGTCTTCGGCGGGCACGCGGCCGGCGTCGCGCCAAGCCTGCTTGATGCGATCGACCGCATCGGACTGCCAACGTGGATTCTCGCCCGCCATCAGCTCTTCGAGCTCGACGAGCAGGGCCCGGCGCTTGGCCGCGGCGGACTCAAGATGGGCACGCTCAGCATCCAGCTTACCGCGGATGGTGGCGAGAATGCGGTCGATCGCGGCGTCGAAGCGCGACTCCAAGGCGACCCGCGATTCGCGCGGTGGCGGCGGCAGTTCGCGGGCCTGTTCGCGCAGTTCGCGGACGCGGCGCTGCACGTCGGAGGCCGTCAGCATGCCGCTCTTGGCCGCCATCGCCTTCTCGGCGTCGCCAGCAAAGGCTTCGGCGGCGATGACCAGACGCTCGCACTCGGCGGCGACAGCCTCGCGGCGATCGTTCTCGGCATCCATGTCGGCTTTGTGCCGCTCCCAGAAGGCATCCTGGGACTTCTTGAATCGCTCCCACAGGTTGCGATCCATGCCACGCGGCACTTCGCCGGCCTCGCGCCAACGCGCCTGCAGGTCACGCATGCGCAGCGAGGTCGCCCGGCGACCGTCGCGCTCGGCCGGGCTGCCAGGCAGTCCAATCGCCGGACGGGCCAGCTCGGCCTCGGCATCGACGCACAACTGTTCGCGTCGGGCCATCGCCGCCTGCCGCTCCTGGTCCTGGGCCGCAAGCCACGGTTTCAGCTTGGCGAAGCAGCCGTCACCAGCAGCGCGGAAAGCTTCCCAAATAGCGCGAGCCTTGGCACGCGGCATCGGTCCGAGCTTGCGCCAGCGTGCCTGGCAGTCCTTCAAGCCACGGAATGCCAGACCCGGATCGGTGTCGATCGGCAGGCCGTTGATCTCGTCGATCAACTGTTCGGCACGCACCAGGCTGACGAACGACTCGGCATCGGCGGCCTCGCGGGCGGCGCGCAACGGGGCGTAGGCATCATCGAGCAGGGCAAGGAAGCGCTCACGGTAGCCGCGGGCCTCAATCGGCGGCACTGCCCGCGAAGCGGCACGGAAGGCGTCGCGCAGGGTGATCAACGCCTGGTGCTGAGTCTCCAACGCGGCGGTGTCATCAGGGGCGATCGCATCAGCGGCGACAGCCAGGGTCTCGGCCTGGGCGACCATAGCTGCGAGGTTGGCCTTGGCCTCCTCGCGCTGTTGTCCGCGATCGTTGCGCGCCTGACGGCGGGCCGAGCGATGGGCATCCCAGGCAGCATGGAAGCGCACCCGCAGATCGTGATGCGCATCCAGGGTGTCGCCCAGACGCAGGGCGTCCTTGTGCAGGCGGAGGAATTCGTCGACCACTGATTCGGGATCCGACGCCTTGGCCAAGATTTCGGCGCGGGCAACGACGGCATCGAAGCCCTCGGGGGCCGGAGCCAGCCGACGGCTCTCGGCCTCAGCCTTGGCAACTGCGGCGACCTGAGTGAGGGCAGCGGCCTCGGCCTGCTCTCGTTCGATGCGGGTTACTGCTTCGGCAATACGCACCTGGATCTCACCGGCGAGTTGGTCGAGACGAGCCAGGGTGGCGGCGGCCCGTTCTTCGATCGGCAGGGCCTGATGGGCGGCAAGGACGGCAGTTCGTTCGGCGCAGATCGCGTCCCAAGCAGACTGTGCGCCGGTGCCATTACCGACCGCAAGCCGGGTCGCCCGCGGAACCAGACCATCCAAGATGGCCAGACGCGCTGCGCGGGCCTTCTCGATGCTCGGCTGGACGGCAGTGACCGCCAAGGCTTCCAAACGCGCAGTGGCTGCGTCGCGGACCGCAGCCACCTTGGCTTTCTTAGCGATCGACTTCAGCACCTTGCGTTCACCCAGCGCGGCGACCGCGCGCAGGCCGTTGGCGCCGTTGGCGTCCTGAATCGCTGCTATACCTAGTTGGGCGGCGTTGGTCGACGGTTCGGACAGCAGTCGGTCAAGGGCAGCTACATCGCCGCGGGCGGCAGCAGTCGCCAATCCAGCCTTGTCCGGCCCTTTCGAAGGCGTTGGAGCCGCCGACGGCTTGGCCGTGACTGGGGTGGAGGAACGACGACGACCGAGTCCGAAGAATCCCATGCTGCCTCGCGGGGCGGCATGGTCGGCAGGCGGAAGCGCTGGGCAACCCTCGTCCGGAGCCCCCTCAATCCAGCCTGTCCCGGCTCGGAGACCTCGGCACACTGGCACCATGTCCGAGGCCGAGGCCGTTCTTGCCCTGCTGGCCGACCCGGACCCGACGGTTCGGGGCCCTTTGAGCGAGCGCCTGATCGAGGATGACGACCTGCGCGAGCGCTGTTGGCAGGCCTGTGGTGGCGAAGCGCCTGCGCCGTTGGTGGAGGCTGTTTTACGCGCCGATGCCCTG
>Ga0105044_10013489_pt1 | contig 11093 bp, 11 predicted proteins | sample MAT01_FD_78092 | JGI IMG/M metagenome (GOLD analysis project Ga0105044, IMG submission 78092) | Freshwater microbial communities from Lake Fryxell liftoff mats and glacier meltwater in Antarctica - MAT-01 | ecosystem: Environmental > Aquatic > Freshwater > Ice > Liftoff microbial mat | place... | reverse complement strand
GCCGCGTTCTACGAGCACCTGCTGCGTCGCAACCGGAAGCTCTACGGCGCCGCCTTCTGCATCGGCGACGAAGAGGCCGTGTTCCTCATGGGCCAGCTCGACAACGAGGCCATCACCGACGACGAGCTCGACCGCGTGCTCGGGTCGCTCTACGAGTGGGTCGAGCGCTTCTTCCAGCCCGCGCTGCGGATCGGCTTCGCCTCGCGCTTCTCTGGCTGATCCATTGCCTTTCAGTACATCCCGGTCTACAGTCACCGTCGGCGGCGGGAGCGGTCCCGTCAGCACCCGATCGGGGAAGGGGTGAGCGAGCCCACCTCCCGTCCGCCGCTTCCGCTGATCTTCTCCATCACGATCACGGGGATCCTCGCCAACACGCTCGTCGGGCCGGCCATCCCCGACATCCTCGAGGCCTTCGACCAGCCCGACTCCCGGGCCGGGCTGTTCGTGGCGGCCGGAACCCTGCCGGGCATCGTGATGGCCCCCGTCATCGGGGTGCTGGCCGATCGCTTCGGCCGGCGAGCAGTGCTGGTTCCCTGCCTCACGGCCTTCGGCGTGTTCGGTCTGCTGTCTGCCCTGGCGCCCACCTTCGCGATCCTGCTCCTGCTCCGGTTGCTCCAGGGTCTCGGCTCGGCGGGCTTGATCAACCTCGCCGTCGTACTGGTTGGCGACTACTGGACCGGTCTCGAGCGTGCTCGGCTCGTGGGCCAGAACGCCGCCGTGCTCACGCTGTCGCTCGCCGTGTTCCCACCGGTCGGTGGGTTGCTCACGGAGCTGGGCGGCTGGCGGCTGTCGTTCGCGCCGTATGTCATCGGATTGGCCACTGCGGTGTTGATCTTTCGTCGGCTCGATCCCGCCCGACCGACCCAGGGAACCACGCTGCGGGAGCAGCTGGGCGGGGCGTCGATCGCGGTGCGCCACCGGGACGTGCTCGGGTCGATCTCGATTGCCGTAGTGATGTTCATGCTCATCTTCGGGTTGTTCCTCACCGTCTTGCCCATTCACCTGGAGCGGGAGTTCGGCATGGGCGCCGGACCGCGCGGTCTCGTCATCGCGGCGCCGGCGCTCACATCCACGATCGCGGCCCTGCGCCTCGGCTGGATGCGGGCCCGCTTCGGCGCCGTGCGGTTGATCGTCGGCGCGTCTGTCCTGTTCTCCGTGGCGTTCGTGGTGATCGGGCTGGCGGCCACCCTCCCGCTGCTGATCGTGGGCGCCATGCTCTATGGCTTCGGGGAGGGGCTGTTCATCCCCACGCTGCAGGACGTCGTGTCCGGCGCCTCCCCGCCCGCCCAGCGCGGCGCGGTTGTGGCCGTGTTCGTCGGCGCGGCCCGCGCCGGGCAGACGATCGGGCCGCTGGGAGCCTCGGCGCTCCTGGGTGCGGTGGGCACCGGGGCCACCTTTGTCGTGGGGGGTGGTCTGGCCGCGAGCCTCGTGGTGATCGAGGCAACGGGTCGCTTTGGCGATGACGCCAGACCCGATCGAGCCGACACGTCGTCCGCCTGAACGGGCCGAGCTCGTCGCGGGTCCCCGTCAGTACGACGGGTCTTCGCGCCGGGCTCGGGTTGTCGGGTCCGGCGGTAGGTTCGTCGAATGGTCGAGCTCCAGGTCATTGGCGGCGGTCGGATGGGCGAAGCCCTCGTGGGCGGGTTGCTCCACGCTGGCGGCCGTCGCATCGGCGATGTGCGCATCGTCGAGCCCGATGCCGATCGCCGCACGGCGTTGGCCGGGATCTTCCCGGAGGTGGAGCTGGCCGAAGCACCCGGCCCCGCCGACGGCACAGTGATCGCGGTGAAGCCCGGAACGGTGGCGGCCGTCTGCCGAGCGGCGGGGGCCGCGGGACCGGGTCGAGTCTTGTCGATCGCCGCGGGGGTGACGATCGCGGCCTTGGAGGCGGAGCTGCCGGCCAACACCGCGGTGGTGCGAGCCATGCCGAACACACCGGCGGTGGTGGGGCTCGCGGCGTCGGCCATCGCACCGGGAACGTCGGCGGGCGATGGCGACCTCGTGTGGGCCGAGTCCCTCCTCGGCGCGGTGGGCATGGTCGTGCGGGTGGAGGAGTCTCTCCTCGACGCCGTCACCGGCCTCTCAGGGTCGGGGCCGGCGTATGTCTTCCTGGTCGCCGAAGCCCTCATTGAGGCGGGGCAGCGGTCTGGCTTGCCGCCTGACGTCAGCCGGGCGCTGTCCATCCAGACGCTGCTCGGGGCGGCCACCCTCCTGGCCGACGGCGGCGACGGCCCGGAGGCCCTTCGTGCGGCCGTCACCTCGCCGGGCGGTACGACCGCCGCCGGCCTCCAGGTCCTCGAACAGCACGGTGTGCGCGCCGCTTTCGTCGAGGCCGTGGCCGCCGCCACCGCTCGCAGCCAGGAGCTGGGCCAGCCCTGAGGGCGACCACAACCTCCCCTCTAGCCACATGAGCACCAGGTGCGTACGCTGCCGACACACCTTTGGAGAGGGGTGCCTTCCTTGGCAACGTCATCACCGCGATCTCGGTTCCTCACACCGGCCGAGGTCGCCGAGCAGCTGCGGGTCTCGGCCATGACCGTGTACCGCTTGATCAAGGCCGGTGACCTGCGCGCCGCGCGCATCGGCAAGTCGTACCGGATCCGGGAGGAAGACGTGGACGCGTACCTCCAGGACCGGTTCAGCGACGCCGGATAGGCGGCCCCGGCCGATGCGCCGGTACCGTCTCACGCGGTATGGGCGACCGGTTCGAAACCATCACCTTCCTCTCTGACTACGGCACCCGCGACGAGTTCGTCGGCGTCGTGAAGTCGGTGATCCGGTCCATCGCTCCAGCGGTGGAGGTGATCGACCTCACCCACGAGATCCAGCCCTACGACGTGCGGGCGGGGGCGCTCACCCTCGGCCGGGCGGCGCAGTACCTCTGTCCCGGCGTCGTGCTTGCGGTCGTCGACCCCGGTGTCGGCACCGAGCGGCGGGCCGTGGCTGTGGAGGTGGGCGGCGGTCAGAGCTACCTGGTGGGGCCCGACAACGGTCTGCTCGCCTCGGCCGTGGCCATGAGCGGCGGCGCCACCGCCGCGGTCGAGCTCGTCAACCCGGACTTCCAGCTGTCAGCGCCGGGCCCCACGTTCGCCGGGCGAGACGTGTTCGCACCTGCGGCCGCGCACCTGTGCACGGGTGTGCCACTCGACGCGTTCGGCCCGGCCATCGATCCGCTGGCCCTGCTTCCGGGCCTCATGCCGATCATGCGGGAGGAGGGCGACCTGCTCGTCGCAGAGGTGCTCTGGGTCGACCACTACGGCAACTGCCAGCTCAACGTCGACCCCGACGACGTCGCCCACCTCGGCGAGCGCATTCAGCTGCGGTGGGGCGAGGACGTGCGCACCGCCCAGCGCGCCGATACCTACCAGGGCATCGCCGCCGGCCAGGTCGGACTCGTGCTCGACAGCTACGGGATGTTGTCGGTCTGCCTGGGCAAGCGCGGCGCGGCCACCGAGCTGGCGATGCCGCTGGGCACCGAGGTCACCCTCGCCGCCCCCACCGACGATGATGGCTCCGTGAGCACCCCGGTGAGCATGACGACGAAGAGCGAGCGATGAGACCGGGGACCACCCTCGTGCTCGGCGTCCTCCTCGCCCTCATCCTCTTCGCCGCCGCCGGCCAGCTCTTCTTCATGCGGTGATCGGCCTGCGGCCGCGCTGAGCACCTGTCGCTCAGGCACGGTGGAGGGTCGTGCAGGGCTGGGTGGCCGTGTGCCTCCCTGGCCTTCGCGGGGTGCCGCGGGCCGTGAGGTCGAGGGCGCGGCAACGACCATGGGTGGTGGGTAGTGCGCCGAGCTGGGCTTCGGGGGGTGGAGCGCTCAGGCCTCATGAGCCCGACAAGAGGTGTGTGCGCCCGGCCGGGTTGAGGGCCGTGGAGTGCACGGGCCTCGAGGTTGGTGGCAATCAGCGCGGCGAAGCCCACAAGACCAAGTTCGATCCCGACGCAGTTCAGTCGAGACCGAGGACTACACCTTCGCGGCCAGTTGGTCTCTGGTGAAGCGCTTGGCTCCGCCTCGTACCAGCCAGAGGGCGATCACCCAGATGGCGGCTCCGATGGCGATGCTGATGGGTAGATCGACGAGCAGGAGACCGGAGGACTGTCCGACGGCGAGGAAGATCAGGGGGAGGATGACCGCTCCGCCGAGCTGGTTGGCCTCCTGGCTCGTGCGGGCTCGTGCCGAGACGCGCACCATCACGGCCAGACCGAGCGTGGCGACGGCGGGGGCCACCCAAAGGATCATGACGAGCCACAGCGACGTCGGCACGAAGATCCGGTGGAGCACCGGCCACGCAACCGTGTTCGACACGATGCAGAACGCGATGAAGCCGATCCAGGAGACGGCGATGGCCGGGATGAAGGCCGTGAGCAGCTTCGAGAAGAAGAGCTCTCGGTCGGAGATCGGGAGGTGCAGCAACGACTCGAGGGTCTTGCGCTCCTTCTCGCCGGCGAACGCATCGGCGGCGAGCACCGCGGAGACCATCAACGGCACGATGAGGAAGAGCGGCGCGAGGAGGTAGCCGTTCACCAACACGATGAGCTGTTCGCGTGCCGGGAGAGAGAGAATTGGGTCGGCCAGATCGCCTGGCATCGAGTTGAGGATGCTGCCGACGTTGGGATCCTCCGGAGCGCGGGCGGCGATCCCAACGAACAGCGGTAGCACGACCATCAAGAGCGCGGGCACGGCGAGCATGGGAATCACGACGGCCTTCGACCGACCGACGGCGATCAGGTCCTTGGCGATGATCGCTCGCATCACTGGCCACCTCATGACGTCACCTCCACGGCACCGCTGAACACGTCAGTGGAGCGAGGAGAGATGTCGCGGCCCTCCGCAGCCGCGATGCGTGCCTCCACGGCGAAGTAGACGTCCTCCAGGGTGGGTGGGCGAGCGGCGGCGCCATACACCGCGTCGCCGAGGGTCACGAGGTGGCGGACGAGGTGGGGCACGACCTCTCGGTCGGTGACGCGCACGCGGCCCCCCGAGGTGGTGGGTGTCACGGCGATCACCCCGCGCTCGTTGCGGAGAGCGTCGGCCGAGGTGGGCGAGATGGGCTCGCCAAGATCGAGCTCGGCGTCGATGCCGTCCCAGAGCTCGGCGGCGAGCTCGCGCGGGCGCCCGAAGGCGTGAAGTACGCCGAGGTGGAGCACGGCCATGCGATCGGCCAGCCGGCCGGCCTCGCCGAGGAAGTGGGTGCACAGCACGACCGTGCGGCCGTGCTCGCTGGCCAAGGCCCCGATCAGCTCGATCACGTCGCGCGTCGCGGTGGGGTCGAGCCCCGACGTGGGCTCATCGAGGAAGAGGATGTCCGGGTCGTGCAGAAGCGCCCGGGCCAGGGCGAGCCGCTTGCGTTGGCCGGTGGAGGTGCCCTGCACGAGCACGTCGGCCCGGTCGGCCATGCCAAAGCGCTCGAGGAGATCGGCGGTCCGCCGTTCGGCCCAAGCCGTGTCGATGCCGCGCATGCGCGCAGTGAGCACGAGGTTCTCTCGTGCGGTGAGGCGCTCGTCCAGGCCGGCGTGCTCCGTGAGCACACCGGTGCGGCGGCGGACGGCTTCGGCATCGACGGCCGGGTCGATCCCGAGCACCTCGGCGTAGCCCCGATCGGGAGCGAGGATCCCGTTCAGGAGGCGCACCGTGGTGGTCTTGCCGGCACCGTTGGGTCCGAGCAGCGCCAGCACCTCGCCTTGCTCCACCTCGAGCGTGAGACCGTCGAGGGCGATGCCGCTGGGAAAGGACCGCGTGAGGTCGACGGTGCGAATGGCGGCGGTCATCGACCTGAGTCTTGCGGCCGAAGGGACCGGTTCCTCACCCTTGCTCGAACGACCGAAGCTGGTCGAGCACCGCGGTGACCCGGTCTTCGGTTGGGTTGGGCGCGGCCGGGGGCGGTGGCGTGGTGGTCGGGGTGACCGGAGCGGCGACGGGCGGGGGAGCCGTCGTCGGGGCGGACGGAGGCGGTGGGGTGGTGACCGGCGGCGGCGGCCCTCCGCTCAGGGCCATGAAGTTGTGGGTGGTGTAGAGGCGGCCGTCGGCGGCGATCGTCACGCCCACCGCCACGTGGGTCCAGGCCGGATCGATGAGGTTTGCGTTGTGCGCCGGGCTGTTGACGAAGGCCTGCATCAAGCCATCGACGTCGTAGCCGACCCCAACGTTCTCCCCGAGCTTCGTCCAGCTCCCGCTCACCTGGGAGCCGAGGTCCGGGTTGTGGGAGATCTGGCCGGCGGTGACCATCTGCTCCGTCCAACCGCGGGCGACGCCACCGAGCTCGCCCGACAGCGCGAGCTGGGGCAAGCCGTGGGCCGCCCGGAGGCCGTTGATTCGGCCGACGAACTGCGACTCCTCGTCCGGTGATGGGGAGGTGACGAAGCCCACCGAGGCGGGGCTGGCGGCGCGCCCCGCCCCCGCGCGCTGGGCGGTGGACGACGGCGCCGGCACCAGCAACGCGACGACGGCGAGGGCCACAATGCCGGGAAACCATCGTCGGGGAGCCATCCCCTTGGTGATCGGGACGATGCGGTGATGCCTTGAGTCGAGGGCCCTCCAGCAGGCGGTGCCACGCACCGATGTGGTGGACTTACTGACCGTGAACCTGGCCTCGATCATCGACCCCCACCCCGACGACGCCGTCGCGGTGATCTCGCGGGGCAAGTCCACCAGCTACGGGCAGCTCCGTGAGCAGGTGGCGAGCCTTCGGGGAGGCCTGGTGGGCCTCGGCTTGGAGCCGGGCGACCGCGTGGGCATCGTCGCCGCCAACAACTGGTACTTCGTGGTGTCCTACCTCGCGGTGCTCGGCATCGGCGCGGTGGCCGTCCCCATCAACCCCACCAGCCCTGTGCCCGAGGTGCAGCGTGAGCTAGCCGCCATCGGGGCGCGGGCTGTGATCGCAGGTCCATCGGCGAAGACGGCCGTTGCGGGCCTCGACCGCGCCAGCCTGCCGGTACTCGAGACGGTCATCGCGAGTCAGGGCGCCGAGATCTCCGGAGCGGTGCTGCTCGATGATCTGATGGGGTCGGCTCCGGCTCCCCTCGTCGACCGAGGGCCTGACGACCTCGCCCTCCTGATCTTCACGAGCGGCACGGCTGGCTCGCCGAAGGCCGCCATGCTCACGCACGGGAACCTGCTCGCCAACCTGGAGCAATGCCAGGCGCATCCCGGCCGCTCCCAAGGAGCCGATGATGTCGTCTTCGGCGTGCTGCCCTTCTTCCACATCTTCGGGCTCAACGTCGTGCTCGGCCTGTCGTTCGTCGCCGGTTCCGCCATCCTGCTGGTCGAGCGGTTCGACCCGCAGAGCGCGCTTGAGTCGATCGACAACCACGGCGTCAGCGTGATCAGTGGAGCCCCCACCATGTGGGGTGCCTGGGCCATGCTTCCTGGCACCCGCCCCGGAGCGCTGGCATCAGTCCGGGTGGGCACCTCCGGTGCTGCCAAGCTCGACCCGCAGGTGCAGCGCACGATCCGGGAGCGCTTCGGCGTGGACATCATGGAGGGCTACGGGCTCACCGAGGCGGCGCCGGTCGTCACCAGCGGAACCGGCCTCGTGGCTCCCGAGGGGAGCATCGGCGTGCCTCTGCCCGGGTTGCGTGTCCGGCTCGTCGATGCCGACGGTCAGGACGCCCTCATCGGCGACGCCGGCGAGCTGTGGGTAAAGGGCCCGAACGTGTTCGCGGGGTACTGGAACGACCCTGAGGCCACCCGATCCGCTCTCACCACCGATGGATGGTTGCGCACCGGCGACATCGCGGTGGTGGACGACGATGGCTTCCTGTTCCTCGTCGATCGCGCCAAGGACCTGATCATCGTGTCCGGCTTCAACGTCTACCCCGCTGAGGTCGAGGAGGTGCTGGCCTCCCATCCCGCGGTGGCTCGAGCCGCCGTCATCGGGGTTCCCCACCCCCACTCCGGGGAGGCCGTGAAGGCCTACGTCGTGGTGGCGGATGGTGTGTCGGTGGAGGAGGACGACCTCATCCTGCACTGCGAGGCGCACCTCGCTCGGTACAAGTGCCCCCAGAAGGTGATGTTCGTGGACGAGATCCCCCAGAGTGCCACCGGCAAGGTGCTCCGGAAGGCGCTCCGCTGACCCGCTCAGCGGTGCTCGTGAACATGTGAACCGGGCAGTAGGCTCGCCGGTGCCATGCCCTCCGCCGATCGTCGGAAGATCCCCGAAGCCACGGTCGCCCGCCTGCCGTTGTACCTGCGAAGCCTCCACGAGGAGCAGCACGCTGGCGGGGGCACCATCTCCTCGGAACGGCTGGCGGAGCTGGCGGGAGTGAACGCCGCCAAGGTGCGCAAGGACCTGTCGTACCTCGGGTCCTACGGCACACGAGGGGTGGGCTACGACGTCGACTACCTCATCTTCCAGATGAGTCGCGAGCTGGGCCTCACCCAGGACTGGCCGGTCGTGATCGTGGGGGTCGGCAACCTCGGTCAGGCCCTCGCCAACTACGGCGCCTTCGGGGATCGGGGCTTTCCCATCGTGGCGCTGTGCGATGCCGACCCCCGTGTGATCGGCACCGCCGTGCACGGCGTCGTGGTTCGTTCGGTGGACGACCTCCCGTACATCGCCGAGGAGCACGAGCTGTCCATCGGCATCATCGCCACCCCCGCCCACGCGGCCCAGTCAGTGGCCGACCAGCTCGTGGCCGCGGGCGTGTCGTCCGTGCTGAACTTTGCTCCGACGGTCATCTCCGTGCCCGACGATGTGTCGTTGCGCAAGGTCGATCTTGCGGTGGAGCTCCAGATCCTCAGCTTCTACCAACAGCGCAAGGCCGGGGGTCCGCCGGTCGCCGGCGTGGCGCACTGATGCCGGTCAGCGGGCCGGCGTACCCAGTGAACCTGCTCCTCACGGGCCGGAGCGTGCTGGTGGTCGGCGGTGGCGCCGTCGCCGCCGAGAAGGCTCGGGGGCTGATCGCCGCCGGTGCTGTCGTGCACGTCGTGGCCACCGTGGTGTCGCCGGAGGTGCAGGCCCTCGAGGTCACGTGGGAGGCGCGGCCCTACACGCGGGGCGAGGTGGAGGGGTATCGGCTGGCGGTGGCCTGCACAGACGACCCCGCCGCCAACCAGGCCGTGTTCGACGACGGAGAGGCCGCCGGGATCTGGGTCAATGCGGCCGACGATCCGGAACGCTGCGCCTACACGCTCCCGGCCCGCCTCGACCAGGGTCGGCTGCTCGTCACCGTCTCCACGGGCGGGCACAGCCCCGCGTTGGCCAGCTGGCTCCGTGATCAGCTCGCAGAGCAGCTCGGACCGGAGTACGACACCCTGATCGATCTACTCGCGGAGGGGCGGGCCGACCTCGTCGCGCAAGGCCGTCCGACCCTCGGTGCCGATTGGCGATCGGCCCTCGATTCGGGAATGCTGGACCTCGTCCGGGCCGGTCGTCTCGACGAGGCACGGGAGCAGTTGCAGACCGCTCTCAACCCCGCCGAGCCGCCCCTCCCGCACTCCCTTCCCTAGGAGATCGCCGCGTGTCCGTCGTCGTCATCGGACTCAACCACCGCAGCACGCCCCTCGACCTGCTCGAGCGGATGACCATCGGTGGTGCCCGGCTTCCGAAGGCGCTCCACGACCTCGTGTCCCGCGCCGACGTGTCCGAGGCGGTCGTGCTCTCCACGTGCAACCGCACCGAGGTCTACGCAGTGGCCGAGCGGTTCCACGGTGCCTACCAGGACATCCGCGATTTCTTCGCCGAGGTGGCGTTCCTCGCTCCGGAAGACTTCGCCGATCACCTCTACGTCCACTACGACGCCCCGGCGGTGGCCCACCTCTTCTCCGTGGCTTCAGGGCTCGACTCGGCGGTCCTCGGCGAGAGCGAGATCCTCGGCCAGGTGAAGCGGGCATGGCAGATCGCCCGCGTGGAGGGTGCCGCCGGTCCCGCCCTCAACCTGCTCTTCCGCCACGCGCTCGAGGCGGGCAAGCGGGCTCGCACCGACACGGGCATCGCTCGGAGCATCACCTCGGTGTCACAGGCCGCGGTGGCCATGGCCGCCGCTCGGCTCGACGGGCTTTCAGGACGTCGCGTCCTCGTGCTGGGTGCTGGTGAGATGGGCGAGGCGATGGCGGTCGGTCTGGCCAAGGCGGGCAGCGAGCTCTCCCTCGCCAATCGCACCTGGGAGCGGGCAGTGCAGCTGGCGGCTCGGGTCGACGGTCGCGCGGTCCGCCTGCTCGACGTGCCCGCCGCCCTCGCCGACGTCGACGTCCTCCTGTCGTCCACCGGTGCCGCCGTGCCGCTCCTCGCGGCCGATGACGTCGAGGCGGTGATCGCGGCTCGCCACGGTCGTCCGCTGTTGATCGTGGACATCGCCGTGCCACGCGACATCGACCCCGCGGTGGGCCGCCTTCCCGGCGTCACCCTCTTGGACATGGACGACCTGCGGGCCTTCGCCGACGCCGGTTCCCTGGCCCGCCGCGGCGCCGTTGCCTCGGTGCAGGAGCTGCTCGACGACGAGCTCGAGCGCTATCTCGGGGCCACGTCGGCTCGCGAGGTAGCCCCGATGATCGTCGCCTTGCGCGATCGCGCCGAAGGGGTTCGCCAGGCCGAGCTCGACCGCTTCCGGGTGAAGCTCGACGGCCTCGACGCCGTCCAGCTCGAGGCGATAGAGGGCCTCACCCGCGGCATCATCGGCAAGCTGTTGCACGACCCCTCCATCGTGCTGAAGGACGCCGCCGGCTCGCCGCGCGGCGAGCGCCTGGTGGCGTCGCTACGGGAGCTCTTTGCTCTCGACGACGACACCCCCTCACCGAAGTAGTGCGCCCGCTCCGGGCGGCGACGCGCGGGAGCCCCCTGGCCCGGTGGCAGGCCGACCACATCGCAGGGCTGCTCCGCGGCATCGATCCCGCGATCGTGGTGGAGCTCGTCGTCGTCGAGACGCAGGGCGACCGGCGACCGGACGTGCCCATCTGGGAGCTCGGTGGGAAGGGCGTGTTCGCCAAGGAGGTCCAGGAGGCGGTTCTCGATGGCCGAGCCGACTTCGCGGTGCACAGCGCCAAGGACCTGCCCTCGGTCACCGTCGCAGGTCTGATCATGGTCAGCGTGCCCGAGCGAGGTGATCCGCGGGATGCCATGGTCGGCTCCACCCTCGCCGATCTGCCCCAGGGGGCG
>Ga0105044_10013488_pt1 | contig 11093 bp, 12 predicted proteins | sample MAT01_FD_78092 | JGI IMG/M metagenome (GOLD analysis project Ga0105044, IMG submission 78092) | Freshwater microbial communities from Lake Fryxell liftoff mats and glacier meltwater in Antarctica - MAT-01 | ecosystem: Environmental > Aquatic > Freshwater > Ice > Liftoff microbial mat | place... | reverse complement strand
TGGAGGGGAGCCGGACTCCGTGATTCCCCTCCTGGGAGGGGCAGGGGTGGGTTCCGGCCGTTGCGGTTCATGGAGAAGGTCAGGGTGAGGGAAAATCCGGCTGCATCATTCCGGCTCAGCGCGCCGCCGCGCCGACCGGGCCGGTCAGGAGCCTCACCCACGGCAAATCATCCATCAGCTTGGCGACTTTGCCGTCGCTGGAACGCTCCCAAGTATTCCCCTGGTCGTCCGACGCCCGAATCTTGATGCGCGTGCTCATGTCTTCGTGTTTAGTTTTGCTCTGATCAGATGAACCTTATCGCTGCGAGTTGGATGCAATCAAAAAGGCTTTCATCCGGAACTTGATAGACTAAAGAGTTGACCCCATTGACTCGAACAGCCGAAACGAACCCTGACCCTTCCAGACCTGCCCCGGAGCCTCGCCAACAATCTTAATCGAAACTGGGCTGTGATGTCATCTTTACGCCGAACGATAGAAGTCAGCGGCGCGGGCTAACGCCCGCGTCGCTGTAGTGTCTGGTTGGATGGTTTAATCCTCAGGTTCGGCTTCGCTCCTGGCTTTCCCTGAAAGCGATTACATCTCTCGAAAACATCAATACTCCGTAAAAGAGCAGATAGCTGATCCCCATACACAAGACGAAGAAGCCTCGCAATGTACCGGCCTGCCAGAATGAGATGACGGTTGACGCGCTGCCCGCGGCGAGGAAAACTAACGCGAGGAGCACACGTGCCCATCGATAGCCCCTCCACAGGAAATAACAGAGCGCAGCAGCCAAGATGAAACGGATGGTATGCCACAGCAACTTCGCTGTGCCGTACCGCATACAGTCGGACACGGTGGCCGCAGCTGAAATGACCAAGCACAAGACAGTGATTGCAATGACAAGTGTCTTGCCTTTTGCATGGGGACTCTTCATTACGTCAACGCTCAAGGTGAGCCGCGAGCGCCCTCCGGGGCGCGAGTTGACTCGACCGCATCGTTGTCAGGCATTGGGGTCAACTCTGGACTCTGGACAAGTACTCGGTATGTTTTCATTCCGCCCAACTCCGGCCTTGGGTCTTGCTCCGCCGGGTGCTTCCGCTTCAAGTAATAGCCGCGTTCACACCGGGAGTGTAGGTAACCGCCGCGGGTCCGACAAGCGGAAAGCGGAAAACCAGCAGAGCGACCGGCAAATGCCCGCTGGACGCGTGAGCGCAGGCGGCACACCCTCCCCCACTGCAATTCCGTCTTCGAATTTCTGACTTTTTCCATCTGGAACACGGGGATTTATGGGTCGCAAACAGAAATTGAGACCCTGCACGCGACGTTTTCCACCCGCTGAAATTCGCCGGTGTCGTCACAAATGGCCAGCGCCGGACATTCCCGGCCGGGCGGCCGCACACGGCGGAATATTTCCAGCCCGACCACACCGCGCCAGGCCCCAGTCCGCCGGAATTCACGCCATTCCTAACGCTTTGTAAATCCAAGTATTACGCGCGCCATTCCCCATTCCACGCCGCCGGCAAACGCCAACGACGCAAGGCTTCGCGCCCTACGGCCCGGCGACAGAGATCCGGCTGACGTTCGCGAACGTGTCCACCACCAGCCCGCGCTCCTTGATGTACGCGCAATGCGCGCGCAACAACGCCCGGTCCACCGGCTGGAATCCACTCTCGATCCCGTGCAACATGGCGATCAAGGGTCGCCCGGTCTGGAGGGCGCGATCCACCCGCCAGTTGGCGAGCGCCAGGTTGAAGAACCAGCCGCCGTACCGCGCCCGTCTCCGGCGCACGAACCGGTGCTGCTGCGCGGCCAGCGCACGAACGCGCCGGGTGAATTTACCAAACGGAAACGCAAATGACTCCGGCGCGCGCCCCATCTTCTCCGTGATGATCCGGGCGCTCTCCACAATCTCCGCCTGCGGATCCGCCGCGCGCGCGACTCCCCCCACCGAATGCGTCAGCGAATGATTCCCGATCTCGTGGCCGCGCGCCGCAATCGCCCGCCATTCCTCCCACGAAACTTCCCCCCACCACCGCTGCGCCCGACCGGGAAGTGGCGCGTCCGTTTTGCGTTCCCGCGTCAGCCCGGCCACCACGAAGAACGTCGCCTTGAATCCGAATTCCTCCAGGACCGGCAACGCCAGATCCACCTGACACTGGCTGCCGTCATCGAACGTAAACGCCATCATCGCCGGGCCTCCCGAAATGCTTTCGCCAGAATCGCCGTGTTGTTGGCCACGAGAAAATGATCTTTCACCCACTGCCGCCCGGCCGCGCTCAACTCCCGGCGCAACGCCGCATCCCGCGCCAGCCGGTCCGCCGCCGCAATCAACGCCGCCGCGTCCCCCGCCGGCACCACCACCGCCGCCGCCGCTTCCGCCGCGCTCCCGGCATCGCTCGAAATCACCGGTAACCCGTACGCGAACGCTTCCGGAATCACATTCGGCAATCCGTCCCGGTTCCCTTCCGCATCCACAATGCCGGTATGCCAGAACAGATCCGCCCACCGGTATTCCTCCGCCACCTGCGCCGGGGGCAACGCCCCGCGCAACGTCACCCGGTCGCGCAACCCCAGCCGATCAATCGTGCGTTGCAGTTGTCCCGCCAACGACCCGCCGCCAACGATGCGCGCCGTGAAATCAATCCCCCGCTGTTGCAACGCGGCGCACGCGGCGAGTTGCAGTTCGTGCCCCTTCATCGGCACCAGCCGGCCCACCGACAAAATCCGCAGCGGTCCCGGCGGACGCGGTGTGTCCGCCAACGCCGGCAACTCCATGACGCCGCGTCGCGCGAGGATGATGTTCGCCCCCGGCGCGCGTTGGCTCAGGTGCGCGACATTATATTGCGTGGTGGTGTGGACGAAACTCGCGGCGCGCATTTTCGGAACGAGAAACGCATCGCCGCCGTGCCGGTACACGTCATACGCCTGCGCGCCAAAGCTGAACGGTAAGTCGCACAGTCGCGCCAAGACCGCCGCCGCCGTGGCCGGGGCGGTCGCCCAGACGCCGTGAATCGCATCCGGTCGGCGTCGCCGCAGGGCGTTCGCCCGGCAGATGCCGTAGATCGCCGCCCAGAGCGAGCTGAAGAAATTGTCTGGGTTGGTCGGAAAGTGGTCGCACACCAGCCGCCACGTTTGCTTCACCAACGCCGGGTCGCGGATCAACTCCCGCGGCAAGGCCACGATCAAACCCAACGCTTCCCACCAACGAAAATACCGGACGGGCACATCCGGCAACGCCACCGCCGCCACATCCCGGTGACGAAAGAGCGATTCGATTTCCACGTCGATCCCGTGCTGGCGCAGGCCGGTGATCTCGCGGCGCAGAAAGGTCTGCGTGAGCGCCGGGTACCATTCAAAGATGTAGAGCAGCTTCATTCGCCGATGATCTCCGCGACGCGTTGCACCACCCGGTCGGTGCCGTCCACAAAGTTTGCCGCAATCCGCGTCCGGTAATTGGCGAGGTTGCGCTCGAAATTTTCAAAGAGCGCCACGGTCGGCGCGCGCGTGGTGGTGAAATCGCCGTAGCCGAGTTGGCGGATGTGCCGGGCGTTGAGGAATTGCTCGAAGACGCCGTGAATCGGAAAGCACAGCACCGGCTTGCCATAGTAGAGCGCTTCGCAGATGAGGTTGTGCCCGCCGTTGACGACCGCGTAGGCGCACGACGCGAGGTCGGCGAGAATCTGTCGCATGTCGAATCGTTTGAAAGTCAGATTACCGTCCACCGCGTGTTCGTTGCGGAAACCGTACACGATGACCGGGCGCTTGAGTTGCCGGGCCGCGGCGATCAACGCCGGGAATGTGGCGGTGCTTTGATAGAGCAGCACATGGTCACCGGGCGACGCGGCTTGCGCGCGGACTTCCTGCCGGAGCAACGGCGGGAGCAATTCATTCAACCCCGGCTGGCGCAGCGGCGGATGGTAAAACGAAATGATCAGGTTCTGCCGGGTATGGTTGAAGAACAGTGCGTCTTCGAGCCGGGAGAGTGACCAGTGAACAAACTGCGCGGCGGGGACCGGGTAGCGACAGACTTGCAGGACGTGCGAGTGATCGAGGCCGATGCATCTCAGCCCGGCCGCGCGGGCGGCGAGCGGCAGGTAAAATTCCCGGTCACAGATGGCGAGGTGCGGTTGCCAGCGTTCGATCAAATCCAGAATCTGGCGGCGGACGCGCGGGATGCGCACCGTGCAGCGCGCCAGGTGGCCGCACGTCGCCGAGACGGACACGCGCTGGCGTTTGTGAATCGTGCGCGCCACCGGCACTTCCAGCACCGGCTGCAACGCTTCCAACACGCGCCCGCCGCCCACGAAATGAAATTCGTGTTGCGGCAGCCGCGCGAGCAACGCCTGCGCCCGCACCACGTGACCGAACGTGGTTCCCATCAATCCATAAAGTACCCGTGCCATCGGCGGGGAAGATACCGGATTGGCGCTTCCCTCGGCACGCTCAATCTATATAATGCGCGCCGTGCGAGTGCTGATTTTGACTTCCAGCACGGGGGGCGGCCACAACATGCGCGCCCGTGCCATCCAAGCGTGGGCGCAGGCGTGTCCTGAATTCGGGATCACGGCGCAGCTCCATCGTCCCCTCGAAGAATCCCACGGGCTGTACGCGTTCGGCGTCTGGCTCTACAACACGATCCAGCGCACCGCCCCGTTCCTCCACCACATTTATTACAACGTCCTCGAAGTCATCCCGTTCGTCAGCGTCGGCCAGCCGTTTGGCGCGGAGAAATTTCGCGCCGTGCTGGAACAGATTCGCCCGGACGTGTTGCTCAGCGTCCACGATTCGGTGAACCACGATTTCTTCGCGTACGCCCGGACGGTGCTCGGCCGCGACCGGGTGAAGTGCGTGACGTATTGCGGCGAATTGCACGGCGGCTACGGCTTCAGCCGGTACTGGGTCAATCCGGAGGCCGACCTGTTCATCGGCGCTGTCCCGGAAACTTGCGCGGCGGCGATCAAACTCGGCATGTCCCCGGCGAAAGTGAAACTGGGCGGATTCCTCCTGCGCCGCTTTTTCTACGAACGGCCCAATCTCGAGCCGACCGAGTTCAATCTCCTGCTCAGCGCATCGAGCCGCGGCGCCAACAACCACGTCGCGTTCCTCGACGCCCTGAAACGCGCCAACGTGGACGTGCCGGTCACCGTGCTCTGCGGCAAATCACCCGCCGCCACCGCGCGCGTCGCAGCGTGGGTCAAAGCCAATCCCACCCGGCGCGTCCGCGTGCAACCGCACAACTCCGACATCGGCGAGTTGATGCGCACCGCCAGCGCCATCGTCAACCGCCCCGGCACCGGCACCACGAGCGAAGCGATCCTGAGCGGTTGCCCGATTTTGTTGAACTGTCTCGGCGGCATCATGCCCCAAGAACGCATCACGGTGGAATTCTGCCGCCGCCACGACATCGCCTATCTCGTCCGCAAACCGAGCGACCTGCCGAAATTTGTGGATGCGTGGCGGCGCGACCCCGCGCAACTGGCCGCTGTCCGCCAACGCCTCCACGCCGCCTGTCCGCCTGCGCGCCCCCCGGATGTGCTCGCCCTGATCGCCGGTCTGATGCCCGATGCGGATGCCCTGGCAGCGCAGCGATTACAGGCTACGACACCAGCGACCTCCCCCGCAGTGCCCGTATTCTCTGAGCTGTAACGGTACAGTCGAACTGCCGCTCTCCCTGCTTACGGGTGAGATCGCATTTCCTTGTGATCGTGAATCGTTCCCCAGAACCCACCCCCGACCCCTCCGGTGGAGGGGAGCCGGACTCCGGATTTCCCCTCCGGTGGAGGGGAGCCGGACTCCGGATTTCCCCTCCTTGGAGGGGTCAGGGGTGGGTTCCGGCTGCTACGGTTCAGGGTTGGTGGCGCGAGCGTCCCCGCGAGCGGGGGACAAGCGGAACCGCCCACGGAGTTCTACGTTGCGCGGCTCAACAGTCGTAGGAGCGGCGGTGGACGGCTTCGATCATGCGCCGCGTTCCGAACCGGGCGAGGAACGGGCCGAGGCGCGATTGCCACAGGCTGCCCACGGTCACGATGGGCGGGGGACGCCGGGAGTTCATCACCCGCCAGATGGCGCGGGCGACTCGGTCGGGCGGTGGGGCGGATCGCATGTGCCGGCGGTAGGCTTCCCAAGCTCGGTCGCAGCGGGGCGATTCTGGACCGGTTACTGGATGCCGCACGGCGTTGTACGAGCCGGTCTGGATGTCGCCGGGTTGGATTTCGACGACGCGGATGGGGGTGTCAGCCAATTCCATCCGGAGGCTTTGCGTCGCGGAACTGAGCGCGGCTTTGGCGGCGTTGTACGGCGTCAGGTAGGGCACCGGGAACTGGGCGGCGAGGGAGGTGATGTTGATGATCAATCCCCGGCCGCGCTGTTTCATGCCGGGGAGGACGAGTTGGGTCAGGGCGAGCGGGGCGTGAAACAAGAGTTGAAACTGCGCGGTGATGGCGTCCGCCGGCAGGGATTCGAGCGGGCCGAAGAGGCCGGTGCCGGCGTTGTTGATGAGGACATCGAAGGGCACGTCGGGCAGTGGTCCCGGCTGTTGCAAATCCAACACGACCGGATGAAAGCCCGGGAGTGTGGGCAGGCGCGATGCCTCCCGGGATGTGCCCCAGACTTCGCAGCCGTGCCGGGTCAGGAGTTGGGCGGTGGCGAGTCCGATGCCGGAGCTGGCGCCGGTGAGGAAGATTTTCACGGTCAGGATTCCCAGGCGCGGAAGGCGAGGCAGACGTTGCTGCCGCCAAAGCCGCTGGAGTTGGAGAGGGCGACGCGGGGCGCGGTGGTCACGGGTTGGGTGACGATGGCGACGTTGGCGCACTGGGGATCGAGTTCGGTGATGTGGGCGGAGACGGGAGTGAATTTTTCCTGGAGCGCGAGGCAGCAGAAGGCGGCTTCCATGGCGCCGGCGAGGGAGAGGCCGTGGCCGGTGAGGCTTTTGGTGCTGCTGACGAGGGGCCGGTGGGTGTCGCCGAAGACGTGGTGGATCGCGCGGCATTCGCTGATGTCACCGATGGTGGTGCCGGTGGCGTGGGCGTTGATGTAGTCAACATCACCGGGTTGAAGGCCGGCATCGTCGAGGGCGAGTTGCATGGCGCGGGTCAGGCCGTCGCCGGTGGGGTCGGGAGCGACAACGTTGTAGCCGTCGGAGGATTGGCCCCAGCCGAGGAATTCGGCGAGGATGGGGGCACCGCGTTGCCGGGCATGGTCGAGTTCTTCGATGACGAGGACAGTGGCGCCGCCGGTGCCGACGAAGCCATCGCGTTTCACATCGAAGGCGCAGGGGTAGCGAGTGGGATCGGTTTGGAGGCTGAGGGCGCGGATGCCGGCAAAGGGGAGGATGGTGCAGGCGTTGCAATCCTCCGCGCCGACGGCGAAAACGATGTCCTGCCGGCCGAGGCGGATGAGGTCACAGGCGGTGCCGAGGGCGTGGGCGGAGGAGGCGCAGGCACTGGAGAATCCGAGCGCGCCGCCGCGGACGTGGTAGAGGGCGGCGAGGTTGATGTAGAGGGAGCCGGGGATGCTGTTGACGACGGCGAGGGGTTGGCAGCGTTGGAGGCCGCGGGTGTGGAGGGTGCGAAGGTTTTCGTAGGCGAGCCAGAGGGAGCCGCCGCTGGCGGTCATGAGGCTGGTGCGGGTGGAGGTGACGTGCGCCGGGGAAAGCTGCGCGGCGCGGATGGCTTGCTGCATGGCCGCGTGGGCGTAGAGCGCGTTGGGCGTCATGGAGCGCATTTGTTCACGCGGGAGTTGGGACTCGGCCGGCATGGTCCAGTCTTCGAAGTCGGGGGTGGGAAAAGAGAAGCCTTTGACGGTGCCGGCGAGTTGGACGGGGCTGTTGGCGGCGATCAGTTCGGGAAAGAGTTCGATGCCGGTCTGGCATTCGCGAAGGCTGCGGAGAACCGCGGCGCGATCGTTGCCAACACTGGTGATGAATCCCAGCCCGGTGACGACGGCGCGTTTCATTCGGCGACGTTCACCGGCGTGGCCGACGGGACGGCGATAACGGCGGTACCGCCGAAGATGAGGCCGAGGCGTTCGATGCTCGCGACCCGTTCGCCACCGCAGGAGATGGTTCCTTTGAAGTGAGCAAGCGGGACGTGAACGTGGAGGAGTGTTAGTTCCATGTCAATGACATCACCCGGCCGGACCGGGCGGTAAAAGCGCGCATCGTCCATGGTGGCGAACAACACTCTGTTGTCCGGGAGCGGGTGGCCCAGCAGGGCGGGAACACTCACGAGCACCCACGTCGTCGCCGCTTGACCGATGGCTTCTAACGCAATGGATGCGGGGAGAATCGGCTCGCCCGGGAAATGGCCTTCGAAAAATTGTTCGCCGCCCGTGACGTGGTAATGCGCGCGCACAACATTGCCGTCCACCTCAGCGGAATCGAGGAAGAGGAAGGGCGGTTGTTGCGGTAGCAGCAGCACGAGGTCTTCGCGGTGAAATCTGCGTGTAGTCGAAACAGCAGTGGAGCCGGTGTCGGTGAGTTTCCGCTGCAAAAGCTGACTGATCTGGCCGAGGGTGCGAATGTCCTTCAGGTCTTCGTTGGGCACTTGCACGCCGAGCACCTCTTCGAGGGTGAGGACGATTTCCAGCATCGTCAGCGAGTCAAGGCCAAGATCCTCCACGAGCCGCGCGGTCTCGCCTGCCGCAGCCAAGGGTACCGTCGCGGCGGACGGCTGGTAGCGTTGGATGACGCCAAACACGATGGCCGGGACGGCGGCAGCATCGCCGTCCTCGCGAAACTGGACAGCCGCCGCAATGGTTTCGGGGCTGCAGCGCCGCAATACTTCTTGCAGTGACAGTAGATCTTTTTCAGGCAGTGCGCTCATAGTTGGTTGCGAACCCTCGCTGGCGAAGGCTGTATCAGATTTTCACAGCGCGGGAAAGTGCTTTCTGGCCAGAAAATTTAGGATTACGCTCCGCGTCCGTGTGAACGCCCCCCGCTTCATCATTATTACGCACGAATGGCGCCCGTTTCACGGTGGCGCGGCGGTGTATTGCGAGGAACTCGCCGCCGCGCTCCGCCGGGCGGGCGGGACGGTGGACGTGTGGTCGCCGCACCGACCGGGCAGTCTGCGGCTCCGGCATCTGGTGCCGTTCGCGTGGCAAATCTGGCGGCGCCGCGCGGATCTGACCCGGTGCCCCGTCCTGCTCGGCAGCATTGGGGCGCATTGGATTTTCATGTGGCTGCGACCGGCTTGCCCCCAGCTGTTCAGTCTGTTGCACGGCACCGAATTGTTGCATGGCGGCGCGCGCTTGAAGCGGTATTTGCCGCGCGCCCGGCAGATTTTTGTTCCGTCCGCCTTCACGCGATCGCTCATCCCGGCCGCCTTCCCGGTCGTCGTCGCCCCGCCGGCCGCCAGTTCCGCCGCGACGCGACCGGTGGCCGTCACCGCCCGCCCGGCGGGGCCGTTGCGGATTTTGACACTGGCGCGATTGCATCCGCGGAAGGGGCAACTGGATGTGGCCCGCGCGCTGGCGACGTTGCAGGCCGATGTGATCTATCAAATCGGCGGGACCGGCGATCCGGCCATTCTGCGGGAGGTCGAGCAGACCTGCCGGGCCGGTGGGGTGGCGTTTGAGTATCTCGGCGTAATTCCCTCGGAACGGCTCGCGGCGACGTACGCCCAATGCGACATCTTTGCCATGACGAGCCGGTCGCTGCCGCGCAGTGTCGAAGGTTTTGGCATCAGTTACCTCGAAGCCGGGTGGCACGGCAAACCGGTGGTCGGCTACCGCACCGGGGGCGTTGCCGAAGCGGTTCGCGACCAAGAAACCGGTCTCCTCGTGGACGAAGGCGATCTCCCCGCGCTCGCGCAAGCGTTGGGGCAACTCATTCGCGACCCCGCCCTCCGTCACCGGCTCGGTGCCGCCGGCCGCGAATCCGCGCAGCAATTCAGTTGGGACAAGACCGCCCAGATTTTTCAGACCCATTGCGCCACCCCGGCGTCGAAGTAAGCCGGAACGAGGCAGGCGGATTTCCCCTCACCATCGAATGGAGAGAGATCGCACGACCTTGTGATCGCGCATCGTTCCCCAGAACCCACCCCCGGCCCCTCCGCTGGAGGGGAGCCAGACTCTGGAGTTCCCCTCCTGGGAGGGGTCAGGGGTGGGTTCCGGCCGTTGCGGTTCATGGGAGAGGGTCAGGGTGAGGGGCAATCCGGCTGCATCGCTCCGGCTTAGTCAGACGAAGGCGGATGCAGACCCGCAGGTCCGGCCGCGTGAGGCCGTAGCTTTAGCGAAGGCTCATGGTGAGTGGAGGGCGAGCTAATCACTCCCCCTTACCCGATTAGGCCCTGTGTCCTCTCGTCAAGCCGACTAGCTTGACGACAATAAAGACGGCCGTCACCGGATCGCCATCCGAAGTCTCAAACCGCACTCCGCACAAACTACTCTGACGGAATTTGCAGTTTACGGAGTTGATCCCTGCGATGACCCCGGCGACCACAATCATTTGGGGTCAATTTCATCACAGATCCACTCCGCCACGTCTTTTGCCAAGCGGACTGATACTGCAGTCAGTTGAATCAGCACATTCGCTTTGCGCATGACGATTGCACACGTGTCTGATAGTTCAGACTTGCAGATGAAAGCCTCATCACCCAACTCCCCCTTAATTACTGGCCCGCCCGAGTTGTCCATCATGTTGAGTTTATGAAATAATGCTGCCGCGTCTTGAGATGAAGACAACACTGCTACATGTACACGCAAGCTATACTTGGTTTGAGGATCTTCTTTCCATATGTATATCCAGCCATTTGTTGTTTGCTCATGGCGATCAATTCGTAATTTGTCGACAATCTTTTTGTCTGCATCAAGCTTCTTGAGAAGCGACTCCGCCTTATCACGGTTTGTCATACCTGATTGGCTCGATTCCGACTTTGAGGTAGGTGCAACTGCGTTGCCGTCATTGTCCTGAGTTTCGGCGACGACGGCAGTGATGCCACCGACAATCACGAGAAGGATCAGTAAAACAGATTTCATCGTCCTATGCCACTTTACGAGTGTTTGTTCTCATTGGGGTCAACTCTGGATTCTGGACAAGGCCTCGGCGTGTTTTCATTCCGCCCCACTCCGGCCGGTCTCGCTCCGCCGGGTGCTGCCGCTGCGGATCGCA
>Ga0105044_10013487_pt1 | contig 11093 bp, 12 predicted proteins | sample MAT01_FD_78092 | JGI IMG/M metagenome (GOLD analysis project Ga0105044, IMG submission 78092) | Freshwater microbial communities from Lake Fryxell liftoff mats and glacier meltwater in Antarctica - MAT-01 | ecosystem: Environmental > Aquatic > Freshwater > Ice > Liftoff microbial mat | place... | reverse complement strand
TGATTTCGCGTCCTGTTACTCAGGGTCCCCACGCTGGTTCAGACGCGCCTCCTTCAACGGGCGGCAACTCTACAAGTTCGCCGGTTAACACGTCAAGCAGATACAGGCGTGTGCGCCAGTTCTGCGTTTTGCTAAACACTAGATGCCGGCCATTTGGGGCCCACGACGGATCCTGACTGTCGCCGCCACCGGTGTTCTGCATCCGCACTTCACGTGTTGCCGCATCATACAAACCGATCTGGAACTGACCGCCCACGCGTGACGTCACGGCCAACATCGGTTTCATCTCCGAGCCGGGCGGCGGTCGCGACCAGTCTGGCTCGGTGTTATAGCTGGGTGAAACCGTCAACCGCTGCGGCTCGCCACCATTCCTACTGATCATGTAAATCTGCGGGCTACCCCGGTCATCGCTGACATACACGATGTTCTGACCGTCATGCGTCCAGCTTGGTGACGACTCCGCGCCTTTTGTATTGGTCAACCGCTGCAGCCCACCGCCGGCCGCGTTCATGACGTACAGTTCGGGATTACCATCTTTGCTCAACGTCAGCGCGATCTCATTCCCATCCGGCGAGAACGCCGCGCCGGAATTTAGCCCGGGAAACCCGGCAATGCGCCGCCGGCTACCCGTAAATAGGTCGGCCTCCAACACATCGGGAAAACGATTGATGTAGCTCGTGTAAACGATCTTTCGCCCATTCGGCGACCACCGCGGTCGCACGCTCAAACTTTTGTCAAACGTGAGCTGCCGGGGATTGTGACCGTCGTAATCCATCACTGCCAGTTCCTTCACATTGCCCCGCGTCCACACGAACGCGATCTGACTTTGGGCAATCCCCCGCTGACCCGTGACCGTCTGCACAATGTCATCGGCCAGCTTGTGCACCATCCGCCGCAAATCCTGTGGACTGCCGGTGTACGACTTCGCCAGGATCACCTTCTTGGTCGCGGCCAATGTCACCGTGCATTCGATCACGCCGGTCTTGGTGCCTTCAATGCGCACGCTGCCGGACTGCACAAACTCCGCTTCGGTCGAGGGCGTGATTTTGAAATGCCCCGAGAGACGCAAATCATTCTGCAACACCCCCGCGACCTGCGCGGCCACGGACGCGTCGCCCACAAAGCCGGTGACGGCGAAGTTTCGCTTGGTGACACCTTTCACCACATCCACTTGTGCCGAAACCACCGTCCCCCACCCTGCCAGAATTATCGCCAGCCAACGCATCATTCGTTTCATCCCTCTAATTGAAAATTGATCGAAATCTCCGCCGTCTCCCGCCCCAACCCATCCGGCAGGGGCTGCAAGCGGCGCACCGTCTTCGCAGCCGTGATCGCGGATTCATCCATCGCGCGATTTCCCGACGGCGTCTGCAACCGCACGTCCACGATCTCACCACTTCGGGCAACCCGCACCACCACTGTCGAAAATGCGTTCCGGCTCCAGTTGACTGACTCCGGCGGTTGCTGCCATGCGTCGTACATCCGATCGCGCACATGCTGGTAGTACCACCAAAACGGTGTCCCCTTGCCCACCCCGCCCGCCATTCCATCTGGCGATCCGTCCCGCGACCCGATGACGCTGCTGCGGCCCTCGCCCCCGCCGGCTTTCCGGCCATCGCCATACGCTGTCCCGCCGGCCTCGGCCACCAAGGCTTTGGCAAACCGGTTCCGGATATCCGTTGCACTCTCCCCGCTCGGCGACCCGGTTGGCGATCCTTTGCCCGTTTGCTTGGCAGCGGTCTTCGTCGCCGACCCGGCGCTCTTGCTGGCGGCGGCAACCGTGTTTGTCTTCGCCGTTTTCGCAGCAGCATTCGCCGTCGTAGCTTTTTTCTGCGGAATCTGTACTTCCCCCGGACTCGGTTTGGAAACTGGCGCTGATTTTGGCGGAGCGACTTTACGTTCCTCGGGAGTCAAAATATCCTCGCCGAGCGGCCCCGGTGCGGCGTCCGGTTGTCCTAGTTTTGGCGGCGTGTAAGCGCCCCGGCCCGTCCCTTCACCCTTCGGCATATCGCCCAGAATATCGGCGGGGACAAACATCTCAACCGGGATGGAAGCTTGCGAGCGGTCCTGCGTCAAGAATCCCTCCACGAGCACAAACCCGCCGATGATCGCGACGTGCATGATCGAAGCGATAATCAAGTTACGACGATAACCTGTCACACCCGGCTTCATCAGCGTCGTGGGGGCGCATCCTCCTGAGTCATCAACGCAATCCGCGTGATGCGGGCCGCGTGCAATTCCTTCAACACCTCAATCACGGCTCCGTAATTATTCGCTTGGTCAGCTTTGACCAAAATTGTGACCGGCGGCTGCGCCTTGGCGAGCGTGTCGAGCTGTGTCCGTAGTTGCGCGGTGTTCATGAGCTGATCATTCAGAAACACTTGGCCCCGGCTATCCACGGACACCGTGCGCGTCTGCTCCTGCTTGATCTGGTCGGTGGTGCCTTTGGGCAGATTGATGTTCATCCCATATTCCACAATGGGGAAAAAGATGATGACCGCGATGAACAATTGCATGAACAAATCCACCAGCGGCATGACGTTGATCTCGCCGAGTTCGGGCAAGTGGCCGTAACGACGGCCTCGTTGGGCAGCGCGGCTCATGTTATTTCGTCACGTAATTGTGTTCGATCGCCCCGACAAATTCATCCGCGAAACTTTCCATCTCCATCGTCGTGTGCTTGATTCGCTGTGCGAGCCAGTTATAGGCGAACAACGACGGCACCGCGACCAGCAACCCCACCACCGTTGCCAACAACGCCGCCGAGATACCCGGCGCCACCGCGCTGAGCCGCACCGTCCCATAAATCCCCATCTGGGCGAAGACACTCATGACGCCCCACGAACTGCCCAGCAATCCCAAGAACGGTCCACCCGTAACCGCCGTTGAAAGCACCGCGACTTGCGATTCCAGTTTCATGATCTCCGCATCAATCGCCCGGCCGAGCGCACCCCGCAACGTGTCGAGGTTCACCGCCGCCTGCTCCGGTGCCGCGACTTCTGTTTCCACCAGCGCGAGTTGTCCGCCACTGCCCAAACTGTTAATCCCGCCGGCTCCCTTCCGCGACCTGCTATTGCCCAACTGCGAGGACACCTCTTCCGCGCCCATTTTGTAAATGTTGTAGAACGCGCAATCGGCCATCTCGAAATTATTGATGTAAAGATGCAGCGGGTCGTGATCGCGATGAAATTGAGTCAGAAACTGCTTCCCCGTATTGCGCGCCTGACGCAACTGCTGCCACTTCGTCCACATCACCGACCACGTGAACGCCGAACCGATCAGCAAAATCACCACAATAACTTTGCCGGCCATGTCGGACTGTTGAAAAACCCACAACAGTCCTGTCGCCAGAACTAAATTCATGTCACTACCTCCTTGTCGGCCGCAGAGTGCAACCGCTTGTGCCTCTTATACAACTTCCCCGCCCGGCGTCAAAGAGATTTTTCCTCAGTCCGTCAAATGCCCCCACTCTGATTCGGTGACCTCACGCGGAATCGCGTGGCAGACTTTTTCAAAACCCGGAAAGTTCCACCCATTCGGGAAGTCCCGGCACTGTTTGGGTTTGGCTGCCTGCACCCGGCAATCCATGCCGTCGAGGAACACGCATTCACCATTCGGCTTCTCCTGCAAAACCAACCCTCGCCGGTCTGCAGCCAGTCGTGTGTGCCGTTGAATGAACTCATCCTCGCTCAGCCCCAAGAGCGCCGCCATCCCGGCGATTTCCTGCGTCGTCACCCGCACATGCCCCGGCCAACGACAACACGCCGTGCAACGCTGGCATTCGTAGTAAATGGGCATGAGCCTCCCAAACTCACCACACGCGCAACGTGACCACGTAAGCTCAGTAGCCCAAGGTAAGCTGGTACTTCAGCACATTGTGACACGGAGCCTTGTCCACCGTCGTCTTGCTCCGCCAACCTTCACACACCATCTGCCCTGACACAGTTTTGCGTCGGTGCGCCACGGCCGTCGCCAACTCATCCGTCAGATCGAAATCCCCGCGGATACACTCGCTGTTCGGACAATGAAAACGAAACACCGACTTGGCATTAGCCAGGTTGACCTCATACGACACCTGACTCGTCTTGCTCAATCCCCCCGGTGTGTAATGCTGAAACTCCACCTTCAACGACTTCAACTCTCGAAATGTACTGGCGAGGCTGGCCGAGTCCCGGACCCGTTGCCCCTCTTGCGCGCGGTATTCCGCGCGCGCGCCCACTCGTTGTGAATGCATAATCTCCTGATAGGTTACGACTGTTCGACTGCATCCTAGCAGAAAAACACACCGCCGTCGCATCTATTTTCCCATTGCGTCACCCCGCCGATTCCGCTATTCGACCGGCCCCGCATGATCTCCAAAAAACTGCTCGTCAAAAAAGTCATCGCCCAACTCGGCACCCAACTCGCCAACCTCGCCGGCGCCTCCCGCGCGATGCACGCCGACGCCTCGGACGAACAAAACAAGGCCGAGGACAAATACGACACGCGCGGCTTGGAAACTGCCTACCTCGCCAGCAGCCAAGCCCGGCAGGCAACCGAAGTCGAGCAAGCCGTGGTCGAGGACCAATTACTCACTCTCCAAAAGTTCACCGCCACCACCCCCATCACCCTCACCGCGTTGGTCGAACTCGAAAGCCAAGGCGAACGGCTGCATTACTTTCTGGGCCCCAAAGCCGGCGGTACCGGAATCAAAACCAAAGACGACGAGATTCTTGTCATCACCCCGGAATCCCCGCTCGGGGCAGCGCTCATCGGCAAAAAAGCCGGCGACCGCGTCCAACTCCAAACACGCGGCCCGGCCCAGCACTTCCGCATCATCAGTGTCCAGTAACGCCCCCGGTGGTGCGAGCGTCCCCGCGAGCGGAGCGGCAGCCCGCCTCGCGGGGACGCTCGGCCCACCATCCTGTGAATCAGCCACGATAGTGGTTGAACATCCCGGCGATCAGGATCAACTCCGGATGCGTCGCATGTAACTTCGGCAGCACAACGCGAATGCGCGACTGGTAATCCGCGAGTTTCTCGCGCAACACGCTCAAATCGTCCACCTTGTCCCACTGCACATTCTTGAGATCGAGCACCAGCTTGGCTTTACTGCGGGCGAGTGAATCCTGCAACCGTTGCCCCAGACCGGCGGCGTGCGTCGCCGAGAGCACTCCTTCGAGACGCACCCACACTTGCCGCTTGGCATGCTGCAACTCGACCTGCACATTGAATTCGGGAACCGCCACCTGCGCCGGCAACTGCTCCCACAAATCAAACGCCTGCCACTTGCGGCTCGGCAGCCGGTAGCGGGTGCGAATGAGTTTCGGATGCTGAAAGAGATCGAATTTCAGCGTCACCGCCGTCCACATCGCCGCGCCGATTCCCAACACGGACTTGCCGCGTTGCGCCCAAGTCGGCGCGCCGAGTTCCGCGAGGATCTGTTTCTCCAGCTCCCCAATCCACCGTCGAATCGCCGGGTTCGGCCCGAACAGCCGGCCCGCGAGAAAGACCGGATACGCACACCGCAGATCGTCGGCATAGATTTCGGCCTTCTGCCGGAGCAACGGATTCGGGGAGTTCTTCAACTTTTGATAACCGAGGAACCGGCCCTCCAGCACCCGAAAGATGCTCGGTCCCAGTCGCTGAAAATCCTCATCGAAACACCACCGTTGCAGATCCTCGATCTGCGTCGGTGAAAGCGTGGGATGCTTCATCATCGTCGTGAATCCATCCGCGCGCCGGTACATCAGCGCCGGGTCAGCGACATACTTCTCGTGCATCAAGTTCTCATTGCGAACGCGCTCGTTAAACGGCGTGCCGGGCACCGGTCCATAAATCAAATACTGCCCCAGCGCCGGCTTGAGCTTCATCAAGCCATCGAGTTCCTGCGCAATGATTGCTGGCGTCTGGTAATCGAACCCGATGATCATTGAGGTCAAGATCGTGATGCCGTGCGCGCGAAACTCCGTCAGAATTTCTTCGACTGGTCGCCCCTGCTGTTTGGCGTAGCCGGACCGCGTCCCTTCGTACCCAATCCAAAAACCATCAATCCCCATTTCCAGAATCTCTTCGACCGTGTACTGGCTGAGCGCCTTGATGCTGGAGAACGCAAAAATTGAGAGCGTTTTGCCACCCTCAATCACCGCGTCGCGGAACTGCATCGCCCGTTTCTTGTTGAGGAGAAAGTCCTCGTCAATGATCAGATACACGAGATCCGGATCTTGTTCGCGATACCGCTCGATGACCCGGTAGATGTCGCGTCCATGCGGCAACAACTTGATGTGTTTGCGTTTGAAGAAATGCGAGGTGCAACAAAAGTCGCACCCGTTCGGACAACCCAACCCGGCAAAAATCTTTCCCGTCCCCGACACCCGCCAGCCGAACACCTTCAAGTTACTCACGATCAGCGGTTGTTTGTACGGCATCGGAATCGCCGGCTCGCCCAACAGCCGGCGCATGTACCCCACCCCTTCCTCGCGACAGATGAAATCCGCGTACGGCCGCAGCTCTTCATCGCTCAGGACCGTGCCATAACCGCCGAGGACAATTTTTGTGTTCGGCGCATACCGGCGCACAAGCTCCGCCATCGTTTTCACTTTGTGAAAGATCGCCATCAGGAACGAGATGCCGACATAATCGTACCCCTTCTTGAGTTCGCGGATGAATTCGCGCCGCGACGGATACTGTAATACCACCGTGGGCGCTTCGAGATTCTCGGCGATGTATTCGAGCGAAAACTGCACGTTCACCGTGCGGGGGCTGAAAATCCCCTGCGCGCGGGTCACTTGCCGATACAATAATTCATAACCGACCGAAGTGGCGTCGCCGCATTGCGGGCCGAGCGGACGGCAAACGGTCGTCAACAATACTTTCGTGGACATGGGCATACCTCATCTGATTTGTACAAGCACTCGTCGCTCCGCTGCGACTCAGACTGAGGTGGGCCGGAGAGTTGGACTTGGTGCGGGGAGACTACGAGTACTCCCCCCCGAAGTCAAATTAACAAATCCAACCGCCGCCGATCACCAGGTCATCCTGATAAACCACTGCCGCCTGACCCGGCGTGATGGCGCGTTGCGGTTCCGGCAACATCACGCGGGACCGGCCCTGCTCGCCCACGACAACGCTCGCCGGACAGCCCGAATGATTGTAGCGAATTTTCACCGTGAGATTCGCCGGCAGTTCCTCCATCAACCAACTACAATTCGCGATTTCAAACTCACTGCGCAACAAATCCTCCGCCGGCCCCACGATGACCCGGTTGGTGGCCGCATCCAGTTCCACCACGTACAACGGTTTCGGCTGCCCGCCCAGATGCAATCCCTCGCGCTGGCCGATGGTGAAATACTGAATGCCGGCGTGGGTGCCGAGCGCCTTCCCGGCGCGGTTGACGATTTCTCCCGGCCGGTCCGCGACATGCGCCCCCTCCTTGAGAAACCGGCCATAGTCCTTGTCCGGCACGAAACAAATCTCCTGACTCTCGACCTTGTCCTTGGTCTTCAAACCGAGCTTCGTCGCGATGGCGCGCGTCTCGTCCTTGCTCAATCCGCCAAGCGGCATGAACGACCGGGCGAGTTGATCCTGCCGCAAGCTGAACAGAAAGTACGACTGATCTTTATGATCATCCAATCCCTTCCGCAGCCGGTACTGGCCGTTGTGTTCGATGCGCGCATAATGGCCGGTCGCAATTCGCTCCGCGCCGAGTTCCTCCGCCTTGCGCAACAGCGAGCCAAACTTCACTTTCTCGTTGCAGACGATGCATGGATTTGGGGTGCGACCGCTCTTGTACTCCGCCACGAAATAATCAATCACATCCCGCTGGAACGTATCCACCTCATCCACCACGTAATGCGGGATCCCGATACTGTGCGCCACCATCCGCGCATCCGTCACCGCTTGCGGCCCGCAACACTTGTCCTCCGCCCGGCTCATGCAATCCTGCGGCCAATTGCGAAACGTCAGACCAATCACGTCGTGCCCCTGCTCTTTCAACAGATAGGCCGCGACGCTCGAATCCACTCCTCCGCTCATTCCGATACAAACACGCATGGCCGCACTATAACGACCCGCTACCGTTCGAGCCAGAGCATTCCTGCGCGGAAATCAAATGTGAGCCGGTGCCGCCGCAACACCACGTTCCCCAACAACAGATGCCCCCCCGCCGGCTCCGGCCCGATGATGTCCGTGCGCGTCGGCATACCGGCAAACGTCGCGCCACCGAGCCGGACCGAGCGGATATTGTACTGCGCATTCAACGCCGCCCCGGCCACACCGTGCGATGTGCCGAGCCGTTCCGAGCCGGGTTTCCAATAACCCAGATACGCCGCCACCGTCCGCGGCACCAACATCCCGTAATCCCCCCCGGTATCCAGCAAACAAGTGTACGTATCCGGCCGCCGATCAATCTGAATCTCTACCGCCGGCAAACCCTCCACCCATCGCAACGGCACCGCTGCCACCGTCTGCAACGACGGATCCGGCACATACGGCGCCTGCGGACTAAATGTCACGTTGCCGCGCAGATAATCAATCGAGAGATACGACAACCCGCGCAACGTGTTCACCCCATATATCATCGCCGGCGTGTTGCCCCAAAACCCACGCGTAAACTTCAACACCTCCGTATCCGGACTGATCAACGCCAACAACCGCTGATGCCGCACCCCGCCAACATCCAACGTCGGCACCACCGCCAAATAATTATCCACCCGGCCGCCAATCCCCATCGCCGTCATCGGCTTCACCCCGGCGACCGGCGGGATGTTGAGTTGTCGGGCTTGAGAATATCCCAGCAAAATCCGGTTGCTCCCACTATCGAGCATCAATCGCGTACCGGCTTTCCCATTCACCGTTGCCAGCACCACCGGCACCCGATACTGCCCGCCCGGCTCGGTCGGCTTGTCCGTCGGAATCTTGATCAACGGCACCGTCCCCGGCTGCTCACCACTGATCACATTCACGCCGCCGAACTGCGCCGACTGCTCCGTCACCTGCATCTGAATCCCCAACTCCGCTGCCGACTTCCCCCGCCGCTGCAGCTCCGCCACCTGCCCGGCGGTAAACGTCGGCGTCGCCAAATCAATACTCCGGGTCGGCATGATACTGTCACACCCCACCCCGGCCAGTAAGACAATGAGCCAAATACGTTTCATCCCCGCCACCATACGCAGCCCCCGCCGGCCTGGCAATCTCCTGAAAAACAAACTGCCCTGCCGGTTTGCGCCGGCAGGGCAGTCGTGAATCGGGAGTCACTTACTTAGCGACGCCGACGAATAATCATGCCCACAAAGCTCATGCCAGCCGCGACGAGCACGACGGCGCTCGGCTCAGGAACGACGTGAGCACCGGCGAAGTCAATTTCCAACCGGGAGCTGTTCTTGTCGGGATTGCCGATCTCCTTGACTCGGAGATAACCGGGCGCCAACGCCTGGTCGAACTTGAACACATAGATCTGATCAATGTCGCCTTGATCGTAATCGTCCGCGCTGAAGTCCGTGCGGTTGAGGATCGCGGTCTGCGTCGCGGAATTGAAGCCATTGAACAGCACAATCGCGCCGGCACCGAAGTCACCGTCAGCGTCCCATTCCAACTTGAACGCATCCAACCCGGCGTCTTCCGCAATGACGATGTGCGTGATCGGCAAATCAAACTTCTTCAAGATGACCGACGCGCCTTTGCTGTCGAAGTCGAGATTCAACGGCGCATCGTCGCCCTCGTTGACGAATGCGGCATCATCCAACCGGCCGATTTCACGATTGACCCGCGCCGCCATACCCGCAGAGTTCTGAGCAAAACCCTCACCCGCATTGATCGTCCCGGTGTTCGAGAGATACTCAAACGCGAAGTTGACGTCCACGCTCTGCGAAGCTGCAGTCACCCGTCCGGTCGCGACGCCCGATCCGTTGAGCAACAACTTCACCCCGGTCGTCCCCGTGAAATTAAACGCCGGCACGCTCTCGTTCGCCGGCGAACTCCAAGCCGAGAACAAATACGCTTCCGAGATACCCGCCTGCGCCTGCGTCGCCGCGAGCGCCACCATCCCAGCCAAACCCAATACTAAACTCTTATTCATCAGTACGTCCCCTTTTTCGGTTACTAAGTTGATTTCCCTACACCATCCTTCCCCTTGAAGGACACGCATCACTTAGCGCCATGCGTGCCATATAAATACTGGTCTAGCTGGTAACTGGTAACCGCTGACACGACATACGGTTACTCAGGTCTAAGAATTGGGAAGCCTGTGCATTGTGTCCACACTCCCCCGCCAAGCCGAACACACACTGTTCAGCAACTGAACACGACTGCCATCCACTCGCAGGCAAGCGTCGCATTATTGCCGCGAACTGGCTTGCAGCTACCAATAGCCGCAACAAGCCCTTTCCCCCTGGCCTCGCGGGGACGCTCGGGCACCGATAATCGGAGGCAACACAGACAGGGGGCGGGTTGCTGATTCGGCGGACGGCGGGGCCGCCGTCCCTCCAGTCAGGGACTGGTACGTCAGTAGTCGTTTTCGATGTGCGACCGGCGAGTTTGCGTTTGATGCGGCGGCGGTGGGTGATGGTGGAGGAGGCTTTATGAATTGGGTGCGGCACGCTGTCGCCGAGCTAGGCAGCGCAACCTCAGCCTGACCGACAACGAACCCCGTGCCGACGATGTGCAGAGGCGGCTGACGGACGCCTTACGGGGCAGGCATGGCCAATGGCTCAAGCACGAACCGTCGGATACCCGAAACGCAACCGTTAACCTTGCCTCCATTCTCCACACGGGTTGGCAATCGTCCCACAATATGGTAAACATTCCGGCATGAAAACGGTCCATGCAGTCTATGAGGCGGGTGTGTTTCGCCCAACCGAGAAGGTGCAACTCCCGGAGCATTGCGAGGTCGAGTTTGAGCCGCGGCCAGTGTCTCAGCCGCCGACTGTTGATCCTGCGGACGCCATGCAGGAAATTTATAAGATTCTGTCGGAAAACGCGGCCACTGGAATTCATGACTTGGCTGCGCGTCATAACGAACACCAACCATGAGTCGCGTGTTCGCGGACACCGTTGGTCTCGTCGCCGTTTGGAATCGAAACGACCAGTGGTTTTCTCCGGCCACGGCAGTTTTTCAT
>Ga0105044_10013484_pt1 | contig 11095 bp, 11 predicted proteins | sample MAT01_FD_78092 | JGI IMG/M metagenome (GOLD analysis project Ga0105044, IMG submission 78092) | Freshwater microbial communities from Lake Fryxell liftoff mats and glacier meltwater in Antarctica - MAT-01 | ecosystem: Environmental > Aquatic > Freshwater > Ice > Liftoff microbial mat | place... | reverse complement strand
GGAATAGTAGGACGTTGTTGCCCAGCAATATGCGGGGACGCCCAGTCGGGGACGCCCAGTCGGGGACGCCCAGTCGGGGACGCCTAGTCGGTCAGGCTGGCGACGCGACAGGGCTGGTGTGACATAGGCCGGCAAACCGCTGGGCCGGCACACAGGTTTGGATTTATTAAGTGATTTAATGTTGCCGAATATTCCAAATCCAAAATTGCCCTGCAGGCCGCACCTTGCAGGCCGCACCTTGCAGGCCGCACCTCGGCAACAACTTGATTTTTTATTCGCAAGGGTTTATTTTTTAAAAGTGGTCATGAACTTCGGTTGTTGACTTTTGAATCAAGGTAAAAGTTAACTTGGCCTGCAAGGTGCCGTTTTCCAGACCCCGGCTGGACGGCTCCGCCTAAAAGGCGTTAAAAAAATAATTGTTTTTGAATGAGCCTTAAGTACGGGAGATTGCAGCTTAAATGGATTATCCTGTTATTTTGTAATTTTTAGGTGATATCAGAAGGCTATAAATAACTCTAGTTAGAGTCTGTCTATAGAGCCTCCTGATGTCGTTGCACTAGTCCAAAAAAATGTTCATTCCGCCCAAAGCGGGACTTCGCTTTTTCGGCCGTCGTGCGCCTAATCAGAAGCCTCTATCGTTAAGACTCCTGACTCTGTGGACAGACATTAGTTAAATGAAGAAATACATTGACGCACAGTTCTGTGAGTGGTTTAGACGTGAACCCCATTTTGGCTATCCGGCGTTAATTTTTCTTTAACCAAACAACATTGATCTATTAATTCGCTTTTTTTGTAAAACACCAGATATAGGTGCGACATCCAATGCTTAACCACCTTGAAACCCCTATCGGAACACTCATACTTGAAGCTCGGAACGGCTCTATTGTGCGCGCTGATTTTGGAAATCCGGTGGTTGAAAATAGTCACGCCGAAGCAGATGAGTTGCTGCTGAAAAGAGCGTTTATTCAATTAAGCGAGTACTTTGAAGGGAAAAGAAAACAGTTTGATATACCCGTGAATCCAGTAGGAACGGAATTCCAGAAAAAGATATGGAAAGAAGTGAATAAGGTTCCGTTTGGAAAAACTGCCAGTTACGGGCAATTATCAAAAGGGATTGGAAACGTTAGGTCGGTACGAGCTGTTGGGACGGCCAATGGTGCAAATCCGGTCTTGTTGCTTATTCCATGTCACCGTATCATTGCCGGAGACGGAAAGCTAATCGGTTATTCGGGTGGTCTTGAGCGTAAATCATGGCTGCTCAGGCATGAAAGCTTCTTTTCCGGAAATACTTTGTTTATTTAACCCTATTTTCGTTTAAATCTGCCGTTATGCGCATCATGCTACTTCTGCTTTTCCCTGTATTGCTTTCATTTTCTGCCAAAGGGCAGCTGCAGGACGATATTCTAGGTGAATGGGTTACCGGCAGCGGAAAAGGTCATATTAAGATCGAGCGTTTTGGTTCTCATTTTTACGGGAAGATCGTTTGGTTAAAAGAGCCGTTGGACCCTGAGACAGGTAAGCCAAATACAGATAAAAACAACCCGAATGATGCAAAAAAATCGAATCCTGTTTATGGTCTGCAGGTGATAAAAGACTTCGTATATGATGCAGAAAACGGCGAATGGCACGATGGGACGATCTATGATCCGGAGAATGGAAAAACGTATAGTTGCAGAATAAGGATGAAAGATAAAAACACACTGGACGTAAGAGGATACGTTGGGATAAGTATGCTGGGCAGATCCGAAAGTTGGTTCAGGATAAAGTAATCTCTTAATATTTCCACTTTACGAGAATAAAGACCGGAAACCAGGCGCAATGACATCCTGATTGTTTGTTATCGCTTTAGACCAGCATTTTCCTTTTTGAAATTTTAACGGTAATAGTGTTACCGAAAACACTCTCCGGAAATAACTGCACGAATATTTTCGGCCTACTTTAAAAACACACTTTAAAAAAAACCGGACGATGAAAATCTTATTTATTAAACTGCAAAACAAGTTGAAGGCAAATCTCAGAATTGCACTAAATATCTCAAGGGAGTGCAGCTGTCACTTCGTTTATTCCTATAAAAAAATCCCGTTCTATAACTGAACGGGATTTTCAACACAAATAGGAATTAAAACGAACTTCTTTACCTGCGGTTAATCATTTCCGAGGCCAACAATGCGAACTCCTGCAGAAAATGCAGTGAGGTCTGGTCCTTCGTTTTTCTGGAAAAGATCAGTCAGTGAATAATTTGCAAACAGGATAAAACTACCATATCCAACTCTTAAAGATGCATTCACGCGGAATGGACTAAGATTAAAATCATCTTTTGTTCTGGATTTGATGTTCTCTCCATTTTCTTCCACTTTGCGTTTGTTGTAGGAAGTAAATCTCCATCCTGCTGTAATTCCGGGCGAAACTGTTAGGCGCTTATCTTTCTTTCCAATTGGGTTTGATGCGAAAGTGAGGTATAACGGCGCATTAAGATAACCAATGGTAAGCTTACTTTTATCATAATTAATGTCGTTCTCAATCTTGGCAGTTACTGGAACTGTATCTTTTATCAGTTGTACATTTTGATCAAACCGGTAGTTATTAATTTCTGAACCCAGCCCGGTGGTCAAATAAATATTGTTGCGATAAATCTTTCCATGCAATTCCCAGAAATTAATGTTTACTGCAACCGATTTTCCATAGTTCAAAGCCCAGGCAGAATTAACTGTGTCAAGGTTGAACGTGTTGTCGGTATTCATCCATCCATTAACGCCTAATTCGAATCCCGACCAGATACTTTGCGGCCCTCGTGATTTCTTTTTCCCTGGCTCATCGCCACCTTTTACATCGTCACCGATGTCAACCCGTTTCTCTCCATTTTCATCTAGTATAATAATTTGTTTTCTACCGAACATAATGCGGGTAGTGTCTGAAGAAAGTGAATTGGAACGCTTTACTTCTCCGGCCCCGGAAACTGTTACTTCAATTTGTTTCGGATCTCCTGAATGATAAAGTGTTCCGGCCCCGGTAACGTCTCCTTTTAAAATATTTTTCACGTTTACCTGTGCATCGCTCGCGCCCGAAATAGCGACTTCGCCATATTCTGCGATAAGTCCGTAAGCCTTAAGATCGCCTGCACCGGTAACCTCTGCTTTAAGCGACTGAGCCTCACCTGCCAACTTAACATCTCCCGACCCTGTTACTTCAACTTCAACCCTGGTACATTTCAATAAAAGATTTGCATCTGCCGCACCTGTTGACGAAATCCGGATGTTCGCTGATATTATGGTGTCCGATGAATAAACATCAGCATTTCCTTTGATCTGAATGGAAATAAGCTCTATAAAATTGATGTAGATTTTCTCACTGTTGCCATCAATAGTAAGAACGTCTTCCTTTACACTATAATCAGAAGAAGCAAGATAATCGCTGCTCGCACTGATGCTTTCATCTGTAGATTGATTAAGGTACACAGTAGATGCACCATTAATAACGAGTTGTTTAAAAGAAGAAAGTGTTTTTTTCTCAAGGCCTGTCTGTGCACTTCCGGCGACATTCAGTAAAAAAGCCAGCGAAAGAAGAAGAAGAGTTTTCATAGTCTGTTTGTGTTTGCCTGTAAGAGATACAGGTAAAATAGTTGTTACAATTTTCTTAAATTATTTTACCGTGGAGCGGCTGTAACCCAATCCTCCGATATTAAAGCCGGTAACGCGCTGTCCTGCCCCACCAGGCTCAAGCTTAAAGGAAACATTTCCTCTAGTAATTCTTTCAAGACTCCTCATTCCTGTTTCGGCGAGCCCGTTTTCCCTGATATCCTCAATAGGCGATTCAATCTCAATATTGTTCCTTTTCAGGATTTTTCTGACTCCTTTTAAAAGTACCTGGGATGTTGAAAGCGGTTTCGCATTATTATTTGCTGTTGGATTTTCTTTCATAACAGACAAATCAGCCGGAGACAATGAAAGGTATCGGATTTCAAGCTCCAACTGCTGAAGTTGTGGGGCCTGCCTCTGCCTTATTTCGGCAAGCTGTGGCAAAGTAGCACGCTTTTCTGTAACTGGGACATCTTCCTTAATAACAGGTTTTTTATTACCGTTGCGAAATCGAATGCTTTCACTTTTTTCTGCAACAACCGGCTTATCCATTTTAGGAATAACCACATCTCTCACTACTTTAATTGTGTCCTGCTTTATCGCCGACAAGCCTGCTGAACCATTATTTCTTCCACCGACAATTGCAAAAATTCCGATAACAAGCATTATCGAAGCGGCAATGGCAACATATCCCGAAAAGAGCGGCAGAACAAACCTTCGTTTCTTTGTTTTATAAAGATCCTTCTTATTTTGAAAAACACTATTTTCAGGAAGCAAGCGGCTTGACTGAAAGGCATTCCAGTAAAATGCAAGTTCGGCGTTTGAACGGATTTCTGCTTCGAAGGCCTCCAGTTCTGCAGCCTGCATTTCGCCTTCCATCGCACGAACGGCCTTGTGTTCAAAGCTTCCTTCATAGGTGAATTCCTTTTTAAGAGCATCTTTACCGTTAAAAAGAATGTTGCTTTCTATAGAAAGGTAGGTTTTTTCAAAGGCTTCAAATTCCTTTTCCCAGTGAGGATACTGTTGTAAAATAAAATCCAGTTCCTTTTTATCGTCTGCATAAATACTGCGGTCGTAGTAAGAAATGCAAAGCTCTTCGAAACGAATCTTCAGATCATTTTCATCTTTTTTCAGACTACTCCTGAAATTATTATCCAGCGCAGGCTCAGCTTCAAGCGTAAAATCAGAAAGTTCATTCAGGTCAACTTCAAGCTCCGGATGCTGCTCCATAAAAAGGATAAGCTCGGCCGCCATTTCCGGATTCAGATTCCCTTCTGTATAGTCGAGCAGAAAGGCTTCATAGTTTGTCAGATCAATCCTCATATAACATTCTCCGTGTTGACAATGTAATTCTTCAAAAACACCCTTGCTCTAAAGATGTAAACTTTCACCTGACTTTCTTTCAGACCGGTGATCTGCCCTATCTCATCGTAAGAATATCCTTCGTAATCACGTAACATAATCACCGATCGCTGATCTTCCGGCAAAAGGGCAACGGCTTCGTTAAGTATCTTTTTCAGATCGAAATCGGGACGTTGTTCGGCGTGGACGACTCTCAGTGTATTGTCGATCGGCGACATGCGTTTCTTCCTTCTTATTCGCTCCAGCATTAGCCTGTACGCTGTTGTGAACAAATAGGATTTTGCCTTTTCGAATGAAACTTCGGACGCCTTCAGCCATACTTTTTCAAACGTATCCTGGACAACGTCGCGGGCTTCATCTTCATCGCGCATATTTTTTAATATGAAACGATAGATGTTATCAGAAAACTGGTCGACGCTACGGTTAAATTCAGCTACAGTCATGCTTTTTTCTGGCTAATGTGTGTCTAAGAGGCATACGGTCGCGTCAAAGTTACAATCATTTAAAATATTTTCTGAGGTTGCTGAAAATAAGACAGTTGCGCATCATACCTCGATGCAGATAGGTATGAATTAGATCCTGATGAAGACGGGATGTGTGAAATTGTCGGGGTAAATCTCCCTGGTTTCCGCGCGTGTGCCCTATCTTCAGCTCATGCTGCAATTACATTTGTTAAAGAAAAACTTCAACATGGAAGTATTACTGGAGGATATTAGCATAATTTTCAGCTTTAATTTTAACGGGAAATTTTAAATTTGAAATTTCTAACCGGCAATCGAAACCATACTTGCCGAAACGAAAATATACTGCTATGAAAATTATAATCAGAATTTTAATTGGATTGGGAGTACTTGTCGTATTCGTTTTGATAGTAGCGCTATTTACAGAAAACGAATACAATGTTGAGAGGCAGATCAGCATCAACAGGCCAAAGCAGGGAGTCTTTGACTATATTAAGATGCTTAAAAACCAGGATAATTTCAGCAAATGGAGCCAGATGGATCCGAACATGAAAAAAGACTATTCAGGCACTGATGGAACCGTTGGATTTACAGCGAGTTGGGCCAGTGAGAACAACGACGTTGGGAAAGGAAGTCAGACAATCGCGAAGATAACTGAGGGAGCAGGCATAGACACTGATCTGCACTTTATTGAACCATTTGAAGGAAAGGCTGATGCCCACATGAAAACAGATGCGATCGCTACAGACCAGACGAACGTGAGCTGGAGCATTCATAGCAAAATGCCCTTCCCGATGAACATTACATTGTTGTTCATCAATATGGATGAACTGATGGGCCGCGACCTGGAAGTTGGCCTTTTAAACCTGAAGAAACAATTGGAAAATTAGGAATTGTAATTATGGAAACGAAGAGGATCATAGAATCAATGCAAATTGATGCGCCCAGAGAAAAAGTTTGGGAAGTGCTGACAAATGAGAATTTTTTGTTGCAATGGTATTCAGCTTTCGGTGAAGGTATGAAAGCAGATACCGATTGGGAAGTTGGTAGCAAAGTATTATTTACCGATAAGTCCGACAGCGGTTTAATCGGCAGAATAATAAAGAATATTCCCTGTCAGCTTCTTGAAATTCAGTACGAAGGGGAAATCAAAAATGGTAAGGAAGATTACGAGAGCGAAGCAGCAGAGGCCGTTAAGGGAGGAAAAGAGATCTACCATCTAACGGGCAGCGGAAATGCCACCACTTTGATTATCAGTTGCGATATGAGTGAGGAGTATTTTGACATGATGTCGGCCGCCTGGGAAAATGCTTTATGGAAGATAAAGGAACTTGCGGAAGAACATTGATGAGCGGTTAAATGTGGTTTTCCGGGAGAAATTTAAAAAACAGCAACCAATTTCAGGTATGGAAAACTACTTCGTGTTTGATTGATGGAACCATCTCAATTTATTCTCTGAGAAGTGATATATTGAAATTCTGAATTATCGGTTTTGCGCTAACGTTTGCCACTAAGTTTTAAGGTGATGATTAAATCGATTCGGAATTATACGCGAAGCAAATTCGCAATTCTTTCAGAATGAAGTATCAAATCACGAATACGATTTCGCCGTGCTTATAAAGATCTGTTTTATTGTTACTTCTCATAATTAACATTCCGGAATCATCTACACCAACAATTTCTCCGCTGGCAGGAAAATCATTATTAGTAAAACTCACATTTTCACCTCTTTTCCACAAAGCCTTATCGTAACTATTTCTTATTTGATCAAAGTTCCCTGCTTTCAATTTTAAGTACCCTGCTTCGATTTCTTTGCAAAGAACTGCTTCAACATCTTCAAGTTCCTTTGATACACCTGATATCATTTTCAGGGACACCGCATTGGGTAGATCTTCTGGAAAACTATCCTGGTTAACGTTCAGCCCGATTCCTGCCACGCAACTGACAATATGACCACCCGAAAGTGCATTTTCGATGAGAATGCCTGCCATCTTAAAGTTGCCTACCAGTATGTCATTCGGCCATTTTATCTTTGCTTTTTCCTCCCCAAGCAATAAGTTTATTGTATTACAAACTGCCGATGCAATACATTTATTCAACAGGTATTGCCGATCAATAGTGAGGAATGACGGGCGAAGAACAACTGAACAGATAAGATTTTTACCGGGTTCGCTGAACCATTTTTTTTCCCGCTGTCCCCTTCCTTCCGTTTGCTCAAAGGCAGTTATCAATGTTCCTTCAATAACGCTAACGGAACGCAGCAGTTGGGAGGCATAATTGTTGGTCGAGGCCACTTTCGTCAGACGTATTATATTCCTTCCCGTAAAAAGCGTTTCCATCAACGGCAGAAATACTAAATTTGTCGCTATAATTAACAACATTGAATGAAAAATAAGGCAGAAATTATTGCCACTGAAGCTACAGACCTATTCATAGACAGTGTAGTCAAAGGGATTGAAGAAAAAAAAGGTAAAAACATCCAGGTTTTCGATTTGCGACAGACAGGTCATTCTGTGTGCGATTTCTTTGTGATCTGTAATGCAGATTCTGGAACACAGGTAGACGCCATTGCCTATTCGGTGGAAGCCGAAGTGAAAAAAGCAACGGGAGAATCGCCCTGGAGAAGTGAAGGCTTTGAAAACCGGGAATGGATCCTGATCGACTATGTAAACGTTGTTGTTCATGTTTTTCAAACACCCATCCGCGAATTTTATAAACTAGAAAGGCTTTGGGCAGATGCCGTCGTAAGGGAAATCCCTGAATCTATCGCCTGAGAAACCAGAACTTAATCCGGATGCTGTTGTTTATGCACCGGAATGTATCCAAAAGACATGGCTGAAAAACCCGAAAATAATTCTAATACACCCGATCCTCAAAAGCCTGGCAACAGGAAGCTTTTTCCAACCGGTAAGCCAAAAAATGGCCCACCAGGAGGAAATTTCTACTGGATTTATGCTGTCATAATATTGCTCTTTCTGAGTCTTTATTTCTACAGTACCGGCGGCTCCGACCGCGACGTTAAGACCGACCAGCTTACAACAATGCTTGAAAAGGGTGATGTTAAGGAAATTACGGTAATCAACCGTGAGTTTGCCGAAATCACAATTAAAGAAGACAGGCTGAAATCACCGGATTACAGGGCATTGAAAAGTCCGAACATGAATTCGTCTTCGAAAAAAGGCCCACATTATATCTATACCATTGGCTCAATCGATGCGCTCAACAAACAGGTTGAGGAATCTCAGGTTGGTCTTGATTATAAAGATCGTATCCGCCCGAATTATGAAAGCCGCAAGAACTGGGGAGGTGAAGTGATCATGTGGGTGATTCTGCTAGGTGTGATCTTTCTTTTCTGGATGTTGCTAATAAGAAGAATGGGTGGCGGAAGTGGTGGAGGACAAATCTTCAACATTGGTAAAAGCCGGGCACAGCTCTTTGATAAAGACACAAATGTTTCGATAACCTTTGATAATGTCGCAGGATTAGACGAGGCAAAAGTGGAGATTCGTGAGATCGTCGACTTCCTTAAGAACCCCAAAAAATATACTGTACTGGGTGGTAAAATTCCACGCGGCGCGTTACTTGTAGGCCCTCCGGGAACGGGTAAAACGTTGCTTGCAAAGGCCGTCGCCGGTGAAGCTCAGGTGCCTTTCTTTTCATTGTCTGGTTCTGATTTCGTGGAAATGTTTGTAGGTGTTGGAGCAAGCCGCGTGCGAGACTTATTCAAGCAGGCAAAGGAAAAAGCCCCAGCAATCATATTCATTGATGAGATCGATGCAATAGGGCGGGCAAGGGGTAAGAATCCTATCGCTGGCGCCAACGACGAACGGGAAAATACGCTTAACCAGTTGCTTACGGAGATGGATGGTTTCGGAACTAACATCGGTGTTATCATTCTTGCAGCAACCAACCGGGCTGATATTCTTGACCGTGCGTTGCTTCGTCCAGGACGTTTCGACAGGCAGATCTATGTTGAATTACCCGATCTTAACGGAAGAAAAGAGATCTTCAAGGTTCACCTTAAACCGGTTAAGACCGATGATACGGTTGACATTGAATTCCTTGCACGGCAGACTCCAGGATTCTCGGGCGCTGATATTGCCAATGTTTGCAACGAAGCTGCATTGATCGCGGCACGTAAAGACAAAAACTCAGTTGGAAAGGAGGACTTCCTTGATGCTGTTGACCGGATTATCGGTGGTCTGGAAAAAAAGAACAAGATCATTTCCCTTCACGAAAAAAAGGTTATCGCCTACCATGAAGCTGGTCACGCCACAACGAGCTGGTTGCTGGAACACGCTTCACCATTAGTAAAAGTTACGATTGTTCCAAGGGGACAATCGTTGGGTGCTGCCTGGTATCTTCCTGAAGAAAGACAGATTACGACATTTGAACAGATGCTTGATGAAATGTGCGCTGCTTTGGGCGGACGTGCAGCTGAAGAAATCATTTTTGGAAAAGTGTCTACCGGAGCACTAAGTGACCTGGAAAAGATAACGAAGCAAGCCTACGCCATGGTTACGATTTACGGGCTTAACGACGTTATCGGTAATATTAGCTATTATGATTCTTCGGGGCAGTCGGAATATAACTTCAACAAGCCGTACAGCGAGAAAACCGCTGAAACGATTGACATTGAGGTTAAAAAGCTGATTGATATGGCTTATGCGCGGACCAAGAGCATTCTTACCGAAAACAAAGATAAACTAAGCCTTCTGGCCAAGAAGCTGCTGGAGGTGGAAGTAATCTTCCGAGAGGATCTTGAGGAGATTTTCGGTGTCCGTCTTTTTGAAAAAGAGCATGCAGACACTGCGGGTGAGATTTCCAAATCGTTTTCTGATCGTAAGACAAAAGAGATAACAGATGAGAGGCAGTTGGCCGAGGACAGAGCAAAACTGAACGGAGGAGCGGTGAACGGTGTTTCAAGCACTAAACCTGCAGCAGAACCTGTTCCTGATCTGCCTCCTATAGGCCTATCGCCCGAATAGAGTAATAAAAGAACTTTATAAAAACCTCTGCGGACAATCTGTTCCAGAGGTTTTTTTATGTTTTTTCGTGACACTTATAAGCTTTGTTTTAGCCGTTGAATAAAGTATTTTGCGGGCATGGAAACAAACTGGAAACTACTCGCAAAAAATTCAGACCTTCAATATATCACAATCCTCAGCAATGCCTTAGAGGATGAAGGAATCAAGTCGGAGGTTATAAATAAAACAGACTCTGCATTTCCATCTGTTGGTGAGTCGGAACTATACGTCGATGAAAAAAAATACGACGAGGCGCTTGCTATCGTGAATAACCATCCGTTAAGTCATGCCGGCTAACGCTTAATGACAGACCTTCAGACCAGAGTTGTAGCCGGGACTATTTTTGGGATTTTACTAATTGGCAGTATCCTGTTAAAAGAATGGGCTTTTCCACCCTTGCTGGTTTTTATTATGATCACAGGGCTTTGGGAATATTCGCGGATGATGAAAGCAAGCGGAATAGCAGTTAATTCGCTTTTTATTTATTTGTCTAACCTCCTTATTTTTTTTGCTTGCATTTATTTCCCCTTCTCTGAATCAGCGCTTGGAATTTCATCAACAGAGATTTTATATTTCTCTGCTGCATTCTTAGCACTGCTCTTTCTTCTTTTTGCCATGGAGCTCTTCCACCCGCATCCAAACCCGGCAGGAAATATAGGAAGTTCACTGC
>Ga0105044_10013481_pt1 | contig 11096 bp, 11 predicted proteins | sample MAT01_FD_78092 | JGI IMG/M metagenome (GOLD analysis project Ga0105044, IMG submission 78092) | Freshwater microbial communities from Lake Fryxell liftoff mats and glacier meltwater in Antarctica - MAT-01 | ecosystem: Environmental > Aquatic > Freshwater > Ice > Liftoff microbial mat | place... | reverse complement strand
TGCGTTCACGTCCCACCAGACCGGTTCGCCCCAGCTATTCACGCCGATCTGTCGGGACGCCATATCGGTTTTGACCGGCACGCCGAGGTCCGCTTCGCTGATGCGATAACTGGCGAGGAGTTCGCGTTGCCCTTCCGCCGTCGCGCCGCCGTGCGATCCCATCGCGGCGAGGATGAACGGGTTCGCACCGAGTTCCTTCAATGCGTCAACTGTGGCTTTCGCGATGGTGTAATAGTTCGCGATGCCGCGCGACCCGCAACCGACCGCGATTCGGTCGCCTTTTTTGATGCGTTTCGCGACCGCTGAGGAGAGCCATTGATCGCGCACGGTGCCAGCGATGTCGTCGATGGTCGGTTGCGGTGCGATCTGCCGAATCAGTGCGAGAGAGGGAATGTCCACGGCTGGCCTCAGGCGGATGAATGTCGTCTTTCGTCGGCTTCTCGCGCTGCGAGAAGATGTCCTTCTTTGGTGTAGTCTTCGCTCGGAATCAGAAAAGGGCAGGAGTGACGCAGTTGGTCGATTTGGATCGGAACCCCGAAGAGGTGGTATAACATAGCCTGGGGTGGAAACCCCAGGTGGGTAACGAGATACGGCGTGTCGAAGAATCCTGGGGTTCCCACCCCAGGCTATGTTATACCACCCCTTCGGGGTTCAAAACGACGATTTTCAAGCCATCGCATAACTCCTGGCTTCGTCGAGTTAATGCTCATCACAGAATCATCGCAGAAACAACCGATACGCTGGATTGTCCGTCTCATCGGCACACGGATACGCCAGCGTTTCGATGAACGTCTGAAACATTTCTTTTTCGTCGTTCGGAATCTGCATGCCGATCAGAATACGACCGTAGTCCGCACCCTGATTGCGATAGTGAAACAAACTGATGTTCCAATCCACTGGCATCGTGGACAGGAACCGCATCAGTGCGCCGGGTCGTTCGGGGAAATCGAAACGATAGAGCCGTTCGTCCTGGGCCAACCGGCTGCGACCGCCGACCATGTGACGAAGGTGCTGTTTCGCGAGTTCGTCGTGCGTCAGATCGACCGAAGCGAATCCGTTTTCGGTGAACTCTCGCGCAATCTCCATCGACTCGTTACGATTGTTCGTCGCGAGACCGACGAAGACGTGTGCCTCCTGATCATCGGAGATGCGGTAATTGAACTCGGTGACGCTTCGCGGTCCGATGATCTCGCACAGCTTTCGGAAACTGCCGCGCTGTTCGGGGATCGTGACGCCGAACAGTGCTTCGCGTTCTTCGCCGACCTCCGCTCGTTCCGCGACGAATCGCAGGCGATCGAAGTTCATGTTCGCTCCACAGGTGATCGCGATGAGCGTCTGTCCGCGTAACTCATGTTGTGCGGCGTACTGTTTCAGTCCGGCGACTCCGAGTGCGCCGGCAGGTTCCAGAATGCTCCGCGTGTCCTCGAACACGTCTTTGATTCCGGCGCACACTGCATCGGTATCGACGACCACAAAATCATCGACGAGTTCGCGAGTCAGGCGGAACGTCTCCTCGCCGACGAGTTTCACGGCGGTGCCGTCGGAAAAGAGTCCGACATCGTTCAACTGCACACGATGACCGGCGCGAACGGATCGCACCATCGCATCGGAATCCGAAGTCTGTACGCCGATCACTTTAATTTCGGGCCGCACCGCCTTGATGTACGCCGCCACACCCGCAATCAACCCACCACCACCGATCGCGACGAACACCGCATGAATCGGGTGCTGATGCTGTCGCAAAATTTCCATGCCGATCGTACCCTGACCGGCGATCACGTCGGGATCATCGAACGGATGCACGAACGTGTAGCGGTGCATTTTGCCGAGTTCGAGCGCGTGCAGGTACGCATCGGAATAGCTGTCGCCGTGCAGGACGACTTCGCCCTTGAACGATCGCACTGCGTCGATTTTCAGTTTCGGCGTCGTCACCGGCATGACGATGACCGCCCGACAACCGAGCCGGTTCGCGCTGAGTGCGACGCCCTGCGCGTGATTGCCCGCCGATGCACAGATCACACCCGCGTTCAGTTGATCGGGCGACAGATGAGCCATTTTGTTGTACGCGCCGCGCAGTTTGAAACTGAACACGGGCTGCGTATCTTCGCGTTTCAGCCATACGGAATTTTCGGTGCGATCCGATAACTTGCGTGCGAGTTCGAGCGGCGATTCGATCGCGACATCGTAGACGCGGGCGGTGAGGATCTTTTGCAGGTAGTCGAAGCGTCCGAGCATTCCGATCCTCATTTACGGGCGAGCGTCGAGGCGTAAGCCCGACGTGTCCGGGAGTGAAAAGCACACGTCGGGCTTACGCCTCGACGCTCGCCCGAACCTGCGTCGGTTGAAGGGCGGTCGCGGAGTGGAGCCACAGGTGCATCGCGGCGTATGCGCGGTACGGCTTCCATCGATCGGTCACGGACGCGATATTCGACGACCCCGCGAGCGATTCGACGACCCGTTTCAGGACGAGATCGGTACCCGGCCATGCGTCGGCTTCGCCCATCGCCTTCATCGCGAAATACTCGACCGTCCACGGACCGATGCCGGGGAGTTTCAGTAATGCGTCCTTATCGGGAAACGGAATCGCGTTCGTGGCGATGACTCGTGCGACGTTTTGCAGGGCGACAACCCGTTTCCCCGGCATACCGATCCCGTCGAGGTTTCCCGTCGCGAGGGCGTGCGAAGTCGGGAACAGGAATTGATCGCCGATCGGTTCGCCGAGTCGGCTGACGATCCGGCCCATGATCGTCGAAGCCCCCCGCACGGAAACCTGTTGGCCGACGATCGTGCGCGCGAGCATCTCGAACGGACACCACGCGGCCGGAATGCGAAGCCCCGGTGCGTTCGCGATCATCGGACGCAGGTGCTCATCCGCATTCAGCACGGCATGGACAGCGGACAGATCGACGTCGAGATCGAACATTCGTCGAATGCGTTCGACGATATGGACTTCGTGCTTTCGGAACGACGCCGGGACTTCCACCAGGATTCGTGGTTCCGACGGGTGGTGCGAAATGCTCACGATGCCGATCTGTTTGTCGATCTGAAATGTGCGTGTATAGCATTCGCCCGACACCGATTCGACACCCGGTGTTGCGCGGTGCTTCAGGTAGCGCAGGAGGAACGCCCAGTCGAGCGGCGGTGTGTAGTCGATCTCAATGGTGATCAATCGCTTTTTCATTCCGAATGACTTTCCTTTTCGCGGCGAAGGAGTTCCTTTTTGCGTTCGACACCCCAGCGATAGCCGGTCAGTTTTCCGTTCGTGCCGACGACGCGATGACACGGAATCAGCACGCCAATGTGATTCGCCCCGCACGCCGCTCCGACCGCCCGCACCGCCTTCGGCTTACCGATCTTCCGGGCAATATCAGTATAGGTGACGGTCGTGCCGAGCGGAATCTCGCGCAACGCCTGCCAGACTCGTTGCTGGAAAGCGGTGCCTCGAATGTCGAGCGGTAACGTAAACCCGATCTGCGGTTCTTCGACGAACGCGACGACCTGTGCGACGATTTGTTCAAACTCCGTATCGCCGCCGACGAGTTCCGCATCGGGGAATCGTTCCTGCAATTCGCGAACGAGGGCATCGCGATCATCGTCGATGAAGATCGCGCAGACGCCCTTGTCCGTCGAAGCGACGAGGATCGATCCGAGCGAAGTGGTGCCGAACGCGAATCGGATCGTGAGTCCATCGCCGCCATCGCGGAACTTCGTCGGAGTCATGCCGAGTACCTCGGTCGCGGACGCATAAAATCGTCCGTTGGATTGGAAGCCCGCACCGTAGATCGCTTCGGTGACCGTATCGGTCTGCAACAGTTCGTCGCGGACCCGTTTCGATCGATGGGCGTCAGCGTACTGTTTCGGCGTGAGTCCCGTGTGCGATTTGAACACGCGATGGAAATGATATCGACTCAAACCGACCGCATTGGCGAGTTCGTCGAGTGTCGGCAGTTCGATCGCGTTTTCGATGAGTCGGCACGCCTGAGCGACCGACGCGGACTGACGTTCGACGAGCGTCGGTTCGTTTTGAGTGATGTGGAAACGGACGTTCTCACGTTTTGCCAATCGTGATGGGCACACCGTTCGGCAATAGACGCCGGTCGTTCGCACGGAGTAGAAGAATTGGCCGTCGAACGCCGGATCACGATCGCGGACGGCCTGCCATCGCTGTTCGTCGGAAACGGGGGGCATGACGGCGTTCCTTCGGGCGGTGGAAATCGAACGATCTGCGTCATGGTAGCGGGGCGGGAGGTGGGTGAAACTCCGTTTCTTGCTTTCAAATTGGGAATGCTGCATCGTCCGACTCTCGTCGATTGCGCGACGACGAGTTCGTCGCAACTTCTGCGGGTTAGAGCATTTTTTGGATCGGTGTAGCGTCCGTCAGAGCCGCGAGCGTGAGCGACCGGGTTCCGGGGTCCGGTCTTCCGTCAGAGCCGCGAGCGTGAGCGACCGGGTTCCGGGGTCCGGTCTTCCGTCAGAGCCGCGAGCGTGAGCGACCGGGTTCCAGGGTCCGGGGTCCGGTCGCTCACGCTCGCGTCTCTGACGGAAGACCGCTACACCTCTGCTGAAAACGCTCTCGCCGCGACGCGGAGTCTTCGGAGCGGAGCGCGTGGTGGAGGTACGCGCTCCGCTCCGAAGACTCCGCGTCGCGGCTAACCGATTCGGGAATCACTTTGAGTGTCGCGAGCATTTCGCGTGATCGCCAGACGCCCTCTTTGCGGGTGGATTTGCGAAGGCGTTCCGTGATCGCGACGTGCAGGATTCGCCCCTCTCGCTCGAATGCGTGAAATTCCACCCACGGTGCCGAGGCGAGAGAATCCTTGATCGCCCGCAACCGCGATTTCGCTTCGGATAGTTCCATGATCGACCTCTGTTACTGGTATATTCAGAACAGAGACTCGAACATCGAATCGGGATCGCGCGGAGGACATCGAAATTCGCCGTCACTCCGATATCGAACATACAACGGGAGGCTCCGATTCCAGGCGGATCCCATGTTCAATTTCCAATGTGTTGATGCGTTGCTGGAGTTGTTCCGCCAATGCGGAAAGAATCCTGACTTCCTCATGGAGCAAGTGTGCATTTCGAGTCGTCAGTTGAATGTATTGCTTTGCCTTCTCCGTGAGTAAGTCCCAGACATCTCCGAATTCCGGCCATGTTTCAGGCTGTGACTGCTGAATCCTTTGTGTATCGTTCGTTGCGCTCAACGGGTCCAGCCAGTTCGCATCAGTATCCGCATCACTTTGACTGTCGGGATCCCATTCGTGACGCATTTGAATCATGCGGTGCAAAAGTCCGGGATTCGCCTGAGCAAACGTCCGTTGTTCGTAGTCGGTGTCGAGTAGCCGAGCACTCGCTTTGAACATCGGAATACCGAATGCCTCGCGAAAGTACGCTCGGATCAGGCGATCGAGTTCGGGATCCTGTTCATGATGCGAAACGACGATTCGCATCAGACGGGATGGCGTGGCACCCGAATTGAAAAGTTGTCGCATATCAGCAATCAGATGCGGTTTCAGTGTCATCGTGTGTACCTGATTGGGAGTGATTACCGGCGGAACTGAACCTTCACATCCGTTTGGTGTTCAACGGTCGGTTCGCTCCCAGGATGCGATTTTCCGTCCACTCCCCTTCGATCACGTCGATTTTCGTCCCACTTGCGGCGAAATTTGTCCACATCGCCTCGAAAAACTCCGATCCTTTGACGGTTGCTTTGATCAGATTTTCCTGTGCGTCGTGCTTCTGGTTGATCACCAGAAAACTCAGGATCGTTTCCCCATCTTCCAGGCGAATCGACCCTTCAATGAAAAAATCCGAATCATTACAATCGTCCGCAGCGTATCCGAACGCGGTGTTCCCGTGCCGTTCGATGATGTTGGGGTTCGATTGGGCCATATGCTACTCGTTCGGCTTTTCCCTGTCGACCGGTGTTTCCGGTCGGCATCTCTCGAACCTCGACCCATCACTTCGCGATTTCCGGCACCTCACCGCACAACGCCAGCGCACGCAGCGCAACCGCCGTGCTGATGTAAGTGCTGAAATGATAAGTATCGCGGTACAGCGACTTCATCCACCATCGGCCCGATACTCGCTGATTCACTTTCAACCACTCGATCCCCTTGCGAATCCGTTCGTCCGACGCCGGGACACCCGATTCGCGAAGCAGTACGATCGCGAACGCGGTCATGTACGGATCGCTGCCGGGGTTCGCGGCGTCGGGTTCGCCCTGAATCATCGCGACGACTTTCGGATCCATTTTCTCGTGCCATTTCATCAGATCGGACATCCGTCGCGTGGACCAACCGCCATCGGGTTGTTGCTGCTTCCACAGCATCGCGATGAATGATTTCCGTTCGTCATCGGATACGAGTTCCGGCATGAATGTGGATAGCTGGAGTTTCACGGCGCGTTCATAATCGCTGATCGGTTCGTGCTTACGGAGGAACGATTTCATCCGTTCGATGCGACCGAGCGTGTCGTCGTCTTTGACGGTCGCGAGCCAGCCGGGTGCGGTCGCGATCGCTCGTGCGGCCTGCACCGTCAACTCGAAATTCGTCGTGATGTACGGAATCTCGACCTGATCGATCGTCTTGATGAACCCTTCGTCGGCGAGACACTGGAACATCTGTCGGAGTGATTTATCGGTATCCGGCGAGAGTTTCCCGGTGACGTGTTTATCCCACGACGCCAACCCGGAACTTCGCCACACCGAGTAGATCCCCTGTCCGAAGTATTTCACCCCGTTACGAATCTGCGGCGGGCCGATCTTCTCCGGCATACTCTCGACGAACTGCCTCCGCACTTCCTCGCTCGGCGTTCCGAGGAGCGGAGTCAACACCGATCGTTCGACCATGTAAACGCCGGTGCCGTGACAGGCGACGCAACTCCGTTCACGCACCCACGAATTCGCGCCGTCGTCGAGGTACTTTCGGGCGGCGCGAATGGTGTCGGGGCCGAACGCCTTCACCTTCGGCTCGTCGGCGGTCGCGGCGGGTACTTCGATCCCGGCGGATTCGTATTGGAATTTCGGTTTGGGTTTCGGTTCCGCACCGCCAATGCGACCGAGGATCATTGCAGAGAACAGGAACGCGATGATGCCGTGAGTTGTTTTCATGAATGCACCCGTGCGGACGTAATACCCCCATCCTGAAGGTATCCGGCGAATCGCGTGAGTGCAAGAGTTCGCCCCGGTCACGCAACTCCGTCACCACCCGTCTGCTGAATGCGAACACTTGGCAGGCCGACCACTTCGAACGTCGCCGACGCGATGGAAATTCCAGCCGCGTCCAGATCACGCAACAGGTCGCGACTCATGGCGTCCTTCACGTCGCGAATCCCGCGATCACGGACGACGAACCGGACGGTCAGTTCCAGCCAGTTATCGGTCAGCCGGTAGTAGACCTTCGGCTCTGTCACCACCCGGTCCAGAAAGAATCGCCGCTTCAACTCGTCGATCGTCCCGGAGTCCAGTTCCGAGGCGGGGACGGCGTGCCGTTGGGCGGCCTCGAGCAGGATTTGCTCGGCACGGGCGCGGTCGGCGGTGTAGGAAATGGGGAGCATCATTTCCTCCCAGAGGTACGGGAATTCATGAGAGTAGTTGTACACGGGTTCTTCGAAGATCCGGGCATTGGACACCGTGACGACCCGCCCGGTGTATTGCCGACTCTGGACCCACATGGCCGGGTCCGCCCCCTGGACCGACGGCGGTTGGCCCATCTCCATGATGGTGGTCTGGGTGAATCCGAGGGCGACCACGTCGCCCCGCACTCCTCCCATCGCGATCCGGTCGCCGACGTTGAACGTCTTTCCCCGCAGGATAACGAAATATCCGGCGATGGCCGAGACCACCTTCTGCAGGGCGAACGCCAGTCCCGCGCTGACTAGTCCGAGGCCGGTGGTGAGGGTGGTCGGGTCATCGAACCAGATGGCTGCCACCCCGAACACCAGCATGACCCCGGTGAACAGCTTGATCCCCTGCCTTGTCCAGAACACCGCCCGCTCGTTCTTTGACCCCCGCAACACCCATCGGGTGATCGTCCGCAGTCCCCACGAGAGCAGTAGGAGGAGGGCAATCAATCCCAGTGTGAACAGGAACTTCTTCCCGTTGTCGGTGTTCATGCCGACCAGCCGGGTGTCGAACAGGTACACGGCGCTGTTCTCACCCCGTAACTGAATCCAGTCGCCCATGGTTGTCACCTCTGGGTTGAAGATGAATCGTCCGATTGTCCGCCTTCGTTCTGCCGGAAGCGGTCCAGCAGATCGACTACCGGCTGGCGGTCGCGGGCGGAGGGGATGGTCTCGCGGGCGACGTCGGCGATCGCTCCCACCTGATCGCGGACGGCCGCGAGTCGATCCGGTTCTCTTGTCCGGGAGGCGACTCGAATCAGTGCGGCGACGATCCGGGCGAGCACGGCGGGGTTCCCCGATGAGTTCTGACGGATCTGATCGAATGCCTCCTCAAGCAGTCGTTCGAACGTTGGCCCCCGCGCGATCACCCTCAACTTGCCGTCCGCCTTGCGGAACGGGGACGGGACCGTCCGATCCGCCATTTTCGCCATGATCGCCCCGAGGTAGTCGACGCAAATGATCGCCGTGGTGGTATCGTTCACTCCGGGGGAGAGTGCCTTGAGTGCCACGTCCACAATCTGACGGATGCCGAACCCGGCGTCCTGATACGACGTTCTCTGACGACCGATCGACACCAGCCCCCGGATCCGATCCACCTGTTCTTCCTGAATCACCGCCCCGCTGACGGACGCGAGCACGTCCCCCTCGGAAACGAACTCGCCGACCCCACGCTCCAGACGGAGGATGCGGTCGAGTTCGGACGCCGACCGCGTGAGTTCGTCCGCGTCCATCCCCACGATGTATCCGGTCCGGTCCGCTCGAATCGGCGACCACTCGGACGGCAGGGGAGGGGGCGAGTTCTCGATCGGTTCGCCGATCTCCACCGGAAAGAGGCGATCGATTGCCGCAATCGTTTCGTCCGCTGCGGCGGCGACGACGTTGGACGCCTGGATGGAAGACGCGACGTGGTGGATGAAATAGATCAGGTGCCCGATCCCGATCAACGCCAGGACCACCGCCGCCAGGACTGCCAGACTCGGAACGAATGCCCCCTCGTCCCCGCCCCGGACGGTTCGGAGTACCACCAGGCAGTAGGCGAACACGCCGACGAATACCCCGAGCACGAGTTGGTTAGACCGGTCCCGCATGAAATTCCGCAGGACCCGCGAGGTGTACTGGCTGGAGGTCAGCGCGAGGGTGGTGACCGTGATCGAGAACGTCACCCCCGCAATGGTCGCCATCGAACCGGCGATGACGGAGAGCACCCCACGGGCACCGTCCGCCCCCGCTCCGAATATTCGGGGCCAGGCCGTCCTGACCCCGGGATCGATCCACCCATCGGACTCGATCAACACCAATGCGAGGCCGACGGCGAAAGCCACCGCGATCGTCGGTATGAACCACAGGCTGGACCGCAGTCCATCCCAGAGCGCCTTGAATCTGGTCACATGCCCCTCCTCGGAAATACTTTGTAGTCGTCTCGGTCTGGCACGCCTGCTTTTCTCGCTACCGGGCCAGTCCCCCTGTATCCCCCACGTGCGGGGCATCACTTTCGCGATCCCCCAAAAGGTCGTGGACGTACAGCGACCTCACCAGCACGACGACGACCAGCGTGAGCGGGGTGGCGACGACGAGACCGATCCCGCCGATGAAAACCCCCATCACCAGTTGGGCGGTGATCGTGAGCGCGACCGGCAGATCGACGGTGTTCTGTTGAATGAGTGGCGTCAGGACGTAGCTCTCGACGGTCTGGATGGCGGTGAACAGGATCGCCACCCACACCGCCGTCATCGGGCCATCGAGTAACCCGAGCAGGACGGCGGGGATGGCCGAGATCAGGGGGCCGAAATTGGGGATGAACGTGAGCACGGCAGCAAGCACCGCGAGCGTGAGGGCGAACGGCACGCCCAGCAACACGAGCATAAGCCAGACCAGCACCCCCACGAACACCATCGCCACCAGTTTACCCATCAGCCACCACCGCAGCGCGTCCCCGACCCGCCCCATGACTTCCATCGCCCGTCCCCTGCCGGGAGGCGGGACGAGTCGGGCGACCCCGCGGATGTACATGCCGGGTTGGGCAGCAAGGTACATGCCGATGAAAAACACCACCACCACTACCCCGATGGCTTCGAGGGTGGTGGACACGACACCGGTGATGCGGGTGAGTAGATCCCGACGCTGGGGAATCAGGTTCGCCGACGCGGGAACCTGATCCATGACCCATCGACCCCATTCGTACTCGTTCAGCTGCAAGCTCAATTGCTCAACGGATTTCGGCAGCGTTCGGCGCAGGTCGTCCGCTTGCTCCGCGACACGCGGGACTAAAAACCATCCCACTCCCACGAACACGCCAACCACCAGCAACAGTCCTGCGGCGAACGACGCACGATTCCCGACGGACGTGCGACGGTCGATGAAGTCGCTGACCGTTCTCAGGAAGATGGCGAAAAGCAGGCCGACGAATGCCAGCATGAGAACGTCGAAGGCGTACGCGATCCCGACGACTAATACGACGAGCAGGAGGACGACGCCCCCGATGACTGCGGATCGTTTTGCGAGGTCGATCAGCCCGTCCGACCGATCGTCGATTTTCGGTTCGTTCACGTTCACTGCCCTCATCGGACTGCGAGTTGCGACGCGAATCCGGGTGCGATCCGGTCGATCTTCGATGAGGGTGGTATATCCGTCGGATGGGGTTCGGACACCATCAGCCGACGAACAAACTGAAGTGTGCCGCCCTCGGTCGAAAGGATCCGGTGAATCGCCCGAGTGCGAGGGAAAGCCGATCGGCCACCGCCGTTGCATTTTCTCACGTTGGATTCGTCAACACCGCCTTCAATCTCGCCCGACCGGCGGGGGGACCAGCCGATCACTGGAAAGACGGTTAACCCCCGCCGCTCGCCTCCCATCGCTTCTGCAACAGTTCCCGACTCGGCTGATGTTCGACAGCGGTCGGCAATCGCAATCGTCGTGCGTTCAGTCGGTAGTAGTCGGTGTTCCGCAACTCGTCCGCGACGACGATCTTGCGA
>Ga0105044_10013480_pt1 | contig 11096 bp, 17 predicted proteins | sample MAT01_FD_78092 | JGI IMG/M metagenome (GOLD analysis project Ga0105044, IMG submission 78092) | Freshwater microbial communities from Lake Fryxell liftoff mats and glacier meltwater in Antarctica - MAT-01 | ecosystem: Environmental > Aquatic > Freshwater > Ice > Liftoff microbial mat | place... | reverse complement strand
CGGGGTCTTATGCTTGGTTAAGGCAAGGTTGGTGCCATGGGGGATGATTCATGGCTTTCTTTCCCTGCCGGGCCGGGGCGATGTATTAATAACAGGCCGTAGAGCGATCCGTCGGCAGCTTCGGAAAGTATCCGGATTGCAGGGTCCCGGCGGGCTTGGGTAGTTTCCGAGTCTATGCCGCCGCGCGGGAATGGTGCAAGCATGGCACAGCCCCCGCAAAAGGATGTGCACCATGTCCACTGAAGAACCGAAATTCACTCTTTCGCTCAAGGATGGCGCGTTCGAATTGCGCGACTACCCCGCCATGATCGTGGCCGAGGTTACGGTTTCGGGCGATCAGCGCGAGGCCAGCAGCACCGGCTTTCGCAAGCTCGCGGGGTACATCTTTGGCGGCAACACCGGTTCCCGGCGGATCGCGATGACCTCTCCGGTGACGAAAGTGCAGACTGGCCAAAAGATCGCGATGACCGCCCCCGTCACGCAGATCGGCGAGAAGGGAATGTGGAACGTGCGGTTCACCATGCCTGCCGCAATGGCGCTGGCAGATCTGCCACAGCCGAACGATCCGTCCGTGACGCTGAAAGCACTGCCCGCAGCGCGCTTTGCCGTGGCGCGATTTTCCGGGTTGGCAGGCGAGGCTTCGGTGGCGGACGAAACCGCGAAACTTCTGGCCTTCGTTGCAAAAAGGCAGCTGAAACCCGCAGGCCCAGTCACGCAAGCGCGTTATAACCCGCCGTGGACACTATGGTTCATGCGCCGCAACGAGGTGATGGTGTCCGTCGACGCAATGATCTGACATGCCGCGTGTCCACAAAGAGGCGCATCTTATCGCGCGCATCGGCTGGCTGCGCGCCGCAGTGCTCGGGGCAAACGACGGGCTGTTATCCACCGCCAGCCTGATCGTCGGCGTGGCCTCGGCCTCGGGCGACAAAGGGGCGGTGATGGTGGCGGGCCTGGCGGGATTGATGGCAGGGGCCATGTCCATGGCGGCGGGGGAGTATGTTTCGGTCAGTTCTCAGGCCGATACCGAAGCTGCGGATGTGGCAAGGGAGGCCGCTGAACTGAAGACCGATCCGGCCGGCGAGCAGGATGAACTTGCGGCGATCTATGTGGGGCGGGGTCTGCCCCCGGCACTGGCGCTGACGGTCGCGAAAACCATGATGGCGGGCGATGCGCTGGCGGCGCACAAGCGTGACGAGTTGGGCATCATCGCGATCATGGAAGCGCGGCCCGTGCAGGCGGCACTGGTTTCGGCGGCAACATTTGCTTCGGGGGCTGCGCTGCCACTGGCGGTAACGGCGGTGCTGCCGGAAAGCAGCCTGTTGGTGGGCGTATCGCTGGCGACACTGCTTGCGCTGGTGGTTCTGGGCGGACTTGGCGCGCAGATCGGCGGGGCGAGCTTGTGGAAGGGCGCTGCCCGCGTCACCCTTTGGGGGGCGGGCGCGATGCTGGCGACGGCGGCGGTGGGCTGGCTGTTCGGGACCGTCGCCTGATTTGGCGAAAATGCGCATAGGTGGTTTTCGGCCCCTATGCAATTCACCCTTTCGGCCCATCCTGCACAGGTCAGGCCGCGCCGCTGCCGCCCGGAGCCTGTGCATTCCGACGCATCCAACGTCAAGACCAACATCGAGGCACCATTTCTTTTGTCGTGGTTATCGCCCGATCATGTCGATGTCCGGACGATGGGGGGCCGCGTCACCCTGACCTCAATCGTAGAGAACTGGGCGGAACCGGAGCTTCCAGGCAATACCGACTGGGACGCACAGGCCATGACATTCGGCAGCAACGACATCCGGGTGGATTGATCCCTTGGCAGCGTCGCCACGAAGGTCGCGGAGCCACTGTCCGGAATGGCTAAGCCGACCAGCCCCGCAGGTAAGTAGACTTTACCGACCGCCACAGGTGCCGGTCAACATCGCGCCACAGCCCCGCCAGCAGATCTGCGGTTGTCGCATCGCCATATGCCTCAGCGACAGTCGCAGCATCGAGCACCGACTGCGCAAACGCATCCAACGGGCTGGAAATCGCCACATCAGCCTCATCGGCCAGAATGGCGGCATGCAGGCCCAGTTGAGCGGGCCATTGCGGCACGCCGCCAAGGTCTTCCACCCGCGACGCAATTACGGTCGTGCAGCCTTGCATCAGACGGGCCACACGGTCGCAAAGATCGTCGACCATGATGAAATCCGGACCGCGGACGTGGCGCTGCGACTGCTGCATTCGGTCCTGCAGGATCACCGCCGCCGCCAGGTGCTGGTTCAAAAGCTTCAGTGACGTTTTCCGGGACGAATCCGCGGAGGGGGAAAAGGCCGCAGCCATGGCTATCATCTCCAATTCTAAATAGTCGGATGCACGATACGGCGTCAGGGAGGGAGGTCCCCATCAACTGCGGAAAAGCGGGAAGATGACGGCACCCGCTGAAGGAAACCTAGGCGAAGTCTGCGCTCTGTGGCAGCCTCGGAATATACCTACTTCATCGAAGTTCGGGGGTCAGGCTTCCGGAACCAAATGGCTTGACACACGTTAGAGACGAAAGGGCGGGACTGCAGAACAATTATTCCCACAGGAGGCTCAGCACATGTTCCGAGGGAGGGACGCAATGACGCCCAGCCCACCGGACCGACACCCGGATAAGCAGACGTCAAGCGAGGACCCCATCGGGCAAGTGACAGCGACAGACGTTTTTCCAGAGAAAACACCCCCCCCTGCGCACATCGTGCCCTTCGTTCATGCAGACCCGGGCGCGACCGGGCAATCCATTATCGCTGTTCTTGCTCTGAATGCCGCATTGATCAGGCGCAACCATCAGCTGGAAGCCGACCTTGCGGTGCAACGGGATAGCACCCTTGGCCATAGCGCGCTGCCGCAGGGCTTCCGCCGGACCGAAGGACTTTCAGCCCAGCAATCGGCCGCGTTGCTCGTCCGGGCGCTCAGGAAGCTTGCGCCCGACAGGCGCGATGAAAGTAGCGCCCCGCCGGACCTTGCAGGCCTTACCCGGCGTCAGGCTCAGGTATTGCATATGGTCTTGGCCGGTCAGCCCAGCAAGAACATCGCAGCCGTTCTGGGCATCAGTCAGCGCACCGTCGAAAACCACCGCGCTGCAGTCATGAACCGGATGGGGGCCACTTCGTTACCCGCGCTGGTGAGGATCGCGCTTGGGCAAGCGTCCGGCGCGGATTTCCAGTTAAGTCATATCGCGCAGGCACCATCGGGTCGGCGACTGTGACGCGGGCCCTGCCCCTGCGCCACGAGGTGGCTTTGCAATGAAGACGCCCGGGATGATCGGGCTCGCGGCTGTCGTGCTGGTCATGATCGGCGGGCTTTATTGGTGGTGGCAACAAGGCAAAATCTTTCCCAGCACGGATGACGCAACACTGGAGGCCAGCCTTCTGACAATCGCGCCGCAGATCGGAGGGCGTGTGGTCGGCGAGGTTGCAGTCGAGAACGGCTATGTCGCTGAGGGGGATTTGCTGTTCTCTATTGATCCAGCAGCGTTTCAGGCTGCCGTCGATGTAGCGCAGTCCGAGCTTGACCGGGCCAGCCTGACAGCAGACTCAAATGGCGCAAGTGTCAGGGCCGCGGCGGCTACTACGGCGGCGATGGCAGCCAACCTGCGGCAGGCGCAGGAAGACCTTGCACGCGACCGGTCCTTGGCGCGCAGCGGGCAGGTTTCGAAGATTGTCGTCGATCACGCGCAGACTGCGGTTGACCAGGCAGTGGCCGTGAAGGCCTCGGCTGATGCGGCCCTCACGTCGGCGGCCATGCTGGCGGGGCGGTCGGTTACAGGCGACACCCCGGCGATCCGGGCGGCTCAAGGCGCACTGACGGTAGCGCGTCTTGATCTTGCCCATTGCACGGTCACAGCCCCTGCTTCGGGGTGGATCGCCAATATCGGTTTGCGCCCGGGCCAGATCGTCTCGGCAAACCAGCCGCTGTTTTCTCTGGTCGAGGACGGGGCCTGGCGGGTGGATGGCAACTTCAAGGAAACCGATCTGCAGCGCATCCGCACGGGCCAGCCGGTGTCCATGAAGATCGACATGTACGCGGGGATAAAACTGACAGGCACGGTAGAAAGCGTGGGCTACGGATCGGGGGCAGTGTTCTCTTTGTTGCCCTCGCAGAATGCGACCGGCAACTGGGTCAAGGTTACGCAGCGATTTGCTGTGCGCATCGCGATTGATCATCCACCCACCGACCCAGATCGCCCGCTGCGCGTCGGTGAGAGTGTGACCGCGACGGTGGATACCGGCGATCTGGTGACCAAGTGACAGTAGCCCTCGCCAGCGCGGCGCCGCAGGCATCCGGCGTCAAATGGTCCATCGTGCTGGCCGTAGTGCTGACAGCAATTCTCGAGGTGCTGGACAGCACGATTGTCAACGTGGCCCTGCCACTGATCCAGGTCTTCGCGCTGGTGGCGGTGGTGTCTGCCGTGCTGTTCGTGGTGCGAGGGTACGGCTACCCGGGCAACATCATCGACTTCGGTCTGCTTCGGGACCGCAGTTTCGCGGCGGCAAATGTCACGATGATCGGGTTTGGTCTGGCGATGTTCGGCTTCATCGCGATCCTGCCTTTGTTCGTTCAGGGGCTGTTGGGCTATCCGGTGCTGGCAGCGGGGTATTTATTCATGCCGCGGGGGTTTGCTGCGGCGTTTTCGATGGTGTTCACCGGGGCTGTCTTGATGAACCGGTTTGATCCGCGCGGCTTGGTGGCGCTGGGGCTTTTGCTGACCGGCTTCGGCAACCTGACCCTTGGCTGGCTGAACCTGAACGCGGGGTTCTGGGATCTGGCCTTGCCGGGCGTGGTGTCGGGCCTCGGGATGGGGCTCTTCTTCGTCCCGATGTCCACCCTGGCGTTTCAGAACATCGGGTCAGACCGGCAGGACGAGGCGTCGGGGATTTATGGCGTGATGCGCTCACTCGGCTCGTCGATCGGGATCGCGATTGTCGGATGGCAAGTTGCCAGCCGGTCGCAGTTCCATCGGGCGGTTCTGAGCGAGCAGATCACACCCTTCAATGCCGAGGTGACGGCCCCTCTGCGCCCGCTTGGCCTTACGGCGCAATCGCCGCAAGGGGCCGAAATGATGGCCGGCCTGGTTGCCGCACAGTCCAGCATGCCGGCGTTTCAGGATGCGTTCTGGCTGACCGGCTGGGCTGCCTTTCTGATGTTGCCTGTGGTGCTGATCCTCCAACGCCCGGCCAATGGAGCCCGTGCGCCTGCGGGTGCGCACTGATTAAGTATCGTATGCGTCACCAGAATTTTTCACCCTTTCTTTTAAGGAGACGATGATGCCCCAGACCCTTGAACAGAACCGCCGGTTCGTGCTGGCCGAACGCCCCAGGGGGGAGCCGACATTGTCCACCTTGCGGCTTGACACCGAAGCCGTTCCCGCGCCCGGGCCGGGCGAGATGCTGCTGCGCACCGAGTATCTGTCGCTCGACCCCTATATGCGTGGCCGGATGAGCGATGCGCCCTCTTATTCCGCTCCTGTCGCCGTCGGAGCTGTGATGGAAGGGGGGACAGTCGCGCAAGTGGTGGTATCGCATGTGACCGGATTTGAGGCAGGTGACTGGGTGCTGTGCTACAATGGCTGGCAGGATTATGCGCAATCCGATGGCACCGGCGTCACGCGACTTGATCCCGACATGTCGCATCGGTCCTGGGCGCTGGGAATTCTGGGGATGCCGGGGTTCACGGCATGGGCGGGCCTGACGCAGATTGGCAAACCGAAAGCTGGCGAGACGGTGTGCGTGGCGGCTGCCACCGGGCCCGTGGGTGCGACTGTCGGCCAGATTGCCAAGCTGATGGGAGCGCACGTGGTCGGCATCGCGGGCGGGGCCGACAAATGCGCCCATGCAGCTGATGTCCTTGGGTTCGACGCCTGCATAGACCACAAATCCAAAGACTTCGCCGCGCAACTCAAGTCCGCGGCCCCCAAGGGTATCGACATCTACTTCGAAAATGTCGGCGGTGCCGTATTTGACGCAGTCCTGCCTTTGTTGAACACTGCCGCGCGGGTGCCGGTCTGCGGGCTTATCTCGCAATATAACGCCACCAGCCAGCCGCCGGGACCAGACCGGTTGTCGATGCTAATGGGCCAAATTCTGCGCAAGAGGCTGACGGTGCGCGGGTTCATCATCTTCCAGGATTTCGCACACCTGTACCCTGAGTTTGCGACGGCGATGGGTGCATGGCTCAAGGCCGGCAAAATCCGATACGTCGAGGACATGATCGAAGGGCTGGAGGCAGCCCCGCAAGCCTTCATCGGCCTCTTACGCGGCGAGAACTTCGGCAAGCGGGTGATCCGTGTGGGTCAGAAGATGCAGATCGAAAACAAAGGAGATGACAAATGAATATCTTGATGGTCCTGACTTCGCATGACGCCTTGGGGGATACCGGCAAAAAGACCGGCTTTTGGCTAGAGGAATTTGCAGCCCCCTATTACATCCTGTCGGACGCGGGGGCGCAGATCACGCTGGCCTCTCCGAAGGGTGGGCAGCCCCCGCTGGACCCCAAAAGCGACGCCCCTGACGCCCAGACCGACGATACGCGGCGCTTCAAAGACGATGCGGAAGCACGCGCAGCTCTGGCCACCACGGTCAGACTGTCGCAGGTGGACATGGACGCATATGATGGCGTCTTTTACCCCGGTGGCCATGGTCCGCTGTGGGATCTGGCCGAGGACGCGACCAGCATCCACCTGGTCGAACATTTCGCCAGCGGTGGAAAGCCGATCGCCGCGGTTTGTCACGCCCCCGCAATCTTTCGCCATACCAAACGCGCCGACGGAAAGCCCTTTGTCTTTGGCCGCAATGTCACGGGGTTCACCGATACCGAAGAGGCCACGTCTGGTTTGACCGATGTGGTGCCGTTTCTGGTTGAGGATATGCTGGTAAAGAATGGGGGCTTCTATTCCAAGGGCGCCGACTGGGCATCGCATGTCGTCGTGGACGGCAATCTGGTCACCGGGCAAAATCCGGCATCTTCGAAAAAAGCCGCTGAGGCCTTGTTGAAGTTGCTTGGTTGATACGTAAGGCCTGCCCACTTTGCGCCTGACAAGGGCCACGGATTGGGGAAGTCAGGCGATGGATGCAACAACTTGATCGATATCAGTGCCGGGTAGCTCTGGCCTGGTATTGAAGGAACCCGATGAGCAGGAGATGTTGATGGCCGAGCTTCCTTTTGACAGTCATGAGATCGAAGAACTGGTGCTGCGGTTCAATGCCGTTATGGCCAAGGAGGGGACCGATTTCTCCGACCTTGGCGGTAACGCGACAGACGATGAAGTGGCCGAAACGCTGCAAGAAACGGAAGGTGATCTGAGCCGGGACGAGATCACACAAGAGATCGAAAGCATGAACGACGAGCAGAAGGATGCGCTGGTCGCGCTTTTCTGGATCGGGCGCGGCGATGCAGAGCCGCAGGAGTGGGAAGAGACCAAGGCGCTCGCCCGCCAACAGCACGACGGCCTTGTAAGCCGCTATCTGCTGGGTCAACCGGAGGTCGGAGAGTTCCTGACCGAAGGCCTTGAAAAGATGCTGGAATACGGGGTTGATTGACTGACTGGCCGGTGCCCGCGTTTGCTGTGGTTCACGCAGAGAGCCTTTGCATGTTTCAGGACTGGGCAGCCAACAATTGGGCCGACGAGCAAGCCTTGACCCTTGGCGCAACCACAACCTCGCATCTTCCGACGGACATGACCCTTTTTCGTAGCGTGGCGTCCTGTCTCACCATGTCCGCAGTGAGCGTTAGGGTGCTCATCGACGGCCCACGACCTCTTCCTGCTTCGCACCGAACGGTCAACCCATCCCTCCGTTTTACCGGGCGTACAGGTGGAATGAGGCACGTCAAATACGACAAGCGCCGATAAACCGTCTGCGGATCGTCAGGAGACTGATGGTTGTAGAAGCTCCGCCTTGACGTGGCTTTTGCAAGAGATGAGAGGGTTGCTACGCAAGGAAGATTCCGCGCCATTGATCTGGTGTGCATTTGAGGGGCGCCGAAGGCCTGCTGCGACGACGGTGGCAATCCGTCGAGTGGCCACCCCGCTGTTTCCGCGGCGATAGGTGGGATGCTCTTCAATTGCCACCGTCCTCTCTCTGCTTCGCTACGAATGGCCATCACGTCCTCTGTTTTCCCGGGCGGAAAGACGGAGGGAAGACGCGGTAAAGACAGAGGGAAGACCCACAGAACCACGTGCGACGCCCCGCCTGAAACCCCCGTCGGCGCGTGCGGGCCCCCGCCCGTCGATGCCACTTTGATATGTTCGACCAGTTCGCCCGCCTTCTGGGCTTCGCCGTACTGCTTGTGCCTGCTGGGACCGATGGGCGGCTTCCGACAAAGTTTCCGAAAAGTGGCCGTGTGCTGCAGATGTCGCGGCCGCTGCATCACGACGTTGTTGACGCCGAGATGCCGGTGACACCGCTCGGCCACATCGTGGTCATCGCCACACAGGGCCAAACGGTCTGGCACATGAGCAGGGTGTCTGATCCGGGGACCGGCGTAGACACTATTCACCCTTGATCCCGGAAATCAGGCCTAGGTCTGCAGTTTGAAGACCATAGCAGAGCGTCAAAGGCGGCTGACCTGCAGTCGCCCTGCACAGCGTTCGCCTGCGCCGCGAGAGGGGCTTGGCCAGCAGTTCTGCGCCCGCTGCCCGATGTCCCGACCCAACGGAAATCCATTGATCGACACGTCGCGACCGAACGAAGGCGGTTGGGAAGTTTTTTTGCGTGAAGTGTCGCCGTGCTGACGACGGTCGTGGCGATTGCAGCAACCTTCTTGCGGTCAGTCTGCGCGCGAAAGCAACGACGCAAACTTCCTGACTTCCTGTCGGCCGTCATCGCGGTATTCCGAACCGCAAGGAGAGAAAATATGCAGTTCATGTTGATTCTGAACGAAACATCCGAAGATTTCGCCCGCAGCGCCGATCCTGAAAGTTCAGCTGACTATGGGGGCGGACGGAATGCCTTTATCGGGGCAACAGCCCAAGCCGTGCCATCGTGAAGGGTGACGGATTGTTGGGCCCGCATGCGGCCACCACCCTGCGCATCCGCGGCGGCAAGCGCACCGCCGAGGACGGGCCTTTTGTCGACGCCGAGGAAAGGCTGGGTGGCTATTTCGTTATCGAGGTTCCCGATCTCGACGCCGCCCTCGACTGGGCGGAAAAATCGCCGTCGGCCCTTACGGCGTCGGTCGAAGTGAGGCCTGTTTTGCCGCCCACGCCTGCCCCCAAACAGTGAACGCGCCGACCCATATGGAAACCGCGCGCCCGGCCGCCGAACAGGCGGCCCGCGCCAGCTATGGCAAACTGGTTGCCATTCTCGCATCTTGGGAAAACGACATCACCAATGCCGAAGAAGCCCTGTCCGAAGCACTCTTCAGCTCTCCAACGGTCTGGCCCGAGCGGGGCGTGCCGTCCAATCCTGAGGCGTGGCTGGTGGCGGCGGCCCGAAACCGTCTGAAGAATGCCACCCGGGATGAGAATGTCCGCTGGCTCGCCGAGCAAGAGATCCTCCATCGGCTGAAAATGCCGGAAGAGGACCAGCCTTTCCCGGAGGATCGGCTTCGGCTGATGTTCGTTTGCGCCCATCCGGCGATCGATCCGGCGATGCGGACGCCGTTGATCCTGAAAACAGTCCTCGGGATTGATGCCACCCGCATCGCGGCCGCCTTTCTCGTCAAACCCGCGACCATGTTGCAATGGCTCGTCAGGGCCAAAACGCGTATCCGGGATGCCGGCATTCGTTTTTCTGTCCCGAACCCAGCCTTCGGACAGGGCTGGCACAGTTGAGACCAGCCCGGATACGCCAGAGGCGCCAAGCGGTGAGGCGATCTGGCTGGCGCGTTTGCTGGTGACGCTTATGCCGGAAGAGCCCGAACCGAAAGGGCTGCCGGCGCTGATGCTCTATTGCACAGCCCGGCACAGCGCGCGGCGCGACCATGAGGGCGGCTACGTGCCACTCGAACGGCAGGATGCCCGGCTGTAGGATCGGACAATGATCATCGAGGCCGAGCAGCTCCTGACCGCTGCGGCACGGGAAGGCAGGTTCGGACGTTTTCAGTGCGAGGCAGCGATCCAGTCGGTTCACGTGCAGCGCCCGATAACCGGGCAGCTGCATCTAGCAGCCCTTCGCACGCTCTTTGATCTGTTGGTGGCGCAATCAGACAGCATAGGCGCGCGCATTGGTCTGGCAGTGGTGATGGCAGACGCTGGTGATCCTTTGGCCGCTCTGGCGGAACTGGACACGCTGGCCCCGATGGGGTCGCGCACCATAAGCAATGGTAGGTCGCAGGCAGCCGAGCCGCAACTCTTGCGGACATAAACATGAGGCCGTATCGGCACTGCAACGCGCTGTCGAACTTATCGGCGATCTCGCTGTTCAAGCCTTTCTTGTCAAACAACAACGCGCGTTCATTGCCGGCAAAATGGACTGGACCACGGCCCCTTTGCCTTCGGCACCCAACGCGAATGCGGCCGAATTCCAACCAAGTTCGATGTGCTGCATCCGCGCAGGAGTTCGGGCTCATTGAAGATTTCTTGATTTAGGACGCTGTTGGGGGGACTTAGCGGCCCAGAATTTCGACAACAAGTTCGGCCGCCGCCGCGCCGGAATATTGCTGCTGACCGGAGATAGGGTTGCCGTCGCGCCCGGCAAAGGGCTTGAACATGCCGGTGACGACTAAGTTGGTCTTCGCCAGCTTCCGCGCCTTTTCTGCGATCCAGAAAAATGGATCTTTTGGCCGACAAAGGCATCGGCATGGGCCTCTTCGGAGTTGGCGAAACCCGTCGAGGCCTTGCCCTTGACGAGCAAATCACCGTTCGAGATTCTTGTTTTCAAAAGCACGCAAATGCTATGGCAAACGATGGCCACCACCTTGCCTGCCTTATACGCACTGGCGATGACACGATGCAGTACCCCGTCGTCGATCATCGTCACCATTGGCGACCGGCCCCCGGCCAGAAATATTGCGTCGCAGGCAGCCCACGATTTCGGCTATGGATTTCTTACCCTTCAGCAGCGCCGCGTGATCAAGGGACTTTTAGAAGCCGAGCGAGATCGGGTCATGCGCGGAATAGCCTGACGGGCCTTCGGCGT
>Ga0105044_10013479_pt1 | contig 11097 bp, 12 predicted proteins | sample MAT01_FD_78092 | JGI IMG/M metagenome (GOLD analysis project Ga0105044, IMG submission 78092) | Freshwater microbial communities from Lake Fryxell liftoff mats and glacier meltwater in Antarctica - MAT-01 | ecosystem: Environmental > Aquatic > Freshwater > Ice > Liftoff microbial mat | place... | reverse complement strand
CCCGGTGTCCAGAAGCTCGTTGATGTCAGCGGTGAGAAATGCCTGAGACTCCATGGCGGCGAGAGCCTGCGCCGCGAAGACCGCTTCACCGTCATGGCTGACACGGGCCGCTTGGGCCGCGAGTTCGGCGGCTTTGCTCGGCTGGCCCGGCAGCACCATCGCCCACCCGTCGATGAAGATCTGGGCACCGATCTGCTCCGCCACGACCGGTCCGTTGAGCTCAATCGATCCGCTCAGCGGTGCCGCAACGCCGTTCTGCAGCCGAAGGAAGGCTGTGTGTTCGGTTGAGTTGCCCATGCCGCCCCACCACAGGATGTTCTGTTCTTCGACAAGACAGTTCATCCACGTCTCGGCCACCATCGCGGATGTCACGGCCAGCGTGTTGCCGTTGTTGGGCAGCGCCTCAAGAAATGCGAAGGTTCCCGAGATGTCATCGTCAACAACGATAAGCGGCACCCCTACCCGATCGTGCACGTAGTAATCGATGTCACCGAGCTCACGTTCGATTCGTTCGTTGAGCCAGCCCTCTACGGGACGCCCGAGATAAACCCCGATGATCTTCCCTAGTACGCCCGCGTACACTCGCTCGTCGTAGTCCGCAGGCAGCTCGGAATTATTCATTGGCTACCCCCCTTTCTGGCTCGTTTCGATTTCGACGGCTCCGCTGGGACGTCTCTCCACGAGTACTGCGGCCGATAGTTGAGAACGCGGCGCGCCTTGTCGATAGAGAGAAGCGTGGCGTGCTCGCTGAGGCCCTCGGCGACGGGGACCCCTGGGAATTCCGCAGTAATGAGCTTGGAGTTCGGTCGGCTCATGACGGTGTCGGCCGCGGCCACGATGAACACGTCGAATCCGGGGTCCGTTCGATCGAGCGCCAGGACCACGACGGAAGCCGCGTCCCGCGCATCTACATAGCCCCAAAGGTTCCACCGACGCAGTTGAGGGTCCGCATCGTAGCTGGGGAACTCCGGGTACCACTCGGGGTTGATCACGTTGGAAAATCGCAGGGCGGTCATGGTGAGCGCTGGATTCCACTGGCAAAAGATCTTGGCCATGGTTTCTTCGAGGACTTTCACCATGGCATAGGTCGACTCCGGGCGAGGCTCGAAATCCTCGGTCACCGGGATGCCAACCGGAGGGGTAGTAAAAGGGAGACCGAGGACGGTCTCGCTCGACGCGAACACAACGCGATCGATCCCCAATGTCTTGGCGGCCAGGAACACATTGTGCGTCGCCGTGATGTTGTTCTGGAAAGTACGGCTACTCGTCGTGATCCCGGGGGCCGGAATAGCCGCGAGGTGAACTACTGCATCGATGCTGTCGTAGAGCCCATCAACCCCGCTGAGCGCTTCCAGAGTCTGGCCAAAGTCGGTGAGGTCGATGTCGACATAGTGAGCACGAAGCTCGTTGCCGCGGACCCGATCTATAGCCACCACGTCCCACCGGGCATCGAGCAGCGCCCCGACGCAGAATCGTCCCAGTCCGCCGCTTCCTCCTGTCACCGCGACCCTGGGCATTCTCGACCCTCCGTTGTCGTCTAATCGGGCACGTCAACTGCCACCCGCTGTGATCTCTTGTGAAAAGTAACAGACGCCAAGCAGATCGACAAGTCCGCCGCTACAGCACCGTTGTGTGGGTGCGAAGCTCCGCCAGTCGAGGGTCGTCTGGATCGAGCTCAGTCACCACTACATCGATAGACGAGAGCGGCAATGCCCTGACCATCGCTTTCGCACCAAGCTTGGTCGAGTCGAGGGCCAGCACAACCTTCCTGGAAGCACCCGCCATCGCTTTCTTTATCTCGACTTCGGCGACAAAGGATTCACTCGTGCCGCCGACGATATCGAGGCTCATCGCTGATATGAAGCACACATCATAAGCAAAGCGTTGGATCGCGTTGACAGCGATCGGCCCTACGAGGCTGACGTTCTGCTCTTCCGACTCACCCCCCGAGAGGAAAGCTCGGATGCCCTGACGGCCCTTGATCTCTTCGAAAGCGGCGAGGCCGTTGGTCACCACCGACAAGCGATCCACGTCGCGCAGTACTTGAGCCAGCTGGAATATGGTCGTAGACCCATCTAATGCGATCGCTGTCGACGCGCCAACCAGCGGTAGGAGCTTCTGGGCGATCCGCTTCTTGGACTGGAGGTTCTTGCCTTGGCGGTGTAGGAAGTCCTCAGCCCCGACAAATACCACTCCGCCGCGCACTCGTCGGGCAACCCCGTCACTCTCGAGCACGAGCAGGTCGCGTCGGATCGTCATTGGATGCACCTGGAGAAGCTCGGATGCGTGATCGTAGGTGAGGAAGCCTGTGTCACGAAGCAGGTCATTCAACCGCTTTCGACGCACCTCTACCGACATTGTCGCGGTCATCCCTGGGGCCTCCATGCTTCTTGCTACGGTTCTCCGGATGCCTACAACTTACCGCTGTCCGCGTCTCGGTCGGATGCGACGATTGCCCAAACTGGGAATGAATGCTATTTTTCACATAAATTCTCTAAGTCAGATGGGGGCGCAAATGCCACGAAGAACTCCTGCGCTCGTTGAACTTGCGCGCGCCCTTGGGGATAGCTCCCTCAATCTCGTAGTGCTTGCGGAGGGCAACGTTTCGGAGCGCACCGGTGAGTCGACCTTCGCTGTCAAAGCTTCGGGTCGCAGCATGGCCAAAGCGGAGGAAGGGGACATTGTCGAAGTGCGCATGGCCTCGCTGTTGGAGCTTCTCGACGACGCGAGCGCCGACGACGCGGCGGTATCCGCGGCACTCAGGGATGCCAGGACCAACCAGAACGCTGCGATGCCGTCGGTGGAAACCCTCTTGCATCTCGTCTGTCAGCAACTCGATGACGTGCAGTTCGTCGCACATACTCACCCAGTCGAAGTAAATGCGCTCTTATGCTCGGCCCGGCCGACAGCCCTCATTGAGGGAGCGCTCTTCCCGGATCAGGTCGTTGTGCTAGGGCGGCATCAGCTTCTTGTGCCCTATGCAGACCCTGGACTTCCACTCGCCAGACTCGCTCGCCAATCGATCCACGATCATGTGATGGCCCACGGCTCGAACCCCAAGGTAATTTACTTGCAGAACCACGGAATGTTCGCACTCGGACGAAGTGCAAACGAAGCGTTCAACATCACCGTTATGGCGCGAAAAGTCGCGCAAATCACCCTAGGTGCGCTTGTCGCTGGTGGTCCGATTTACCTATCAGACCATGCCGCGGAACGAATTGACTCTCGGGAGGATGAGGTCGCGCGGCGCGCGGAGTTGGTGAGGGTGCGGCTGTGACGAGGTCCGATCTGGTTAACGGGCTGGCCTGTCAGACAATACCTCAGCAATTGCCCCCCATCGCATGCGCAGAACGAGCTCCTCAATGAAATCCGTCCCCGTAGGCCCAGCTGGCCTGACTGCCCCGAACGTTGTGCTCGGAATTATGCGGATCGCCGACAAGAGCGACGACGAGATCCGTGTGCTGATTTCAGCGGCCCGCGATGCTGGCATTGACTTCTTCGACCACGCCGATGTCTACGGTTCGAGAATGCACGAATGCGAGGAGCGTTTCGCCGATGCGGTTCGTCTCTCGCCCTCGGCGCGGGCCGAGATTACGATCCAGACCAAGGCCGGCATCGTGCGCGAGGGGCCCTATTTTGACTTCTCGTACGAGCGAATTATGTCCAGCGTCGACGGCTCGCTTCGGGCGCTGAAGACGGACTACATCGACATCCTGCTGCTGCACCGGCCCGATGCCTTGGTCGAGCCGCACGAGGTCGCGCGGGCGTTTGATGAGCTCGAGGCAGCTGGGAAGGTGCGTGCGTTCGGCGTGTCCAACCACACCCCGCGCCAGATCGATCTTCTCAAGACTGCGGTGCGTCAGCCCATCGTTGCCAACCAACTGCAACTGTCGATTACCCACGCGCCGATCGTGGCTCAGGGGGTGGCGACCAATATGCACGGACTCGACCAGTCAGCGAATCTGGATGGCGGCGGCATCCTCGACTACTGCCGAATCAACCGCATCACTGTTCAGGCTTGGTCACCATTTCAGGCCGGGTTTTTCACTGGCGTGTTCCTCGGCTCGCCGGAGTATGCCGAACTCAACGTCGTGATCGACCGGCTCGCGGCACAGTACGACGTGCCAGCGATCGCGATCGCCACAGCCTGGATCACCCGTCACCCGGCGCAGATGCAGGTCGTGCTCGGCACGACCACGCCACAGCGGGTCACGGATGCCGCGATGGGGTCGGACATCCCGCTCACCCGCGCCGAATGGTACGAACTGTTCCGCGCGGCCGGCCACAGCGTGCCGTAAGTCTCAGAGCAAGTGCTCGACCCTAGTCGTGTGACAGTGAACGACGACGAAGCCGCCCTCCCGCCTGCGCGGCACTGCTAATCTCTTCGAAAGAGTCGAGAGTGGTCGCTTATGATTGCGTCAGGAACCACCGTTGTCTCGGTGCTGTCCGATCAGATAATTTTCGGCGAACTGCCACCCGGAACGCGTCTGCCCTCGGAGAGAACGCTAGCGATCAAGTTCGCCACGTCGCGCACTATGGTTCGAGAAGCCCTTCGAACAATTGAAGCTCAGGGTCTCGTCGTGGTGCGCCCTGGACTGGGCGCATACGTGACCGCCTCAGTCGTCTCCACTGTACCTTCGCACGTCCAGACGGTCTTTAGCCGGGCTGGCGCGACGGCGCGGCATGTGGCCGTGGCGCGGATCATGTTGGATGTCGAGTCGGCAAAGCTCGCGGCTGAGAATGCGGATCCTGCCGATCTGCTCTCGATCGAGGAGGCGCTAGTCCAGTTCGAGGGCGCTCCGACGGCACCATTTCGAGCTCAGTGGGATGTCGCTTTCCACGAGCGCATCACGAGCGCGGGGCACAATCCCGTGCTCGAGTTGGTATTCTCGTCGATCAAGGTTTACCTTATGCACCTCACACTGCACTCCGCGTTGACGGCCTCCATAAAGGAACGATCTGAACCTCTCCACCGCGAGATGTTCGAGGCGATCCGCGATCGGGACGGCGAGCGCGCCGCCGCTGTTGCTGCTGAGCACGGAAGGATCGCGCTCGACCTCTACGGCCTTGACCTTGACGTGCCGCTCTCCGAGTTACGCCACTAGGCGGCACTTAGTCTCGATCGGGGCTGCCCAGTTCCTGCAGCACTTTTGCCATCGTCGCGTACGCCACCGACCGGTAGTCAACATATCCGGACGCCCGCTTTGCATCGAAAGAACCCGTAAGGCCGTTCCCACTCTTCAGACCCGTTGTGCCGGATTCAACTGCTGCTTCGATGAGCTTGGGCGGGCTAAAGCGCGAGCCGAACTCCCTCTCCAACGTCTTGAACCCGCTCGCGTAAATGTCAAGACCCGCCATGTCTGCGATCGCAAAGGGCCCAAAGAATGGAAGCCGAAACCCAAAGGTGGATCGCACGATGGTGTCCAAGTCCTTGATAGTCGTAACACCCTCCTCGACGATAAGGCACGCCTCACGAAGTAGCGCGTACTGCAGACGATTGAGAACGAACCCTGGCTTGTCGGCCACGACCGCCGAATCCTTTCCCGCAACGGCCAGCATCTCCCTTACGACGGGAACCACCGCCAGATCAGTCTGGCTGCCTACGACAACCTCGACGCCGGGGATGAACGGAGCCGGATTGCTCCAGTGCACGGTGAGGAAGCGCTCCGGGCGGGACACCGACGACGCTAGGTCGCTTACGGAGATCGTCGACGTGTTGCTGCCGATGATCGCATCAGGCCGTGCCTGAGAGTCGATCTCAGAAAGGACGGCGCCTTTGACCGAGAGGTCCTCGAAGACCGCTTCCGCCACGAAGTCGACACCATCAACGGCTTCGGTCAAAGAGTTCGCCGCACGAAGATTCGTCTTTACCGCGGCTAACGATCCGCCCAAAAGAAGGCCCAAGGTTTCGAACTGGTGCGTCTCCGCGATGATCCGATCCAGAGCCTTTCTCCCAGCCTCAGGAGTCGAGTCTGCGATTACCACCTCATAGCCGCTCGCCGCGAGCGACTGAGCGATACCGCCGCCCATGTATCCAGCCCCGATGACGGCGATCGTCCTTATCCGCTCGAAGGGAAGCCAACGCACCGGTTCAGGCTGTTCGGTCTCAAACATGCAACTATTCCTCGTGGTGTTCGATGAGCGCGATCTTTGCTGCGCTCGGGCTGGATGAATCAAACCGGTATGTCAACCATTCGCTAACCAATCGACGGGCCAGCTCAAGGCCGATAACCCTCTGCCCAAGGCACAGAACCTGGCTGTTATTGCTGAGGACGCTTCTTTCGACCGAATAGCTGTCGTGCGCCGTAACCGCCCGGACACCGGGCACCTTATTGGCAGCGATGGCCATGCCCAGTCCGGTGCCGCAGATGAGAAGTGCCCGATCGGCCCGCCCGGCTGCCACGAGCTCCGCGGCTCGATGCGCGACGAGGGGATAGGCAGTGTCAACCGATTGGCTCACGCCGACGTCTATAACCACCGATGCGAGGTGGTTCGATTCGAGGTCGACGCGCAGCTGCTCCTTGTAGTCGAAGCCAGCGTCATCGCTGCCGATGACAACGCGCAGGCTAGGTGCTTGTCCGCTCATTACCGCTGCTCCTCAAGCAGCGTAGCCACCGACCGTACGATCAACCCGAATGACACCGCGCCAGGGTCCGGAGTTCCCAGGTTCCTGGCCCCCGCGGTCTTTGCGCGACCCAAGGTAGGCATCAAGTCCGAGGTCTGTTCGGCGGCGATTGTTGCTGCGACTGACGCGGTTCGCCATGCACTGGCAAGATCGACGCCGCTCTGCACCCGGTTGACGACCTCGTCTCGAAACGGGGTAGCTGCGTCAACCAGAGTCTTGTCACCGACTTTCGCTCCACCAATCGCGATGATTCGATCAACTCCCGCCGCGATGGCCGCGACTACGTCGTGACCTGACGGACTCGTCTCGTCGGAGAGTTCCCGGGCAGCTGCCCTGAGGGCTTCACCCCACAACAGCCCAGAGGTCCCGCCCGACTGTTCTGCCCAGGACTGCCCTGCCGCATCAAGCGTGCTCGACAAGCCGCCACCTTGACGCACGGCCTCCAAGGATACGTCGAGTGCCGCTCGTACCCCTCGAACCATGCCAACACCGTGGTCTCCGTCGCCAGCTTGAGCGTCCAACCTTCCCAGTTCGCTCTCGGCTTTGATCAGCTCGTCGAGGATCACTGCTAGGGCTCGAGTAACTACCTCGGCTGCATCACGGGACGGCTGCGAGGAGCGACCGTACACTCGGTCAGCCACGTCGGCGTGCAGAATACCGGACGACCAGTCGGCGGCACCTCTCGAACGCGAGAAGGCCACGCTCGAGCACGGCGCAAGCCAGAGTTCTTCCAGATCATCATCTAGCCAAGTGACGGAGAGTGAGCAGCCTGCCATGTCCAAACTCGTCACGAACTCCCCCGCCTCGGGCGCGATCGGGACGACGCCGGCGGCCCGTAGGTGCTCGGCAACGGAGTTCCAGAGAATAAAGAGTTCTTCGTACTTGGTCGAGCCCAGGCCGTTCAGGACTACCGCGGCTCGGCCGTCAGATTGCTGAGGACGCTCCTCTATGATCCGCTCGACAAGCATCCGGCCCAAGCCCGCCGCTCCCTCGAGGGGTTGCACGCCAACTCCAGCCTCGCCATGAATTCCCAGTCCCACACCCATAGTCCCTGGCGTCACGTCGAATAGTGCTTCGTTCGCACCAGGCAGGGTGCACCCGTCGAAGGCGACCCCGAAGGACCGCGTCGCCTCGTTGATACGGACTGCGAGCGCCTCCATGTCATCCAGACTTCGGCCTTGTTCCGCTGCCGCGGCGAGCAACTTGAAGACGAGGAGATTCCCTGCCACCCCGCGTCGCGCCGAGGTATTGTCCGGGCTGCCGCTCGCAATGTCGTCAGTGACTAGGAGCAGTCGTGTCTCGATGCCCTCCGCAGCCAGTTGTTGTGCAGCGGCAGAGAAATTCATCCGGTCGCCAGCGTAATTCCCTACCGCCAGAAGAACCCCAGAACCTCGGTCCACCCGTCGCGCAACGTCGAGTACGCGCGAGGTCGACGGCGAAGAGAAGACCTCGCCGCAGACAGCGCCGTCGGCGAGTCCAGGTCCAACCAGCCCCGCAAACGCCGGATAGTGGCCCGACCCTCCGCCGATCACGACTGCGACCCGTGGTGTCTCGTCGGGATGGGCCCTGACAACTCCGCCAGGGACCACTGAGACTTGGTCTCGATACAGGTCGCCGAAACCCCTTAGTGCGTCGAATGCGAATGTCTCTGGACGATCAAAAACCTTGGTCACAACACTGTGCCTCTCTCACTGGTCGATTTCAGGATCCGCCGCAGATAGTCGCGGTTGCTCGCACTGACGCTGAGTCCGTCGCCCCCGTAGTGCTCGACGCAGAATGCTCCCTTGAACCCGTGATCGATAGCAAAGTTGACGGCCCATCGGTAGTTGATCGTTCCGAGCTCGAGACTCGTGGGCACAGCGAAGATCACCCCCGAGTTCCCATCCTCAATTCGCGAGTAGTTCTTGACGTGCCAGTAGTTGGCGTAGGGCAGCACCTTTTCGGCTGTTCGTTGCCAGTGTTCGATCGGTCGATGCAGGCGTAGCAGATTGCCCAGGTCGGGGTTGAGTCCGACGTTGGCGAGCCCGATCTCCTCAACCAAGCGGATCGATGAGTCGGCGCTACCCAGAAAAGTGTCCTCATACATCTCTAAGGAGACGTTTATGCCAAGGTCTGCGGCGTGACGGCCGAGGTCCGCCAGTCGCCGGACGGCCAGATCCCATTGGTCAGGCTGATCGACAGGGCCCTGTGCCGTCCAGAACCACAGCGCCTGCTGTTGCGTGGCATTCAATGGTCGGAACAAGCCGAACGAGAGGGTGGAAATCCCGAGAACGGATGCCGCTTCGATAACTCGGTGCGAGTACGCGAGGTTTTCGTCCCCGGCTTCGGGATCGATAACACTCCTGCGGGCGGTCGACAATGTCGTTGCGCGGAGCCCTGCCTCGGCGAGAGCAGAGGCGAACTCGGCGAGTCGAGTCGATGTCAAATCCGCGACGCGAAGCCACGAGTCAGTTGGGTCAACATGAGAAAAGCCGGCTTCAGCGACTTCGCAGAGGTCGGATAACCATACTTCTCGTGGTAGATCCTGAAGCGAGCGTCCTTCCCCGTCGAAACCCGGGAAGTTAAGCATTGCCGCAGCGATCGTCCATTCAGCCATCGAGTTCTCCGATCATCGTGACGGGCGAGCCATCCAATCCCTCGATCAGGAGCGGGAAAGCGGAAATTCGCGTTGGCATTCGAGCATTCAGTGCTGACATCTTCACGTCTTCGAACACGACCGAACGATCTCGTCCGAGAAGGGTGCGATGGGCATCGACCCCTTCGGCGAAGTGAATTGGTGAACATAATGAGAGCCAGTCGATGGCCACTGCGCGCATCATCGGGAAGCAAGTGACTAACCACTCAGCGGCCTCCGCACTGAGCGCGGGTCCATGGTGCTCATAGGCGAGACGGTCTCCGCGGTGAGCCTCGAACCCCGAGCGCAGAAGGACGAGATCGGTAGCTGGGCCTGCCCCACCAGCCGCTATCGAAAGAGATTCGGGAATGATTAGATTGCCGGGCGGAACCTTTACATCGACCAAGGTGATCGCAACATAGGTGAAGTCGTCGAGGTCGAAGGCAGTCATGCTGTCACCGCCCTCGAAGAAATGCGCGGGGAGATCAACATGGGTGCCGAAGTGTGTCGGCAGATGGACGATCCGAGAGTTAGCGGCATCGCCATTGCTGATTCGATCGTGCTGTATGACCCTCAGCCTTGGGGAGCGGGGGTATGCGGGCTGCTGTGGGTCGAGCCGGTGGGACATCCTGACCATGTGGTTAGCCAACCCAGTGCCGCCGGTATACGGTCCTGTTCGAACAGAGCATCTCGGGCGCTTGACAGTCATGTTGCGACCAGCCACGGCTGTCATCGATCGAGGCAGGGTTGATGTGGATCTCGGTGAAGCTTGGAGTCTTGATCACGTGTGTCTCTCTACTGCGTTCACTAGACCGTGAGCGCCTCGAACTGGTCCAACCGGTCCAACCACAGTAGCCTAAAATTGTGCCGGGCGGCGATTTCAGGTGGTGGTTGCAACACCGGGTCGATTTGACGGGTTCGAGAAAAGCCCGGTCAGGATTTCTGCGGGGGTGCGGTAGCCGTGGCGTTTCCGGGGTCGCGCGGTGAGTTCCGCAGCCACGTTTTCCAGAATCCCGGGCCCGTGGAAGGACAGGTCGGTGCTTTTCGGGAAATACTGACGCAGGAGGAGGCCATTCGTGTTTTCGTTGCTGCCCCGTCGCCATCGTCATCTCCTGATGCCTCGCCATCTCGCGCCCCTGATCCCACGTCACCGACCGGCGCCGTTGTTCCGGGAGGATTTTCATGGCCTCGATCATCGCGGCGGAGACAGTCGCGGCGGTGCGATCCCCGGGCAGATGCAAGAGCACCAGGAACCCGCTGGTCCGCTCGACCAGATTCCCTATCGCGGACCTCGTCGACGTCGCACCGAAAATCAGATCCCCCTCCCAATGCCCGGGAACGGCTCGGTCTTCGATCTCGGGCGGCCGGTCGGAGATCATTGGAATGACTGCCGGTGCGCCTCCAGTTGTAGGCACGAGCTGGGCACGGAGAAGAGAAATCACACCACTTCACGGGACGTGACCCTCGCTGAGCAGATCGGCTTGCGCCGCCGCGTACTACAGGGGTGCCTTGATGTCTTCGTCGGTCAGAGAAAGGCGCTCCAGATTCGCGCGGAGGTTAGACGGACGGGAACCCTTATACAGCTCCCAGCATTGTGGCCAAAGGAGGCTGGCTTCTTTAGCCGAGGTGGTGGCTCCGACGGGCGTCGATCCCGTGACCTCTCGATTTTCAGTCGAACGCTCTACCAACTGAGCTACAGAGCCCTGAGACCCAGGGGCCCCAGTACGGAACAAGCCCCCTCCGAAGAGAGGGCCTATCGCCGTGGCGACCCTGACCGGACTTGAACCGGCGACCTCCGCCGTGACAGGGCGGCGCGCTAACCAACTGCGCTACAGGGCCATGCGTATTCAGTTGTGGG